>Ga0123355_10003569_pt1 | contig 22370 bp, 10 predicted proteins | sample TergutEmb28metaG_3_FD_89872 | JGI IMG/M metagenome (GOLD analysis project Ga0123355, IMG submission 89872) | Embiratermes neotenicus P1 segment gut microbial communities from Petit-Saut dam, French Guiana - Emb289 P1 | ecosystem: Host-associated > Arthropoda: Insects > Digestive system > Gut ... | reverse complement strand
TATGCCGCCACTTCACAGAATAAATACTAGCAACTTCATATAGGAAAAATATTTTAATACTCCCTGATGATGGTCATGTAGTGACCGAAACTTGTAGGAGTCATAGTGAATAATTTTAATCAAGGTTATATATTTTTAAAGTATTCTATGTGAATAAATATTTTAAAAGACATAGAACAGTGCAAGTAGTTGGCTCATTTTACAATCATAGACTATTGCACGGAACAAAAAAATGAAAATAATAAATAAGTAGTTTGAAAGATATTATTCTGTAGCTTAATGTCTTTTATGGAACTTATTTCTGATACAGGATTATTTGATAATGGAGAAAAGTTTTGGAGTTTTCATTTTTATGGGAAATTATTTTTAGTCAGGTGGTTGTAATGAAATTGACCAGTACAGGAATTTGTGATTGGGAATCTTTAGGTTTTTATTGAGCACTGTGAGGACAGACTGGGAGTCACTGACCTGTAAAGGCAGTGTACAATGTGACTGAGATTCCCAAGGTTTCACTGGGCACCGTGAGGACAGTCATTGCTGAGGCACTGTAAAGGCAGTGTACTATGTGACTGAGATTCGTTAGGTTTCACTGGGCACCATGAGGACGGTCATTGCTGTGAAGCACTGTAAAGGCAGTGTAGTGTGCGACTGGGATTCCCTAGGTTTCACTGGGCTCTGTGGGGACAAACTGTGAGTCATTGCTCTAAGGCACTGTAATGACAGTGTAGTATGTGACTGCGATTCCCTAGGTTTCACTGGGTACTGTGCGGACAGACTGTGAGTCATTGCTCTAAGGCACTGTGACGAAGGTGTAGTGTGTGATTGCATTTCCCTAAGTTTCACTGGGTACTGTGTGAACAGACTGTGAGTCATTGCTGGAAGGCACTGTAAAGACATTGTAGTATGTGGTTGCAATTCCCTAGGTGTCACTGGGTACTGTGGGGACAGACTGTGAGTCATTGCTCTAAGGCACTGTAAAGATGGTATAGTTTGTGACTGCAGTTCCGTAGGTTTCACTGGATACTGTGAGGACAGACTGTGAATCAATGCTCAAAGGTGCGGTAAAGACGATGTAGTATGTGACTACAATTCCCTAGGTTTTACTGGGTACTGTGGGGACAGACTGTGAGTCATTGCTCTAAGGCACTGTAAAGATGGTGTAGTTTGTGACTGCAGTTCCGTAGGTTTCACTGGATACTGTGGGGACAGACTGTGAATCAATGCTCAAAGGTGCGGTAAAGACAGTGCAGTATGTGACTGCAATTCCCTAGGTTTTACTGGGTACTGTGGGGACAGACTGTGAGTCATTGCTCTAAGGCACTGTAGAGACAGTGTAGTATGTGATGGAGATTCCCTAGGTTTCACTGGGCACCATGTGGACAGACTGGAAGTCATTGCTTTGAAGCACTTTAAACTCATCATCTGTGAGAGTAGTCTTACAGTAGATCAAGAATGACGCTGTCAGTATATGTGAATTACAGTTACATAATTCAAAAATTCTTGTGCTTGCATATTACCAATATTAATATTTAAGGATGTTTTTAAGCTCCTGAGCAGACTGTAGACCAATTATCATTCATTCTGCATGTTTATCTTCTGTTTTGAGGTGGGTATCCTGCTGTGCTCTTCACTGGATCTTGTGCAAGCATAATTGACTCTCATGAAGAACTTCGTACCCATTGCATCTTATTTGTTCCATGCTTGCATGCTATAGCCGTGGGCTTGCTTATGCAGTATATGTATTTATATTAAGTGTGTGTTTGTGTGTATACACACACACACACACACACACACACACACACACACTAGCGCGCGCATGTGCACACGCACACTAGCCATGTGCCTGTCAAACTGGGGGTGCCATAATATTCACATGTTACTCCACAGCCTTTATCAGTGTTTCATTTCTTGTTTCTTTGTTCTTACGCCAATACTTATATTAATTTCATCTGTTTGGTGCTGCCATATATTTGGTAATGTTATATACTCGATGCTCAACCATTTCTGACCTGAGCTTATACTTGACAGAAAACATACTGTCTGAGGTTTAACTTCTCTTTGGCCTCAGGGCAAACCTCACAGTAAACACACAACCTGGTGCAGTGGTTACCATGGAAAACAGGTGATGACTCACTCACAGAAAGGGTATTAATATAGGAAGAATGCTAATACAAGAGATACCAACAAGAATGCTTTTTAAAACTTACTTTATTAAGTAATTGTAATTAATAAAAATACAGTTTTGAAAGTGTACTTGTTAGTATTTCTTGTGTTATATACTTTAGTACATTATCACAGTGTACTATAATAGGTAGATTGCATTCTAATCTATACTGTTACTTTTGTGAAAGTTTTGAAATATACTTTTGAGTTAATTAACCATGTGATTTTCAAATTATGACACTGCAAACACACTTGTAAAATTGGGCAGGCGAAGACTGGTTTGCTATGTATGCTGGCCTTACACAGCTTCATGTAATGGAAACTAGGTACTTGGCTTGTTAAAATCCAAATGGTAGCTATATTTTTGAAGGAGGTGCTTTATGGTGATCATTACTGATGTGTCAAAGTAGTAAGTGTGGCAAGCTTACAGAGTGAAGGGGGAAGTCACTGTGAAATAATTTAATTGCTCTTAGAAATTTAGTAAAATCATCTTCATATCTTTGTCTTTAGGAAAAATATTCTGGAATGCAGTTCACTTTTGTTTTAGCCATCTTTAGTATTATTTGTGTTTGGATTCACTTCTGTGATGTAACATGTACTTAAATGTGATTCTAGTACTTTATGTGATTAATATGAAATAATTTTTTAAGTTTAGGGGAGCATTTACATGTTCAGACATATTTAAGCGTAACATAGCTCTCTCTCTTAATCCAGTTTTCCTCTTCATTGTAAGAATGTGCAAATCTGAATCTCTGTATGGCTTTAAAATTTTTTTTTTTTTTTTAATTTAAACACTGTGATATTCATTTGATATTAGTCAACAAGTGGACTTTCTGTTCTCAGGGTAATATTGACATCATATTGGCAGTTGTTCATTGATGGGAAATGTGTGTAGTAACATAATGTGTTCAAGTGCTAATAACATGAGTAAAAGTAAAATGGTCAAGCCATGAAGGCATACAGGGAAGGTAGAGGTGTTGTGTTACTCATTCTTGCCTTAGCACTAGATACTTTTGGGGTAAACTAGCTGAAGCATGAAGTTAACCACTCACCTCCCTCTAGTGCTCTGGTTAAGTATGAGTGAAGCTATACACTATACCCCCTATATGCATTCATGGCATGGACGGGGAAGACTTTACTTTTTACCTTAGTAAGTCTCATTTCGAACATAATTTGTTGCCCTGCAGATATCCAAATATCATTTGATTTGATGCTGTTTGGTCCTTTGTAGCCCAAGATACTGAGAGTGGCATTCAATAAATAAAAAGAAGAATAAATAAAATGTTGTGAAAGGTTGTTTGAAAGACAAATAATGTATATTTTTTTTGTGTGATCGCAGCAAGGCACAAAGGAAAGTATGGTACACCCTCAGCCAGCCCAAGATGGAGTTGAAGGTGGCACACCACCCTCAGGAACTGATGGTTAGTTTCTGCATGATCACATTAACATGTGCAGCTCTTTGTTAAACACGTAAATATCACGTTATGGTGGTGCAACCAAATGTCTGAAATTTTTTAGGAGATCCCAGATTTCTCTGAAATATTTCTGCATTCTGAAAGTTCCATCACATAATTCACACCATAGTGCACTTTGTGAAGCATAATTCTTTTTACTGTAGTGGCAAAAACAAATCTGCATATGAGAGGTTAGAGCTGGGGCAGGTTGAATGGGGCCACTACCTGGGATGCAGCTGATAAGGCAGCATGTCAGTCACACTAAGGAAATGCCTTTAAATTAAAAAGAAATAATACGATACTGAAGCTTTTGAAGCAGTTTTCGTATTGCTTTCCATTGTTTACCTATGAAGCATATTAAACTCGGCCATCTCAACACAATTTTTAATGTATATTTATTAAACATCAAATTTGAGCACATCTTTGACATGTTTCAATGAGAATTCTGGTCATCTACAGGCAGTATCATCCTTATTAAACATACAAAATTGGGTATATTATGTTTTCCACCATCGAATTGTCTTGATTGTACAAGTTTTTAAATTAAAATTAAAATTGTGTCGTAACATATCCATTTTTTTGTTGTATTATATCTAATATTACAAAATGGGTAAACAGTGAGAGTCTGATTATATAGACTTTATGTTTGTATGTGGTTCGTTACAGTTTGTGTATGTGTTTATGTAAGCATGTAAACTGTTTTTTTTTTATGAAAACCGTGTGTTGCATGTACACGTACTTCACATTTTATTTTTTGCCTTGTTCTCAGTGGAATTGATTCTTGTTCCACATGATTTTTGTATATAGTTCCTGTTCAGTTTCTTTGTACCTGATAAGTTTGTCTTGTCAGATTATGTTATCACCAAAGTTAATCCGTTTCACTATATGCACCTTCATTTGATTTGTCCCCATTCAATATAGAGTATTGTGCTTTGAGGCTGTAGTATATTACGCTGACTTTATGATGCCTTAGCTGTTGAAAAATTATCTGTAAGCTGTTTAATAAAGTTATGTTGCAGAATGTAACAGAATGTAATAAGTTTGTGAAGAATTAATGTTTAGGAATATGAGATATATTTTATTATATATGGGACCTATCTGTTCCATGGGTGGAATAAGTACACACTGATACCTGCAGATTCAAGTCTTCTGGGATGTTATGTCATTTTGACTGTTAGCCCTTCAGTGCCGCCCTTGGTGCTCAGTATGGAAAATTAATTCTCCGCGTGCCACTGGCCTTGATGCACTGTATGTTTATGAATGCATTTAAGAATACACTGAATTCAAAACCCTGTTGTTCTGGGCAGCATTTGGAATTTAAACCCCAGCATCACTTGAAGCATTAAACCACACAACATAACCCAGAAGACTTTAATTTTGTGCAGCATAGCAGTAAGCACCTCAGATCTGACCCCGATATGTTTGATACCTCCTCTTTGTAACCATGAACCCATTTTTTGTTTAATTTGTGTCATTGTAGCACTGTACTGTGTAATGTGATTGCATCGTGTTTGATTGCTTCATGTTGCAGATAGGGGGAGGAGTAGGAAGAAAAGGCGTGACTTTTTTGGCACAATCAAGAAAAGGTTAAGTCGTTCCAAGATTCGTTCCAAATCAATGGATCCTGGAGAACGAGATGAATCTCTGAACCGGGATGCTTCACTTAGCAGATCAATATCTGCTGATCGTGCAAGGGACCCCTCAGCCCATTCCACAGGTATGTAGAGAAGTTCCTGTTGATAATCATGAATAAAATACATGGTTTATGAGGCTTGCGTTTATTTAATATGCATGTACTGTCACTTGAAATAATAAACTTCAGAATATAATTGTCAGAATCAAGACACAGGCCAAAGAAATTAGTATAATGTGATGAGAATAATGAAAATACAGGGGGCTTTACAAAAATGCTTGCAAAGTCTTATTCTTCTTCTTCTTCATTAAAGAAGTATGTAATTTATTGAAGGTGCCTGAATCTTTGATTCATGATTACGATCTTATGCTTTATTTGCACTGTGTTCTCCCACTCAACCATCAGCATCCCTAATGGAAAGCAATTTCCCATAATGTGCAAATAGTATCTGTTTGCACCATGATGTTTTTAAAATATATTTTAAAAAATTTTGAAACAGATATTCTGTTTACTATTTTTGTCTTATAATCTTCTGTAGGTTTAAACAGTGAAGGTTTACTCTGAATTGAATTGCCCTCTTCTGAGGGGAAGTTTTATTTGCTAACTCCCACATGAATTTTGCATATCTTCTCCAATCAGTTGTGCTTACTTTGTTGTTTCTCACTGCAACAACGTCTCTGCATATTGCATAAATCCTTTCGTAAAGTCCACACCCTATGGTCCTGCTACTTTATGGAAGACGGTACTGTTTTAAAAAAGTATTGCTTTAGTGCACAATTTATATTATTGCCACACAAGGTGCTGGCTCACATTCGTATTGAAAAATAGCAGACCTAAAGTTTCTCAATACAGTATTCTACTTGCATATTAGATGACTGTACAAAAGTTTTCCAGAGGTGCTTCATTTGGTGATATAATCTATGTAACAGAATTCAGAAATTTTTTTTTACGAAGGACATCTCTAAGCCTCACAGAATTTTAGGATTTTGGTGTGTGTGTGTGTGTGTACACACACATGCGCACGCACGCACACACGTGCACACGCCCATACGCAGACACACGCGCGTGCACACACACACACACACGCACAATTCTAATCCTAATTCTCACTCCCTGAGTGCTGTAAGATTTTGTGTGATATTGCTTACATGTGATATACTTCTTATGCATGAAGTACAGATTGTAATATTTTTTATTGTGAAGTATTTATTTTAGTGCACATAAAACTGTAGATACCAAAAAACCCAGTTATTGCAAAGCTCAATAAATGCTTAATCTACCAAGGTTAATAGGGATGTGCTTATTAAACAGTAGGCACATATTGTAATTAAGGGAATGCACACTTTTGCTCAGGTGCAAATTTGTTTGTACTAAATTTTCAATTTTGGTCATCTTGATTTCATACTGTCACACAGTTTCACATTACAATTTGTTCCAGTTAAATGTGTTATAATTTTGATAGTAATTCTATTTAAGTTCACAGGTTAGTAATATTAGTTCACAGTGATTTCTGTGGTAAGTGTAACTGAATAATCTCTTTTACTACCAGTGATTCGAATGTATATGTTACAGAATTTTTAAGGATGTTTTACCAAACAGTTCTTAAGGCCTTTCATTCGCTGTTCCTTCTGTTAATTTTGAAAACTGATGCAGTATGGAACAGTGGTCAATACATGTTGTATACTTGGTAATTTAGCAGCAAAGCCTCTTACATTCTGGTGATACAAACTCACTGTGAATTTACAAGTGTCTGATTGATTTTTATAGGTTGCTGAAAACTTTTTTAACAACTAAGTTTTGCAAAATTGTTGGGGATGAGGTAGACTGACTTATCTTGTTGGTTACTTATTGAAGATTGGGTCCTAGGCAATGTTGTTGCTAGGCAGGTGGTTTTCTTTAGCAGTGGCATGTACAGACTAGGTGGAGCATAATATTCATGCCTTAAAATGTATTGGCACTTCAAATGGTCAAAGTTAGTTATGGAAGTTTGTCAAGTGTGACTTGTTAATTGCTACAGCTCACAAGTATTGGGCGCTGAACCTTCAGAAAACCTGGATGTATGAGTACATTGCCTGCAGAGTTCCCAGACCATTTTAACTGACTTGTGTTGCCAACGTGTAACATGTCAGGTGCTTGAGCTATAGCCACAATGCAGATGTGTATAACGAGTTGTCCATTTGTATGTAATTAATATGCCTGGGATCAAACCAAGCCTGCCAAGGAAAATTTAGCTGCAGCCATTTTTATTTATATTATGTTATTAAATTAATGTTGATATTTTTGTATCCATTTCATAGATTTGTTGTTGTATGTCCCATTGCGTGTGTGGTTGCATTTCGTCCAGACTATCTCTCCATCTTAAGTTTTTTGATAGTTTGCTTTGTTACATTTGTAACAGATATCCTGTATTCACATCCCTAGAAATATTGATAATAAACAATTTACAGTATATGCATCAACTGTGTACAGTATGCTTTGAATATGGGAGCTTGGAAGAAATTATTTCTACATTCATGATATAACTATTATAACATTATTTGGAATTTGTATCATGTTGTCATACTGAGCATTGACTTCATGTGTAACTGCATCTGTTCATAACTGAGAATTTAGAGCGCCTTCTTAAATAAATGTATTCATTTCAAATCCCTTTCACATTCATTTTTTTGTAACATTAAATAACTTTTATTACATTCCACTTTATTGTGTTAAATTGTGATCCTATTACCTTGGTAGCTGTAATGTGCAGACTTTGCATGTTGTGCTGTATAGTGTATAGAATTTGCACACTTGTTACAGACACATTTGCTTCAAATAAATTTGTATGACAGCCACAATCTGTTCATTCTTGCAGTGCATGTGATTGTTGATTGGATGTTCTACTAATATTTGTTCTGCTTTTTTCCTTCCTTGTCGTCTGTTTCTTCGGCAATGTCTTCTTGGTAAGTCTACTACTAAATGTGAGTTTTATAAGCACTTTGTACAGTCTTATAGATATAATTCTGGTAAAGCATAGAGTTAAGCTGTAAGAAATAACAACTCTAATATAGAACCTTTTCCCCACCTTCTTAGAATTTACTTTCACACATTTAATGCCAGATGAGTGGTTATGAATATGTATATGTGTGTATAGGTAGGGGATGATCTATTTATTTAGATACAGTTGTTGTTTAAAATATACAGAATATGTTAATGAGTTTCCAGTTTTTAAATGCTGTTGAGCCTGAACTTAAATTTTTAAGATAATTGGACAGTATTTTTAGATAATTTTATGAAAATCTACTGAGAAAGTCAAAGTTTGTTTAAAATCAGATATTTTACATGAATATCTAAGTATGTTCTATTGACGCTGGAAACATTAATCACCATAAATCAGTATCTTGATTGAAATGGCAATAAGTTGTTGGGATAGCCAAGAGTATATAAACATTACATGAATGTGCCCAATGTTATGTTGGATGTACCTGACCTCTTTTCTTTAAATTGTCTTGTGGTTTTTTGGAGATACCATGAACTGTTTGTTAACACATTCGCTGCCAGGTATTTAAATACCCAGGAGCATTAAAATGCCAGCCATTTAAATGGTCCACAGCCCCTTCTTTCATGATTTCAGTAAAAAAATAATTACACGAAAACTATACAAGATAAAGACTTGAAATTTAGAACATACCTTCAGTAATGTTTCAGCGTGTGATATCTTGTGTAGCAGCCTTCTGGATGCAGAGGAACACCACACTGAGCACAGAGAAATCTAGTTTCTTTCTTGATATTTTTTTGCACACACACTCGACATTTTCGTGTTGGTGTTTTATAATTTTTTGTGGGTGGAATATGGAGCAGTTTGTGATTCTTTAGTTTTCCATCAAGCCTGCCAGGGGGGTCATTTATTGGAGCACGTTTTGTTGGAGTAGGTGCAGGTGTTCTACTCGAGCCCTGCAACTTGTCAGAGGATGATGACAGTGATGATACAGCATCTGATGCATGTATCAGATTTTCTGTGATATCTGACATGAAATCTAGGAATGATTTGTGGGAATTTACAAAAATCAAACCAAGGAATTTTTTCATTTTGATTACTGTTACTGGTTTCCATTCTTCACTACATGCATGTTTTGTAACGAGGCGAGGCATTTTTACGATCTGTTGTTGTGCATATAAATTTGTCTGGTCATCTACTATTTCAATGAGTTCAGGAGGAATATAATGGTCAAAATAACTCATCACATCTGCTTCATTTTCAATTGCAAATTGCACGCCCGGATTGCCTATGAAGGGTGGTGTTCTTGGTTGACGATCATTTTTAGAAAACCCTGTAGTTGGGGTAACATCTATCTGTGTGCGGCTAGGGCCCAGTATTGAAATGTTACTCTCATTATCACTCTTATTTGCACTTTCAGATTCACTATCTTCACTACTTGAAAATTCGGGAATATTATCTGTATCTGAGTCACTGTCATTTACAATTTCATTCACCGCATCAGCTAATTCTTCTTCATTTCTAAACCCAGTTGTTTTTCTTTTCTTAGATGCAGTGTTGCACTGATAAGTATAAACTATCACACATACATGACTTCACGTGTAAAAGATTCTTTATAGACTGCAGCCAAAGACAGCCCACTCTCCCACTGAGCGTAATGATAAACACGGTTTCATTATATCACAATGTAAGCATAATAAACTATAAAAGGGATAATGTCAGCTAGATTTACTGAAGCTGCTGTACAAGTTTTCTGCCCATAATGACAGGTCAGCTGATTTGAGCTGAAAGAGCACGATTGAAAAATTAGATCATCTAAGGTCAATGCTGGCAATTTTAAGCATGAATTATTAAATCGACTAAGGTCGACTATGGCAGTGAATGTGTTAAGAATGATGTCCAGTTTCACAGACCACTAGGAATAGTTCCACACTAGTAATTTTACGTTAAGTATGTGTGTAATTCTTAAAATTAGTACAAATTGTTCTCAAATGATGTGGTTAACTTATTGTAGGAGTAACTGTGTCCTATGTCTTCACTGCCATGTCTTCTTTATGTCATAATATTATCCAAAATTCTTTGACATCAATTGATATTAATTATTTTTTTATTAACTCAGCTCATATTACATGATGTTGACTTGTAAATCGGGACATTGTTTTATCTAACAACGTGTATCATTCTTTGCTCAGACCATTTCATTTGACAGAGGGTGACACTGCAACTGACACTGTTCCAATTTGCCATTAGTTGAGGGTCCTTGCACTTTAGTTTGAAGTGTTGCAGTTAGTGTTAGGTTGCTACTCACCATATTTAGTGAAGGTTATGGAAATGGTTTCCTTCAGATCACAGACATGCATCATATGTAGCAAAGACACTCTTCACTGCATATCAAAATTTTGCTGGTGAGATTGAAAACATTATATTCTGAATGTTTTCTCTCAGATTGTCTTGAAGTAAGGATTATTACTAGCCTGTTCGTCCTTTAATATGTCCCTCAAAGTAAAGTTATATAGGGTTTGATCTTGTGAATGTAGAGGCCAAAGCCTCTCTCTTCTGTTCTGTCAACATCATATGCTCTAAACAGTGCAGAGAATTTAATTAAGAAATTATACTTTCTTGGTAAAAATCATGTCAGGATATGTGTAACATACTGTTGTGATTTTATGGTCTCAGAGAAAAAAACATGGGCCCAGTAATCCTAGTTCCACAAATATCACACCACACATCAAATTTAATGTCCTGTAATGGCATGTCAGTAATTAACATGGGAAACCTATTATACTGAGAGTTCATATATATATATATATATGTGCTGAATTGAAACCAAGTTAAACCCACTACACAGAATGAGTGCAGGGTCTGTTACTGTGTCACGCACACCATAAAATTGCCAATTCACAAAATTCAGTTTGGTTTGTGATCTGTGTTACATAGGTTATGAACCTCAGTGGATGCAGTACGTTCATCTTCTGCACGTTCACTTACTGTCTAGAACAGAACATCTTTCTCCAAAGTTTTTATGTATTTGTAAATTGTCCAAATTTGTATGACACTGCCTGTGGCAGCTGTGTTCTGTATATCTATGATTCAAAATCCATGTAGCAACTATAAAATAACTCATACATTCTACAGTAAGTGGTGCAGAATTTAATCTGTGTGTGGGCTTGTGTGTAATGTAATTGAGTGAATGTGAAGTGACTAGTAATAATTGTCAGATAAAATAATGTTCCTAGAATAAATGATTGTAATTTTTATATGAATCTTAAAGTATATAACATTGAAATTTAAATCTGCACAAACATACATTCTTCAACACTATATGGCTTATTTTTATGAGTTCTGTACAGCAGAATTTATTGTCACTAGTATCTACTTAGAAGGAAGTTCAGGAAAACAAATTAAATAGGAGTTCAGTAATTGTAGGAGTGCAGTATCTAGAAAAATACAAATTCATGGGCACAGGGACAGGATGATATTCTGTATTTTATCCATACCATGGTGAACTCAAAATATCAGTTTATGGAGTCAGGCAGACGAAAATACCTTGCATGTGCACGTGATGTGTGTGTATGTGCATGCATATACACATACACACACTCACATACCCCACTTTTGCAGTATACGTGGTGTAATTTTTATGGAAACAAATATTTTGGCAATTAAGGCAGTAATAATTGAACATTGCCTGCAGATGTATCCATGAGTAGTGATTCCAGCACCTAGAATACCCCCATGTTCTCTGCATTAAAAGAATGCTATACATGACAGGTGTAAGACCCAGTTTTCTGTCAGGTTTTGTTTATAAATATGTGCAAACCTTATGGTTTAACCATTAACAAAACACATGCATGCTTTTTTATTTTATTGATTAGTAAATCAACATTTTTTTGCCAGTTAAGAATGAAATCTTGAAAACAGTTATTGGTCCAAACTAAGTACTTATTGCTAGGATGCTTGGTGAAGCTGATATTGGAGTGTTATTACTCTGGTTGTTTTTCTGGATAGGCTATCTGACAGTACCAGGTCTGAGGGAAATGGATGGTTCAACTCGATCAAGTCTGAGTGAAGCATCAGGTGTGAGTGGAGCTTCAACACGTACTTATGTCAATGAGGCATCCACGCTGGTTCTAGAAACCATTGAAAACGGTGTGAAAAAGTAAGGGTTGTCATTTTCTATATGATGGTTATTTCTAGTTCTTTTATGTGTATTTTACTTCCTGGTTCTGAGTACAGAAATTTAGGCCAAGAATGTATAGTTTTTACTTGTACTATGTTCATACTTCTGGAAATCTGGATTGACACTTGTCACATTAAAACAATTCATTAAGATTTTTATGCCAATTTTATCTTCAGTAAGCTTTCCAGTGGTGTCCTCTTCCTTCTCTTCCAGAGCCATAGAAATGTCTTTAGGGCCTTACAAGAATTATTGTTGTCATTCTTGAAGAGCACAACAGTAGTGAGAAATCATAGAATTACTTAGCAGCTGTAGCCTTTGTGTGTGAAAGGGGAGGGATAAACGTGGAATGCAGAGGCTTAACTTGTTACTGTCACTGGGATATAACTTGTTTCATGTTAGTCACTACTTCTTTCACCCTGAATTGACGCTGTATTTGCTCATACAATTGTTATTTGACTATCTTTCCTGTAACTTGCACAACCATTCATGCAAAGAGAGTAAGTGTTATTCAAAACCAAGAATTCATGTTCATTTTTGAGTTAATAATTCTTTAGTTTCATTAACAGTTTTATCCGTAGTGGTAGCACAGAATGTGACTTTCTCAAATTAGTATTTTCTGCAACAAAAATTTTCATAAATATGTATGAACTAGTATTATGTGTGGTTTCAAGTTTAACCACATTAGTTTACATACAGCAGTATTATAGTGCCTTGTGTGTGTGTTAAAATTAAATAATATTGTTACTGTATGATATGTTCTGTGATTTTTAGACATTATCTCGTACCCCTGTCCATGGCCCAGAAGAGCAAATGGCGGAAGAAAGGAACAAAACTCCATATTTTTAATGATCATACATTCATTGCAAAACATCTGTCTGGGTGAGTAGCTGCAGTATCTTAAAACCATTGGTGTGATTTTCTGTGTGTATCCTGCAACTAGCTCTGAGTAATGCATTGTGTCTTCAAGATATGTGGCGGTTCTTTAACCAGGTACTTAAATCAATTTAGTTTTGAAGGTCTGTGACAGTTGCTATATATCATGAGGTAAGTGTTTTCTTTGGACACAAATTGTCATCTTTAATTGGAATAATGTTTAAACATTTTTGAGGGTGGCTGTGTATCTAAAGATGTTCATTCCTGTATCTAGTCATGGTTGGATAAGATTATTTTTCCAATCAACCATATCTGACTATGGTTAGAAACATGTTTTGACCACGTAGTTTACACTTAGTCACTTAGTAATGCTCTCTTGAATTATTTTCTTTGGCTTTGAGCTGTTTTTGGTTTGCAGTGTGCTTAGGCAACTGTCCAAATGACAATGAGTGGCAGTGTTGTGTCGTGTAGTACAAACAAGCAAAGTAGTTTAGAATGATGGTAGTTTGACAGACAATGTAATTGGCAAAATTCTTCTGTTTGGTGATTCTGATAATGATTTGAGTGTGTTAGAGAGGAACTCAAGGGAAGGTTGTAGGAATATATGCAAATAACAAAAAAAAATTAATGTAGTGAAATGGTTTTGCCAAAAATGCGGTGTTCTCCACTATCCAGGGATGTGTGATACAGAATATCTCACTCTAAAATAATACTAGATGTTTTAAACTGTACCTTTGAAAGTGTCATTTGTCTACCTGCAGTAGTTTAGGAGAAAATTGTGTTTTACTGTTATGTTGCAAAATGAGAGCCCTGTCTAAAAGTGGTTGGGCTGGCAGTTCAGCAAGCAGTTAGGTTACCTGGAGCAAATGTATTAAGGTAAGAAAACAAAATGGAGAGACAATAACAGTGCAGTTCAGCCCTTCAAATAAGTATACTCCTTTCTAATGATATATGAAAACACTTTACTGGTTATTTCTTGAAGTACCATTGTTTCTCTGCCTCTCTGTTGAGCAGTTGAAGTACCATATTGTTAAGTAAGACATAACCGACAAATACACTTAATAAAATACAACTTATGACAAGTGTATATCTCCTACATGTTTCGGCACCAGGGTCCCATCCTCAGGTAGTCTTTCAGATCAAAGGAATACAAGTCTAGCACACTAATCTAGGTATGCATTGACTTCATTGGAATGATTAAATTATTAAAGTTCTAAAATATGTAAAATGTATAAGCTTGAAATTAAATGATGTGATGATATTGAAACTCTGAGGAGGGCAACCCAGACCCGAACTTTGTACGAGATTAATACTTGTCATAAGTTGTATTTTATTAAGTGCATTTTTTGGTTGTAGTAGTAGTTAGCGAATATGCGTGGTGTGAATAATGTAAAAGTTGCCATATTGTTGTTCACATGATGAAGAAGCATTGCAGATGATAAAGTCAACAGTGTGATATGTGTTCATTGGAGCATCATAATAAATAGGTAAGTTTATTGTTTAACCCTCAGTGCCAGGTGGTCAATCTGTCATCCTCTGGTACTTTTGCATGTTACGCCATCAAGTGATTTATCGGCCACTATTTTAAGTGTGTGAAACATCCTTATTTTTCATTGGGTTTAAACAGCAATTACATAACTGAATGACCCTTTTACATGCAACATATCCCAGTATTTGTCTTTTGCAACATGTTGTCAATTTTTGGCATGATGTCCCCATACTGCCTACATTAATTGAATTAAGTAGTTTATTTTCAGAAAAACCAGGCTGAAATGTACTAGTCTAAAATAAGAACTACTGCACAAGGACTTTGTTGTTTAATGATGTTAGATATTAACAACTGCACAGTTCAGAAAAGCACATTACAGTTTGTGTGTCTTTACTCAAGAGATGAATGTCATGAACAGCTCACAATTATATTTGAAAATTGTGGTCCATATTTTTTGTTAATTTGTGTTATGTGCATTGTGAAGACTGAGGATTGGTTCTGTAACTGCCATGTATGTACTGTATTATATATAAACCTGTTGCAGTGGTGTCCCATGCCAAGTATGCAGCAAGTCTGTGGCAAGGCGACTAGGGAAGCAAGGCTATGAATGTCGAGATTGCGAGCTGAAGTGTCACAAGCATTGTCACATTAAAGTTGACACTAATTGTACAAATTCAACTATTCAGAGCATTGAACTGTAAGTATTAATAACTGCTTTCATTATTTATACAGACAGAAAAGAAGTGAAAAGCAGGTACAAAATGTGTAAAGGTATAGGAATATCTTAGGTAACATCATGAAATCTAGATTATAGTACATAACAACCTTTGCACTTTAAATAACAATAGTTGATATGCATGATGTTAATGAGTCTGCAAGTATTACTGTGAAAGCCCAAACAGATAACACACACATGTTGGACTTGGATATGTAGAACTCAACTTACTTCTTGTGCTCTAAGAAAGTATAACTTGTTTAATTTGTTGTTCCTGAAATGCTGACACTGTACTATTTTAATTAAGAACAATTTGGTGATCTTGTAAATAAACTTGGTGCACAACTTTTTCTTAGTATATTTATATTTATCAATCTCTACATGTTTCGGGCAACTATGGGCCCATCATCAAGAGAAAAAACTGTGTTTATGTGACACTTGGTACTTGTTATTCTGAAACAAGTGGACAGTTTAAAATTATAAGAGTGTATATCATAAAATAAAGAGTGTTACTTACAGACTTGTGTTAAGTACACATACAAACCTAACACAAGTCATTCAAATAATAGTATTATTTATGTAAGAATTTTATTAAGGTTTTATCACAAGTCTGTAAGTAACACTCTTCATTTTATGATATACACTCTTGTAATTTTAAACTGTCCACATGTTTGAGAATAACAAGTATCAAGTGTTGCATAAACACAGTTGTTTCTCTTGATGATAGGCCCATAGTTGCCTGAAACATGTGGAGACTGATAAATATAAATATACTAAGAAAAAGTTGTGCACCAAGTTGGTTTTATTTACAAGATTATACAGAGATGCACGGTCAACAAAATATAAAATTTAACAATTTGGTGATTCCCAAAATTCGTGTTATGTGTGCAGTAAGAATAAGTATTAAGAGTTTTGGATTTTCATCCTTTTTTCTTTTCAGAGAAGAAGGCATTCTTCTTACTTACTTTTAAATGAAAAAAGTGCCTTCTTTAAAACCTCACTGTTGAAGTTTTAAGCCCAGTGTGCTGATTTGCAGAGTGATGATTTGAAGTGACTGCTACATCCACATTTCTCTTTATTGTCATATACAGGGAGACTGAAGGGTTAGGCAAACTTTACTACTGCCAGATATTCTTATGGAAAAATTTGCAATGTTTGTGTTGCAACACTGTTACATGACAAGTATGCTGTGTTGGGTGTGTGATCTTGGGCTGTCTGAATGGTGTGGCTATTTTTTCTGAGCATCAAGAGTACAAACAGGAAATAAAAGTGGAACTGATGTTTATTGTTAAACATTATTTTATGTCTTCATAGTATACAAACCTTCAGAATTAATTTTTGGCATGCATTTTAAAATTCTATAATTTCAGTTAGAGAACACTATCAGAAAGCTGGTTTAAGCTGTGGAGATACCTAAGGCTTTGTGAACTGTTTTCAGACAGTGAATGACACTAAAGCACTGGACAAAGCAAGAAGAGTGCACTGTAGGTAGTGGTTATGACAAATATGTTATAAAATAGGTGTCACTATCATGAGTAGTGTGCTGTAAGGCTGTTTCTTTTAAGTGCAGTGTTAAACAACTGGAATAGTAGAATATGGAGCATTGACAGTTCACGTGTGTTGTATGAGGTGCCTTTATTCTTAGAAAAGTATGTTAACTGTGCTGCCAGTTTTTAAGGTTATTTAGTTTCGGTGATAAATGAATAAATGAGTATGGAAAATTCATGTAATGGTACAGACAGGGGAAAACATATGTACTTGGAGAAAAACCTGTCCCAGTACCAGTTTGTCCACCAAAAAATCCCACATAGATGGCCTGGGATTGAACCTGGGCCGTCATATTTGGAAGCTGGCGGTTGGCTGTCTGTGTCATGGCACTGCCTGGAGAATCATTTATCCATATGAGAAGCATGAGTGGTGCTTTATAGTGGGTTTTTACTTGAAGAATACTCTTGTTACCAACTACCATTTGACACTGTGCAAGATCCCAGAAGACTGAAGACCTTATATCTCAGTTTGTCACTCACTAATTATCCTAGCATTTTGCACTGTATTCTGAGACCTCCTGACAACCTTAAATAAATAAATAATAAAATGTATAAACAGCAATGAGTTGTAGCCTTTGTGCTATGTCCACAAAAAACTGTGCTGTATTGGGCTTTCACTCTATTTTAATTTGTAGAACAGTGAGGTAAGCTTTGGTTACAACCTTTCAGTTTACCATATCAGATTAATATGATTTTGTCTGCAACATTTTAATGTGAAATTCTTTTTTCCCATTCTTGGTCTCTACTGCCTGTACTGAGTGAATAGGTAAGCTAGATGCCTTCTCATATGGCATGTTGTGTGAAGACTGCCGCTAAACCAGTGTTCAGATAATCCTTTGGAATGTGTTTTGTTACTGATCTATTCTTTATTTTCTTTGGATAGGGTGGCCACATTTACAAGAGTAGGTTTTATTTACTTGGTTTATATGTGGTGTGCCAAAAGAGTATAGTCGTCTGGTGTTAGAAAGATTTCATATTTAGAAAATACCTAGTGAATCAGTTCTGTTTCATTCTGCTCACATTTCCGTATTTTATATGCTAGGTTCTGGCACGTTATTGCCTTAAAATGTGTCAAGAGAATGCTGTTTTAAGTGGCTCACATTGAAGAATCTAAATATTCAAGCAAAAGGTCTTTCTTTCATCGGGATTAAGTCATGAACCAGGGTAGCTCAATCAGTCAAGTATTTGGCTTTGTATTGATTGATGGGTTTGGTTCCTGGGAAGGGTAGGCAATGCATGCCAACACACAGTCTAGCTGTTGGGCCTTCCAAGCTTTCTGTGTGGTTGTTAAGCAAAGGAAACTTGCACTACTGTAAAGTTTCAGTCAGCAGAGTTTAAAATGTTGACAAGTTGTTTAGTTCTTCATATCAAGACTTCAAAACATTGTCATATCGAAGGAGGTAAGAAGAAACAGAATATTCATGTTTTGTAATAGTTTATTCATGTATAATTTGACAAATTATTCTGCACATGACCTCTACCAAGGGCTAAAGAGGGCTTGAAGGAAAAGCATTGTTTACAGAAACTTGATGTAAGTAGTAGCAGTGACTTGATTAACATGAAATGATCATATTTTTAGAATAAGGTGACATTGCTACAAATCCAGAATGATGATGGTATGCATACTGACGGTAAAACCCTGTTAATTTGAGGTGCTTGCGTCCAAAGTGTTGGGCTTTGAATTATGCAATTTCAAGTTACCCAGTTTCTTCTGTGCACACTTACCTGTCAGGTCATTGGTTCAATACTGGTGTAATTTTATTAGCTGTGATTTTTTTACTTAATTGAGTAATTTAAAGACCCTCTTCACATAATTATTTTTTAAATGTTACAATGTAATTTAATGCAATTGACATCAAACACCAACCAGCAAACAATAATTCCTGTTTGCCAAAAATTGATCTTAGTTCATTGTTCCTTAAAACAAGGCTCAGTTGACCTTGTCATTTGTTTCAGATTGCTGTTCCAAATTCTATACACAAAATCTTGAAATTCATCAATAGCTTTGGTGATTCTATGTTACTGGCATCACTTGAACTTGAGTCTCGCACCGACAGTGCCATAATGAATATTTGTGAGCTGGTCACACTGGAAGTGCCTAATCTCCTCCACCCTCACATGTGCCCCTTCATGGTATGCACAGGGCCATCACCTTTCAAGAAAACCTTTCATGATCAACAGTAACTCAGTTTTGACAGTCAATCTGTACAGTAATGTGGCCACCCTAATTAAAAAAATTAATTTCATTCACTGCAGTGTTTACTAATTTTTTCTGTCATCTGTGTACAGTTTGGACTTACACTTAAAACTTTATATGAAAAATGTCATGCATTATTTTGACTTTGACTTCCACCAACTTGTAATAGTCATTATTGTGATAGGAAATTTTAAACTGAATTTATTAACACATTTGGTAATTAACCCTTCAGCGTGGGGGTATTTAAAACCCAGTCAATACTGTGATGTGGGAAGGTTTTTCTACAGGGTATTTAAATTTTGAGCTAAATTGTGCAGAAGTCTATTCAAAATAATGTAGTTTTGTTAATAATGGTTGGATTTCGATGAAACTTGAAACAAAATATTTAGGAATGTCTAAGCTTTTCAAATATCGAATCAAATCTTACCTTAAAAATTTAACTTGGTGTGAAATGCCTTGAAACATTCTTCAACACATAGGGCTGCTTCACATTTGGGGCACCAAAACACTGTCTCCTTCCTTCTGTTGTTTTTGGTAACACACTACACACCTCCTTGTTGGCCTGGCCTTTTTTTCTGTTGGTGGTATTCTTTCTGGAAAATGTCTTTCAAGAAGTCGTGGAACATTTTTGTCCGTGGAATGATGGCCTTGAAATTTCCTGAAACTTTCACTTCCATGTTCAATAAGCAGTGCCTTTACCAGTTCTACTCTGAATTTAAAATGGTCTATTTTGTTCTGTCCTGAATTTGTGCGGCATATTACCATACAATTTAGAACTGTAGTGTTGAGTAATCTCCTAAACAGTTTTATGTACCATTTAGTCATTTTCTTTCTTTCCAAAAGATAGGGTTGAAGGAATTGGTCTTTTAGATCAACCCCACCCATGTTTTCGTTGTAATCTAGAACTGATACAGGCTTTTGCTTTTCCTGTCTACATTTCGTTCGCTTCATTCATCTTTCCTCTCCATGGTAGGTTGAAATCATTGTCACGTCTTTTTTGTCTTTCCACTTCAGAACGGACACCGGTCCTGAATGTTGAGCTACGAATTCTCCTTTCTTGAGCTTCTTCTCTTTCACCTTTGTGGAACGTCTTTCCTACTAAGATGCAGGGTTCCAACACAGTTTTCAAGGTCTTTAGCCTTTGAGCCAGAGCTGGCGAGTTATAAAAATTGTCCATCCATAACGTGCGACCCTTTTCCAGCAATGGCTCCACAAGTGACAACACAATTGCTGCTGTTTTGTTTGTGTCACCTGAAATGAATGCTGTCTGGAACACAGTGTCTTTGCCAATATAAATTATAAAGGACCACAAGTACCCCGAACTGGATTCACATAGTTCATAGGACTTGATTCCAAATTTGGAAGACTTTAGCAGAATATACTGTCTGAAAGAAAGTCTTCCTCTCCATAGTGTTAGTGACTCATCTATTGCAATGTTCTGTCCAGGTAAGTATAAACTCTGAAACTTTGTGTTGAGATGGGACAGGATTGGATAGATTTTGAAAAGTTTAGATGGTCCCTGATATGTTCCTACATGATCATTGTTGTTGAAATGCATAAAATTGCAGATTTATTCAAACCGATCCATAGAAATAATAGAACCAAAGATTGGAGTTGCCAAAATATACTTTTTTGGAAAATATGAACATAGTGTGGACTTCTGTATTATTCCCATCAGCATAAAAAGTGCTAACACAACATACATCTCATCTTTAGTGACAGGTGTCCAGTCCCACATTCTGGAATGCAATGGAATGAAACTTCTGGCTTGTATTTTTTGTGCTGCATAAGTGTTTGTTTCGCGCACTATTAGTTCCACCAGTTCGTCATCAAAAAACATTTTGAACACTTTAAAACAATGAGTCTCATTTTGCGCTTCATTTTGAGGCCCATATTTATCAACAAACTGTTCCCTTTGCCCTACATAATTAGTCATGTCCTCCCATGTAAACGTAGCACTTGGAGCAGTAGGCGCACTGGATGCAGTAGCACATTGCATATCGCCACTTTCACTGTCACTACATTCCGAACTAAGTACCTCAACTACAGTCAAATCATCGGTCCCACTTGAGTCATCATCGTCACTACAACTACTCTGATCAGAAGTTGTAAGTTCTTCTAGCAAACTTTGTTCAGTCCCATCCTCCAACAAACACTTCCTACTAGATGCCATCATTGCAGCTGACTGCAGGTTCAAACGAAATCCAGACTCGAAAACAGCGGTCAAGAAACAAACAGTCCTTTGATATATGAGGGTGATGTCGTACACCATTTCAAAGCTACACAGCTCAGCTACGTGACGATAGCGATAACATTCGTCCCCTGTTTCATTCCACTGTTAGAGGGATGCATAAAACCGTCTGTGAAATAAGAGACTGCAAAAAGAAAACCCAAACTTCGAGAGCAGAGAAAAAAATGAAGAAATAATTTCTAGCAACTGTCTCGCATACCTAAAGAGAGCCAGCTCCTTCATGAACAAGCACGAAGTAGCTCGATTACATTTGCTCATTATGTCGTCGAGACATAGACGAATGAGTGAAAGCGTGCAGCATGACAAGCAGTGGTCGTCATTCAAAGAATACCCAAATTTCGGGAGCAGAGAAAAAAATGAAGAAATAATTTCTAGCAACTGTCGCCCACACCATAAGAGAGCCAGTTCCTTTCCGAACAAGCGCGAAGCAGCCCGATTACATTTGCTCCCTAAGTTGTCGAGATATATACGAATAAGTGAGAGCGTGCAGCATGACGATCAGTGGTCGTCACTCCACGACAGGTGATGTTTACTCTATGACGAACAGTGCCCGTCACTCCACACTGAAGGGTTAAGACTTAACATTTGCATTTAATATGGAAAATGATAACCCCATTAGAATATGGGTCTATTATAGTAATATAATTTACAAATTACACAAATCATGGATGATTTCATACCCTTCGAGTGACTTTAAACAGGGTTGCGTGACATAATATGTAACTCGAGTGATCATCTTGAGAAACTGAGAATTGCTCAGATAATCAAGAAAATAGTTGAAGAATAAAAGACCAACTTGATGTCACTTGCTATTTTATTTCACTTCTTATGTGCTCAACATGTTTCGGACATTAATATATCCATCATCAGGAGCTTGCGACTATTCTGTTG
>Ga0123355_10003567_pt1 | contig 22376 bp, 19 predicted proteins | sample TergutEmb28metaG_3_FD_89872 | JGI IMG/M metagenome (GOLD analysis project Ga0123355, IMG submission 89872) | Embiratermes neotenicus P1 segment gut microbial communities from Petit-Saut dam, French Guiana - Emb289 P1 | ecosystem: Host-associated > Arthropoda: Insects > Digestive system > Gut ... | reverse complement strand
TACGCAATAATAACTACCGCGCAACCCTGTGGACAGGGGCGTTTTTACAGCTGACAGTGATGACAATCCCACCAGGGGGCGATATTGGGCTGGAACTTCATCCAGATACAGACCAGTTTCTGCGGATAGAAGAAGGCCAAGGCATAGTTCAAATGGGGCCTTCTAAGCGCAATCTAACATTCCGACAACTGGTTTTTAATGACACCGCCGTGTTTATACCAGCAGGCACATGGCACAATATCACAAACGTCGGCTTTCTAAAAAGCCACATAGCTTGAAAAACCGCAAAAACACAACCCTTTTAGGTGGTTGATTTTGCTCTTGGTTATAGGACATGTTGAATTTTAATATAATTCAACATGAATGAAAAAATAACATTACCCAAAGAACTGCAAAAACAAATGTTAAAGTTTTTTCTCAAAACCTCTATACCGAGAATAAAACAAAAAAAGCTTGCACTTCTATCTAAAAAATCAGATAGGAGTGAAAAGGATGAATAAAAGCGCAAGAAAAAGACTAAGCACAGCAATTTATGTTAGAGTGTCAACCGACGAGCAAGTTCAAGAAGGCTATTCAATAAGAGCGCAAATGGATAAACTAAAATCTTATGCCATGCTCAAAGAATGGGATATTTATGACATTTATTCGGATGAAGGAATCAGCGGAAAAAATATCGTTGACCGCCCTGCAATAAACAGGCTTATCGATGACATAGAAAACGGAAATGTCAATAATGTGTTGGTTTTCAAAGTAGACAGGCTCACACGTAGCACAAAGAATCTGCTTGAACTGGTTGATTTATTTGAAGAACATGATTGCGCCTTTAATAGCTTAACAGAATCCATAGACACAGATACACCAAGCGGGCGCATGTTTCTAAAAATAATCGGAATCTTCGCCGAATTCGAGCGTGAAAATTTGACTATGCGCTCACGCTTAGGTAGAGAGCGGAAAGTAAAAGAAGGTTATACCTTAGCGAGTTGGTCTGTAAGCTACGGCTACACAAGGGAGAAGGGGCAAAAAGTGCAAATCATACAAGCTGATGAAGCAGAGGTGGTTCGAGAGATTTTTTCCATGTATCTTGACAAAAACGCATCAATGAATGAAATAGCAAGAGTGCTAAACAAACGGAAAATTCCAACAAAACTGTTAGGGCAATGGTGCTCAAGCACTATAAGGCAAATATTATTAAATCCTACATACATAGGAAAAGTGCGTTATAGCTTAGCTGATGAAAATAGATATTTTGAAGCAAATGGGCACCATGAGCCCATTATTTCGGATGAGACGTTTGAACTCGTATTGGAAAAAATAAACAACATACCTAACAAGTCAAGAACTAAAACACCGCGAGAGGAAAGCTATTTTTGCGGAGTGCTTTATTGTGATAGGTGTAAAGAGAAATTTACAACACATAATTACAGAGCCAATAGCAGTGAGATAAATTACAATACTTCATATAGGTGTCGTTCAAAGAAATCCAATAGCATTATTAAATGCATAAGCCCCGACATAAGCCATAAAAAATTAGAAATTGCTTTTTGTGATTACATACAACACATAAACGATATTTCAGAAATAGAAAACCTTGAAGTAGAAGTAAACAACAAAGCAGAAGAGCAAAAACTATTAAAGGACATCGTAAATAGCGAGAAGAAACTTGAAACCTTACAAGGCAGAAAAAATCAAGCAATGGAACAGTATATGCAGGGTAATATAGAATTTGATGAATACCGACGCATGATAGATTTGTCTAATGTTAACTACGAAAATCTGGAAAATGAATTGCAACGCCAAAAGGCAGAATTGTCAAATGTGATAAAAACCCCTAACATATTGCCCGAAGATATAGTTCTAAATTTGCAACAGAATTGGGAACATTTAAACAATGTCGAAAAAGCTATATTTCTTCAAAGGTTTATTAACAAGATAGCAATAACTATAGAAAAGGGGAGTAATGGGAGAAGCATTGTAAAAATCGAAAACATAGAATTTAACTCCGTTAAACCGCCTACAATAAGCCAAGATAAAACCGCTGTACGCTCGAAATTGCATGAACGCCAGCGGTGAAGCAAGAAAAAATACTGATGGAATGATGTTATGTTTCGGTTACGTTTCATAATAAGGCCGTTTATCCACTTTGTACGCCCCAAAGGGGGTGAGAAGGACAATATGCTCAAGGGTGGCGAATTCGTGGGGTTTGATTATGGGTTTATCTTCGGACATTGTGGCGACGGATGAGCCAGATTTGAAGCCTGTAATGCGGTCATATTGCTGGGATTTGATTGCGCGGATTTTATCGTATGTGCCGACGGCTTTGGAGAAGTATTCTTGGGATTCGACGTCGGTGACGTTTAAAACGGCTTTATATTGGCAGGTATCGGCGATAACTTGGCGGGATTCCTTGCCGTAGTGGAGGTCGAGTTGGGCGAGGCTTTGCAGGATGATTGCGATTGTGATTTTTTTGCTGCGAAGGGTTGCGAGGCCGTCGACAATGCCCTCGATTTTGCCTAATCGTGCGAATTCGTCGAGTAAAAAGAGGATGGGTTTGGATTTCGCGTCGGGGCGTTTTTCGAAATGGGAAAGGAACTGGCTGACCATGAGCGTAAGCAGGTTTTTCCACTGTTTTAGCAGGTGTTCGGGGATGCATATGTATATGTCCATATCTAACTCTAGCAAGGTGGGCGTTGCCTTGGTTCCCCGCTTGGTGAGGGCATTTTTGATGTTTTCATCTGTTGCGAAAATGATAATCTGGTTGCTAAGCACCATAAAAATGCTTGATACAGTTTGCGGTTTCATGTCCAAAAAGCCTGCAATAAAGCGGCGGGCGGCTTCGGTTTCGCTGGTGGAGATTTCTTCGATTAGTTCAGTGATTTTGGTGTCTAGGATGGCGGTTGTGGTGTCGATGAAAGTAAAGCCCATGTTGAAAAAGTGCAGTATTGCGCCCGTGAATAGGCTTTGTGCGCTTTGAATCCAGAAAGGGTCATCAGTGCGGGGCGGCAGGGGAATGAGGGCGTGGGCGATGGCTTGCGCTTCTTGCACTTGATTGGTGGCGTGGCGCAGCAGAAAAAACGGGTCGTAGCCAATGGTGTTGGGGTCAAGAGGGTTGAATATTTTTATGCGGCGATGGGGGCTGTGCTTGGTTTTGGCGTGCAATTCGCCCTTGATGTCGATGGCGAAAACACTTGATTTCCACGTGATTAAGGATGGAATTGCAAGGCATGAAGATTTTCCGCTGCCAACGCCGCCGACAATCATGATGTGCCCGTCTTGATTTTCGTTTTTGGCAACGCCGTTTCCGAGGGTGAAGCCGCGGGTGTTGTCGCTTTGTATTCGCTCGTCAATTGGCTGGATTGGCGGGGTTTCGGTTGTTTCATCGGTGTTTGGGCGGGTGAAGATGTCAAATATTCCTTTGAAGATGAATAGTAAAATTGCGCCTAGAATTTTCATTAGTGCTGGTAGGATATCGAATTGAAACATGCGCAAAATCCCCTCTATTGCGGAAGTTGTATAGTATATGCGCGAGGGGAAAAGGCCATGACGGGGGTATTTGGGATGTAATTATGCTTGCATATATTTTAATTCGCGCTAATAGCTTTTTCTAGTCTGACGATTTCGCTATCAAGTGCGCTGCTACCATCGGCTTCTAGGAAAATGGCTTCATAAAGCCCTTCAGGCCAATTTGCAGAGGCTTCGCGGGTATTCAGCCAGAACTCTAGTGCTGCTTCATCCCCGCCTATGCGGAATGCGATGTCTTGGCGGAGTTCGATATTATCGCCGATTTCGATGGCGAGCTCTTCGAGCCTTTCGGGGTTGTTGCCACTTCTTGATATGTTATCGAATTCTCTTATGAGCCTAGTGGCATCGTTATTTGCGTGCCTTCTTTCTTGGTCTAGCGCATCTTCTTCGAGGCATACCCAGCCGAGGGGGCGGGGAGTGGGTTCTGCGGAGGAGGTGAGGACGCGGTTTATGAGATTTCCAGCTCCCATAATTAGCAAGGACATAAAAAAAGCGGCTATACCAGCGAGAAATACAAACGTAGGTATTCCATATTTATGACCCTGCTCATATTTACTCAGAACTATCAGCGTGTTAGATTTTGGGCAACGCATTTGTTGATAATAGTGAGTCGGATTATCACTACATTTCACAACCCCGCCAAAATATCTAAGTTTGCCAGGGCATCCATACTCTTGTGTACATGGTTCTCCGTTACCTTTTTCAAAAACGTGACCACAAGTTGGGCATTTGAATTTCAACATGAGCGTACCCTTTCCTTAGCAAAGGAACCACAGCAAAAATTGCTTCAATCCCCTTTCAAGCTTTATAATACTTTGCTTTATAACTCCGTGTTTAATGTCTTGAGGTTTGCTTACGTCTATCTCGTGCAATAATTGCCTTCTTGACTGGCGATTGGCTTCTTCAACTGACTGAGCATGGTTTTTGATAATTTCTTCTTTAGGAGGGAGGACTATTTCCTCTTTAAGAGGGTTTTGCGCTATTATTCGCCGCCCCTCTCGATATTTTCTTGAAAACAGTATCATCGAACCTATTTGGATTTTCTCAAACGCTTTTCTGATGCTTCTCTCCACTAGCCTATGGCAAGAATCTAAAGCTAAAACTATTTTCATATATGCATTTTTGTTACCAGTACGCTCTTGCAATTTAGTATCTAAAATATTAGGGTCAAACAATGCGGCTTCGAAAACGGCATCTTCGCCCACCAACTTAGTTAAAGTCAACGCCGCAAAAGTTTCTAATGGATAATACACACCTAACGCGCTTTTTCTGCCTAACAGCTTTTCGGCCAATAAATTCGTTACACCTTCATTTAATGCGCGCCCATGCTCACAATTAATTGGATATGTTTGCTCTAATTTTTTGTCGTAAACATCTTTAGAACCAAAAACCAACAAGCCCGTGCGCTCTACTGCATAGCCATCATTTCTGCTATCTTGGTCAATCTTATGGCAAAGTTCATGCGCTCTTATTGCTTTAGAGGCTCCACCGCCACGAATTGATTTAAATCTTATTGCCCCAGTTCCATCACTAGCCGCTTTAAGATTTATACTTTTGTCTAACATATACGGCGATTGGTCTGAGTCTGTAAACCCTTCGCGCATTTTATTCTCAAGCCATTTCTGCGGGTCTTTAATCCCGCGTTTGGCGAGTATATGCCCGAATGCTCTTGCCCCATTAATAGAAAACTCTTTGACATCATTTTCAAACAGTTCAGAGAGTTTCTTGTTTGCTTTTTCAATTCTGCGTTTTTGTTTGCTTGCTTTGCTAACGTTTGAATCATTCAAGGGGGACTCCCTTATTTAGCTTTCGTCTCCCCTTTGAAGCTATGGCAATCCGAAATAGTACACTTATCTGTATTGCTGTAGAACCATGCATAAAATGGCAATTATTAGGCGATAATAGAGTGTCAATATAAAAATTTTGGTCGAATTTGAAAAAAATGCTTGCAATGTGTCTTGTAGTGGTATAGAATTTTCTTGTCCAGAGGAGTCCGAAAAAGTGTACATTTTCGGACTATTTATTTTCAGTCATTCTGTCGCATAATGCGATAATTCCGCACCTTTTCGAAGAAGGTGGAACGGCTCATATTACATATCTTTAGCATGTCGGCAGTTGCAATCTTCTCATGTTCCCATTGCTCCACTAGAACCTCAAAATCGGCGGGTAATTCCTTCGCAGGCCTGCCAAAGCGAACGCCCCTTGCTTTTGCGGCGGCGATTCCATCTGCTTGGCGTTTGCGTATGTTTTCACGCTCATTTTGGGCTACGAATGATATCAACTGCAAAACTAAATCACTGATGAAAGTGCCAAGTAAGTCTTTTGAGCGTGTTGTATCCAGCGCGGGCATATCTAAAACCACGACATCAACGCCCTTTTCGCGGGTTAGGATTCTCCACTGGTTCAAGATTTCCTCATAATTACGCCCAAGGCGGTCAATGCTCGATATGTAGAGTAAATCTCCCGCTTGCAACTGTGCCGTTAATTGTTGGTATTTTTCACGCTGAAAGTCCTTGCCCGACTGCTTGTCGACAAATAGATTCTCGTTAGGCACCCCAGCCTCATGCAAGGCGATAACCTGCCTATCCTCGTTCTGGTCTGTGCTTGAAACCCTTGCATAGCCGTATTTTTGCATAATAGAACCCCTTTCTTTGTAGTTGTTTAATTCTACAAAGTAGGGGTTGTTTGATATTCGTTTATATTTCCACTATTGATTTACACCTTATGCATAAAAAACTATTGATTTCAGTTCGCACATGTGTTATGATGCAAATAGGTAGTAATGCAAGAGGAGGCAAAATAATGACACAACAAGAATCGGTTGCTTTTTGGACTAACAAAGCTATGGATGAATTGGAAACGGCTACAATAATGTTCAATTCTGCTAAGTATTTATATACTGGTTTTATGTGTCACCAGTGCATAGAAAAGGCGTTAAAGGCCTACTATATTTTTGTTCATGACGAAAGACAGCCGTATCAGCATAATCTTGAAAAACTGGCTGGTATGACTGACTTGTATGGCAAATTAGACGAAAGAAAAAAGCAAACAATAAAAAAATTACAACCACTCTATATCGAAGCGCGATACGAAGATGAGAAGAATGCAGTGGCAGACCGATTAACAAAAACATATTGCAGTGAATTGCTGGGCGAGACGGAGGTGTTGTTAGAATGGATACTGTCATTAATGAAGTAATAACGCAATACGTCAAACAAGTAAATGAGAGGTATAATCCAACGGCTATATATCTGTATGGCTCACATGCTAGAAAGTTAGCGAACGAATCTAGCGACATTGATATAGCCGTTGTTTTTGCGCCGATTGATACTGAAAAGTATGTAGACATATTTTCGGATTTATTTTCTATTGCTGCGAGATTTGAGGCGAATATTGAACCAAATCTTCTAATTGACGATGGCAAATACAATAAATACAGTTTTTTGGCTGAAGTCATGGAGACAGGACGATTGATTCAAGTGTGACAAATCGTGTCTGTTGTCGCATGGCTTAACGTTTAGCACTGTCAAGAAATCCGCAGGATAAGGTGGAGATTTTTGTGGGCGAGTTTTCCGCAAAAATACTACCTGGTTCTTTACCGTGCGGGGGTTGCGCTGGATATAATCGAGCAAGGGCTTGTTGAGGCGCACTTCGTCAACAAGCCCTTAACTATGCGGTTTTTGCATGCAGGGTATACATATAAATCACAGCGATGGGATAAATTCAATCTCTTTCTCCATTTCCTTTTCGCGCTCTTTATGCGCTATTATTGCCTTGGCTTGTTTTGGTGGTAACTCGTGTAAAATTTTTTGATACTCGTGTGTTGTGAGTGTGCCGAGTGTTGATTTGCTTTTTCTGCGGGCTAGATTGGCGAGGATTTCACGGCGAGATAGCTTGCCCTCCGCCCTATTTTTAAGGGTTTCATCCTCTAACTTTTTCAGCCTATCTAAAATCTGCTGCCTGCCTCGACTAATGCCAGCAAGCAAGCGCATTTTGTGATATTCCAGCTTAAAAGTGTCTCTATCAAATTGAAGCGTTGGCAATTTCGAGCGCAATTCTGCTATCTTTTCAGTCATTTTTTCAAGCTGCGCCTCATAATCGGCGATTCTTATTTTCGCTTGATTTGGATTTACGTGATAATCATTCACGAAGTTTTTCACGGCATGGTCATACGACTGTTCCAGCCGCTGCGCCTCTGCATAAACGCCCTTTTTGCTTGTGAAAATCCCCATTTCTTCGTGCTGAATTCTGAGTTCATCGGCTTGCCTTTTCAGTGATTTAATATATTCCGCACGCTCGTCAATTTCTTCGGCTTTGATTCGAGTTGCGTTTTTCGCTTTGTCTAACTCGCTAATTTCCTGCTTAATCACGCTGATTTCTTGGTTAACAATCTCATGACCCTGCCCTAACTCGTGAATTAATTCCGCCGTTTCCTCGGGTGTGGGTTCGTGTTTCCGTGCCTCGTTTCTCGCTATAATTTCGCGGTTTATTTCTGCACGTTCACTCACAAATCCCCTTTGTTCCATGTGTTTTGCAGCTATGCCAACGTGGATAGTCGGCTCGCGGTCAATGCCTTGGGCTTCGAGCGTGCGATGGTCTATGCGCACGTCTAGCCCTTTTTGAGCGAATTTTTCGTTGCATATTTCCGCCCAATTTTCGCGCCATTTCTCTAGTAATTGAGTTTGATTCCAATCGCGATTTTTTCCGCCAAAACCGTCTTTTGCGACGTGGCGAGTGGTTAGCATGACATGCGCGTGCGGGTTGCCGTCGCCTCTGTCGTGAATGGCAAGGTCGGCGCACATGCCGTGATTGACGAAGTTTTTTCGCGCATATTCACGCATTATTTCAATTTGTTCATCGCGGTCAAACTCAATCGGGAGGGCAATGTCAAACTCGCGAGCGGTTTGTGAATCAGCTCGTTTTTCGGCTTTTTCAACGGCATTCCAAAGAGCGGCACGGTCTTGAAATTCCAACGGCGCATTTTCGGGAAGCATGATTTCGCTATGTACAACGCCGGTTTTGCGGGTGTAGTCGTGGGGGAGGTCTGTGCGTTCGTCGTGGATTTTTTCGGCGGCTCGGTAAGCAGCGGCGGCAACGGATGAACGCCCCGCGCTGCGCTTAATTATTTGTGCGTGCAGATGGTAAATCGCCACAGTTTCACCGCCGTTTCCATGTTAATTTTCATGCAACATCATATGCGTCGGCGGCTTGGCAGTGTGCTTGTAATCGGCGAAGCCGAACGCCCACCGCAGGTGCGCACACGTCGCGTAGCGATGTATAAGTTGCGCCTTTCGGATTTTGCATTGCTGATACATTCGGCTATTGGGTGACGGATTTCGTGCAGAAATGACACGGCTAGGGACGCGCACGTAAACGGGGCAATTCGCATATATTTGACAGTAGAAAATTTCCGTATGAGGGGTTGTTTTGAAATGACTGAAAGAGAAGCAAGGCGGCTGGAAAAAGTCCGTGAAAAATTGGCGCAGATGAGAGCGCAAGAGAAAGCGATTTTAGCCCGCGACAAACAACGCCAGCGCAAAGAGAGAACGCGCCGATTGATTCAAAATGGCGCGTTGGCGGAGAGGTATTTTGGGTGTGAAGGGATGGAACCGGGGGAGTTTGAGAAAGTGTTGAAGAAAATTTCAAAAAATAATTGACAAATAATGACATAAAATATAGGATGTGAACAGATGGAAACAGGCTTGTACATCGGCTTTTTGCGGTTTCGGTCAATATTGGAAGGACACCATTGAGACTGTTTAGCATTTACGCACCTCCACATCACCCTCATGGTACGATGCATCCTACAAAAGCAATTGCCGAGCAAATGGGTGATTAGTTAAAGGGAATTAGATCGCTATAGCACACGTGAACTTAATTTCATAGAGCTTGTAGAGCTTGCAGCGGCGAAAACCGCGGAAGCGGGTTAGAGGCTTTTTTCGCACATGTTCCGGCTGATGTTGTAAAGCCTCTGGCGGGGAAAATGCCGCCTGCCTCGGATTGTCATCCGGGCAGACTGCGTTTTCCTATCGCCAGAGTCTTCACAACGCCTGCACAGGTGCGAAAAAAGCCTCTAACCCGCTTCCGCTGTCTACCGCATGTAAAGCTATATGGAAAACATAGCCTGCCTATGCACTATGCTTGTGCTGTATTGTATCCCGCTATGTAATGTTATTGAGAGATTGTAATTGGAATATATATCCAATGCCTGTCACTGACATGCAAAATTCCCCGGAATTTGGGGTTTTTCCATTTTTGACAAAGGTTATTATGCGCTATTTAGCGACATGAATAGTAGCAAATTGCCTGATTCCTTTGCTGGCATTTCCACATATAATGAAGCACTAAATCTTGCATCGCGGCAATAATCCTCACCGCCTCTGGGCGATTTTGGAGCATAATGTCTACAATGCACAGCGAATCTATGTTTTTCATATAGTTTTACAAGTGGTAGACAGCGGAAGCGGGTTGGAGGCTTTTTTCGCACCTGTGTAGGCGTTGTGAAGACTATGGCGATGGGAAAACGCTGTCTGCCCGGATGGTAATCCGAGGCATACAGCATTTTCCCCGCCAGAGGCTTTACAACATCAGCGGTCACATGTGCGAAAAAAACCTCAAACCCGCTTCCGCGGTTTTCGCCACTGTAAGCCCTATAGCAAATTAGTCTCACATGCTAGTTCGCATAGCGCATCTTGTATGAAAGATAGAGTCATATTGAAATAGGAATTGAAGATGTGCTCGTAGCAAGTATCCTTATTAAATGCGCATCAAAATACTATTCCGCAACATTTTAAGTTTACGCTTGACATGAGAAACATATTTAATTATTATTTTACATATCTAAGGCAATATATACAATTTCAATTTAAGGAGACAACTATGTCACTACTTTTTAAAACCCTCAAACACCATCGCCAGCGATTCAAAGGCATATTGGGTGTTTTTTTGTTTCTGACACTTATTATCTCGGTGGCCGGCGTTGTAATGATACGCCTTACCGGCGATATGGGGCAGGCAGCACTGGATTTTGACGTTGATACTATTATACGGTTTTTGATTTTGCTAACTGTACTTATGGCAATACGCGCTATATCATCGGCAGTTTCGGCATTGATGCTTGGGCGGTTTGCTGGGAAGGTTGGCTATGGTTTTCGTGATAACTTTGCCCGGTTTTTCTTACAAAAACCCTTCGCGGCCTTTGAATCTACCTCTAGTGGCGAGTCTCTTTCTGTTTTTACCAACGACCTTCCAAATGCTGTGGAGCTGGTATCTGGCGGCGGTTTGCGCATGATTGCGGACTTTGTGTCCCTTATTGTCACCATTGTGTATATGATGCTGCTTCACTGGTGGCTTTCCCTTATCTTTTTTGCGTCTTTTCCTGTGCTTATTGCTGTGCAGGTGCTTTTTTCGATTCCAATACAAAAGCAGTCTGAAAAGCGGCTTGCGGCTACTGCAAATCTTACCGCTGTTATCAATGACTCCTTTCAAAATACATCCACAGTTGCGGCTTATTCATTGGAAAATGAAATGGAAAAACGCACTCAGTTGGCCTATGATCAGGTCATATCCGCAACTAGAAGCCATGTTCGCGCTTTTGCGGTGCTTATACTTACCGGCATTGTTGCATCTGTAAGCCCACTTCTTATTGTCACAGCCATTGCAGCTGGGCAGACCATCAACGGATATTTGAATATTGCCGAGTTTATTGCCTTTATCGGCCTTGCAGGGGAGGCAGGTAGCTGGCTTTCTATGCTTTCCCAACGCCAAAATAATGTTCAAACCACGGCAGCAGGCGCGAAACGCCTTCTTGAGCATATAACAGGTGATGTTGAAGATATCGAAGATTCAGCTAATACAGGCAGCACAAGGCATTACAGCGATGTTGCGATTTCTGCCAGCAATCTATCCTTTGCGTATCCCGGTGACGCAGATGCGCCACTTGTTTTGGACGATATTTCATTCCAGATTACTAAAGGCTCGCGCATTGCCTTTGTTGGCAGCAGCGGCAGTGGAAAAAGCACGATATTAAAGCTGCTTATAGGCCTTTACTCCCCCAAAGAAGGGCAGATTAATATAAACGGCGCGAGTACAGCAGATATCTCCCTAAGAAACCTGCGGGACAGTTATGCATATGTGCCTCAAGACAGCTTTCTGTTTCCAGAAACCATTGCCGAAAATATTACTGGCAAGCACGCGATAACTGACATGCCACGGCTGGAGAAGGCTTGTAGTGACGCCGGTATCCTTGAGTTTATTCAAGGTTTACCAGGTGGCTTTGACACTGTGTTAAGCGAATCCGGAGAAAATATCTCCGGAGGGCAAAAGCAGCGTGTTGCTCTTGCTCGGGCGTTTTACAAGGACGCACCGGTTATACTTTTCGATGAGGCAACAAGTGCCCTTGACCCAATCACCGAGGCCGAGGTTTTGCAAAGCTTTGACAATCTTGCAAAAGACAAAACCGTTATAATGGTAGCCCATCGCCTTAAAGCGATAAACTTCTGCGATACGATTATGGTAATGGACGGCGGGAAACTTGTATCAATGGGCACACATAATAAACTGATTAACACATGTCCTATATACCTGTCCCTTTATGAGTCCCAACAGAAAGAGGTGCAATGATAATGACCAACCGCCAATTATTTTCTAGAATGTTCCGCTATATGCGGCCATATATGATTTTGTATATCATTGGTATTGGGTTATACAGCTCTCAGCAGTTTGTCTTCCCTCTTGTTAGCGGCTTGTTTGTTGGTAATGTAATGGCCGGTATCCTTGCACAGGATTTTTCACAGGTTGTTTCGGCTATACAGTTTATGGCCATTATGCTTGTGGGTGTAATGCTTGCAATGGGTCTTGGGGCTTATTTATATGTAATGACACAAGCCTATGCACTACGGGACTTACGTCTTAAGCTAATCCGCGCTTTTATGAAATCAAGCCTTGAAAGTAATAAGCACAGCGGCGAAGGCATTGCGATTATAAACACAGACTCTTCAACTGCCGCGGATATCTATGGCAATGCCCTTGCCCCGTTTTTGACCAATATTATTGCCGCCGTATTTTCGTCTATCGCGATATTTATAATCGATTGGCGTATGGGGCTTGGGGCTGTGGGTGTTGGGCTTATTGCATTCCTTTGTCAATCTGGGTTTGCAAGGCCACTTGCGCGGCTTGGCAAGGATAGACTTGAGGCCAATTCGGACAGTGTAAAGTCTATGTCCAATATCTTTGGCGGCGCACTAACAATTAGGGCATACAACCGGCAAGATAGGTCTTTATTTCAGTTTGACCTGGAAAATGGCAGGCTTAAAAAGCTGGCTTTTAGGCAGGCGTTTTTTGGCATGTGGCAAAGCTTGTTTACAACTGTGCAGGGCTGGCTTTCTATGGTTTTAACCTTCGCCCTTGGGGGCTGGCTTGTGGCAACGGGGCGGCTTGGTTTTGCCCAGCTTATGATTATCCCGTCACTTGCCGAGGCAATTGGCGATGCAATGTCACAGATTGGTGCGACCTATGCAGGCTTGCATCCGCCTCTTGTTGCTGCGGGTAGGGTTTTTGCCTTGGTGGACGAGGCTAGTGGGGGCGAAAAAAGCCTTAATGCAACCAGTGTGGATGATTTTGACAAAAGCGATTCTCCCCAAGATACGACCAATGTGGATGATTTGGTCACAGCCGCTTTATCGCGGGGTACGGCGGATGTGGATGATTCTGACAAAGCCGCTTTATCACAAGATGCGACAGATATGGACGATTTGGTGACAGCCGCTTTTCCCCAGGATACGTCGGATGTGGATGATTTGATTAACCCACACGAAATCACACTTCGCAACCTAAACTTCGCATACAAAGGTGCCACAAACAGCGCACTTACAGATATCAACCTGTCAATAAAGAAAAACTCAATGGTAGCCTTTGTAGGTGCTTCGGGCAGCGGCAAGTCAACCTTACTTCGTGCTATCATTGGCCTGCACCAACGTGAAGACTTAGGGATTGCTATCGGAAACACCTCGTTTGCATCCATGGATATTAGCAACTGGCGCAGAAATTTCGCTTATGTAGACCAAAGTGCCAAGCTTTTTGATATGACCATTGCCGATAATATCGCAATGGGAATGATCTCAACATCGAAAATCGAAGCAACCGACGTCCACCCATCAGTTACATCAGCCGCAAAGCGTGCATTCGCACATGACTTTATCACGGCGTTACCAGAAGACTACCTCTCCCAAGTAGGCGAAAAAGGCGCGAGCCTTTCCGGCGGTCAGCGTCAGCGACTTGCAATTGCCCGGGCACTTTGCCGCAAAGCACCGATTTTGGTCTTCGACGAGGCAACATCTGCCCTGGATGCCGAAAGCGAAAACAATATCATGGAGACCATTCAAAGCCTAAGAGACGACCATACAATTCTTATTACAACCCACAACCTGCGCAATATTTCAAGTGCCGACTGCATAGTAGTAATGGATGCAGGCCGTATTGCCGAAACCGGCACCCATGAAGAACTAATTGAGCTTGGCGGAATATACGCAGGTCTCGTCCGGGAGGAAACAAATGCGATATAAACTTTATTCCGAGCCCAACTTCGCCTATGAAACCAAAAACCTTGTATGCAATATGCTTGCAGGCACGTCAATTAAAGACACCCTTGAAAAGACAATAACAAGGCATGGCAGCCATACCAGGCCAATAATCGAGCCTTTATTTCAAAAATCCATTGCCCTCGAAGAGTTCTTTTTTCAAAACATCCGGTTTGATTTCCATTCGGGCTCTTATGATTATAAGGCAAGCGGCAATAAACTTGCGGAATTTTTATTTACAGATTGGGAGCATCAATCCGCACCTATTTTAGCAATCCTATATTACGAAATGGGGCTAAGAACCGGGCTTGCGAATAAGTCTGCCGCAGTGCTTGGCTTTATAAACGGGGACTGGTTTTTACAAGAGCTTGAAACAGGTAACCTCCCACCCCAGCGAGACGGTGCCGAGGTTTTTAAGCTAATAGACGGCACCCAGCTTTCACAAGAGACAAAGTATAATGCAATGAAGCTATTCTATGACTTTGATATGTACAGAGACTATGCAAGGGCACTATTCAAGCATTCCGAAGATTTGCTTCGTGAGATATTACCCAGTTTTACCAACGAAATAACAAAGCACTGCATGTATTTGCAAAAACAAATAGACTCATACGGAGGAAAGTTTTTCTTAAATAACGCGTTCGGCTTTGAAATATGCGATAACCAGATGCATCATATATACCCACAGATGTACGAAATTACAAGCATTTCCCTAATGGGCACTGGCATAAGCGACCCTCTTTTATTGATAGGCCCCCATGTTATTTCAATTATGGAGCTGACAAAAAATGTCGACTCCAATAAAGAAAATGCCTCCGCCTTTCTAAAATGCCTTGCGGATGATACAAAACAGTCCATTTTGCAACTGCTAAAAAACGGCCCAATGTACGGCAGCCAGCTTGCAGAGAAGCTAAACTGTAGCAGTGCCAACATATCTCACCACACAGGCGCGCTTATAAGAATGGGTGTAATGTATGTACAGAAGCAAAATAATCGGATATATTTTCACCTAAATAAAGACATTGTTTGTCGGTATCTTGAGGATGCAAAGGGATTGTTTGCATAGCGGTACACAGAAAGTTTTATGTATATGCATATGTATGCAAATGCAGCATGTTTCTTGCAAAAGGAGGCAGCAGTTGAATAATCATGAAAACATCGGTCTTGACAGCAATCAAAAAAGCCAAAATTTTGACAAGCCTGTTAAAGCCGGTGATATATCCGTTAAAACCAGTGATATACCCGTTAAAACCAGCGATATCTCCCAAGACACCCGCAATTTTAGCTTAAAATGGTGGTTTCTTGGGTTGATAGGCATTTTATTTTTTGTCGCGGGCGTGTTTATCATCGTATTTGGAGCACGTCTACAACATAGCCATCGCCCACACTTTAACAGCCATCAACTAGAGTTTTGGGAGACAATTACACGAGATAAAATACTAGATGACCTAGACTATCTGCTGCATGTACTTGAAGAAAACTACCCCTTCTTTGGGGTGATATATCGCAGGCATGGTATAGATGTAAGGCAGCATCATGCCCAGTTTAGAGCTATGATTGCAGACGAAAGCACCTGCGTTAGTATGGCAAATTTCTGGCAACTGCTCATAGAAGAATATTTTGTACCACTACGGTTTGCCGGGCATCTTTTTCCTACTAGCCAACAGCAGTTCATTATGTTTTTCTCAAATCCATGGAATAGCCGCATGGCAGAAATGGTCGCATCACCTGCTGTCCAAGGCTTTTATGGAGGATATACCGAGCAGGAAAGGCAAGTTGCCCATGACTGGCTGCAAGCTACCAACCCAGGCCATATCACTACCCAGATACTCGACCAAGAAAACGGGATTGCATATATGCAGGTACCCACTATGGAAAGACTGGTAGATGACTATGACATTGCGGCAATGAGTCAGTTTTACAATGATATCGCAAACTTCAATCACTTGATAATAGATATCCGGGGCAATCCAGGCGGCTGGCCCGATGCTTTTCACGAACTTGTAACGGCACCCCATTTGCGCTCTAGGCTGCATTACACTACCCTTGTATTTTACAAAGCCGGGGAGTATACACTACATGCATTTGAAGACCTGTGGCGAATACATCCAAGGCCATCACACTTAAACAACGCGCCTTTTAGGGTTGTAGACGGCAATGTCCTTGGCCGCAACGACCAGGTACTGCTTTCTGATATTGGACAGTTTGCGAACAACTGGTACGGGCTTACTTACTACCATACAACCAGTGGCGTAATTTATCACTATAGGTTGCGGATAAACGGCATTAGAAGCGAGTTTAGCGGCCAAAAATGGCTATTGATAGACGACGGCTCGGCCTCTGGCGCAGAGCATGTTGCCTTTGTTTATAAACAAAACGATTTTGCCATTTTAGTAGGTGAGCCGACGGCTGGGGTTTTTGCGGCACCGGGTGTAAGCAGTACATTTTTTGCACTGCCTAATACTGGGATAATAATCAGATATGATATTGGCTATGCGGTTTGCCTTGCAACAGGGCATTCTATTGAAGAAGGGATTTTGCCGCACTTCGAAAATCTCATTGGTATGGATGCACTTGAGACTACACTCGCGCTTATTGAAAGTGGCGCATACCACGAATCACATGGGTCTACCATGAATAAGATGTCCGACCTTATTCGTTTACCACAGATGGCCACAGGCCAGGGCGGCTAATTTGCCATAAGACTTACAGCCGCGAGAACCGCGTAAGCAGGTTCGAGGCTTTTTCGCACATGTTGTTACCTACCTTTCTATTGTACAATACTTGGCGGTGCAGGAGGTTGAACGTAGCACGGCCGCACTAGATTCTCACAGGACACAACGGAAGGGGCATAGCGACAATGGCAACCTATAAAGAGATTCGAGCATATATAAAGGAAACACACGGCTTCACGCCTAAGGATTGTTGGATTGCTCACATGAAGGAAGTTTGCGGGATTCCTGTTAGGCAATCCCCAAACCGCAATTCACCTAACAAGCGTGAAGTGCCTTGTCCACCAAACAAAATGGAAGTAATCAAGAACGCCTTTGTACATTTCAATATGATATAGGCAAACAAAAAAGAGCTAACCGGCATTCAAAACCAGTTAGCTCTTTTCATATGGATTTATAAGCAATGTTGCCATATTGTTGCCAGTGCTATGCTTCTTGCAAATCACCTACATAAAGCGTTTTTCCTAAAGGTGCTAATACTCTCAAAATAGTATCAAGTTGTGGGCTTGTTTCCCCTGCTTCCATACGGGATATCACGGGTTGCTTGACTCCGCTTAGTTGTTCAAGTTCCCGCTGTGATATGTTTTTTTCGTTCCGTGCTCTTATAAGTTCGCCTATGATAGCTACCCGTAAATTGCTTTCCCTTATTTCTTCTGCGGTGTATAGCTTTGGTCTAACCTCTGCCCATGTTTTCATTTATGCCAGCTCCTTTCCTTGATGTCTGCAAGATTGCGCTTTGCCTGTTCAATTTCTCTTTTTGGTATTTTGTTAGTTTGTTTGAATTGGAAATAGTGTAACAGTATAAAGTCGTTACCCAACCAACTTGCAAAGAAAATTCTCGCCCTTATCGGTCTTATCTCCCATATATCCCCGTCTAGGTGTTTGATATACGGCTCTCCGGCGGCTTTGCCGTGTTCGCTTAATACTTGGATGTAGTCATTTATTTTGTTGTGGTTTATGCGGCTGTCTTTGTCTGTTCGTTTTGATAGGGCTTCGATGTATTCTAGCACTGGGCTGTTTCCGTCTTTATCTTCGTAAAAATGAATGTTATGCATACTATCCCCCTCGTTAATCAATATTATGCATAAAAGTTATCTTGCGTCAACTCATTCTGCTCTTTGGATGAGGCTTGGTGTGGGCAACGTAAACTTACAAAAAATAAAGGACGTTGCGGCTACAGTTGTTAAATTGGTTTCTGTATAATGAAACGTACCAAATGACCCTAAAATCAAGAACGCACTTATCGCAGCCGAAAACTCCGCCTATGCTCTGGGCAAATACCATGCAGCTCTATTGCAGCCCGGTGTGCATTGGTGCCATATCCCTTATGCATGTCAAAACCATACTGGGGGTATGTTTCATGGAGGCTTTGCATAATCTCATCCCGCGCTTCCTTGGCCAGTATGCTTGCTGCCGCAATAAGATGACTATGGGTATCCCCCTTGATTAGGTGTATGGTTGGGATATCAATAGGCGGCGGGAACTTGCCATCCACAAGCACGATCTTTGGCTTCATCCTTGACTTCATCGTTTTTGGCTTCGGCAGGCCTCTACTAGCATAGCTGCCCCCTTTTGCGAATGTACCGGTTTCCGCAAAGAAACAATCTTCTTCATACAGCCCTCGGATGGCCTTGGCCATAGCAAGAAGTGCTGCATGATGGATATTAATTTTATCTATAGTTGCCACATCAACAATACCATAACTATACGCAACTGCCGCCGATGTAATCGCCTTAGCCAATACCCCGCGGCGACGCGAAGACAGGGTTTTCGAATCATTTACCCCTTCGATAATACACCCGGTTGGCAATATCAGCGCGCAGGCAACAACAGGGCCTGCAAGCGGCCCTCGCCCTGCCTCATCTACACCGGCGATATAACCGTTGTACATATCAAATAAAACCGCCTCACAGATATCTGGGGCGGTTTTTATTTTTTTCATAATGCTTTACTCCTTACAAGACACATTACAAAAGTCCTATCTAGCTTCGCACTCTGTTTTTCTGGTTCTTTGACTATAGATTCTTCAATCGCTTAACCGCGTCCCGTGCAAGATGGGTATCCTGCTTAGTAATCGTCTCGCTGCTGTAGCGGGCGCGTATATACACATGCCGCAAGTCCCCGGCATCGTCACCTAGGGTCTTGTATGCAATACCTTCAAGGTCTTTGCTGGTATTGCCAGGTGCAAGATTCCCGCCTTTTTTGTTCACAAGCTTAAGAAAACGCCTATAGTGGCGGCGCACTGCCCCGCTATAGCCGGTTAACCTTTCCGATACACGCCTTGTTGTGTTGACAGATTCGTCTACCAACTCTCGAGTAATCTCATCACCATCGGATTGCTCTCCATAGGCGGCAAATAATTTCCTGGAAATCCATATGCCCATTAGAATAATGGCCGCAACAAAAGAAAGCACCAACACAACCTGGAAAACCGAGATTGCCGCAATCCAACCTGGATAATTAGTATGTCCATTCGGTGCATAGCCCAAAAACTCATCCTCAAAGCCATCGCCTTCGCCGTTATAGTGAAAATCAAACCACTCACCAAGGTCTAAAGGAGGCTCGTCAAACAACCTGTCAAACAACGAAATCCACAGCCACCTAAGCCCGCGACCCACAGCAAAAATAGCCCGCTGTATCAACCCAGAGCCCCCAAGAAACGCAATAATCGCCACAACCAACAGCACCCAAAGGCTCAGACGTTTATATGTCGGTTCATCAATTGTGCTGACATCATGCCGCAAATCCCGGGAAAGAAACAGCCCAGCAATCAAAGCAACAAGCAAAAACTCCGCACCTTGCCCATCAGAAAAGGCAGAAATTACGCCAAGGACAATAAACAGCCACATTGCGATACCGGTCACACTTCTAAAGGCGTCTTCGTTTAAGCTATACTTCCTATTAAAGGAAATATACACAGCAAAGCCTGTAACCGGTATCAAAACAAAAAACCAATCCCCAGCACTGGCAAAGGGTATAAGAACACCAACAAGCAGCAACGGCATCATTCGCATCATAGGTGTACGTTCACGCAGGCAAAAGCTAATAAAAAGCACAAATACATACAATGCCATAGTACCAAAATGCGCCAACTGCAAATGCAGCATCCCCATAATAAACCGCAAGAAAACAAAATAAATACTCAACTGGCATATGGTTTTAAGCAAGAAAATAGTAACCATTACTTGCCACCTTTCTCTATACAGCGTAATAATTCGAAATCAGTCCCGTCTGTCGCTGAAGAACGCGCCAACTGCCGCGCGTTTTCAGCTCGGACGGGACTGTTTCTCATTGATTCCGCATACACCATCAGGGGTAATAACCAGCACCTGCCCACCAGAGACCTCCCGAAGCCTAATCAGCAGCGGGCTAATACTTTCGTCTTCTTCCGGGGTGAGTATTATATGGCTGCGGCCTTGTTCGCATTTATTAATAGCCTTTTCCAGCATACTGCCAAAACTTTCGCGGGTTGTCGCATATGACGCACAACCAAGCCCACCAAGTAACTCGTTCATATGCCCCGCACCAAGGCCGTCAGGTACATTGTTCCAACGCTCTGTATAAGAAGACCGGGCATTGGTCAAAAAGGCAAACTTCGCGCCAATATTATCAAGCTCTTCGAATACAGTACGGGCAAGGCTTAAACAAGCCTCAACCTTATGGTACCGGGGCGGTACCGGGGGTATTGATGTATTTAAAATTACAGTAATCGCAGGCTCAAGGGTATAGTCATACTGGCGCACCATCAAACGGTTTTGCCTTGCGCTATGGGCATGATGGATATCCCGCAGAGGCTCGCGACCTGTATAATCCCTTGTACCAATTGTAAGCACCGGGTCCGGCATAATAAACCGCCGCACAGAAACATCACCAAGAAAGCCCCCAAGCGCCTTAGTAATCATGGGTGCCTCAAGCCTTTCGGGCATAACAATTATGCCTTTAAGAAAGGGAAATGTCCGGGCCTTTGACGCTATCCCCAAAAAATCGCCGCCATACATATATGCCTTTGGCAAAAGATAATGGCCGCGCCCAGGCAGGCTTAACTCCATTTTACTGGTGACTTTTTGCCGAGGCATAACATAAAACCGCTTAGTTTTATAGCGTTTATCACCAGTGACCTTATGGTCGCCGACGATTTGTGCCTCCCAAGGCAGCGGCTCTTGCAGCTCTATATACAACTCCGGCAATGCCTTGCGGTTTACCACTTCTGAGTAAATGGCAAAAACCTGGCCAGGCTCAACCAACTGATGGGACGTATAGGCACGATAGGTCACATTTTTAAGGGAATAAGCCAAAACAATCCGCTGCGTAATAAATGCAAGCAGAACCAAAATTAAAATGACAATTAACATCCTAGACCTCTTCCAAGGGCACGGCAACACTCTCAATTGTATGCTTAAACGAGTTGGCATTAACAGACGGCAGCCTATGTTGAAGTATGGGTGCCGCCAGATACTTTACATCCTCCGGCAGCACATAATCCCGGCCATCCAAAGCCGCAAAAGCCTGCGCGCCTTTATAAAGCAAGGTCGCCCCCCTAGTCGAAACACCATCAGTGGCACTAGTACGAGTTTTCTCAATTATATCCATAAGATAATCCAGCACATCGGGCTTCATAGTTACCTTTAAGTATTCGGTCTTAAGAAACCGGATATCCTCCGCTGTAAGTTGCTGGGTAAGGTCTTCCACAATATTAATAGTAGACGCCCGGGCAATTACGTTTTTCTCGTCCTCCCGGTTGATACGCCCAAGAGAAAGACGCATCATAAAGCGGTCAAGCTGCGCCTCCGGCAGAGGAAATGTCCCATAAGACTCTATGGGGTTTTGGGTCGCCATCACCATAAAAGGCTCTTCCAGCTTCATTGTAATGCCGTCCACCGTAATCTGCCCCTCGCCCATTGCCTCAAGCATGGCACTTTGCGTACGAGGGGTTGCCCGGTTAATCTCGTCCCCAAGTACCATATTGGCAAACAGCGGCCCCGGCCTAAACTCGAAATCACTGGTCTTTTGATTATAAAAATGTATGCCCGTAAGATCAGAAGGCAGCAAGTCCGGCGTAAACTGCACCCGTGTAAACCCTCCGCCCATTGTCTTAGCAAACGCACGCAAAAGCATTGTCTTACCCGTCCCAGGCACATCCTCAAGAAGCACATGGCCGGAACAAATAAAGGCCACCAAGGCAAGATTGATTATATCGCTCTTGCCAACGATGACCTTTGAAACATTGCTTACTACTTTGTCTTTACACTCTTTATATCTGGCTGTGTTCATACAGCACCTCCCATATACGCATCCATTTTGCAAAGCCGTATGCAGCTTCTGAATATGGATTTGTACTATTGGGTAGGTATTGTACACTAAACTAGAAAAATGTCCAAGTTACAATAAGGAGTCTCACGTAATCTCACGTGAATCTAATTTATCATAGAGCTTGCAGTGGCGAAAACCGCGTAAGCGGGTTGGAGGCTTTTTTTGCACATGTTACGGCTGATGTTGTAAAGCCTCTGGCGGGGAAAATGCCGCCTGCCTCGGATTGTCATCCGGGCAG
>Ga0123355_10003566_pt1 | contig 22381 bp, 19 predicted proteins | sample TergutEmb28metaG_3_FD_89872 | JGI IMG/M metagenome (GOLD analysis project Ga0123355, IMG submission 89872) | Embiratermes neotenicus P1 segment gut microbial communities from Petit-Saut dam, French Guiana - Emb289 P1 | ecosystem: Host-associated > Arthropoda: Insects > Digestive system > Gut ... | reverse complement strand
GCCACCGCCATGCCGATGTAGGTGTCGACGCGGATGCGGCTCACCTCCGCCTCGATCATCGCGGCGGACCGGCCATGCAGATGTGGCTGGCCGCGGGCGCGTTCGCCTTCCAGCGAGGACTGCCAAATGAACAGATAGGGGCTGATCGTGGTCCCGAGCGCGGCGAGAATGATGTTGAGAGAGGAAACGCTGGTCGGCAGCGTCGGGATGAACGAGTGACGCAGCAGCGACACCCAGTCGATGGGCACGCTGAGCGCCGTGAAGAAGTAAGCAAACAGAAACAGTGCCGCCCATTTGACGGTCTGCGTATAGCGGTCGAAGTCCAGCAGGATCAGCAGTCCGGCACACAGCACGCCGAACAGCTGCACGTAGAGCCACTTTGGGCCGCCGATCAAGAGGTGCAGCACGGCGGCCATGGCGCCGAGATCGGCGCCGAGATTGATCACGTTGGCCAGCACCACCAGCGCAACGATGGGCTGTACGATCCAACCCGAATAGCGGCGCGCTATCACGGAAATGACGCTGCCGCCGGTGGCGCGGCCGATGCGTGCGCTAATCTCCTGGCTGGCAATCATCATCGGATAGCAGAGCGGCATGATCCAGCACGCTCCGTAGCCCAGCTGTGCGCCGATCTGCGTGTAAGTGACGATGCCGCTCGGATCGTTGTCGGACGCACCGCTGACTAGGCCCGGGCCGAGATGCCGCGCGAACGAGAACCAGCGCGGCACGGCCGTATCAACTGCCTCCCCCCGTGTGGCGGAGGGGCGGCAAGGGGGGTCGACGGGTAAAGTCATGACGTTGGTCCCTTTCCCCGTGCGCTCCCGCTCAAAGGGGAGAGGGACCGGAACATCTCACGCGCTGACCTGAGCTTTCCAGTAATTCCACGCGCGGTTCACCTGGCTACCGACGCCCGCAGTGGCGGCCGCGCATTCCTCTGCCGTCAGGTAATTCACCGTGCCCAACTGCATCGCCTGCCACTGCACGCGGGCGTTCACTTCGGTGTAGACCGCTCGGAACACTGCGAGCCGCAGTGTTGGTCCGACAACCGTCGAGCCGTGTCCCCGCATCAGCGCCACGGCGCCGCGGCCCAGCGAGCGTGCCAGTGCCCCGCCTGATATGCCATCGCGGATCAGCAAGTCCGTCGCCGTGCCGCATGCCTCTCGGATTTCGAAATTCGGTACCTCGACGCCCAGGAACCCGCCCATATGGCACACCGCTCGCAGCCTCGCAGACTGTGACACGCTGAATGGAACCACCGACATCGAATGACTATGCACCACCGACATCACGTCCGGTCGCGACCGATAGATTTCGCTGTGGATGAATCGTTCCAGATAGACGGCGCGACCATCAGCATCGATCGCCTCACCATCGAGGCCGAATGTCAGAATATCACCTGTCGTCACCGAACCTGGTGCCATGTTGCGTGCGAGTAGGAAATGTTCGGTCGATGCGTTGTGGCGCACACTGACATGGCCGAACGCGTCGACCACGCCTTGACCGGCGAGGATACGGTTCGCGTCAACCAGTTCGGCCAGCAGTTCTGCATCGGCGCGCATCAGATGCGATGGCTTTCGTGCGTAGAGTGATGGAACATCTCTTCGGGTTTCAGCACGCGCGGCGACAGGCCTTCGGCATGATGGCGGCGCAAGAACACGTTCAATACGTGACGATTGGCGTCCAGGCCGTACGACCAGAAATCCTCCCCCATCAGTCCGCGCGCCGCGTGCAACTGCTCCTCGACGAACGGTAGCGTCACTTTGGTGGCAGAACAATCACCCAGCTTCGTCAATGCCCGCGCCTTCGCTTGCTGGAACGCCTTCAGCAACGCCATCGGCAACCAGGGATGGTGTTCTGCTAACGACTTGCGGACGCCGAGAATGTGCATGATCGGAAAGATGCGTGTCTTGCGGTACCACGCTGTTGCTGCAGCAGTGGGATTGGTATAGAGCCACGCCACTTTCGGATGTCCCTGTTCAAAGCAAGACGGCGCGCGCGGGCCGATCACCGCGTCGATGGCGCCATTTGCCAGCATGCCGGCAATGGTCGCATTTGCCGGGGCATCCTCGATGCGCACATTTGATGGCAATCGTAGTGCGATCTTCTCAATGCGGCCGGGATGATCGTAACCGCCGCGCACCCAGGTAACGTCGGACGGCTTCACGTCATGCTCTTCCTCGAGCATCAGGCGGGTCCAGACGTTGGCGGTGACTTGATATTCCGGCACGCCGATGCGTTTGCCCTTCAGGTCCTCTGGTCGCGCGATGCCGCGGTCGGTGCGGATGTAGATCGATGTATGCCGGAAAGCACGCGAAGGAAACACCGGCACGCCGACATACGGACAATCGCCCGTCGCGGTTTTGACGACGAACGAGCTCATAGAAAGCTCGCAGACGTCGAAATCGGCGTGGCGAAACGCGCGGAAGAAGATCTCCTCCGGCTCCAGCAGCATGAACACCGGGTCGACGCCATCGATGCGTACCGATCCGTCCACCAGCGGACGCACCCGGTCGTAATCACCGACGGCGATGGAAAGCTGCAGCGACATGACGTCCACCCCTGTTCGGCAATCTAAGCCTAGCGGTGCCGGCCTGTCATGCTGAGTGGCGCCGAGAGCGGCCGCGCGCGTGGGGCGGGGCAGCGTTGACCGGGTTCGCACCGACCGCCGGCCCGCACGCGCCCGCTAGGCCCAATGGCCGTCGATCCAGACCCACGAGCCATCCGGCGCATGCGACCACCGTCCGGGCACCCAGGTGGTCTCTCCCTGGGGTGGCGGTACATAATGGCCGTCGTGCCAGGCCCAGGGGTTGCCGGCCCTGCCGGTATAATCCCAGTGGCCAGGCTGCCAGACCACCGGGCCGCCACCCGGTGGTGGCGGCACCAGTTCGGCGTGGACCGGCGGCGGCGGCGTGGGCGCCGTCGGCGGCGGCACCGCGACGGACGCTGGCGGCGCCGTTGCCGGCGAGGCCCCCATCACCGCCGTTGTTGTGGTCGCCTCGGTGGTGGCACAGGCGCTCAGCGCCAGCGCGCCCAGCACCGCCACACGGCCGGCAACCGTGCGGGCGGCGGCCATGACCTCAGCGACGTCAACGGCCATCGGTCCAGACGTAGCCGAGGCTGCCCTCCTGCGACCAGTGGCCGGCCTCCCATGCCGCTGTGTTGGCGCTGTGCGCTGCACGGAATGTCCGGCCTCCCAGTCCCGATTGCCGCGGTCGCACACAAAGTGCCCGGCGTGCCAGGGCATTGCCCGCGCGCCGGCGGTTGATGGCGGGGGCATCATGCCGTCACGCTGCGGACGCGGGTCGTCTGGGGCGATGACGCCAGTGGAGGACTGCGCGTGTGCCGACACCGCGCCGCCGGCGCCAAGCGCCAAAATTGCCGGCGAGCCAACGCCAGCAAGGTATCGACGGCACATGGCCTGTCTCTCCTCTGCCATGAACGACAGGCGAGGCCAGCGTAGCCGCGATCGAACAACGACCGCGGCATGCGCACTAGGGTGCCAGCAAATACGGCGGCACTCGGCCGGACCAGTGGAGTCGGTGTTCAAACCTGTTTGATAGTGCGACCGGACAAGTTTGCTTCACGGCGCGAATGCCGCACGCAATTTACTTGACTCAGTCAAGTTTAGGCCTCACCGTGCGGTTCGATGCAAGACGCGCGCGCCGAGAACACGCTGGAAGACCGAATTGCCGCGGTACGGCGGTTCAGCCGCCACTACACGCGGGTGATCGGCGCGCTGCAGGAAGGCCTCCTGCAAAGCCGGTTCTCGCTAACCGAGGCGCGCGTGCTGTACGAGTTGGCGCATCGGCCGGGCCTGACCGCCACGACGCTGGGGCGAGAGCTTGGCGTCGACGCTGGATATCTCAGCCGTATCCTGGCCGGCTTCGCCGATTGCGGCCTGCTGGAGCGGCGCCCCGACGCGATGGACCGCCGGCAGAGCACGTTGCGGATGACAGCTGCCGGCAAGGCGGCTTTCGCGCCGCTGGATGCGCGCTCGCGCGCCGACGTTGCCGCGTTGCTGGCGCCGCTGCCGGAGTCTGCGCAGCGGGAACTCGTCGACGCCATGTCACGGATCGAGACCCTGCTGGACGGTGGCGCGCGGTCGGCCTGGCGGCTGCGCGGGCCGCGGGCGGGCGACATCGGCTGGGTGGTGGAGCGACACGGTGCCCTCTACGCTGCGGAGTACGGCTTCGATGCACGGTTCGAGGCGCTCGTGGCGAACGTCGCCGGCGCGTTTCTGGCCCAGAATGATCTCGCGCATGAGCGCTGCTGGATCGCCGAGTGCAACGGGATCCGGCTGGGCTCGGTGTTCCTGGTGCGGGCCAACGACGACGTGGCGAAGCTGCGCCTGTTGCTTGTGGAACCGACGGCGCGCCGACTAGGCATCGGCAGGCGACTGGTCACCGAGTGCATCGGCTTTGCACGCGCTGCCGGATACAAGCGCGTTACGCTTTGGACCAACGACGTCCTTGTGGCGGCGCGCGGGATCTATAAGGCGGCCGGTTTTCGTCTGATTGCGAGCGAGCCACACAACATGTTTGGGCCATCGATCGTCGGCGAGGACTGGGCGCTGGTGCTGTGAGGACAGGCATGTCCGCATCCGCGCGGCGGCGGAGGGCGAGCGCGTGGCAGGAACGGCAAAGGGCCAGCGGCCCGGAGCTCTCGTCCGGTCGGTCTCTCACTCGCGACGCTTGGCCTTTCGCCTTGACCCGCCGCGCGGTCCGACCGGACGGACCGGCGGAAGTCGTCTCGATTGTTGCCGCAGTCCGTTCATCCAGGACCGATAGACGCCGACGGGTCGCATCATCGTGCCCAGCGCGTCGAATTCAACCGGCTTTCTCGCGCAAGAATCATTGCCGTCATCACGAGCACGCTTGACGTTTGTGCTGTCGGTGCACCAACTCCACAGGCACTTGCGACGTTTGCGGGCGCGCGTTCGGTCATTCCGGCACGTCGTGCGCCGATCGTGGTGGTCGCTTCGGACCGAGCTGGATGAGTCTGCGGCGGAGAGGTCTCGTGGTCGGCGTAATCGCCCGCGCCGATCATGCCGGCCCGGGCTTTGCCGCTGCCGCGGCGGCCAGAGTCGGATTTGACACCTGTGCCATCGCGATGGCAGGCCGCACTGGCAACCGGACGACCTTTCGCATGTCGGTCAGCCGGAAGGTCTGGCAGCGCGGGTTCGCGAACCATCTCTGCACAACAGCCCGACTCAGAACCGACCGTTGTCGGCGGTGGCGTAAACACTCACCTGGTCGCTGAGGCGCTATACGGCTGGGAATGAGTGCCTGGACGCACAATTTGACCGGCAGTCTGCCTGACGACACACTCCTGGCACAAACCGCCGGGAACGCCCATGAAAGTCTTTGTCTTCGATCTTCTCGCCTACGGTGAGCATCTCGATCACTTGAAGGTTGGCAACGAGCTGCCTTACCCACTGCCGTCGCAGCACTTCAAATCCGATGTCGCTGCGCGTACTTACGCCGAGCATCTGGACGCGTGGGAGGAGATTGACCGGCTCGGATATGATGGGCTCGGGTTCAACGAGCACCATTGCTCGCCATACGGCCTGATGAACTCACCGAACTTGATGGCCGCGTCGGCGGCGCAGCGGACCAAGCGCGTGAAGCTGCTCATCTATGGCAACCTGCTGCCGCTGCACGAACCGTTGCGCCTGGCCGAAGAGCTGGCCATGTTGGACTGCCTGTCGAACGGACGGCTGATCTCTGGCTTCGCCCGTGGCATTCCGCGCGAGTACCAGGTGCACAACGTAGCACTGTCTGAATCGCGCGCGCGGTTCGAGGAAGCCTATGAGATCGTCACTCGAGCCTGGACCGACGATATCTTCTCCTATCAGGGAAAATATTGGTCGTATCGCGACGTGGCGTTGTGGCCGCGCCCGCTGCAGAAGCCGCATCCGGAAGTCTGGATGCCAATCGTCGGCAGCAAGGAATCAATCGAGTTTGCCGCCAAACACAATATCCGTATCACGCCAGGTCTCGCTCCTGGTGGGTTGCAGGACGACATCATTCGGTATTACGCGAAATGCTTGGCAGCAAATGGCCAGGTGATCACGCCTCACCATCTATCGCTCGGGCTCTCGGTGTATGTTGCGGACAGCAAAGCCCAGGCAGTGAAGGAATGTGGCCCGTACCTGCTCTACTTCAACCGCACCTTGTTCAGCCACGGCAACTTTACCGAGACCAGCCTGCAGCGCCAGTTCGGTTATACGTCCGACGCGTCGCTTGATTACGTGCGGCCAGAGAACCGCCGCGCCGGCGAGCATGCACGCGAGGATTTCCGCAACATGACGATGGACGGCGTCGCCCGTCTCGCTGAGCGCTTGCCCTGGGGCACGCCGGACGAAGTAGCAAACCGCATCATCGCTCTGGCAGACCACACCGGCGCCAACACAGTGCAAATTGGCTTCAACCGCGGCGCCATGCCGCAGGAGATGTTCCTGGAACAGATCCGGCGGTTCGCGAGAGATGTGCTGCCCCGAGTGCAGGCTCATGAGGTGACGCGCGTGCCGGCGGCGGAGGAGGTCACGGCATGAGACCACGCCGTGATCGTATGGAGCGAGTGAGGCATAACGGTTGACTGCACTGGGCACGCCGCCGCATCAGTCCGCACCAACGGAATTATCTTGCTCTAGAGCACGCGCTCGCGCCGGCAACCATGTATGTCGCCGGCCTCGATGCCAATGCGTGGGTTCTCACCGCGGCGATGTGCACCGTCGTCGCGGCCCGGTGTGGGCACCTGTCGATGCTATTGGTGGTTAGGCGCTGCGTCAGTTGATCTGCCGGCTGGCCGCCAATCTGGCGGCAACCAGCGAGTGCGCCACTGCTTACTCGATCCGCCGTTTCTCCCGTGGTGGCGGCTTCGCCTTACGGCAGTCGAACCTGACGCCTGTGCCGAACAGGGCTGGATCTGAATGTAGACGACCACGGCGGTGTCTCTCACTCGGCCGGCAGCACGATCATCTCACGATGGGTGACAAGGCCGATTGGTATGGCAACGTCGTCAATCGCCGCCGCTGGCGTTCAGTGGCACCGCAACGATTTGACGGGCCTGCCGATCATGTGTGGTGCCGTTGTGCGGGTGCCGTCAGTTCAGGCCGGTGGCGACGATCGCGCCCCACGTCAGCATGAGCACAGCGATGATGCCGACGGCACCGAAAATCGAGGCCGATCCAGCTGCATCAGCGCGACGAGCAACACTGCGGACGGTGCGGTGGCGGGGCTCTGTTGACTGATGCATGTCGGGAACTCCTGTCTGGCGAGCGGTCCGAAGCACGGCGCCAAGGCAGCACACAGCACGACTGCGGCGAAATTTGGAAATCTCTGTGCCGAATTCGACGCAATCTCCGGACTGGCGCAGTATCGGCGCCGATCCCCATCACCCTGGAGCCTGAGATGAGCCAGAATGCAACGATCCGTCGCTCGATCGTGCTGAAGCGCCGGCCGGCCGGCGAGCCGGGGCCGGAGCACTTCGAGTTGCGCGAGGACGCTCTGCCCGAGCCCGGGGGTGGCGAGGTGGTAACGCGCACGATCTGGTTATCGATCGACCCCTACATGCGCGGCCGGCTGCGCGAGCAACAGACGTATGCCACCGCGGTGCAGATCGGCGAGGTGATGACCGGCGAGACCGTGGGCGAAGTGATCGCCTCCGCCGATCCAACGCTTGCACCGGGAGACATCGTGGTGGGTGCTCGCGGCTGGCAGTCGCATTGTGTCACGCCGGCTGACCGGCTGGTGAAGCTGCCACGGCATGCGGCGCCGCTGTCAGCTTACCTCGGCGTACTGGGAATGCCGGGTGCAACAGCCTATCGCGGCATTACGGAAATCTGCCAGCCGAAGGCGCAGGAGACTTTGGTAGTGTCGGCAGCATCCGGCGCGGTCGGTTCCGTGGCGGGACAGCTGGCCAAGCGTGCCGGTGCGCGCGTGGTTGGCATTGCGGGCGGGGCGGAAAAATGCCTCTTCGTGCAGGACGCATTGGGGTTTGACGACTGCGTCGACCATCGCGCGCTCGACTTGCGGCGTGAACTGGCGGCGGCTTGCCCGAACGGGATCGACGCGTATTTCGAGAACGTCGGCGGTGAAGTGCAGGCCGCAGTGTTCGATCTGCTCAATTCGTTCTCGCGCGTCGCGATGTGCGGCATGGTGTCGCAGTACAACGAGGTGGCCTTCCCGGCCGGACCGAACCTGGGCTTCGTCGTTGGCAAGCGCGTGTTGATCCAAGGCTTCATTGTCTCGGACAGACCGGAGAAGCTGGCCGAATGGCGAGCCCTCGCGGCGCCATGGGTGGCCGACCGGAGCCTTGTCTATCGCGAGGACGTACACGAAGGCCTGGAGAAGGCGCCGAGAGCTCTTGCCGACATTCTCGGTGGGCAGAACTTCGGCAAGCTGCTGGTGCGGGTGGGCGAGGACCCGCGCTGAGCTTATTCCGGCCGGGCAAGTCACATCGACCCGGTTCGGCCGGCCCTCGCCAGGTGGGGGTCGTCCGCGCGGCGAACATGCCGGACGCGCTCAGCCTCAGGCGGCATTTTGCGGCGGTTGTGACGGCGTCACGGCGCCGGGTTCGGGGGAGTCACAAAGCCTGAAAGGAGAACTTCATGCGCATCGTCACGTTGGAAGAGCACTTCACTGTGCCCGAGCTGGTGCGGCGGCTCGATCCCACGGCTGTAGCGCGACGCGGCTTTCCACCGCCGGGCACGCCGTGGGGACCAATGCGGCAGGCAGATCGGCTGGCCGAGTTGGGAGCCGTGCGTCTGGCGGACATGGACCGCGCAGGCATCTCCCTGCAGGTGCTGTCAGTGTCCGGTCCGGGAGCCGACGTGCTGGCGCCTGATCAGAGCCCGGCCGTGGCGCGTGCGTTCAATGATGCTCTGGCGCGGGTGGTGGCAGAACGGCCGAGCCGCTACGCAGGCTTCGCACATCTGCCGATGACCGCGCCAGAGGCTGCGGCGGACGAGCTGGAACGGTGCATGACGCAGCTTGGATTCTGCGGCGCACTGATCAATGGCATGATCGAGGACCGCTTCCTCGACGATCCACGGTTCGCGCCCCTGCTCGCGCGCGCCGAAAAATTGGATGCGCCGATCTACCTGCATCCGGGCATCCCGCCCGAAGCGGTCCGCAATGCGTATTACGGCGGCCTGACTGATCCGTTCAATTTCATGCTGTCGACGTCGGCCTGGGGCTGGCATGCCGAGGTCGCCGTACACGTGTTGCGGCTCGCGCTGTCGGGCACGCTCGATCGCTATCCACGCCTGCAACTGATCATCGGACACATGGGCGAGGGCCTGCCAGCGATGCTCGCCCGCTGCGATCAGGTAACGGCGCGAGCCCCGGCCGGGTTATTGCCACGAAGCCTCAGCCACACGATCCTTGACCACGTGCATGTCACCACCAGCGGGTTCTTTTCTTTGGCGCCGTTCGAGGCTTTGCTGCACACATTCGGCGCCGACCGCATCATGTTCTCGGTCGATTATCCGTTCAGTGAGAACGCTGCGGGCCGCGCTTTCCTCGACGGCCTGCCCGTTTCACCAACGGACTGGCTGAAGATTGCACATGGCAATGCCGACCGGCTGCTCAAGCTGAAGACCTGAGTGTGGTGTGACAGTCTGGGCGCGTCATTGCATATTGCCAGCGCCCGATGCGTTGCCGGACGTTTGCGGAACGGCGCTCCTGGCTGTCACTTCTTTCGTCATCCGGCAGAGGAGATGGTGCTGGTGCGGCGCGCCGCGCCAGCCGTGGCACGAGCAGCGTGACGATCACGGCATGGGTTCGCCGCTGTCGGTGGTCGGGAAGTGGGCGTCGAACCGCTCGGTGCAGGTGGGCTTGTTGAGCATTCCGTGGGGGTGAGGCCGGGTGCGAGCGGTGCGAGCTTCTAGCCGCACTGGCTTGTTGGCCTCGTCTCGCCGTCGCATGCTCCTTGATCTCGAGACGGGTGGGTAGGGGAAACGAGCCAATGGGTATGGGGATGACAGAGAAGATCCTCGCACGTGCGAGCGGCGTGGCGGAGGTGAAACCGGACGACATCGCCGTGGTCGAGGTGGCGACCGCTGTGCTGATGGACATGACATTTTTGCCGGGAAGCTGGCGGCAGATCCTGAAGGTACACGACCCGAGCCGGGTGGTGATCGTGTTCGACCATCTGGTCCCCGCTCCGAACATCCAGGCCGCCACCGCACAGAATATCGGACGCGCCTTTGCCGACCGCTTTGGTGTTGAACGCCTGCACGATGTCGGTCCCGGACAGGGCATCTGTCATGCGGTTGTCGCCGAGTGCGGCTATGCGCTGCCTGGCACCGTGCTGGTGAACGGCGACTCCCACACCTGCGCTGCGGGCGCGTTCAATTGCGCGGCACGTGGCGTTGGCGGACCCGATATGCTGCATGCGGTCACTACCGGCAAGACATGGTTCCGCGTCGGCGCGACTGTGCGCTACGACCTGACGGGACGGCTGCGTCCGGGCGTGTCGGCGAAGGACATCTTCTTGACCATCGCCGGCAAATGGGGCGCGCACGTCAACCAGAACGTGGAGTACGGCGGACCCGGCCTGGCGACGCTGTCTATCAATGGGCGGCGCACGCTGGCGACGATGGGTACCGAGCTTTCGTCGGAGTTCAATGTGTTCGAGCCCGATGACGTGTTGATGGCATATATGAAAGAACGAAACCCGGACGCGGTGATCCATCCGACGATGCCGGACGCCGATGCGGTGTACGCCGATCGTCGGACCATCGATCTGGAGCGGATCGAGCCGCTAGTCGCGCTGCCAGACGCGGTGGTGAATCAGTCAGTCGGAATCAGTGAAGTGTCGGGGCGCAAGATCGACCAGGCGTTCATTGGGTCATGTGCGAACGGAACACTCGACGACCTGGCAGTGGCGGCGCGTGTGGTTCGCGGGCGCAAGGTCGCAAAGGGCACGCGCTTCATCGTCACGCCCGGCACTCAATCAACCTACACTGCGGCGTTGAAGGCCGGATACATCGAGGCTCTGCTCGACGCCGGTGCAGTGGTCACGCCGGCGACCTGCGGTGCGTGCTGGGGCGGGCACATGGGCACGCTCGGACCGAACGAGACCTGCATCACCGCCAGCACCCGCAACTTCAAAGGCCGCATGGGCGATCCGTCCGCGAAGATATACATGGCCTCACCAGCGACCGTGGCGGCGTCCGCACTGGCGGGGCACATCGCTTCGGCGGCGGAGTTCTTCCAGGGAGACGTGGCATGAGCGGCAGCAACAGCGCCCTGCATGCAGGCAAGGTGTGGAAGTTCGGCGATAATATCAACACGGACCTGATGCTTCCGGGACCGTTTCTGACCCGCAGCCCTGAGGACCAAGCGACTGCGGTGTTCATCAACAACCGGCCGGAGTTCTTGCGGGAGTTGCAGCCGGGGGACGCAATTATCGGCGGCTTCAATTATGGTATGGGATCGTCACGGCCCGCCGCGCGGTCGCTGCGCAATTGCGGCGTCGGTTTCTTGCTTGCCGAGACCATCAACGGACTGTTCTTTCGCAATGCCGTCAATTTCGGGTTTCTTGCACTTGAGTGCCCGGGGGTATCGAAGGCGTTCGATGAGAGGGATGCCGCGGAGCTGTCTGTCGCGGACTGGACGGTGCGCAACCGGCGAACTGGACAGTCACTGCAGGTGAAGCCGGTGCCGGACATGCTGTTGTCGTTAATGACGGGTGGGGGGCTTCTGCCGGTGATGGAACGGCAGGAGTTGATCGCACCGCGATAGTGGCTCGCTCGCCGGGTGCGCGAGAGGGGAGCGCGACTGCGGTGTAAGGGGCGGCAGCGACGTGGAGAAACGTGCCGCTCTCACGTGCGCTGCCGGACCGCTCGGATCCCTTCCGCGCAGAGAGCGGGCGTGGTGTCCTCAGCGTCCATTCCAGACCGGCTTTCGCTTCTCCACATACGCACGCACGCCCTCGATGCGGTCCTCGCTTTGGTATGGGCTCATTCCCTCGTTCAGCCGCAGCGCGGCGGGCATCGGCAGGCCCGATGCCTTGACCGCTGTCTCCTTCATCCGGCGTATCGTCACGGGTGCGTTCTCGCAAATCGCTTCTGCCATACGCAGTGCTTCGGCCAGCGTCTGGCCCTTTGGCACGACGCGGTTCACCAAGCCCCAGCGCCGCGCCTCGTCCATATCGATGTATTCGCCAAGGTACAGCATCTCCAGCGCGATCCCCATCGGCACGAGCCGTGGCAGCACGACATTGGCGAAATGGGCGCCCTTGCCCCGCTTCGCTTCCGGCAGTCCGAGGCTTGCATGTTCCGCACCGATTCTGATGTCGCATGCCAGCGCCAGTTCACACCCGCCTGCAACGGCGGGACCGTTCAGCGCGGCGATGGTCGGCTTGAATGTTTCGAAAACGACTTCGAATAGATAGCGGCGCACGCGTGACAGTAGCGGCTGGAACGGCTTGCCCGCGCTGTCTTCGTCCTTGCGGGCCTTCAGGTCCGCGCCTGCACAGAAGGCACGGTCGCCGACGCCGGTCAACACCAGAGCACGCACCGTGTCGTCTGAGTTCGCGTCAACGAAAGCCTCGATCAGCGCGTCGGAGAGTTCGGGCGAGATCGCGTTCATGCGGCGCGGTCGGTTGATGGTCAGCACGCGGATATTGCCGCGGTTCTCGATCCGCAGGATCGGGCCGGCTTCTTCGGTATGGATATCGGCCATGGACCATCTCCGTCACTGATGCGGAAATTGTGCCACGCCGGATCTGTCGAAGCACCTGTCCCCACCGCACCCGGGGAGGTCGCAATTCGCCGCGATGCGGGCGAGGGGCAGTCGCACGGGCGCTGGGTGATGCTGGCCCCCTTTGGCGGTTCAGACGTCGATTTCTCCCGCTTCGCGGAGGGGGTGATTCGACGCACAATCCCTCCACCGAGCCTCAGGAGTCCGCCCCTAGATGCCGAACCGAATTTCCCCTCGCGACGCTTTGCACGCGCTGTTTCACCCGCGTGCGGTTGCGGTGATCGGTGCGTCTGATGACACGACCAAGCACGGTTACATCGTCCTGAACAACCTGCGCGACACCGGCTTCCGCGGCGGCATCTACGGCATCAGCCGCCGCTTGACCCAGGTCAACGGCATACCCTGCTTCCCCGATCTTGCCTCGGCTCCCGGGCCGGTGGATGTCGCATTCCTCGCTATTCCCGCTGAAGCCGCGGTCCAGGCGGTTCGCGACTGCGCCGCAGCGGGCGTGAAAGCAGCGATTGTTGGCTCAGCCGGTTATGCGGAAAGCCTTGACGCTGCCGGTGTGGAACGTCAGGAAGAACTCGCGCGCATCGCGCGGGAGGCCGGCATCCGCATTGTCGGTCCGAACTGCAACGGCATTTACAACGCCCATCAACCGGTTTCGGTTGGTTTCAACACGTCGCACGCGAAGCGGCAACCTTCGGGCGGCATCGCGATCTTCTCACACTCCGGCGCATTGTTCGATGCGATGGCGGGTCGCCTCGCAATGTTGGACGCGGGGCTTTCGCTATTCGCCTCTACCGGTAACGAGGCCGATCTCTCGGTCTTGGATTACATGGAATACGCGATCGGCCACGAAGTGACACGCGTGATCGCATTGTTGATTGATTCGTTAAACGATGGTCAGCGCTTCCGCCGGCTTGCGTTGGCAGCCGCCGATTCCGGCAAGCACGTCGTAGTCTTGAAGATCGGCGGGTCCGAAGCCGGCGCGCAGGCGGCGGTCGCCCATTCCAGCCGGTTAGCCGGCGATTCCGCCGCCTACGGTGCCTTGTTCGAGGCAAGTGGCGTTGCCGTTGCATCCACTCTGGAAGGCTTCATGACTGCCAGTGCGGTGCTGAACAAGTACGGGCGACGTCGCGCCGGGTTGGGTGCAATGTCCACCTCGGGTGCCGGCGCCTCGTTGATCGCTGACCGCTGCAACGCGTTGCACGTGCCGCTTGCGGCCCTTGCACCGGATACTCGCGAGCGCATCGACGAACAACGCAGGTTTTCCCGCATCGGCAATCCGCTGGATCTGGGTATCTTCGGTGGAATGCGCCGTGCGGCGGAGGTTCCATCGCTACTTGCGCGTGATCGGGACGTGGGTGCGATGCTCGCCTTGGTGCATTCGATGAACCCGTGGCAAGGCGATCCAATCCGCGCTGCGTTGGCGAAAGCGCGGGAGGCGTCAGGCAAGCCGCTGCTGATCGTTGCACCGGGCGGCATGCCGGCAGCCGAACGTGCGTGGTATGAGTCGCGCGGCATGGATGTGTTCGCGGAGACAGATATCGTACTGGAGTCGCTTCGCGCGATGCTCACACCCCCGCCGGCTCCTCCGCCGGTTCTCGATACGACCTCAGCTCCGGATCTGCCACATCGTCCTTTGACCGAGCCCGAGAGCCTCGCGTTGCTGCACAGGTTCCACGTGCCGGTGGTTGCGACTATTGAGTGCGCCACGTTGGAGCAGGCAGGCAGCGCTGCTGCGCAGCTCGGCTGGCCAGTGGTGTTGAAAGGTGTGGTTGACGGCGTTACGCATAAAAGTGACCTTGGCTTGGTGCGTACCAACCTGCGTGACGACGCAGCGCTTCGGTCCGCCTTCAGCGCGATCGATGCGGCGCGCTGCATCGTGCAGCCGATGGTTCCGGCCGCGTTCGAGGCCATCGCAGGTGTCGCTCGATCGCCAGGTGTCGGGCTGGTGTTGCTGGCTGGACTGGGTGGGATTTACACTGAGGCGCTGCGTCAATCGTGTGTCTGGCCGATCCCGATCGGACGCGAGGCAATCGAACGGGGCGTGGAGAACAGTGGATTGGGCAGCGTGCTCCGCAGTGCACGATGGCGATATCCGGGCACGATGGATGCCTTCGTCGACCTGCTGTATGCGCTCCAGCGCGCGGCGATGGCGTTGGGTGACCAGCTGCAGGCGATCGACATCAACCCCGTGATTCTCGGCGAGCAAGGCGCGATTGCGGTGGATGCGCTGGTGGTGCCGGGTAGATGAGCGATCGCATCGCCGTTACCTATCACGTGCGCAGTGACCCGGCAGCAATCGCTGCCCGCGCCAGGACGATCGCAGTTGAGCAAAGCGTCGAAATGCCTTTGGAGGCCATCGACGATCCGATCGTACTGCGCGATATCGTTGGCGAAGTTCAGTCGATCGAGGATCTCGGCAACGGCCTTTTCGCGGTTCGCATTGACCTTGCAGCCGCGACATTTGGCAACGACGCAGGGCAGTTGCTCAACATGCTGTTTGGTAATACGTCGCTGCATGAAGATGTCGTTCTGCACGATGCCGAGGTGCCGGCCGGCTTTTCGGGCCCCCACCACGGCATCGCCGGGCTGCGCGCCCGCGTCAGTGCATCTGGCCGTGCACTGACGTGTACGGCGCTGAAGCCACAGGGTCTGTCGCCGCAGCGGCTCGGAGATCTGGCGGAACGTTTCGCCCGCGGCGGCATCGACTACATCAAGGATGACCACGGCCTCGCCGACCAAGCCTTCAGCCATTTTGCCGACCGCGTGCGTGCCTGCGCTGAAGGTGTCGGTCGCGCGACACAGGGGACCGGTAATCCCACACGCTATCTGCCCAGCCTGTCCGGTGATCTCGATGCGATGCGGGATCAGTCAGCGATTGCGCGTGACCTCGGCCTCGATTGCCTGCTGATCGCGCCGATTATCGCCGGCTTTGCCAATATGCAGACTCTGGTTCGTGAATTTCCTGACATGGCGTTTTTTGCGCATCCCGCGATGGGGGGGGCCGCACGGATCGCACCGGAGCTTCTCATCGGCAAGCTGTTTCCGCTGCTGGGCGCTGATGCCGTGATTTTTCCTAATTATGGTGGACGGTTCGGCTACACGTCGGAGGCCTGCCGCCGTCTTGCTGACAACGCCCGCGGTGGAACGCTGCCGGCCATGCCGGTTCCGGCCGGCGGCATGACGGTGGAACGAACGCCGGAACTGCTTGACTTCTACGGCGCCGACGCAATGTTACTGATCGGTGGCAACCTGCTGTTGGCGCACGCGCGGCTGACCGAAGCGACTGCCTCCTTCACGCGTGCCGTGGCGCAACACACATACCGGTAGGATCCATGGACAGCGACAAGCCCGACTTCGTGAGAACGTTTCGCAGCGATTATCGCTGGGACAGCGTCTTACGCCAGCCCTACAAGCAGGATGGCAGCGCGCCGTTCAGGGATATCTCGCGCCAGGTCCTGTTCCAGGAACCGGACATGGGCTGCGAGTTGCGCTATTTCGAGATGGATGCAGGTGGCCACTCGACGCTGGAGCGGCACGAACATGCGCACGCGGTGATGATCCTGCGGGGCCATGGGACATGCTTGCTCGGTGATACGGTGCGGGCGGTGAAAACGTTCGACCTGATCAGCATTCCGGCCTGGACGTGGCATCAGTTACGTGCGAATGCGGGCGGGCCGATGGGCTTCTTGTGCATGGTGAACCAGCAGCGTGACCGCCCGCAGCTTCCGACCGCTGAGCAGCTCGCGGCGATGAAGGCCAATCCGGCCGTGGCGGAATTTCTGGCCGGCTGACACCGCCCGGCTCTCCAGCCGTCGCCCATGTCGGGTTCTGCGAACAGGACCTGTTTGCGTCTTCAAAGGAGTGCCACCTCCTCGGCCGTCAAACCGACGATGCGCCGCTTGAAGCGCGCCACGTCAAACGGGATCCACCTCGCTCCAACTGCTTCTCGTCGTGAGCTTGGTCCGCCGCTCCACGACTACACGTCCGCGGCTGATTTGGCCAATCGCTCGCGATCCGGAGGGATGATCCATAATATTCCTCCCCCATAACGATCACAGCGGTTTTGAGCGATTTTCCTTCGTGTTCTTCATGTGACAATCAATGTCAGGCCCTCTAATGGCTGAGCAGGCCGTACGGGGCAGGTGAATGATCAGCTCAAGACCGATACCGCAGACGCTTACGAGACTGCTCCTGATCGGCGTTACGCTTGGTGCGCTCACAATGGGTCAGTGTGCCTTCGCAAACGACGCGGGACCAGCCTCGCAGGTCGGCGCCGCTTCGGCGAGTGCCGCCTCCTCGGGCGATAAGCGCTCAGCCGAGTTGAACCGCTCTGAGCCTCACGCTGAGGAGACCGTCAGGAACGTGAACGAGGCGTTGGGCCTCGATCTTAATGCCGCAATAGCAAACTGGCAGTCAGAGTTGGATAACTTGCAGACCGAACTCCGCCAGCCGCGGGTGGAATGGTCGCAGCTCGATGCCTATCGCGACGAATTGCATCGGGTGCACAACCAAACCGTAGATTTGTCGACACGACTGCAATCGCAGTTGGATGCGACCAATGAGCAACTGAACTTGCTGGGACCGGCGTCGGCGGCGGGTGAGCCTCAGCTCGCGCAGACAGCGCTCCGCCGCACTCGGTTGAATGACCAGCTCGGAATTCTACGCGCCGGCGAAGCGTCCGCTCAAGCGGCTCGGCTGCGTATCGACAACCTGCTCGCCAAGATCGAGGATACAAGAAGAGGCGAATTCACGTCCTATTTGTTGCGACCGGTCACCGGCATCTATTCGTATCGGACATGGTCTAACGTGCCGGGCGATGTTCCGGACACGATCCGGCGTATCCGCGATCTCGTGACCGATTGGTGGCAGGGCGCTCGGGATCGGGGAGCGGTGAGGCAGGTTGGACTTGAGGCCGCGCTGCTTTTCGTTGCGCTGTGTCTTATCGGGAGGCGCGGTGCGCGCAGGTTCCGCGACTGGCAAGGTCCCGGCGAGTTGTCATTCTGGCGGCGCGCATCTTCGGCGGCTGGTGTGGTCCTGTTCCGGGCCCTGCCGGTCGCCGTTCCGGTGGTCTTTGCCTATGCCATGATTGCGGCGGAACAGCCGCTCCCCTATCGGCTGAGCTGGCTGTTTTACCTCGCTGCAGAATCAATCGTCATTGTGTTCACGGTGGCCGCGCTGGTGACCACGGTGTTCGCACCGAGAGCCTCGCGCTGGCGGCTCGTTGCGGTATCCGATGCGGTTGCTGTGCGCATCTGTGGTCTCGTGATTCTGCTGGCATTCGTCTACAGCTTTGCCGCACTGCTCTACTCAATGACGCTCCTGGTGCGCGCGCCATTCGAACTGACGATGGCGGTCGCACTGCCATCGAGCCTGCTTTTGGTTGGCCTTGTGGTCGCCATTCTTCGCACCCCCATGGGAGAGGAGAATTCAGCGGGAGCGTCGGTTATGCTTTTCCCTACGATCCGGTCGCTGGTATGGATCATCGTCTCCGCGATCGTCCTGTGCGCGCTGACAGGTTATTTGGCTCTGGCCAATTTCCTCGCTCAGCAGTTGGTTGTAACCGGGCTGATCCTGACCTTGGTCTATCTGATGCTCGTCTGGGTTGACGGTTTCGCGCAGTGCATAAGCGACGATAGTGCCGTCTTGGGACGGTGGCTTGGCGAGCACGGTAAGCTTGATCAGGGACGTCGCGAGCAGCTCACGTTGCCGGTTAGCCTGCTACTGAAGCTGGCTGTCCTGATCGTGGCGGTGCCATTCATTATGCTGCAATGGGGCTATACACGGCCCGATATCGAGGAGTGGTATCGCGAGCTTTTCTTTGGTTTTCACATTGGCAATACACCGATGACATTGGGTGCCCTGGTGGCATCGATGATCGTTTTTGCTGTCGGCTACGCGGCGGCTCGTCTGTTCCAGGGATGGCTGGACATTCAGGTCTTGCAGGCCGCCGGGATCTCGGGTGGTGTCCGTCATTCCATTCGAACCGCGGTTGGCTATGTCGGGATCCTGATCGCCGCGCTGGTGGCGTTCTCCTATGCAGGCTTGAGTCTCTCCAGCCTCGCCATCGTTGCCGGCGCGTTCTCGATCGGCATCGGCTTCGGGCTGCAAAACGTCGTCAACAACTTTGTCTCCGGCCTCATCTTGCTGGTTGAACGTCCGGTCAGGGTCGGCGATCTGGTCGTGGTTGACGGAGAGGAAGGCTATGTGCGCAAGATCAGCGTGCGGTCCACTGAACTCGAGACATTCGACCGTGCCAATGTTCTCATCCCGAACTCGGCGTTTGTCGCAGAGAAAGTGAAAAACTGGACGCTTCATAATCATATTGCTCGCGTCGCGATCTCGGTCGGAACGGCGTATGACTGTGATCCGAATGACGTCAAGGATGTGCTCCTTCGGATTGCGCGCGAGAACCCGGAGGTGCTCCGTAGCCCTGAGCCGATCGTCGAGCTGACCGGATTCGGTAGCTCAAGCATAAACTTCGCGCTTTACGTCTTTATTGACATCAGTGACCTGGGTAAGACCGTGAGGGTCCGGACTGATCTGTCCATCGCAATTTTCGAAGCTTTTGCCGAGAGTGGAATCGGGATTCCGTTCACTCAGGCCGACGTCAGGATTTCCAACGTCGAGCAGGTGATTGCAGCGATCGCAACCTTCGCCCCGCAGCTCAAAGGTCACCGATCGAATTATGGCGAGCCTGCTCAACCAATAGTTTCCAAGCTGCGCTAGCTTGCGACGCAACGTTCCGGCTGTTGAGCATCTGCCGCATGGTGTGATGCTGCCTGACCCCATCGCGCAGGGGGCCGGACGGTTATCACCATCTTCGGATGACGCCTGCGCCACGCTCCGCGCACGGGCGGGGCCGGGGGCTTGACCCGGCCGGTTGTTCGCGGACGATTGGTCATTGCACGACCGGGAAGGGAACCGACATGGCGCCGAACGCAAAACGCGTATTCTACGTGAAATATCTGTCTTCGCCGCTTTACGCGCAAATTCTGGCACAGCGTCCGGACGTGCAACTCGACCGGCTTGAGAACGAAAGTTCAGACGATGTCGCGACGCCCATTCTGAACGCGGCGCATGTCTATCAGATTGGTGCGTCGCGGCAGGTTATCGCACCGCATTTCCAGGTGACTGACGCGTTGCTGAATCGCCTGCCGAATCTGGTTGCTGCGTCGTCGAATGGCGCAGGTTATGACACCGTGGACGTCGACGCCTGCACGCGGCGCGGCATCGCCGTGGTCAATCAGTCCGGTGGCAACAAGGAAGGTGTGGCGGAGCACGCTCTCGCGATGATGCTCACTCTGTCGAAGCGCATCATCGAGACTGATCGCCGGATGCGTGCTGGTCCCGACATTCCACGCAACCATTACATTGGTCGCGAGCTGTTGAACCGCACCACCGGAGTTCTGGGCATTGGCAACGTCGGCGGCCGTGTCGCCGAACTCTGCCGCGGGTTATTCAACATGCGGGTACTGGCCTACGATCCATATCTGACCTCCGAGCAAATCGCCGCGCGGGGGGCGGAGAAGGTAGAGCTTGACGATTTGCTGCGCCAGGCCGACTTCGTGTCCGTGCACTGCCCGCTGACCGTCCAGTCTCGCCGCATGATGGATGCGCGGGCGTTCGGGTTGATGCGACCGGATGCGTATTTCATAACCACCGCGCGCGGGTTCATCCACGATGAAGTGGCGCTGGCTGATGCGCTCGCGAACAAACGCATCGCGGGCGCCGGATTGGATGTGTGGGAAGACGAACCTCCGCCGCATGACCATCCTCTGCTGAAATTCGACAACGTACTGGTGAGCCCGCACACGGCTGGCGCGACCGCGGAATCGCGCGAGAACATGTCGCGTTTTGCTGCAGAGCAGGTGCTGGAGATTCTGGACGGAAAGCGCCCGCCGCGGCTGGTAAATCCGGAGGTGTGGCCGGCCTATTGCGAGCGCTTCGCGGCGATTATGGGATTCAGCCCAGACCGCTGAAGGTAGAGTGGGAGCCCGATGGCGTCGCGGTCCCCCGTCTCGCTGGCGATTGTGCTCGCTCTCTTTCGGTATGGTGCTCGTTGTCCGTGGTGCCTCCGGTCGCGTTCTTTGGCTTGCCGGCTGCGTGATCAATCATGCCCTCGGTTGCAACCGTCCTCTCAGCCATGGCCGCCCCGGCACCATGCTTCACGGCGTCGTTCGCCTGATGTCCCGGACCTTCAGGGTGATCCGTGTCCATCATTCTCGTTTCCCGTCTGCGACTCACGGGGCAGCGGGATGCGACCATGGCCCACCATGCGCGGTTTCGCGCGCACCGGGGCTTCGGCCCAGTGGCGAACCCTGGCAACCCTCGGGCGGACAGCGCGTGGCGGTGCTACGGGCGCGGCCGGCGGTCGAGCGCAATCCGCCGTCCTGCTCCCGGTGGCAATGGCATCCCCTCGCGCTGGCGAAGCACAGCGTCGATGGCAGCCCGTCTGTCGTCCGGAAACGGCGCCACCCGGCGTACTCGCATGTCAATATGCAGTGCTAGCAGTTCCTGTGTCGCGACGCGCTCGGCGGTCTCGGCGTGGAACATCTCGTGGAAATAGATCAGGCGCTTGTCATCTCGCGCCAGCACCTGGGCACCGACACGCAGCCTTTCCCCGACCAGCAGCTCGCGCTCGTAGACCGTGTGCGTCTCTACCGTGAAACAGGAATAGGGCGTCGTGCTGCGGTATGCTTGGCCGATGCCCAGAACGTCGTACAATGCGTCGGTTGCCAGATCGAAGGCGACAACATAGTACGCCAGATTCATGTGCCCGTTGGCGTCGATCCATTCAGGGCGTACCACACAGTCGGTTTCAGCAATGAAGCGGCTCACTGCCTCTGCCACCCGCGCCACAGCTGCTCTACGGTCGCCAGATACGTTTCGAGATCGCGATCTTCCGGCGCCACCAGCACGTGTTGCACGCCGACATCGCGATATGCTGCGAGCTTGTCGCACAATTCGCCGACATTCTCCGCGGTGCAGCCCACACGCAACGAGATCGTAAACGCCGGCTCCGGGCGCGTCGCACGCAACCGCTTTACCATCGCAGCCGCTTCGGCTGGCGCAACGCGGCTGCCATGCCAACCATCAAGCCGCAGCGCGCGCGTGACTGCGGCATCTGACGAGCCGCCAATCCAAACGGGAATCGGCGCGCAAGGCTGCGGCTGCATCCGCATCTCGTGCACGACCGCTGGAATCCACCGCGTCGGGAATGTTACGGGGTCCTCGCTCCAGACCGCGCGCATCAGTGCGAGGCCTTCATCCATGCGCCGGCCACGTTCGCGGAATGGCACGCCGAGGGCGTTGAATTCCGCCTCCATCCAGCCCACGCCCGCGCCGAGGATCAATCGACCCTGCGACAAGTTCTGCAGTGTCGCCAGCTCCTTTGCCAGGGGCAGCGGATGCCGCATCGGCAGCACCAGCACGCTGGTGCCCAACCTCACCCGTTGCGTACATGCTGCGGCCCAAGTCAGCGTCAGGATCGGATCCCAGAAATTCGGCGACGGCGGATAGGGGGCGCCCTTTGGCACGATGATGTGCTCGCTGACCCACACGTCGGCGAAGCCGAGCGCCTCGGCTTGCTCCGCGGCGCGGCGGATCGCATTCGGACCGGACTTGCGGCCGATATGAGGCAGATGAATACCGAGCAGCAT
>Ga0123355_10003565_pt1 | contig 22382 bp, 19 predicted proteins | sample TergutEmb28metaG_3_FD_89872 | JGI IMG/M metagenome (GOLD analysis project Ga0123355, IMG submission 89872) | Embiratermes neotenicus P1 segment gut microbial communities from Petit-Saut dam, French Guiana - Emb289 P1 | ecosystem: Host-associated > Arthropoda: Insects > Digestive system > Gut ... | reverse complement strand
GACGCTTGCTGTAGGCAAGCTATGAGGTGCTGATGTAGCAATTGTGCAAAAAGACCACATTGTATTCAATTTGTGACCGAAAGTAGTATAATACAAAATGGGGAATTGTCCTAATCCATCATTAGGAATGCAACAGTGTCCTGAGCTTCCCGTATTGCTTGGTCAATATCCATGCCGCCAGCTATTTGCACAAGAGCGGTTCCAATGGAATTGCGTGCGTCAAAGTAATGAAGCCCAGTAGGAACAACTGGAACACTTGCAGCAAAACGGGTAATATCAGCAAATACCGCCTGACCGCCAAAAAATTCTTGCGGTTCGTTGTAAACGGCACTGTCGCCAGCAGGTAAAAATGTTGCAAGTGCGCCCGTTGTTGGCAAAATTCTCTCATACAATTCTACGCTTCCGGCAAAGGTATGTCTCAAAAAGTCAATTGCAAGGCTTGGGTCTTGCCCGTTGTTGATGACAGTCCAACTTGCGCCGCCTTGACTGGAAAAATTGGTTGCGGTATCAACGCCAGCCATTCGCGGAACATTGGTGACAGCCCAGTGTCCAGATTGGTCAACGGCTGTGGTGACAGAACCGATAATCCAGCAGCCTTGCACCACCCCAGCAACATCCCCTGCGATAAACGAGCCGATATATTCATCCCAGTTGTTCATGCCAACAAGAATCCCAGCTTCGCGCAGTTGCAAATACATTTGCATTGCCTGTCTCAAAACATCATTTCCAACCATATACAAAGAGCCATCGTCATGGAAGAAACTCGTTCCAGTAGAACGAATCATGATTGAAAGCAAATGCGGTGCGCCAAGTTGGTCAGATATAAGGGGGTATCCAGTTTGCTCCAGAACATTTACGCCCAAAGCGTAAAATTCGTCCCAGGTGATGTCAGTAAAATCGTCAATTGTATAACCAGCACGTTCAATTACATCGGTGCGCAAAAGAGTAACAACCGTTCCGTTATCAAATGGCACAGTGAAGATTCTGTCATTCATAACGCCAAAAGCTACTTTCCCCGGCGAAAACTGAGAATAATCTATACCACTGTCGGTAAGGTCAACAAAAATTTCAGGGAAGTCAATAAGATGCCTTTGGAAAGCATTGTCCTGCATAAGTAGAATGTTCGGCAAAACATCAAGAGTACCCGCCATGGTGGCTGTGGCAATTCTTGTCTGAATTTCTGCCCATGGTACTTCTTGTATATCCAATACAAAGTTGGGATTGTGGTCACGTTGATAAATCTCAGCGGCAATATTCATAGAGAAAATGTTGAAAGCCGGGTCCCAGCACCATACAGTTACCGCTCCGCCTTGCGCAACAACCTCAGCGTCGGGCACCCCAACAACCGCCGGAGGAGTACCTCCAGGGGTTGCGCCAGCACAAGCAGTCAATACAAAAGCCATTGCAAAACCAAACATTGTCAATAGCATTTTTCTCATAACTCACACTACCTTTCTTTTAGTGGGAACACGCCCTATTTGACTTCCGACACGTTGACGCGCCGACCTTCTTTGTCAGAGAGTATGGCAGCGTCCAGCGTTTGCATAATTTTTACGCCGTCCCAGAGATTAGGTTCTATTTTGTTTCCGCCTGCCAAAGCATCCAAAAAATCCTTGACAGCGTGAGAAAATACATGTTCGTAGCCGATAATATGCCCAGGGGGCCACCAAGCAGACATATATGGATGCCCAGTCAAAGTTGCCGGAATTTCACGATAACCCTGCAAGTCCTGTGGGTCGTCGGCGTTAAAATATTGCAAAGAGTTCATATTTTCCAGGTTGAAAACGAGACTGCCCTTACTTCCATATACCTCAAAGTAATTGTAATTTTTGCGACCAGCCATCATGCGCGATATATCGAAAGAACCAATGGCACCATTTTCAAATTCTGCTGTCATGAACGAAGCATCATCCACGCTTACCTGCCCTTTTTCGGATTCGCCAGGAAGAACGCGCTCTGTTATGAATGTTTTCAGCATGGCTTGTATGGATTTCACTTCACCCACCAGAAAACGTGCCAAATCCACCGAATGCGAAGCCAAGTCATAATGGGAACCAGCACCAGCCAGTTCTTTTGTCAACTGCCATGTTAGCGGGATTGAAGCATCCATTGCCCAGTCTTGCAGATAAGCACCGCGCCAGTGATATATCTCGCCCAATTTCCCCTCATCTATAATGTTTTTAGCAAGAGCCACCGCCGGAACCCTGCGATAATTGTGGTTAAGATAATGCAGTACGCCCGCTTTATCTGCGGCTTCCGCCATTTCGTAAGCTTCATGATAGTTCATGGCAACGGGCTTCTCGCACAGAATATGCTTTCCAGCTTCAACCGCCGCAATTGTAATTTCCTTGTGTAAGAATGGCGGGGTGCAAATGTCAATTATATCTATGTCCTTGCAATCAACCGCCTTGTGCCAGTCATCGCAATGTTCTGCATAACCCCAGTTCTCGGCAAAGTTTTTGTTGTAGTCTTCGCCGTCCCTGCTGCAAATCATTTTAAGGACAGGTTCATACGGCAAATCGAAAAAACGCGCTACGTTCAGCCAAGCGTTGCTGTGCGCTTTTCCCATAAATCGCGCACCAATTACGGCAACATTTACCTTTTTCTTGATTTTCTTCAACCACTCACCTGCTTTCCCAAGTGTTTTCAAATGTGTTATCGGTAACACATACAATTATAGTACACTTAGGGCAGAATGTCAACTTTCTCTTCTAAAATGCGAAAATTTTAGTGAATAACTGATATACTCGTGAACTGAAACATTTTCTGCACATGGGCGGAAAATGTTTCGGTTCACGAGTATAGTTAGCTGTGTTGTAGAAGTATTTAGGATATTTCGTCAACTATTTTTCGCAAATTTTCAATGCTTATACTGACTGCTTCATCTTCGCGGTTTGTCCAATCTGGATAGGGCATGTCGATTTCCACTGCCAGAAAGCCCTGATAATTCGCCTTTTTTAGCATTTCTGCCATTTTGAGATTGTCTACGCGACCTTCTCCAACCGGCACTGAAGCGAAATAGCACCATTCATCAGGAGAAACGGCAGGATTAACCATAACATCTTTAATATGCGTGGCGAACACGTATGATGCAAGTTTTTCCATGCCTTCAACGGGGTCATCCAGCAGACGCACAAAATTCCCAGTATCAAAGTTAATGCCTAACTTTGGATGTCCCACTTCCTCAATAATCTGGAGCATTTCAGCCACATTGTAATCTCCGTGGTTTTCAATAGCGATTTTAACATCATGTTCGTCCGCAAATTTCACAGCCTGCTTGAACTGGGCAATGAGGGCTTTGATTTGAGGCTCGTGGGGTTCGTTGATAAATGCCGCGCTTGACGCACATACCCGAATAACATCCGCACCAATCAATTTTGCCCGGCGAATACTTTCGCACATATCCTTGAATGCTTCCTCGTTTTGCCCGCGCTCCAGCCCTAATGGATGTCCCCAAGCATACACACGGTCGAAATTGTAATCGTCTAGTTTGGATTTAAGTTCGTTCATATAGCCATCATCAAAGCTCGGAAAGAAGCAGCTTTCCAATGACACCCCGTCTACTTGCAGTGCTTTTGCGCGGGCAAGAAAGTCATCCATTGACCATTCTTTTGCTGGAGGTTCTTGCCCTGGGTACACCTCCCCAAAAAACCGATGATAGCAGTAGTTATCAATTCCAATTTTCATTCTTCCCATCATTTCCACCCTCCATTGTCAAATTTGTCAATTGCACTCTATCATGTGCAGTTTTATTTGTCAATTTTCACATGTAAACGATTACAGGGTAAGTTGACGAAAATTTGTATCTGTTGTATGGTGCAGTAGTATTTTTAGCAAAATGCGCAAAATAAACGTTGGAGGCAAAAAGTGAGAAACGCTCGTATAAAAGATGTGGCAGAACATGCTGGTGTGTCAGTTGCGACAATTACAAGAGTTGTAAACAATTCCGGCTATGTTTCCGAAAAAACCCGGCAGCAGGTGTTGCGCTCGATTGAGACACTGGGATACATACCCAACCGCATGGCAAGCGCACTCAAAAACAACAGCACCCGTATAATCGGACATGTTATTCCATATGTAGACATCAATCCTTTTTTTGTAAGTGTTGGGGCGTCGGTGAGTCGTCATGCTCAACTGCACGATTATCATATCCTCACCGTTGCCACTGGGAATGACCGTGAAGTAGAAAATTCGCTGATTAAAGATTTGATGAGTCGCATGGTCGAGTGCATTATTTTCACCGGGAACGCGACATTCAACCCCAAAAATATTGAAGCTGTCATGGACAAGAACATTCCCGTTATTATGATAGAACGCCCTTTGGACATACTGGGCGTTGACAAACTGCTGATTAATGATATTGAAGGCTCGTCAATCGCTACAAAGCAACTTTTATTTCATGGTCATACCAACATTGGTTTTATTGGAATGCACTGCCGAGAGTCTGTAGAAATCAATAGATATGAGGGTTTCCGCAGAACCCTAGAACAACATGGCATTTCAGTTGACGGGAAGAATATTGTTTTTGTGGAGGATTATCAGACGCACATGGGCTATGAAGCCGCCAAACAATTGTTCAGCAATCCAGGTCGAAAAAACATGCCGACTGCAATTTTTTTTGCGTCGGATATTCTGGCTTGTGGGGGTCTGCAATATATGTACAACGTGGGAATACGCATTCCCGATGATATTTCTGTAGTGGGGTACGATAATACACTGTCGTCAGTATCTTGCCCGCCCATTTCCTCCGTAGCATTTCCCATTGATGAAATTGGCAAAACTGTGATTGATATGTTTATAGAACGCCGTGACGGCGAAAGGAATTTCAGCAAAAGTGTGGAGCTGAGTCCGTTTTTCGAGAATAGAAATTCAATTGCAGAGTTGAAAAAAAAATAGAATAAGAAAAAAGCCGTTGAATATATACGGCTTTTTTCATGCAATCAAATATACTACTTGAGGGAACAAATTGAATACAATGTGTGACCGAAAGTAGTATATCATCCACCAAACGCATCTTGATTTTTATTAGGGCTGTCGCGCTTTTCGATTTTTGGAAAACGACCTTCTATGGCGGCTAAAGAGATTTCTACATCTTCGTGGACTTCATCTACGTTGAAGCAACCTACAGTTATCATGTCAACGGGGCGGATTGCATTCCAGTTGAATGTCAGACCTACATATGGGGTTATGCGCCCTGCCGCCATGGGCTTTATAGTCATGACTGGTTTTTTTGCTTCGTTTATTGTGGAGGCAATTGTTTCAATTTCTACCTGCATTAGGAAGCCCATACAGTTAAATATTTGGATGTAGGTTTCTATGTCATATTCGTTTGCGTCGGAATATGTGATGAGTTCGGGCATGTGGGCGGAAAGCCCTGGTATCATGCCAGCGTCGCGTATCATTGAGGTGTAATCGCTGATTCGCCTTATTTCCGATTTACCCTTGTCCACCAGTTGTTCTACGCAGGAATGGTGGGGCAGGCAGAATGTCGCGCCTGCTTTCGCGCTTCGCTTTATTGCCGCTTCGGCTTCTTTGCGCCCTTCCGGGCTGTCGCTAACGTCTAAGATGGGCGTGTCTATTATGATAAGTTCTTTACCAGTTTTTTCTTGGGCATAAACAATAGCATCGTGCATCAAAGGCATGTTGCCTACTATTCCCATAACAGCGTTGATGTCGTATTTCAAAAAAGCGTCAATCATTGGGAAAAAATCCTCTGGCTTTGCAAATTTCTCTTTAATTTGAGTATCGGCGGCGGGGCTTCTGTGGCTCCAGCCCAGCATCCAGTTTGTGCCTATCAGCATTCTGGGTAGGGACTTGCCCGCTACTGTGGTTCTTGGGAATTTCTTAAATTCCATAAAGATACCCTCCTCTAACATGTTTTACACATGTCTGTGATTTTTCGATTATAGCCACGCCCGCCGAATCTTGTCAATATGCTTTCCAATGGAACAAAACGAACAAAACTTAAAAAGTCGATATGGATTATACTGTAAAGCAAGTTTTTTCTTCAGAAGAATTACTGGCAGAATGAGCAAAATCCCGCTATTTCCGCATACACAACCATGCGGAAATAGCGGGATTTTTTTGTTTCTTAGAGAATATTCATAAAAACATTAAAACATTTAACGCTTTACACACTAACATCAAAGCTACCAGCACTAATATTAACTGGCCCTGCTGAGTTTTCAATCATATCAACTAGCATTTCGCCCATTTGTTCCACATGCTCAAGTGACCTTTTTATCGCGCTGATACTGATTTGTTGAGCTACATTTATGTTGGCCATACCTGTAGAAAATCCTGCTACATCCATGTCCTCACCCCCCTTCAAGCTTTTTCAAAATTGAGTGCATTCCCGCTAAGAAATGGGCGAAAAATTTGGGAAGTTATTTTTCAGACATTCCTAAAATGTCCTGTAAAATATACGGTCTTCAAAGGGAATTTTTTCGCGACGCGAGCCTTCTCCATCAGGTAAGCCAATAGGAACCACTACCCGTAAATAATAACCTTCCGCTCCTTTAAGCACTGCCACAGCTTCCTTTTGTTTACGAGTATCAAAATATGGGCTATCCAGCCATAAGGAAGCATATCCCAATGCTGTGGCCGCCAATAGCATATGTGCGCAAGCCGCCGCATAATCTTCAACTTGGAAATCCCAGCGTCCTGCCTGCATAGCGGGGTCTGTAAAAACAGCAATGGCTGCTGGTGCCGTTTCCAGCCCAATTGTAGGGTTAACTTTGCAAAGCCGCTCAATAGCCGTTCTGTCCGGCAATATAACCAACTTAACAAATTGACTGTTATTGCCTGTTGGCGCGGCAAGTCCCGCATGTGCTATACGTTCCAAATGCTCTAACGGAACGGGGTCTGGCAAAAAAGCCTCTTTGTGCGAATAACGCTTGTGAATAGCTTCAAAAAAATCCATGTTGCCCCCCTAAGTGTAAATTATTCTCCTAGTTTTTTGGCCTGGTCTTCTGTTACCAAATTATCCATTATTTCATTCAAATCCCCGTCTAATATAGCTTCTAAACGATGAAGAGTAAGCGAAATCCTATGGTCTGTTACACGGCTTTGTGGATAATTATAAGTGCGGATTCTTTCGCTACGGTCACCGGTTCCTACTTGACTTTTGCGTTCGGCCGAAAGTTGGGCATGACGCTTTTCTAGCTCCAAATCATAGAGTTTTGCCCGCAAAATTTTTAGTGCTTTGTCTTTATTTTTCAATTGAGATTTTTCATCTTGACACGAAATCACAATGCCAGTGGGCTGGTGGGTAATACGTACAGCCGAATCCGTAGTATTAACACTTTGTCCGCCATTGCCCGACGAACGGAACACATCAACACGTACATCATTCATATCTAACTGAACATCCACATCCTCAGCCTCGGGCAAAACGGCCACGGTGACAGTAGAAGTATGAATACGCCCACCGGATTCTGTTATCGGAATACGTTGTACACGGTGTACACCGCTTTCATATTTAAGCCGCGAATACGCGCCACGACCCTGTATCATAAATACAATTTCTTTATATCCGCCAAGTCCGTTTTCATTGGCACTTAATATTTCAGTTTTCCAACGGCTACGGTCAGCATAATGACCATACATACGGAACAAAGTTGCCGCAAATAATGCCGCTTCATCACCGCCAGCACCGCCGCGGATTTCTACAATTACATTTTTGTCATCATTAGGGTCTTTGGGAAGAAGGCGTATTTTCAATGTTTGTGTTACTTCTTCCATTCGTTCTTGTGCCGCTTTCAATTCTTCCTTTGCCATTTGACGCAATTCTTCATCATTGCTTTCTTCCAAAACCTCCCGCGCTTCTAAAATGTCACGTTGGGTGATTTGGTATTCCCGATATGATTCTATAATGGGTGCTAGGTCGCTGTGTTCTTTCATCAAATTGCGCCAAAGGTTCTGGTCTGCGATATTATCCGGGTCATTGATAGATTCGGTTAAGCTTACGAATTTAGTTTCCAACTCATTCAATCGGTCAAACACACTAACTAACCCTTTCCAGTTACACTTATACCAGATGTCAAAGACATTTGGTATAAAAAAATAACAATCAAAAAATAAATAACAAGAAAAAATAACAAAAATTAAACAGAAGCACGCACCACGCGGGCACGTCCCAAAAGGTCTGTAATTACAGCAATATCAGAAAAATTATGCTTACAAAACATATCTGTAACGGGTTCTGCCTGTTCAACGCCAATTTCAAGAAAAATAGCTCCACCAGGCCGCAAATATTTCCTACACGATGGAATAATCCGGCGATAAAAATCCAGTCCATCTAAGCCACCATCCAAGGCTTGTAATGGTTCATGCAAGCGAACTTCTTCTGCCAGTCCTTCAATATCCTTGGTAGGAATATATGGTGGATTGGCCGTAATACAATCAAATCGCCCATGTACTTCTGCCAACAAGTCAGAACATAAAAAGGTAATTTGCCCTGCAACATTATTGAGTATTGCGTTTTTTTGTGCCACGGATAAAGCATTAGGGTCAATGTCTACAGCAGTGATTTGCAAATCCTTGCTTAATAAATCTTCACTTAGCAATTCCTTAGTATGGGAATAAGTTTGGTTAGCAGTACAAATAGTGTAAAAATGCGCCATAGCAATGGCTATACATCCGCTTCCAGTACAAATATCTAAAACAGCAAGAGGTTTGTTTTCAGAATTTATTGATAATTTTTTCAAGTTTGACAAATTTTGCACAAAAGAAACAGCTTGTTCAACCAGAACCTCTGTATCAGCGCGAGGTATCAAAACACCTGTACAATACATAGGCAACCCCATAAACTCCCACTGCTTCAAAATATACTGCACAGGTACATGTTGCCGTCGTTGTTCTAGCATACATAAGAAAGCCTGTGCCGCTTCTGCGGAAATCGAATTTTCGCTAGAATTTACAGAATTCAGATTCAAATGCAATTGAGTTTGTGTCCAGCCAGTGGCTTCTTCCAATAATAGCAAGGTGTCACGATGACTGCCAATAGCATCTCCTAGAGCAAAGGCTTCTTTAAGGGTCATAATTTGTTTGACCTTCAACTTCTACTTCTGTTACTTCTTCTACCACTGCTACTTCTTCTACCACTGCTACTTCAGCCGGATTTTTATCGCGCTTTTCCGCCTCTAGCACTGCTTGCAATGCAACTATTGCTGTTTCAATCTGTTTTTCATCTGGCTCCCTTGTGGTGAGTCGCTGTAAACACAACCCAGGAAAGCTGATAATCCTTACTAAAAAATTATCATGTTTTCCCGCCCAACGTATGACTTCATAGGATAGCCCCGCAATAACTGGTATAAGTGCCACCCGTGAAACCAGCCGTAAAAGCGGATAAGGGGTACGTACAAAAGCAAACACCAAAATAGAAATAAACATCACTATTAATAGAAAACTCGTTCCACAACGATTATGCAGACGTGAATAACCAGAAACATTATCCACTGTTAAAGGCTCGTCTTTTTCGTGAAGATTTTCATAACAATTGATGGTCTTGTGTTCCGCTCCATGATATTCAAACACACGCCGAATGTCCTTTGAACGAGAGACAATTGCCACATATGTCACAAAAATACATAACCGCACTATTCCTTCAAAAACACCTAGCAAACGAGTGTCTTCTATTGGAAGCAAGGCAAACAATCCTCCACCAATCCACAGTGGAAGCATAACAAACATTAACATAGCTAAACCAATAGCTATCACAATACTCAATTTTATAAGAATGTCGTTGGCCTTGCCGCTTCCTAACTTACGCTCCAAAAATTGTTCAAATCGGGTGGGTTCTTCTTCAATACCTTCAGCGGCGATTTCAGCGGATTGCGTTAAAGTCTTCATACCAAGAGATAATGAGCCAATAAAAGCAACTATACCTCGTAATATTGGCAATTTAAGTATGGGGAAGCGTTTTGAATAATTGCTAAGATGCTGGGTTGACACCATAATTTCACCGTCGGGCTTACGCACAGCCAATGAATACAATGTTTTGCCACGCATCATAACGCCTTCCATTACGGCTTGCCCGCCGTAAAAATGAGATTCTTCTACGGTTCGCCCACCGTTAGAAAGAGGTTTTTCGCCTCTGCTCATTTTGGTTTATTGGGGTCGTTTTTTACGTTTTCAAGTGATTTATCCAAAAACGATTTATCGGCTGGATTACCGTTGGGGATAGGCGGTTCTGGTGGTTTACCGTCTTTAATCGCATCCTTGTTAGGGGTTGGGACTTCACCAACTTGAGAACGCCCGTTGAGTTGCGCGCCATCATCAACAATAATGGATTGGCTTTTAATATCCCCTGTTATCCGTGCTGTGGATGTAATATGCACGGTTGAGCTACATTCGATATTACCGCGCATTTGTCCAGCAATAATAACGTATTTAGCACGTACAAACCCTTCAATAACACCAGTATCACCCAGGATTAAACTACCATCCAAATCTACATCTCCAAGATATACACCCTCTATCCGCACAGACTCCTTGCCGGTCAGCAAAGCAGACTCCAAGGTGATACCTTTGCCTATAATTGTATTAGGCATTTCCACTTGAGGTGGGACATTCTTTTTTCCAAACATAGGTCTGTTCCTCTCTTTCGCAAAAGTTACATGACCCTAGTATAACATCAATTCCGCAATTTCACCATGAAATTTTCCTATGAAAAATTCATAAGGATTTTCATTGAAAATTTTACAAAAAATTTCATTAGCCTATTGCATAAGCGGAGATTTTTATTTATTATGGACAAGGCAGAAAATAAATGGAAAAATAGTTAAAAATAGCAAAACATGAAAAGAGGTATATTATTATGCAATACAAACAAAACGGCAAGACGCTCTACATACAAATGTCGGGCGAAATTGACCATCACAGCACAGTTGGTCTAAGAAAGGAAGTTGACCGCGCCTACGAACGTACTGGTTGCCGGGATATAATTTTTGATTTCTCTGAAGTAACATTTATGGACAGTTCAGGCATTGGGCTGGTGATAGGTCGGTATAAAAATGCGCAAGAACGTGGCGGGGCAGTGGCAATAGCCGGAATGAGGCCAGAAATGGCACGTATCTATCAAATTTCCGGGCTTGCGAAAATTATTACAAGCTATTCTAGTGTATCAGAGGCACAACAGGCCATTGGAGGGGATGCAGTATGAAAAACCATAATAACCATGTCACGCTTATATTGCAAAGCCGTTCTCAGAATGAAGCCTTTGCAAGAACAGCCACGGCGGCCTTTTTAACCCCCCTTGACCCATCTATTGATGAGCTTACGGATATAAAAACCGCCGTATCCGAAGCAGTTACAAATGCTATAATCCACGGTTATGACGATAAAAGTGACGGCGAAATCAAAATCGTTATGTCACTTGAAGATAGGGAAATAAAAATTACAGTTACGGACAATGGCATTGGTATAAAAGATATACCCAAAGCCATGGAGCCTCTTTATACTACCAAACCAGAAATGGAGCGTTCTGGAATGGGGTTCACCGTAATAGAAGGGTTTATGGATACAGTTTCTGTCACTTCCGCCCCTGGGGAAGGAACATGCGTGTCCATGTCAAAAAAGTTGAGATGCTTATGATAGCCGACCGCACCCTAGAACTAATCACCCAAGCCCAACTGGGCAACGAAACAGCTACTGAAACCTTAATTAAGGAAAACAGTGGCCTTATATGGTCAGTGGTGAAAAAATTTGCCAACCGTGGATATGAGGCAGAAGACCTTTACCAAATTGGTTCAATTGGATTGCTAAAATGTATCCGCAAATTCGATTTGAACTATGAGGTAAAATTTTCAACCTATGCAGTACCAATGATTATTGGAGAAATCAAGCGGTTCCTACGGGACGATGGTATGATAAAAGTTTCACGCCCAATGAAGGAACTAGCAACCAAAGCCCGCTATACTCAAGAAGCTCTTACAAACCGATTAGGGCGACAACCTACAATATCGGAACTAGCTGCGGAACTAGGCTCCAATACAGAAGATTTGGTTGTAGCCATGGAATCTGGCATGGAAGTGGAATCCCTTTATACTACAATTCACCAAGGGGATGGCGGGCCAATATATTTGATTGACAAGCTTGACCAAAACACTGGTGATGATGGTCGAGTAGTTGATGTGATTGCACTAAAACAAATAATCGGGCAACTTAAACCCAAGGAACGGCAAGTTATATGGATGAGATATTTCCAAGACAAGACCCAAACTGAAGTAGCCAAAGAAATAGGCGTTTCCCAAGTTCAGGTATCACGGATTGAAAAGAAAGTGCTGCAAACAATTAGGGAAGGTTTTGAGGCTTGATACAAGAAAATTAGGGCGTGTTTCCAAATGGTAACACGCCCTAAAAATATTATAGTCACTGCCTACGGTAAATACCTTGAGAAAAGTCACGAAATGGTGAAGTGTCAAAAGAATTAGTATTCACTTGAAAATACAAAAAATCTCCAGAAAAATTGAAAACAATAGAATATCGAACACTCCGAGAGCCTGTGCCTTCCCTAAACTCGTAGCGCGCATGTGTACCATTAAGGGTGGTTTGGCCGTTTAATACAATAGTTTCATCTACGTAAGGGGCAACTGCCACAAATTCAAAATAGAATTCATCCCCGTCAAGATTAATTGTAACTGTATTATAGTCCCTTCTAAATATATTTTCCCCCTGTTGCAGATTAACGCTAGAGGCATTAGCGAATACAATTGGAGTGCCATAGCTGCTTAAAACACGAATTGGGGCAATAGAAACCCTGTTTGCGTCATTAGTAAAATAGTAGTAGACACGGTTTCGTTCATAGTTTCGTTCCTTGAATAAATATATTTTCCCATTTTCTGTTATGGCCATGCGAGTATGTTCAACAACTTGCCCCCTTGAATGGACACGTGTAAGAAACGCGCGAACCCCATCAATTTGAAAAATGTTAAAGTTTACTGAAGCATGGTTTCCAAGAAGCGAAAGAGCCATGTTGTCAGTAAAAAAATCATAGTGTTCCCCAAGGATTTCCTGCATTTCTTGTCTGACTGCTGGGTTGTTAAATAATATGTTGTGAATATCAACGTTATGGCGGCTTATTTCCCGGAGGTCTGGGAATCCGTTGTCTAGCAGAGCCTCTGGCAATGGCTCATCAATCTGTTCTTGCCCTATAGGAACACCATTGATTGTAACATTGCCACTGATACGAACATTGTCTCCTATACGAACATTGTCTCCTATATGAACATTGCCTCTGGAATAATTGTTACCGGAAGCATTTTCATTAGTTTCCGGTTCATATCCTCCCATTAGCACATATGGTTCCGCTTCAGGTTCATATCCTCCCATTGGTATATGTGGTTCCGCTTCAGGTTCATATCCTCCCAGTGGCACATGTGGTTCCGCTTCAGGCTCATTATGTCCTTCATATGGGGTTTCTATTTGTCCAACTTGCCCTATTTGTCCCGTGGGCGGTTCACCCTGACTAGCAAATATCAACAAGGATGACGCAATGATAATACAAGCGGAAGTCATCGCCCCCATTACAATACTTGGACTTTTGTAAAAAGGCCGATTTACTTTTTTAAGAGCTTTTTTTAATTCGCCCACATTTTGATATCTTTGCTTTGGGTCAACTGCAATACATTTCTTAATTATCTTTCGCAACACCCCATAGGCATTGAAATTTTGATTACCACTGGGTACTTCACCAGTTAATAGCTCTATCATCATTATTCCTACAGAGTATATATCAGACCGACAATCAGTTTGAGAAAACCCGTATTGCTCAGGGGAGGCATATTTTTTTGTGCCAATATAAGCAGTATCTGTACCGGTATCCTCTTTGTATTCCCTGGCGATATCAAAGTCAATTAACTTTAATGTTCCGTCATCTGAAATAATTATATTGGAGGGTTTTATATCCCTATGTATTATTGGAGGGGTGTTTTCATGCAGTACACTTAAAATGTCACATAGTGTCAAACACCATTCAATCACTTGCTTATGACTGAATGATTTTTCCTTTTCTAATAGTCTCATAAGGTTTGTGCCAGGCAAGTAGTCTTCAATAACATAATTGTTTTTGTCATCTGATACGACATAGTGGACTTTTGGCAAGTTATCTGTGTCTTTTTTACTAGCTAATTTTTTGTAAATGTCAATATTGGTATTGAGGGGCAATTGCTTTTTTACAAACAATTTGCCAGTGACATTGTCCTTAACAATAAAAACTTTATTCTTATCAGTTTCATTGATTAAATCAATTTCTCTATACTTAGACAAAATATATTGACTATTATCGGTCATTTCATCCACTCCTGTTTCAGCATAATTTCCATTCACCTTTAGGATTTCTTTTCTTCCACATTTTACATTAACTTTTCTTTCATGGCTTCTTTCTGCTTTTCCATATTTTCCATCATTGGATTTTTCCTCATTCTACTATAGTGTACCAAATTTTTCTTGCGTTTGATAGTCTTTTTTTCTTTGCAAGATTTTTTATTGCACCAATTACACTTGCAACATAGTTAGTTGCGGCAGTTGTAAGGCAATGATATAATTATTGGAAAATTTCATAGGAACGGCTCCAGTTGTATTTTCCAGGCAAGCGAAATTCATAGGAACGCGTATATAGAAAAGTGCCAGGGCTTTTTGTATATTCGTTTCAGAGTGATTAGCAAAATTTGCAAATCTTTTCAAAAAGACAAGAAAACAAAAATGACAAAAGGACAAAAAAGCAAAAAAATTAAGTAATCAAAAATATTTATTTTCAAGGAGGAAAACACATGGGCACTTTAGGACTGGATACCGAACGCGGACTTTTTTTAGGAATAGATTTTGGGACAACCAACTCAGTAGTAAGTATCTACGATTTCAAAGAAGGGGAAGCACAAACAATACCCATTGATGGGTCAAATATTTTCCCCACTGCAATTCAATTTGAGGCTGACCCAGACGACGAAACAAAATTATCGCGGATTTTTGGGGTACAAGCAAAAGAAGCAGTTATCATTTATCCGCAATCCACCGTTCTTTCTATCAAACGGTACTTGGGTGATGACCAAAAAATCAAAGTTAATGTGGATGAAAAAGAATACACATTTTCCCCCGAACAAATCGCAGGAGAAATTATAGGCCATCTTAAACAAAAAGCTGACGAATACGCACAAGAAGAATTAAATATCAGCGGGGAATTCTCGGGCTGTGTTATAACAGTCCCTGCCAATTCGACCGACAAGCAAAAGAAAATGACCAAGGACGCGGCAATTTTGGCTGGATTTGATGAGGAAAGCGTTTATTTGCGTCTGGAACCTGCCGCCTCTGCAATTAGTTATGCCATTAATGAGACTTCCGACAAAAAAGTCCTTGTATATGATTTTGGTGGTGGTACTTTTGATGCTTGCGTGCTTGATATCAAAATTGAAGAAGAAGGCGAACCTACAATTTCTATAGTTAGCACTTTTGGCGATAATGATTTGGGCGGCAACGATGTAGACAAAATCATTATGGACATAGTGTATGAAGAGTTCAAAAAGCTTACTAACGAGGAAATTGACCTATTTGATGAAGAAGCCGATGATGGTGTTTCTAAGCGGCAGAAAAAGGTTGCTTTAGTGCGACTTCAGCAAGCGGCGACTCAAGCTAAGGAAAGGCTTTCTCAGACGAAATCCACAAAAATTCAACTCGCGCCGCTAATTCAAGAACCAAAAATCGTTAACATCAATATGGAAATCACCAGGGAGCAATTTTATGAACATCGCCGTATTAACTCACTGGGTGATAAACCTGAAGTTTTTGAGAAATTTGAAGGCAAAAATTTGCACGATTTAATAGGTCGTACCCTTTCCTGCGTGGACAATTGCCTACAAGCAGGTGGCCTAACAGAAAAAGATATAGATGAAATCTTTATGGTGGGTGGAAGTTCCTCTTTGCTATTAGCTGGTGAGGCCATAAAAGGACGCTTTAATAAAGAGCCATTCAAATCACGAATCAGCCCGGCATTAAGTATTTCACAAGGAGCGGCGCATTACTGTAATATGATAATGATGCCTACCATTCGCGGGCCAGTGGTTCAAGAAAAAACCATCCACCCATTGGGGCTTGAAATTGCTGGACGTCGCTTTATGGAAATCGTACCAGCCGGACAGGATATACCAAAAGACGGGCTTACTATTGATGCTCTCGAACCACTCACAACCAACTTTGATAATGTGTCCAGCATGGCTATAGTAGTATATGAAAACACATTACCAAAAGTAGCTCTAAGCAAAGAAATGCAACAAGTAAATCAAGATGGCATGAAACGTTTGGCTGGCACATCACTGCGTGGCATTCCACAAGGCCCACGCGGACATGAAAAAGTCAAGGTAATATTCCATGTAGGTCAAGACAATATGTTAAAAGTAACAGCCCATAGCCTTTCAACCTCTGGAGTAGTCACTGAGCTTTCAGTAGATGAACTTTACAAATAAAAGCCACAAGAAAGGGTTTGGGTATGGGTAAAAATCAAGGTGCCGAATGGCATAGTATGTGGGCCGAATTGACAACAGCCGTCTCTGCCCATGCCCGTCATTGCGCCGAAGGGTTGTACCGGGCAGTTAGTAAAGGAGCGCTCCAGCGGATGGAAAGGGAAGCCGCTGGGTGTTCCGGCCTACGTGACCATGATGAGCAACTGTATGTTCATTGTACTAGACTGTTGGAAGCATATAAGGAAACTGTAGGACTGTACGAACGTTATCGGGTTATTATTATTACGCCCAATGTAAAAGAAATTATGGACGGAATTGTTACTGTGTTATTATCGCGGCTACGGGAGTTTGATGAATCTACTAATGGAATCAACCCCATTACCGAAGAAAAAAACGCCATAATAGCCAAAACAATTGATAGCTATGTAAGGGTATGCGGACGGCTTTGGAAAAGTTTTGCTGAATATGAGCTACCCAAAGTCTGTTTGCGTTGGCTGGCAAAGGATTTGAACAAAGATGTTATTGAAGAAGCTGTAAAAGGTTTTTGTTTTCCAACTTTATATGAAGCCTATCGTAATGGTCTAACTCAGTGTCGTACACAACTCAATGATTTGAACCAACGGAAACAGGTTCAAAGATATTGGGGTTTAATGACAGATGAATTGGAAATACTTGCAACAATAATACGTATACAAGTACAAGCCTTGGAATCAGAAATAGAAGAGTCAGGCCCCCGCGAACAGCGTGCTATACAACAAATCCTGACTGTTCTGCGGGAAGCTTATCAGCATTTTGGCCGTGCAGAGGAAAGCATAGATGAAGCCTTTCGTCAACTTATTATCCGCGAACCAGAACAATTTGAAGAATTTGAGGCATATTTGATTTCCCGTATGATTCACAAAGGTATAGAAGAACAATTGCAAGATGAAGTTCGCCGCTTCAGAGAAGTTTTGGAGCGGGAAGCGGATATTTTACTAAGTCAATATACGCGGACTTTTGCCAAATCAATTTATAAATTCCAGCGAATGGTCAATGATGAAGTAATGTTAGCAGAAGAAATGGCTGGAGCTTTCGCTAGAATGCGCAATGAATGGCCAGAAGGTGGCGAAGACGAAAATGGCGATATTCTGCGTGGTGTGGCAGAAACAATGGAAATAAAAATCGAAGGACTACGTGAAAGTAGCCGCGAATTACATGAGGATTGCCGCCAGACCATCAATAGTTTTGCCGCACAAAGAAGAGAACCAGAAGAAAGCGTTTATGATACAGTATGGCAATTGTGGTTGGAAGACCCAGATGAATTTGGCGAGGCTTCTCGTGAAATTCCTTATTTTACAGAATTAGGGCAACATTATGAAAAAATTTCTGCGCAATGTGCCAGTGCATTAGAAAAAAAACTACTAAAATTCAAGCGTGAAACCGTTTTGTATGAGGTAAGCACATATGAAGAAATCATATTATACAGCGTTTCCCGTTTACGCCAGGACGAATCCCTTAATGAAGCTGTGGCAATAGCAGATGAAACCCTGCGTGTGCTGGAAATATTGTTAAAGAAAAATAATATACAAGTAATCCGCCCACAGCCCCACGATTTTTTCAACGCGAAAGAACACGAAGTACTAATGGCCGAAAACAGCCCGGATTTCAAAAAAGGCGAAATAATCAAGCTAATGAACAGCGGCTATCGGCAGAAAGATACCGTGATTTTGCGAGCCAATGTAATTGCGGCGAGGTAATTTTATATGAATTGGAAGCGTTACAAAGGGTTATCAAAAGAAGAAAAACGGGACGAAATCTACTATATTATTGGGCTGGATATCGGCAACGATTCATCGGGCATTGCTTTTTATAACCTAGTCGAAAATGAACCTGAAATGATAGATTTAAGCGGTGGATACGGGCGTCCTACAATTCCCACCGTAATGCAATATATTGCCGAAAGCAAAGAGTGGGTTTTTGGCGAATACGCAATACTTAACCGTGGCATGGGGCGCGAAATCACATTAAGCGCGTTATTTGAGCGATTAGGGCGGTCTGAATATGTCGATATTGACAACCGCCCTATGAGTGTGGTCAGTTTGCTTGGCATGTATATTAGAGAACTACTTAGCAATGTAAAATTAATCAACCCAAAAGCAGAAATCGCGGGCATAGTAGCCTCAGTGCCAAGCTATTTTAGTGAAACTGCCCGAAATGAATTTGTACGTGCAATAAAAAGTGCTGGGTATGAAAAAGAACTAATTGGGCTAGTTTCAGATAGGGAGTGTGTTTTCGCCCATCATTTTAGAACTTCTGGCTCCAGAGCCGAACGCGGCTTACTTATTGATTATGGTGCAAGGGGCGTTCGGGGCGGAGTCTATTCTGCAAAAGAAAAGGGCGATACTATTGCACTTAGAAGTTTGTCTTCCCTATTTGACGATAATATTGGCACGCAGTATATTATTGAACAAGTAAGGGAACTGTTTACAGGTTTTTATCTAAAGAACAACCCGATTCAGGCGCGTCAACAAATGGAACGCCAGTTACAAGAACAGTTAAAAGCTTTTGTTTATCAGCACAAGGATATATTATTTCAGAAAGCTATTCGTAATAAGCCTTCTAAGTTATACTTTAACTTTGCGTTTCCACCATTCCAACAAACTGTTACCGCAGAAATTTCTGATAAATTGGTTGAGCCATTCCGCCAAGGATTCAACCGTTTTATCCGTGAAGTATTGGAAAAAAACTTATACGAAAATGAAAAAATCACAGCAATGGATATTGATACAGTATTATGTGTGGGTGGCGGCTTTGAAATGCTTTGGACACGGGAAGTTTTATCAGCACTTTTCCCACAGGAAAAGCTTAGGTTATATAGAAATTCTAAGGCGGTAACAGCCATGGGGGCGGCCACTGTGGCAGCACTAAAGCTGGAAGCAATTGAAGGGCATACTGTTGTTATTGAAGATAGCCATCAACTATCTTTGGATATTGGTTTAGCCGTAGGCCAGGAAAAAATGGTTCCCTTGGCAGAATGCAATAGCTTTTGGTGGCAGAAACACCCGGCAAAATTGTTTATTGTAAATTCTCCAGTAGAAGGAGCAATCCCATTAACAATTGTATCGCGTTCGCCAGATGGAGATGTAAAAACCCTTTCAAAAGTGCAACTTGTCGGTTTACCCACACGCCCAAAGGGTACCACACGCCTAAGCGTAACACTGAAATTTTTGTCAGACAAGGAAGCCACAGCTACTATAGCGGATTGCGGCTTTGGTGAATTGTTCCCCAAAACAGATTATGTACGGGAGATTGCAGTGCGCTTGTAGTATACTCGTGAACTGAAACATTTTCCGCCCATGTGCAGTCTTTTTGCGTGATTGCTTCGTCAGCACCGCCTAGCGTGCCTATAGCACGCGTCGTTGGTGCTTCCTTGCACTCACGCAAAAACCCTCGCACCTGGGCAGAAAATGTTTCGGTTCACGAGTATAGGAAAGTAAACATTAAGGAATGGGCGAAAAATTTTGGGAAGTTATTTTTCAGACATTCCTAAGCATACGGCTAAAAAGCCTCAAGGAAAATGGGTTAACGAAAGGTGATTGCCATGAATTGGGAAGAATACAAAAAGGAAATCGAAGCTAGGGGAAGCCTGCCAGAGGATTGGTACATTATCGGCATTGACTTGGGTACCACCAATTCGGTAATCAGCTACTGGGATGGTACTAACAAACGCCCTGAGCCTATCGACATTAGCAATGGCTTTGGCAAAATACCATTGCCTTCTGTGGTGCAGTACCGTAAAGATGACAGTGGTGAGAATGGCAGTGATGAATCCGAATGGGTAATAGGTGAGGAAGCCTACCGTTCAATGAAAATTTATCCTGAAACTACCATTCGTTCTGTCAAACGGCTGATGGGTACAAACGAGACTTTTAACTTGGGTGGTACCGACTATTTGCCCGAGGATATTTCTGCGAAAATACTAAAAGAATTGGTTAGCCATGCCCAAAATCTTAACCCAAAGGCTGAAATCGCGGGATTGGTAGTGTCAGTTCCTTATGATTTTGATGATGCGGCAAAAAAGGCAACTATGCGTGCTTGCGAATTGGCAGGGTTGTCTGACAAGCTTATATGCCTTATTGAGGAGCCGAAAGCGGCGGCTTTAACATACAATTTTCGTCGCCAACTTAATCAGGGCGAGAAAATTATGGTATTTGATTTCGGCGGCGGTACATTGGATATTACCATTTTCCATATTACTGAGCGGGACGAGGCCAGAATCAAACTGCAAGTAATAAGTGAAGGCGGTGAGGCTTTTCATGGTGGTGATAATATTGATGAATCGTTGTTAGGACAATGCTATACCTATGTACATGAAAAGACCAACCAGACCAAAGACGATATTGCAATAGAAAATCAAGTGGAACTTGCAATGCGCGCCCGTGAAGCAAAAGAGCGTCTATCAGGCTTAAAATCCTTTCGCATTCCTTTTACCTTTTGTATTCCGCCTTTTGTTAAACAAATGAGCCGTGAAGAATTCGAGGAGTTAATCCGCCCTTTTCGGGACAAAACGCGCAAATTAGTGCTAAAAGCTTTGCGAGAAACTTATACTGGTGGGCTTTCGCCGGATGAAATAGACCGGGTTCTATTGGAGGGCGGTTCATGTGGAAGCGGTGTTGGTGGCGATGTACCTTGGGTACGTGAAATGATGCTGGATATTTTTAATGACGAACAGAAAATTCACACATCTGAACGCCCTGCCACTAATATTTCCTTCGGTGCAACTTACTATGCTGCTATGAAAATGGGATTGATTTCTCATCCTGATATGGATACAGATAAGCTTGTTGTAGAGTTTGAAGCAACTGTCCCTCATGATATCGGCTTGGAAATCAGTGGAGCAAGCGGTTCCCGCTTTTTCGCAATGATTCGGCGTGGTACCCCTTATGTATTGGCGAAAAAAAGCCATACTTTTCCTCTTTCTGGGGATACCGTTGAGGAAATGACAAACTTTGATTTGCGTATTTTGGAACGGATTCATCGTGAAGATACATTTGAACAATGTAAACTTATTGGAGAGGTAGGGATTGTAGGCTTACCAGAACGCCCGAGCGGTAAAACAAAATTGAAAATTACGCTAAAAGTTGAGGAAGAAGGGGGACTGGTAAAAGGCAGTGTTGAAGATATGGGGTTTGGCTCAGAGTACCCGCCTTCAGGCTTTAAGGAAAATTTCGACCCCAGCCGATTTACTAAGACGATTGTGGGGAAATAACAACAAAACAATAGAAGAGGCAATAAAAAACTATGTGGCAGTGTAAGGAGGAAAACAAATGGGATACTTAGGCATTGACTTAGGCACAACAAACTCAGTTGCTATTATCTACAATGACAAAAATGACAGCCTAGATGTAGTAAAAATTGACGGTACAGACGAAATTTTGCCATCTGTGGTAAGTTACACAGAGGAAGGCGTTTCTGTGGGAAGTGAAGCTAAACACGGAGCGATTATTTATCCAGAAAGCACAGTTTTATCGGTCAAGCGCATGATGGGTTCTGGGGAAAAGTTAAACATTAACGGCGTTGAACGTAGCCCCGAGGATATTTGTGCTGAAATTTTGAAAAAACTAAAAATTGCGGCTGAGGCACAGGCGGGTGAGGTTTTTAGTGAAGTTGTTATAACTCATCCGGCCTATTATAATGACAGGCAAATTTTCGCAACCAAGGAAGCTGGACTTCTTGCGGGGTTTGAAAATGTATATCTGCTTTCAGAGCCGCTTTCATCGGCTATTGAATATGGATATCGTCAAAGCTACGCGCAAACACTTCTGGTTTATGATTTGGGCGGTGGTACATTTGATGCCTGTGTTTTGGAAGTTTCTCAGGATGAACATGGGCAGGAAGTTTTCCAAGAATTATCCGACGTAGGCGATATGAACTTGGGCGGCGATGATT
>Ga0123355_10003564_pt1 | contig 22383 bp, 17 predicted proteins | sample TergutEmb28metaG_3_FD_89872 | JGI IMG/M metagenome (GOLD analysis project Ga0123355, IMG submission 89872) | Embiratermes neotenicus P1 segment gut microbial communities from Petit-Saut dam, French Guiana - Emb289 P1 | ecosystem: Host-associated > Arthropoda: Insects > Digestive system > Gut ... | reverse complement strand
TAGCAACATAAACCGGAAACAGTTATTAGCATATTCATAATGGATATGCCCCACATCCTCCGACAAAATTTCTCGAATGCTGGCGAGGCCCAAACCGTGGTTTTCCTTATCCGCTTTGGTGGTAATGAGGTTTCCTTCTTTATCCAAGAGGGGTTCTGCAGTATAGGGATTTTCTATGACGATCATAAGGGCCGCATTTTCTGTGATCGTTGCTTTTACCTGAATATAGCGAGAGGATTGGGCTACCTGCTGGCAGGCTTCTATGGCATTTTCCATAGCGTTCCCCAGGATGGTCACAATAAGATTGGCGTCCAGCTTCATATTGGCCGGAATCTGGACATCTGTCTTGAGCTGGATGCCCAAGGCATTTTCCACCCTCTGTTTATAATAGTTTAGCATGGCGTCTATGGACATGTTGCCTGTATTTATAATATAATTTACAGTGCCGATTTGTGCAGCTATATGGGCCTTGGCCTCCTCAATCTCCCCTTTTTTCAAAAAGCCAGATAAGGTCAGAAAATGAAAGCGCAGATTGTGGTTAAGCTCCGCTATCACTTTCTGGGCGCTTAACACCGTTTGATACTGCATCTCCCACCGCTCTAGCATGTGATCTTTTAGCCTGCTCTTTTCAAGGGCATCTAGATGGCCCCGGATCGTGTAATAAAGCCAAATAATAAAAAAAAGAATTGCAAGCTGGCCGATTATGATGGGGATTGCGTTTGTGTGTATCTCGGCCATGGCTGCTAAAATAAATAGTAAGTCGATTAAGATAATCCCCGCCAGCATTAAAAAGACAGAGCTTGTATAGGCCACAGGAGCTTTGAAATAGCTCGCCTGGATTTTTCCTTTCAATAGCTTGCGAAACAGCATGATACTGGCAAGGAGTAAGGGCAAGAAAATCACGTTTGTAACAGTTCTGCCGATGCTGTGTATATACTCCGTGGGAACGGTGGTGCCGTATTGATAGTAGTAGATATAATTTAGGCTCAAAAAAGAAATAGTATTTGCTAGAATGCTGCTTGCATACAGCATGGAAGAAAAGAGAAGTCTAGTCCATAAGCCCCCTGAAAAAAGAAAGGCTGCAGATAAGAAGAACAGCGCATTGACAGCGAGAGTTATCCATCCGCTTTCAAAATGGAAGGCCGGGCTTGAGGCGATGGCGAAAAAACCAATATATATGAGCAAAATCCATCTTTTTTTCGTAATGGGCTCAAATATGCAAGTGAAGGCGTAATAGGTCATGCCCAGATATATGACACTGTTTATATAGTAGACTATTTGGACAATGCTCTCCGCCATACCGACTCCTCCATGTACTTGAAATACGCTTTTTTGGCATCATCCTTATACGCCCTGCCAATGGGAATGCGGGTCTCTCTTTTGTCCGTGAGGATAAAGGCGTCTTTTGCCATGCGCCTTACATGCTGAAAGTTCACAATATGAGAGCGTTCTGAGCGGATAAATTTTTCTTGAGGGAGCTTTTCTAAGACGGCATCCATTTTAGAGTAGAACTTATTTATGATGCCAATCGTTTTATCTTCTAAATTCCAGACATGCAGCTCAATGATACGCTTTTCGTTCTTCAAGTATGCGATTGTATCGCTGGAAACCGTGTGAACCTCTGCGCCGACTTTGAATTGAAAGAGGTTGGGTATTTCCAAGGCGGTTTTATATTTCATCGCTAAATGCAGGGCTCTTGTGAAAACAGTGTCTAGGCGGGCTTCATCTATGGGCTTTTTGAGGAAGCGAAAGCTGCCAATTTGAACTAGGTCTTCAAAATAGCTGTCATGGTGGGATATGTAGATCATAATGACATCGTCACCCTCGGGCTTTTTGCGCAGCAGCTCCCCTACCTCTAAGCCGCTTATATGCTGCATCTGGATATCCATAAACACAATGTGAAACAAGTGGCCATCCTCTGTATCACGCAAAAAATCCTCGCCGGATTCGTAAGTTGAGATATCCAGAGTTTCATTGGAGAGAGATGCGTGCTTTGCTTTTAAATATTCATGTATGCACTGTATAATGCGTGGGTCATCATCGCATACCGCAATGCGGATCATGGACAGTCACCTCTGCTTAGAAACTGCGTGTTATATACATCTTTAATCTATTGTACCATGCTTTCTGCGTAACATCAATCACTGTTGCCGCAATTGCGGAGAGCCCATTGTAAAGCACATTTAAAAAGCAAAAAGAATAAGGAACCAATGCTATTCAAACGCATTGGTTCCTCTAGATATAAAAGACCTTTGTAGTGATGTTCAAGATCCTCCAGTCTCCGTTTTCGTGGTGCCGGTGCCCGGACTCGAACCGGGACGCCCGTGAAGGCGGTGGATTTTGAGTCCACTACGTCTACCAATTCCATCACACCGGCATATTGTGCGGTAGCACAGGAGGATAAAAGGGGCCCCACAGGACGTGTCCCGTGGGGAACCTGGAGCGGGTGGCGGGAATCGAACCCGCGCTGCCAGCTTGGAAGGCTGGAATTCTACCATTGAACTACACCCGCATACGGTGGTGCCGACCCGGGGCAGAATTGATCTCCAAGTCAGCCAAGAAATCATAGCACTATATGGCGGAATTGTCAATATCTTTTCACTGAATCATCTGTTGAAATTCCGATTCGCTGAGGATTTGAATACCCAATGCCTCCGCTTTTTGGAGTTTGCTCCCCGCTTTTTCTCCGGCTAAGACATAAGACGTGTTCTTTGACACGGAGGAGGCGACCTTGCCGCCCATGCCCTCAATGATTGCTGCCGCCTCATCCCGGGTGTAGTGATCCAAGCTGCCGGTGAGGACGAAAGTTTGGCCGGTGAACCGAGTATCCGTCTGGGCCGTTTGGCTGACGGTGTTAATGCCCGCCTGCTCCAGGCGATCCAGCAACTGCTGGGCGTGGGGATTGGCCAGCCAGTCGAGGAGATAGGATGCTGTGACCTCGCCGATGTCGCCTAGAGAGACGAGGGTTTCCAGGTCGGCGGCTTTTAGGGCCTCCAGGGAGCCGAAATAGGCGGCGATCTGTTTGGCGGTGCGCTGGCCCATCTGGCGGATGCCCAGGGCGAACAGGAGCCGGGAGAGGTCACGAGATTTGCTCTGCGCAATGGCGGCTATGAGATTGGCGGCGCTTTTTTCCCCCATGCGGGGGAGGGGGGCGATTTGGGCCGTGTCCAGATAGTAGAGATCGGCGGCGGAGCGGATCAGATCGGCCTCTACCAGTAACTGGACGATAGACGACCCCAGGCCCTCAATATCCATGGCGTCCCGGGAGGCGAAATGGGCGATGTTGCGCAGGAGTTGGGCCGGACAATCGGCGGCGGTACAGCGGACGGCGGCACCGTCCATGTCTCGGCTGACGGGGGAGCCACAGGCGGGGCAAGTGTCCGGCAGGATATAGGGGACAGTATCTACCGGGCGCTTGTCTTTGAGTACGGCGACGACTTCCGGGATAATTTCACCCGCCTTTTGGACAAGAACCGTGTCCCCGATGCGGATGTCTTTTTCGTCAATATAATCCTGGTTGTGGAGACTGGCGTTGGTAACTGTGGTACCCATGAGGAGGACGGGCTCCAGGACGGCCTTGGGGGTCAATACCCCGGTGCGGCCCACCTGGACGACAATGTCTCTGACTACCGTGGGTTTCTGCTCCGGCGGATATTTATACGCCACGGCCCAGCGGGGGGCCTTAGACGTACTGCCCAACTCTTGCCTGTCGTGGAGGTCGTTGAGCTTGATGACAGCGCCGTCAATGTCGTAGGGGAATTGAGTCCGCCCGGTGTGGATGGCCTCGATTTCTGCCCAACAATCTGATATGGCGATGCAGGTACGATATCGGTTGGTAGGGAACCCCAGTTGTTGCAGGTAATCCAGCGTCTCGCTGTGGCGGGCGAAGGATTTGCCCTCCACGGCCTGGATATTGAAAACCATGAGATCAAGGCGGCGGCCGGCGGCGATTTTGGGATCCAACTGGCGCATGGATCCGGCGGCGGCGTTACGGGGATTGGCGAACAGGGCCTCGCCGTTCTCCTCCCGCTGCTCGTTGAGCCTCTGAAACACCTGTTTGGACATATAGACCTCCCCCCGGACGATCAAGCGGGGGGGCGTATCTGTCAAAGACAGGGGGAGGGTGCGGATGGTTTTGAGGTTCTCCGTCACATCCTCGCCCACGGAGCCGTCGCCCCGGGTGGCGCCTCGGACGAACAGCCCGTTCTCATAGTAGAGGGCCACGGATAGCCCGTCGATCTTCGGTTCCACCACGTATTCCGGGCGCTCGATCACCTTGGATACCCGGAGGCCGAACTCCTCCAGCTCTTCAAAGGAAAAGGCATCGTTTAAGCTCTCCAGCGGCACCTGATGGGTGACTTGCCGGAACGAATCCAATGGCGCACCGCCCACCCGCTGGGTGGGGGAGTCTGGGGTGACCAGCTCTGGGTGCCGGGCCTCCAAGTCCGTCAGCTCCCGCATGAGCTGATCGTAGTCGTGGTCGGAGATGGTGGGGGTATCCAGCACGTAATAGCTGTGATCGTGCCGGGTGATTGTGGCCTTGAGGGCGTTGAGCTGTTGTTTTGCGTTCATATATTCACTCCCGGTTGGGCGATAGGATTTGCGTATATTGTAATGGGCAACCCCTCGTTTCGTCAAGGGGCGCCGGTTTGTTTGTAAGCAGTCTCTTAAAGTCTGCTCTGCCATAACGCTCCAGAGTAGAAAGTACCCCTTGTAACCACTACATAATGCGGTTGACAACATATTAAATTTTTGGTAAACTCAAAATAGTTGTTATGTAAATTTTTGTCGAGTTATGTTACAATGATTTTAGGGAAGTACGGATAAGAAAATGGGAGTTGCTTTAAAGGTCGTGTTTCACTGCCATGGTGAGAGTTTTGCCATGGCTATCTTTGCGTTAATGCATTAATATTGAAGTACTGAGGAGGTATATGTTGTGAAGAAATTTTTACTTATTTTATTGGTGGGGCTATTGCTGATTGGCTTGCTCTCACCTACGGCTTTGGCCAGGACGGAAACCGTTATGAATCAAGCCGGGCTAATTGCGGAGCTTGCGAACCCGCAGACAACGGTTATCCAGTTAGGGCAAAACATTACGTTGGACACGGAAATTGCAATTTTGCGGAATATTACGATTAGGAGCGGGCCTGGCGGCCCCTTTACGCTGACGCAAGGTGTGGCCAATAGCCCGCATTTTTCGATAGCGCAGCCGACTGGGGCGGCGAGGATAACCTTGACCCTTGATAACATTGAGTTAGCTGGTGCCGCAAACAGCGGCGGCGTGCTTGTTGGACGGAATGGTACACTCACCATGAACACGGGTGCGGTCATTCGCAACAGCGGTTTGCTAGGCGGTGTTGTGCAAGTTTCAAACGAAGGCGGCATCTTTAACATGAATAATGGAGCCGTCATCCGGAATAATGTCACAACAGATGGCACCGTCCACGTTGCCGGGACATTTACTATGGGCAATGGAGCTGTTATTCGGAATAATAATACAACAACTGGCGGCGGCGTGCATGTTGCGGGCAGCGGCACATTCAACATGAACAGCGGAGCGGTCATTCGTGAAAATGTTGCAGTAAACGGCGGCGGTGTGTATGTCGCGGGCCCCGTCACCGGCACACCTGTCACCCGCAACAACTTTACCATGGCTGGCGGCGCCCAAATCCTTGGGAACACAGCGACAAACGGCGGCGGTGTTCACGTTACGGGCAGAATGAACATGACCGGTGCGGCCATCATTGAAGGGAATACTGCAAATGGAAGCGGCGGCGGTGTGTTTGTCGCTGTTGGCGGCAGAGTTGTGAATATGCCAAACGGTGCCGCAATCCGTGGGAATACCGCAGGTAACGGCGGCGGTGTGTTTGTTGACGACACGACTATTATCCCCGCCGCACAACGGCCTTTCACTATGGCCGGCGGAGCGATTATCAGCGGGAACAGAGCGACAACCAACGGCGGCGGAATCTTCTCGTCCGTGCTTGAGAATCTCGGCATAAATGCCGGTGCGAGATTTTTCAACAACAGCGCAGGAGGCGGGGCATTTATTCCGCCGGCAACTGGTCAAGCTGGCGGGATTCCCGTCCTGAATACCGACACCAGTACCAGTTCCTTTATGACGGTCAACCCCCGGAGACCCTTGAACAACTGGGATATCAACTACACAGAGGGAGCGCCGGTATCAATCTCGTTCACCGTTCTGGTAAATGCACGCTACCGTGCGCTACTGGATTTCTCGGGGACAGATTTTACATACTCTGACGGTTTCTATCGACATACTGGGAGCCGTCCCACGACAGGAGCGCTGTATTTTCTACCCCCGAACTTCCCCGTTCCGACTGCGCAACCAGGCGTTGCAATTACTTGGAACAGAACAGGCACTTGGCAAGGCGCAAATGCGCCCGGAATGAGCACGGCTGATGCACGAAGCACTCCGATCTTTGGTACAACCACGTTTACGGCGGTTGTTGCTGACCCCCGCATCACTGTAAACCTAAACGCAAACGGCGGCGCATTTGCCCCTGAAGTCGAAGACCAGGTACGGGTGACAAGAGGCAGCGCCTACGGCGCATTGCCAGAAGCAGTTGCCGGAACAGGCACCAGGTACGGCATGGCATTCGGCGGCTGGTTCACCAGTCAGACCCTCGCCAACGGTACAGATGAGACAGGCCGGGTAGACGGGACGACCCTTGTCCCGCAAAATGCGACCGATCCCCACACCCTGTGGGCGAGGTGGGAGTTTGTTCCAGTTACAATACAGTTCATTAACATCACTTATCCGGACAACCCAGTGGCTGCAAACCAAGTGTTGCGAGGAAACCATATCATCAATCGAGGAACCGTTTATAGAGCGGCCCTTGATTGGGCATCGACAGGATTGGCAGCGCCGTCTCCAGGGGAGTGGACGCTTGCCGGCTGGGCAACAGCCCCTACAGGCGGAATTATCATTACACCGGAGACCCGTGTGCCGGCAATAGCAACGAATTCGGCAAATCCGATCAGGCTCTACGCCCAATGGATATCCGCAGATGAGCAACCTTTCACCGTGACGTTGAATCCGAATCAGGGAACGTTCGCCCCCGGTGCGACGACTACATTCACGGGAATCCGTGGCGGCACCTATGCATTCCTGGATACAGTATCCGATCCGACAAGAGCGGGCTGGGATTTCTTAGGCTGGTTTTTCTCGCCGACTGATACACGCATTTGGTCCGACACACCAATTACAGAAACTGCAGACCACATCCTCTATGCTAGATGGGTACAAAGCCCGGACATTACGATACAATTTCGTACAAATGACGGAACGTTTGCAACGGCTCCTGTAGGATATCGGAATGTCGAAGGCCGCATTGGGATGCCCCTTGGCCCAGCCATTGCAGCAGTCGGTGTGCCGACTGCCCCTCCGGGGCCAAACGCCCATTTCCAGGGCTGGTTTACTGCCCGAACCGGCGGTGAACAAGTCACAGATGCGACACCGATAGGTGATATAAGAACGCCACCGGGCACGGGTTCTGTCCCCGTAGGCGATGTGCTTCCCATTTACGCCCGCTGGGGGCCCGCTCCGGCGCCTCAGGTTGTGACCTTTGATCCGAACGGCGGGACATTCACGGGTGCGAGCCAGATGCCCACACGGACAGTGCAACGTCCTCCGGGAACGCCGGCACGGACATATGCACAGGCGTTTAACGCCCAGAACGTACTCCAAGGCGGCCTGTCGGGCCAGGGCACTCTGGATCCCCCCACCCGCCCGGGGTATAACTTTACCGGATGGTTCACTGCGGCCGCCGGCGGAACGCAAGTTCTGCACACCACAGCGGTGTCGGCTGATTTGACCCGTACGCTCTTTGCACAGTGGAGTACATCCACTCGCAATATCACATTCATTCCAAACGGCGGTACGCCGGCGACATCCCAGACAGTTTCGGCGACAATCGGGGCCAACTGGAATACGGTGACTCCGGCAGTTCCAACTGCTCCGGTGGGTTGGACGTTTGCGGGCTGGTGGACCGCCCCCACCGGCGGGACACAACTGCCGACCGGCGGCGTTATCCCGGCAGCAGGCATGGATACATTCCACGCCCGCTGGACACGCAACATCACATTCAACGCCAACGGCGGCACAATGACGACGCCCTCCACCGTGCTCGTGACCCGTGGCCAGACTTGGACCGAGATCGCCCCCACTGTGGGCAGAGACAACTACCATCTGGTAGGCTGGTATGATGCCGAAACAGGCGGAACCCGTATGGCGGGGATTGTCCCCGATGGACAGCAGTCCACCGTTTGGGCCCGTTGGATCGCCGCACGGAACGTGACTTTTAACGCAAACGGCGGAACTTTCCCCATTGCCGGGAACCCTACGATGAGAATTGAGACTGCGCCTTTGGGCGGGCCCTACATGGATGCGTTTGATACTGCGGGCTTCCCCCGCAATCCCGGCCACTACTTTGCGGGCTGGTTCACCGCAGCCATCGGCGGGATTCGTGTGGATGCGACCACCTCGGCCCATGCTGATTCCACCCTGTTTGCCAGATGGGTATCCGATGTAGACTTTGAGAGTTCTCCCGAACAACGGCTTTTGACCTTTAACGGAAATGGCGGCACGCCCTCTATACAACAGCGGGTGATCCATGAGACGGCCACACGGGCCAACGCCCTGGCGGGTGTGGCAACCCCAGCGGGAGAGCGCAGCTTTGTGGACTGGTTCACCGCCGAGACGGGTGGCGCCCCGTGGACGGCTGATGTGACGGAAGACCTCACCCTATGGGCACGCTTTGAAGGGGAGATCACCTTTAACGCAAACGGCGGCACGTTCGCTGTCGTCGGCGCTGACGATGATCCCACCAGCCGCACCGTCGAATCCGGGCGGGCTGGAACTTTTGCCGCCGCCATTGCCGCCGTGGGGATTCCCACTCGTGAAGACACCCGTGAATTCGCCGGCTGGTTCGACACCCCAAGTGTATTTGGCGGAAATGAGATTACGGAAGAAACCCTTTTGAGCGGCAATGCCCCCGCAACCCTATTTGCCCGCTGGGGGCGGTTATATGAAGAGCATCTCGCTTTCATGCACGGTGATGATCTCGGGAACTTTAATCCCGGGGCCAACATCACCCGTGCGGAAGTGGCGACCATTTTGGTGCGAACCCGACTGGCGGACAGCTTTGTACAGGATACCCTGCCGCCGGGGATGGATGAATTTGACAGCTTCTCTGATATGGAACCCGGTACCTGGTACTTCTACTACGTGGCCTGGGCCTATGATGCAGGTATCATCTTCGGCTCCCCGGCAGATGATGAGGGGCTTATCATGAACTTTAGACCCGAAGAGTACATCACAAGGCAGGAGCTGGCCGCCATAATCGCACGGACAACGGAGCTCCGTGCACCAGGCAGCCCGGCGCTGAGAGATTGGGATCAGACCTCCAACTGGGCAAGAGGATATGTCTACACTGTATTTCGTGAGGGCTGGATGGTCGGTAATGTATATCAGGAGTTCCGACCCTCCTACAACATCACCCGTGCCGAAGTGGCAACAGCCGTCAATCGTATGCTGAGCCGGGTGGACAGTGGGCCTGCTCTAACCCGTGCGAATCTGCAGAATCCAAGCGATGCCCGCAGTTTCCCAGATGTGGCTTCCGGCGCATGGTATTTCGCCTCGGTTCTGGCCGCATCAAATGACCACATGCTTTCCCGTAACGTAGTAGGCGTGATCGACTGGATGGAAATCACCGAATAGAGACGATTAGACTAGAAAAATAGGGCTCGGTAGGCAGTTTCGCCACCGGGCCCTGTAACACAACAACGAAAAGGCACCCCCACGGGGGTGCCTTTTCGCTTGTAAGCGTCTAGCCTCTCAAGCCTTTCTTTTTGTACGCAAAGGCGAAGAACGCCAAGAGTACCGCAGCGTTGGCCGCAATCACGATCAGCGCCCGGGTAAAGTCGGCGTAGGGGCTGAGCGCCACCATTAAAACTTGGAAAGGGAAGAGAAATTCCGCAATGCGTGCTATGGTTTCATTGAAACCTGCAAATATGGGGGTAAATGCCAGAACCATCATTAAAGGCGTAGAAAGGGCTGCGGCTGTCTGTACATTTTTTGCAAAAATGCCGACTGCACCGCCTAAAATGCTCGAGGTGATAAGCCCAAGCGCTCCCACAATGACGATCCGAACCAGCACATCGCCCGTAAATCCGCCAATGAGAATCAGGGCCGTCAAAGACACTGCCGATGCCAACAGTACAGCGCCGGCCAATCCCAGCAGATATTGCCAGGGCCGAACCCCGGCCATAACGAGAAAACGCAGACCTTTGTACTCATTGTCCTCCGCCACGTTGTTGGCGATTGTCACCATAGGGCCTGAGCCGATGAGCATGGCGGCGAATATGCCCGCCTGTACCATGGGCTCACCCATGACATTCCCCATTAAAAGAGCCATCACAGGCCACAGGATAAATAGTCCCATACCGGCAAAGTTCTTAGGCAAGTCGTTCATCTGTTTGATGAAAATTGCTTTCACTGCACTCATTATACCGTCACCCCCGTCATTTTCATAAAGACAGACCCTAAGTCGCACACGGTTTTATAGGAGTTATGTTTGTCGCAAATTGCCTTTGGGCTGCCGTGCTCCACGATCTTACCTTGGTATAAGAGCGCCACGGTGTCGCACAGATCCACGGCCTCTTCCATGTTGTGGGTGGTGAGAAAAATCGTCGCCCCCTGGTCACGCAGGTTCAAAATCAGCTTATGTATTCCCTGGGCGGTAGAGGGATCCAGGGCGGCGGTGGGCTCGTCCAGGAACAACACTTTTGGCGAGTGCAAAATGGCTCGTGCCAGGGCTAAGCGCTGCCGCATCCCCTTGGATAATCTGGCCACTTGCGTCTTGGCATCTTGACCCAGGCCGACGCTGTCCAATGCCGGTTGTACTTTGCTCTTGTCCACGCCGTAGATACCTGCGAACAGATTCAGGTTTTGTGTGGTGGTCAGACGCTTGTACAGGCCGTCTTCCTCCAGCATGAGCCCGGTCTCCTTGGATGTTGCGCCGATTTCGTACTGTCCGCCCTCCGGTGTGAGCTGATTTGTCAAAATGTTGATGATGGTGGTCTTACCCGCCCCAGAAGGGCCGAGCAGACCAAAGATTTCCCGTTGCGCCACGTGGAAATTCACATCGTTGAGCACAGTTTTATCGCCAAACCGTTTGACGATATTAGTCATTGCAATCAAAGTGTTTCCCCCCTATAATTGTGTTGTTTTCTGGCTTGCACATTGATGTATGTTACCACATCTGCCGCTGTCTGTCCATTTTACTTGTGTTCACAGGCGTGATATACTATACGGCAAGTGATATCCACCCCATTTTCAGGAACGAGAGAGAGCTGCTATACGGGAGGCACATATGAAAAAGAGCCTAATCAGCATGTTATTGATATGTTTGCTGTTATTCACAGCGGCTTGCGGCAGAGAAGCGGACGCCAGTGGGGAGGAGGAACTCCTCATTGCCGCCGCCGCCAGTTTAGAGCATGTTTTGGAGGGAGAGATCATCCCGCTCTTCCAGGCGCAGTACGGGGATATCCATGTCCAAGGGACCTATGACAGTTCCGGGAGACTTCAGACCCAGATTGAGCTGGGGCTTTCCGCCGATCTATTCTTCTCCGCCGCCATGCGACAGATGGAACGGCTGGACCAGCAGGGGTTAGTGATGGAGGAGACGATCGTCCCGCTGTTGGAGAATCGCCTTGTGCTCATTGTACCCGCCGGGGCCGAGACGGGTGTCACAGAATTTGCCGATATCTTAAATGCCGACAGGATCGCCGTTGGAGACCCGGAGAGCGTACCCGTGGGGCAGTACGCCCGGGACGTCTTTGCATATCTGGGCATCTGGGAAGAGGTGCGTCAGCGAGCCAGTTTCGGCGCCAATGTGACGGAGGTGCTCCACTGGGTGGCCGAGGGCAGCGCCGATGCAGGCGTCGTATACGCCACAGATGCGTTGCTCACAGAGCAGGTGACAGTCATTGCCGAAGCGGATTTAGAGATATCTGTTTTCTATCCCGTGGCCATTCTGGCCGAGACCCAAAACGAATCCGCCGCCCGGCGATTCTGGGCATTTCTCCAGACGCCGGAGGTGTTGGAAATATTCGCCGCCCACGGTTTTTTGATACCAGACGGGGGAGGTCGTCCCCATGGATTTTAGCCCCATCCTGCTCTCTATGAAGACGGCGTCTGTTGCCATAGTCTTCACCTTTTTTCTGGGCCTTTTGGCGGCTCGATGGGTGGCGGGGATCCGGCGTCCGGCGGTGAAATTGGCCGTGGATGTGCTGTTTACGCTGCCTCTTGTCCTGCCGCCCACAGTGGTGGGGTTTTTCCTGCTGTTTACCTTTGGCGTCCGGCGGCCTGTGGGACAATTTCTGCTGGAATTTTTCAGCGTGCGGATTGTCTTTACCTGGTGGGCCACGGTGCTGGCGGCGGTGGTCATCGCCTTTCCCCTCATGTACCGGGCTACACGGGGGGCCTTTGAACAGGTGGACCCGGATCTCATTGCGGCGGCCAAGACCCTGGGATTGGGCGAGTTTCGGATTCTATGGCAAGTTTTGCTCCCCGTGGCCCTGCCCGGTGTGGCCTCCGGCGCAATCCTGGCCTTCGCCCGGGGGCTGGGGGAGTTCGGCGCCACGGCCATGATCGCAGGCAACATCGCCGGACAGACCCGGACACTGCCCCTGGCGGTCTACTCCTCCGTCGCAGCGGGAGACATGGGGACGGCGACGGTCTACGTGGCGATCTTGGTGGCCATTGCCGTGGTGGTAGTGTGCGGGATGAATTGGTTTGCGCTGTGGAAGCGGGGGTAAGTATGGACGCTACAGACGTTGGAGGCGACAACACACTATACGGTATAACGTGCAAAAGGGCTGACGCAAAACATAGGCGTCAGCCCCTTAGTACTATTCACCCCCTACACCGCCCGCAACAGCGTCGCAAACACCACCAGCCGCCTGTCCCGATTTGTGCCGGTCTCGCAAGTGGATAAAACCAGAATACGATCCGCCGGGGAGACGTCGAAAAATTCCGCCACGGCGACTGCGTTGTTGAAATCAAGGCCAAACAGGGGGTCCTGGGCATCAACGAACTTTGCGTCGAATATGCGATAGACCAGGGGGATACCCTCGGCGGTCACGATTGTGATTTCGGTGTATTGATTGATAAATTCGGGGTCGAGAAACTGGTGCAGAGGTGCGAACATGGAGCCGTCCCGCATGTTGTGGCCGTAGAGGATGGTGGCGGGCGCATCAAAGCCGTTTGTACAGCGGTAATCCATGAAGATGGCGCCGGAGGCGTTATGGGTGCCGCTGAATGTAGTGTGCAGGTAGCGCTCGTTATCAGCGCCCCGTACGATGGGGTAGTCCACGGCGGTGCCGTTGACATGAATCCAGCCCACGAAATCGGGGTTGATGTCAAAGAAGGGGGCCATGGGGTTGACCGTTGGCTCCGGATCAGATGGCTCGGCGGAATCAGTCGGGGCGCTTGCAGAGGAAACCATGGCCCGCAGGTCGGTGTATTCCGTCCGGGCGGCGGCGTACTCTTGCTGTCCGCTGATCAACTGCCATGCAGAGAAGGCGACTAGGCCGAAGCCGGCCAAAAAGAGAAGAATCAGAAAAAAGCGTTTCACGTTGCCGCCTCCCGCATTGGAAATTTGATATAAGTATATCAAATGGGCTCCTATTTGTCGAGAAGGCCTGTCAAGCGGGGGCCGGCAAAATAAAAAAACGGGGCGTCGAGGGCGCCGCCCCCTACGTGGCACTGTAGGGGGCGGCCCCTGGACGTCCCGTCTATCGCCGGCAATCAGACATGAGCCGTTTCAGGTTCCGGCGCCACAGGTTCCGGAATTGGGCGGAGCGGCTGTATACAGTGGGTGATGCATACCTCGGCACAGCGTCCGCAACCCGTACAGGTTTCATAATTGATCTGGGCGAGATTATTTTCTAGGGTAATGGAATGAGACAGACATTCCCGGACGCATTTTCCGCAGGCGATGCATCCGTAAGAACATTTTTTCCGCACAATTGCGCCTTTTTCGATGTTTGTACAGAGAACAGCCGTGGCAATGGCGGCGTCTTCCATGGTAATCAACTTGTTGGGACACGCTTTTACGCAGAGCGTACAGCCCGTACAGCGGGCGGGGATGATCCGTGCCAGGCCATTTTCCATACAGACGGCGTCACTGGGGCAGACGATCTGACAGTCGCCGTAGCCCATACAGCCGAAGGCACATGCGCCGGCGCCGCCGAACAATTGCTTTGCCGCCTTGCACGTCTCAATCCCCTTGTATTCCATCTTGGTCTGCTGGGCGTCACAATCTCCCATGCAGTGGATGACGGCGACGGTCTGGGCTGCGGTCTCGGCTGTGACGCCTAAGATTTCGCTCAATTGAGTCGCCAGGGGTGCGCCTCCGGGAGGACATTGGTTGGCTTTGGCCTCATCCGCCAGCAGGGCCACGGCATACCCCTCACAACCAGGATAACCGCAGGCGCCGCAGTTGGAGCCCGGCAGGCAGTCTTTGAGTATTTGCAGACGCGCATCCGCCTCTACCGCCATGACCCGGGATGCAATGCAGAGGATGGCGGCCAAGACAACGGCGATGGCGCTTACGGAGAGAATTGCAGTAACAATCATAGTCATAAGTACACGCCTCCCGTCATCCGAATAAGTTTTCGATCACACCGGTAAAGCCGAAGAATGCCAGGGACAGAATCGCCACGGAGAACAGGGCGATGGGAAGGCCCTTCATACATTCCGGCGGATCTGCGTTTTCCAGATGTTCTTGTATCCCGGAAAAAATCACCATGGCCAGCAAAAATCCCAGCCCGGCCCCCAGAGAGTTGACCAGAGATTCCGTAAAGCTGTGTTCGTTGTTGATGTTGAGGAGCACAACCGCCAGGATGGCGCAGTTCGTCGCCATCAGCGGCAAGTAGACGCCCAGTACGGAATACAGGGCCGGGAGGAACCGTTTCAATGTGATCTCCACCAATTGTACAAGGGCCGCAATGGTCAATACAAACACGATGGTCTGTAAAAAGCCGATCCCGTTGGGCTGGAGGAGGAAGATAGTGATGGGCCAGGTGACGGCAGTGGCCAGCAACATGACGAAGATGACAGCAAAGCTCATGCCTGTGGCGCTTTTCAGTTGTTTGGAAACTCCCAGAAACGGACATATGCCAAGAAATTGAATCAAGACGAAGTTGTTGACAAGGGCGGCGCTCATCATAATGACGATCAAGGCGCGGAAATCCATTATGCAGCGCCCCCTTTCCCGCAGGCGGCGGCCGCCGGACATCTGGCGCAGCCGGACGCTTTCAACTTTGCGGCCCTGCCGTTCGATACCTTATTGGCGATGGCCACCAGAATCCCAAATGCAATAAATCCGCCGGGAGCCAGGGTGAAGATGGAGATATTGTGCTCGGCCAGCAGGGGCAGCTCGATTCCGAACCACGTCCCGTTGCCGAAGATTTCCCGGATGGAGGCGATAGCCAAAAGGGCCAGAGTAAACCCGATCCCCATACCCAAAGCGTCGATGACAGAGTCAAACGTCCGGTTCTTTTTGGCGAAAATTTCGGCCCGAGCCATGATGATACAGTTCACGGTAATCAGGGGCAGAAATATCCCCAGGGCCAAGTAGAGCGGGTAGACATAGGCCTGGACCATGAGCTGGGTAATGGTCACAAATGCGGCGGTGAGCACGATATAGCACGGGATGCGGACTTTATCCGGGATCACCTTTCGGAGCAGGGAGATCATCGTGTTGGTACACAAGAGCACAAACGTGGTGGCCAGCCCCATCCCCACGGCGTTTACGGCCTGGGAGGACACGGCCAGGGCCGGACAGATGCCCAGTGCAAAAACCAAGACGGGGTTTTCTTTGATAATCCCTTTCATAAAGATGGAAAGTTTGCTCATGCCGATACCCCCTTTCAAGGTTTTCCGCCCAGCGGCTTGGTCATTGTCAGCTTATTGATAAACGGGACGAGGACGTTCATAAAGAGAATTGCAAAGGACACGCCCTCGGGGTATGCGCCCCAGGCCCGGATAATCACCGTGAGCACACCGCACCCGATACCGAATATAATCCGTCCGGTACGGGTCTGGGGCGAGGTGGGGTAATCCGTCGCCATAAAAATTGCACCCAGCAGGAGACCGCCTGCAAACAGTTGGAACATGGGCTCTAGCCCTAAGAGCGCTGTCAGCACAAACACGGTTCCGATGAACGCCACGGGGATATGCCATGTGATCACACGGCGGGCCAACAGGTAGATGCCGCCTATGAGAAGCGCTATGGCACTGGTCTCGCCGAGACAGCCCATGCGGGTGCCGATAAACATATCCCACATCCCCGGCAGGGCGGCCAAGTCCCCCCGCTGGATCAGCGCTAGAGGCGTTGCGCCGGAGAGTGCGTCCGTTGCACTGGAGATGGCATCAACGGATACCGGCGCCCAGGTGGCCATGGCGGCGGGAAAGGACATGAACATGACAATCCGGGCCGTGATGGCGGGATTGGCGAAGTTTTTGCCGATGCCGCCGAAGAGCTGTTTCACCAGGATAATCGCCACGCCGCTGCCGAAGATGGCCTGCCAAAGGGGAATTCCCACAGGCAGATTAAACGCCAGGAGTACGCCGGTGATGACGGCGGAAAAATCTCCGACAGTGATGGGTTTTTTCAGTAATTTTTGATAGGCCCACTCAAAGAAGACGCAACTGGCCACGCAGACCCCCGTGACAAGGGCCGCCCGTGGGCCGAAGATCCAGACGGCGGCGATGAACGCCGGGCAGAGGGCGATAATGACATCCAGCATAATCCGGCTGGCCGTTATCCGCTCCCGTATATGAGGGGCAAAAGATACGATCATGTTATTCGTCATATTCCGATTACTCCCCCCACAGCAGTTTTTTTGATAGGGTCATCACCTGGGCCAAGGGCCGCTTGGACGGGCATAGATATGCACAACAGCCGCACTCGACACATAGGTTGACCTTATATTTGCGGAGTAAATCCACTTTTTTCCGTTCAAAAGCGTCCTCAATGAACGACGGCATTAGATTCATAGGACACTGTGCGATGCAACGGCCGCACTTGATACAGGCTGACGGAGTGGGGGCCTCAGCGTCCTTGCCCGAGAGGGCTAGGATAGCGCTTGTGACCTTAACCACAGGCACGTCCAAACTCGGCACTGCCGCACCCATCATGGGGCCGCCGAGGATAATTTTTTTTACGTCGTCTTTCAAACCGCCGCAGAACTCGAACAGATTGCGGATAGGTGTTCCGATGGGGGCGATGACATTTTGCGGATTCTTCACCGCCGAGCCGTCTACGGTCACGCACCGTGAAACCAGGGGGAGGCCCGTCCGTATGTACTGGGCAATCATCGCTACGGTGGTACAGTTGACAACGATACAGCCCACATCTGTCAGGCGTGCGCCCTCCGGCACGATCCGCCCTGTGACGTTGTATACGAGGACTTTCCGCTCCCCTTGGGGATAGAGAGAGGGGAGCACATGGACTGATATGCCCGGTATACCGGCGCAGAGGGCCTCCAGTTTTTGGATAGCCTCCGGCTTGTTGTTCTCAATGCAGATCACCACATTTTCGGGGCCTAAGTACTCTTTTAGAAGCAGTGCGCCTGTCCACACGTCCTCGGTGTGATCCACCATGGTTCGGGTGTCGGATGTGATATAGGGTTCGCATTCTGCGCCGTTAATCAGGATATAGTCTAGTTTGGTACCCTCTTTTAAGGTCAGCTTTGGTGCCGTGGGATATCCCGCACCGCCCAGCCCCACTACGCCGCTGGCCTGTACGGCGCCGAGGAACTCCGCCAGAGTGGTTACAGGCGGAGGAGAGAGGCCTTCCCAAAGGGTTTGCTCACCGTCCGAGGCGATTCGCACGGAAACGGCGGGCGCTCCCGTCAGGGGATCATAGGTGTCGATGTGCGTTACCTGACCGGACACACTGGCGTGTACTGGAGAACAGACCCGTGTAGCGGACTCGCCGATCAACTGTCCGACGGATACACTGTCGCCAACGCCTACAATCAGATTGGCAGGTGCGCCGCTATGCATGGACATGGGGATTGTGACCTCTGCAGGTACCGGGACTGCGAGGGGCGTGCAGCCCGCCGTATGTTTCCGGTGCGGCGCCGTGACGCCGCCGATCTTTCTCGCCATATATCCACCTCCAGCGTGTGATTGCGTTTATGTTTTCCCGCCTCTGGCGGCTAAATGTCTCTGACTAGCTCAAATGCCGCAATGGCGTGGCGCAGCGCATGTTTTAGCGCATCTACTGTCACGGTGGCACCGCTGATAGTATCCACTCCGTCCGGGCCGGTCAAGCCGTAAAACAAGGCCAAATACGCCGGATCTTCCACCCGATCTCCGATGCCCCGGGTCTCCTGGTTGGAGAGCATCCGGATGCCGGCGATTTTGCCCTCCGAGTCTAAGCCAACTATGACGGGGACGATACCGGCATATCCTGGCGCATATGTCTGAAAGACATAGCCTACGCCGTTTGCGGCCCGAAACCCATCGGTGACGCCGTGGGGCAGTTCTATATCAAACGCTATAAACTCGTCCGCCTCGGGTAAGACCTCTAATCGGGCTGCCTGGGCACGTTCCAGATTCATCCGCTGGATTTCCGGGTCGGTGATATGAAAGGTGACTGCCACCGCCCATGTACACAATAGACAGATGAGGCCGAGTACCAAGATCGGCACAATAAAGTCATTGCGGAACTTTTTCACAATGCAAGACCTCCTTCATTTTTGTCCGATTTAATTCTACAGGGCAACAAGTTGTCCTGTCAATGAATAATTGGTGTTTCAGAATATTTTCAGTAAAAAACAATAGGTTTGATGAGAAAATCACATGTATACAATATTTTTTGTGATATTTTTAACAAGCGATGCAATTTAAGAAAAGTCATCAATTTTTTGGTGAAAAACTATAAAATTTATGAAAAAAGGGGTGGATGCATGATGGGGTGCATAGCATTTTTGCTAAATACACATAGTGGAAAAAGACATCTGTTTTGAGGCGTTGCGCTCGTTTACTTTTTCACAATTTTGTAGTATAGTCAAATAAATGGTTCGATGATACACAGGATATCCGAGGTTGCAACTATGAAACATACTATTTTACTCGTCGAAGACGACCAGATGATCGCAACGGGTCTTGTCTATGCCCTGGAACAGGAGGGCTATCTCGTCACCCATTGCCAGAGTGTTGCGGATGCATTGGCCGCCATAGCGACCCGCCAATTTGATCTGGCCATCCTGGATATGCAGCTCCCTGACGGGACGGGGGACGAGGTGCAGGCGGCGATGAAATATACAGGTGCCGCTGTGATCTTCTTGACGGTTGTGGATGACGAGGGCAATATCGTCCGGGCCTTTGAGAGCGGGGCGGTGGATTATGTGACAAAACCCTTCCGATTGCGGGAACTCCTGGCCCGGGTGAAGCGGGTGTTATGCACACCCGACAACGGCAGCGCCCCGCTGGCCCTGGGCGGCGTCTTGATTGATACGGCGGCGGGCAAAGCGTATCTAGGAGACAATCTGCTGGATCTCACGGCGCTGGAATACCGATTGCTCTTGACCTTTGCGGCCAACAGGGGACAACTCCTCACCCGGACGCAGATTTTAGAGGGCATCTGGGATTCCTCCGGTAGTTTTGTGGAGGACAATACGCTCACGGTGTATATTAAACGCCTACGGGAAAAGCTGGGGGATGCAGTACAAATTGAGACGGTACGGGGGGTTGGATATCGTGCTGATTAAAAAACGGGAACTAACAGAACTGTCCCAAACGATCCGCAAAATCATTGACGGGCAGGAGATCGACCTGCGTGCCAATGATGAGGGGCCGTGGAATATCCTCAAAAACGATATCCACATTTTGGCTCAGCTCAAAAATGAGCAGGTGGCCGTGTTGCAACACGACCGGGATGCGCTGAAAGATACCATGGCGGACATCTCCCACCAACTCAAGACGCCGCTGACCTCTATGATGATTATGGTGGATCTCTTAGAACATGCGCCGCCGGAGAAGCGGGCGGAGTTTATCCAGACGATCAAAATGGGGCTTGTGCGGACGGATTGGCTGGTCTCCACCCTGCTCAAAATGGCAAAGCTGGAAGCGGGCGCTGTATCTTTTGCCCATGAGCCTGTCCACTCCGCAGACCTTGTGGATTTGGCGCTGGAGCCCCTGTATATTCAACTGGAGATCAAGAATCAGCGCATTACACTTACGGGCGAGGCCGAGTTTCACTGCGATAAGCGCTGGACGGCGGAGGCCCTTAAAAATGTCCTCAAAAACGCATCGGAGTATGCGCCGGCAGATACGGAAATCCGGATTGACGTGGGCCAAAACCCCATCTGTACATGGATCGCCGTCACCGATGGCGGGACGGGGCTCTCTGCGGCGCAGATGGCAAAGCTGTTCCGGCGGTTTGAGGGCTCCCAGAGCACCACAGGTTACGGTATCGGCCTGCCCCTGGCCCGGGCGATTATGCGGGGGCAGGACGGCGATATTGAAGTGGCGGGCGGCGGCAACGGATCGGGTGCCACGTTTACGTTGAAATTTTTTAAGTGACGGAATTGTCACTTAGATGGGAGTAAATAGTCACCGGATTGTCACATTGGCTTGTTAGAATAGCGGCATCAAACCGGATTTTGTGCGCCCCCGCCTCCGGCAGGGGCGCTGTAGAATCCACTAGATTGGGAGGAGAACTATATGGCTATTTTACAAGTCGAGAATCTGACGAAGACATACGGCAAGGGCGATACGATTGTCACGGCCTTGGACGATGTATCATTTTCCGTGGAAAAAGGCGAGTTTGTCGCCATCATCGGGGCGTCCGGCTCCGGGAAATCCACACTGATGCACTTAATCGGCGGCGTTGACCGCCCGGATACGGGCCGGGTCGTGGTGGACGGCAACGAGATCTACCAGTCTAACGAGAGCGAGCTGGCCATCTTCCGCAGACGCAATATTGGGATCGTATACCAGTTTTATAATCTGATCCCCACCCTCACGGCGGAGGAGAATATCATGCTGCCGTGTCTCTTGGACAACCGGAAAGCCGATCCGGCAAAGCTCAATACGATCTTAGATACCATCGGACTGTCTGACCGGGCAGAACATTTGCCCAGCGAGCTCTCCGGCGGACAGCAGCAGCGGGTATCCATCGGCCGGGCCCTAATCAACGACCCCGCTGTTATCCTGGCTGACGAGCCCACAGGGAACCTGGACTCAAAGGCCAGCCGGGAAGTGATGGATCTCCTAAAGCTGTCCAACAAGCGCTATAATCAGACCTTGCTGGTCATCACCCACGATGAGAAAATCGCCCTGGAGGCGGATCGCATCATTACCCTCTCAGACGGAAAAATCCTCCGGGACGAGGCGGTGCGGTGATGAAACTGACCAGGAATTTGGCGAAGAGCCAGTTGAGGGCCAATCGCCGCCGCACCATCTGGACCCTGCTGGGCATTGTACTCTCCACGACTATGATAACCACGGTTTACGGCCTTGTGGCCAGTAGTTTAGGACTGGTACAAACCATCTGGGAGGGTTCTGCGCTCCGGAGGGAGTACGAGGCCATGCTGGCGGGTCTAGGGGTAATTTTAAGCGTTGTCATCATCATCTCGTCCATTGTCGTGCTGTCAAATGCGTTCCGTGTGAGCGCAAAAGAACGCACTATGCAATTTGGTATTTTAAAAAGCGTGGGTGCGACAAAAAAACAGATTCAAGAGACCGTCGTCAGCGAGAGTGTTCTCCTGGCCGCCGTGGGGATTCCCATTGGAATTGCCCTGGGATTGTTTATTCAATTGATCGGCGTGACGCTGATCAATCACTTCCTGCTGGACTTGTTCCAATCTGCCCGGCCGGGGGAAGATATGGGCGTACGCTTTGTGCTGTCCTGGCAGGCGATGTTACTTTCTGTCGCTCTGGCCTTTGCCACGGTATTGTTATCGGCGTGGCTCCCGGCGAGGAAGGCGGCGAAAATCCCCGCCATTGATGCGATCCGCGGCGCAGGTGAGGTGAAAGTGGGAAAAGTCCGCAAGAATTGGCTGGCGGGCAAAGTCTTCGGTGTCGAGGGGACCCTGGCGGCCAGATCTCTCCAACGGAGCCGGCGTAACTTCCGTGCGACCGTTGTGGCCCTCAGCTTTAGCGTCGCACTGTTTATCACCCTGGGGGCCTTTGTGTCCCAGATGAACCAGTTGACTGAACTGACCTTTGTAGACGTGGACGCAAACGTGGTCATCCGATATCACACCAATATGAGCAGCGTGGAAGACGGGGCCGGCGGCTACCGCATGGAGTATACCGCCGTCAGCCCCGATCTGGCC
>Ga0123355_10003563_pt1 | contig 22384 bp, 16 predicted proteins | sample TergutEmb28metaG_3_FD_89872 | JGI IMG/M metagenome (GOLD analysis project Ga0123355, IMG submission 89872) | Embiratermes neotenicus P1 segment gut microbial communities from Petit-Saut dam, French Guiana - Emb289 P1 | ecosystem: Host-associated > Arthropoda: Insects > Digestive system > Gut ... | reverse complement strand
TCCTTGTTTCATAACATCAACAATTTTTGCGTCAATAAATGTTCCCATGATTTCTAATGCGTCAATAATCGCAAAACCATTTTCAACTAATTCTGTAAATCGCTGGAGGAATTTAACTTGTAGTTGCAATGGGTTTTTTCTCTTTATTTTTTGATAGATTGCCATTTTAAAAACTCCTCATCTATAGTGGTATAAGTTATACTGAATACACTCCCCTCGGCCAATTGTTCGATTACATTATCAAGATTTTCACCACTGCAAATTTCAAATAGTGCCTTTCTATCGGCATCTACTGGGATTAATCGCTGATTTACCAATCCGACAATGGCTTGTGATAGGTCAATGACAGAAATTCCTAAGTCCATCATGCGATGAATTGTTCCAAGATTATCTTTTGAGTGAACTGTCGAGATAACCAGATGACCGGTTAAAGCTGCTCTTATTGCATTCCCAGCGGTTGTTTTGTCACGGATTTCCCCAACGACAATGACATCAGGATCATGGCGTAGGATCTCTTTAATGCCGACTTCGTAATCCATTCCTGCACTCTCATTGACTTGCATTTGGACGATGTCAGGCTGTTGATACTCAATTGGATCTTCAATTGTTATTACAGATTTTCCTAGGACATTTTTTAGATGGTCTATCATTGAGTATGCCGTTGTTGTTTTACCGCTACTTGTTGGACCTCCAATTAAGATTAGACCCGCTTCAATTTCTGCGAGTTGCCTTAGCTGTTGCGCGTTGCTTTGGAATAAGGGGATTTCTTCGAGACTTTTCCCCATTCGGATATTGATAATTCGTAAAACTAGACTATGGAATTTTGCTGTCGGTAAAATGGATACCCGACAATTTAAAACATCATCTCCTTCCTGAATCACGAGTCCACCTGATTGGGGTTGTAATGGATGTGATAGATCCATTGACGCGTGAAATCTAATATAAGCAAGAATTTTCTCATACTTTTTTTTGTCAAGGTGGGACCTAGGCAACATGATATTTCCTGCACGTAGTTGAATCAAAACCTCCCCATTTGCAGTCAAGGTGAAATGGATGTCACTTGCACTCATTTTTACTGCATCATTTATGATATTAATTAACTCTGTTTTTATCATAGTAAAAACACCTCCTATCTATAAATACGAAAAAAATAAAAAAACTCCTTCCTAAAACTGCGAATTTCATGAAATTTACACACTTTTTAAACAATTGTGGCACTTTTTTGTAACTTTTGTATAGTTAAAGCGACAAAATTATGTAAGCAAGTGCTTGCTTACATAGAGCTAAATTAGAAAAATGCAACATTAAACTTACGTTACATTTCTTCCCATATTTCCTTGCGAGCGTTCAATTTTTAAATATTTTTTTAAGGGTATCTCTATAAACTTGAAAAACACAAATAAAAGAACTTAGCCATGAGGCTAAGTTTTAAAACGCAGCATCCCTGATAAAATCACTCGTGATTTTTATATAAAGATCTTCAGCTATCTGACCTCTGATTTCTGCCCTCTAACTGCGACAAGAATTTTAAAATATTGTTTTCCTCAATTCCTTCTTTCTTTTTTTCTCTTCGTGCTTTGCTTTTTTCAACATCAATTAAAATATGCCGCCTCATATTGAAATAAATTCCAATTAATGCAAAGGTTGATATCTTACTTGTCATCCCATAACTAATAAGCGGCAGCGTAACCCCAGAAAGTGGAATAAATCCACTTGCTCCACCTAAATTAACAAATGTCTGCGCTAAAAAGAATGAGCCAACCCCGATGCAAACTAATGCACTAAATACATCACGCGCCTTAAATGCAGTAGTAAAGCATTTAAACGCAATGAAAAAGTATAATAGCATCACAATGAATACGGCGATAAGTCCTAATTCTTCAGATAAAATAGTAACAATTAAATCTGTATGGGGCTCAATTGCAAATCCTAATGCTTGTTTACTTTCCCCTAATCCTAGACCTGTCCAACTACCAAGTGCAATTGACATGAACCCCATCACACTTTGATGTCCCCTTGGATGATTAAAAGGATCGCGCCAAGCATTAATCCGTTGCATTTGATAGTACTGTAAGTCAATAGCATATATCCCTATAACAGAAACTACAACAACTGCAATTGCTGCAATCGAAGATAGGAATATAATTTGTTTAACATGAATCCCACTGCTAAAAACAATAACCATTCCAGTTATAAAAATAACTATTGCACTCCCCAAATCAGGTTGTAGGATGATTAATCCCGCACATAGCAATACGTAAAATATTGGTATCCAATAAGCAGACCATATTTTCTTCGAATAGTATAATCCCGTATCAACTAACCACTGTATCATCAATGGTAGCGATAAGGTAAACCCTATCCTAGCGAGATCTACTGCTTGAAATACCGGAAGTCCTGGAATAGCTAGCCAGCGATAAGCATATGGCGATGCGCGTGTTCCTTGTCCAAAAATTGGTGTAATGATAAAAATAACAACTGTTCCTAAAAGAATAAGTAGTCCCCATTTGCCACGGAATAGCTTATTTGGAGCTATAGCAAAGGCAGCCATCGTAATAACTCCTAAAACAACCCCTGTGGCGGAGTGTAGCATGTAGCTTAGGTTATCTTCTGATTCATTATTAAAGATAGTCGTCCCAGTAATACTAAAGACCATCAAAACCCCAATTGCAGAAAGGATTAATACCATTGCCAAAACAAAACCATCAAAAAATTCATATTTTACCCGTCTTGTTTTGAGATCTTCACTTAGTTTCATAAAAATCACCACTTTTGGTGCATAGTTAAAATGATTGACACTAATCTTTCGTCACCATTTATTATATCACATTTACTCCATAAGACCTAATCCAAATTTTCAGTGCATAATAGCCATCATAGTAACCTTCATAATCTCCGTTAAAAAAGGTAAAATCAATCACATTCCAAACATTTATCAAAATTGTTCCAATCACCACGAATTTAAAAACTTTCTTTATTTGTTCTTCAGAGAACTTTACGTTTAATCGACCACCAATAATTCCACCTATTATAGCCGCAGGGATAGTGAATGCCAAAACCCAAAGATTAAATCTCTCTGGACCATAATCAACAAGCATAGTTCCAACTCGCGCAGCTTGCGCAAAGAAAATCGTTGTAATTGAATAAACTGCTGATTCTTTGAAAGTAATTCCAAATAATAACACAAACACAATCACGTTAATTGGGCCGCCACCAATAGCAAGAATAGTCGCAAATGTACCAAGGCCTAATCCTGCTAATGCATACCACAATGTGCCACGTAGTTTATAATTTTTGACATTATCTCTTGTGAATGCTAGAACAAATATCAGCGACAGAATAGATAGGACACCTTGAATAATTTGCACCATATTTTCATCGAATCCTAGAGTCATCGCAGATAAGATGACTTGACCTAAAAAGCCTCCTGAAAGCGCACCGATAGCTAGCGTAAATACTATTTTAAAGTTGATTTCCGTTCCCATAGTGAGTTGCTTAATTGTCGATGAAACTGCCATAGCTAGAACGGCAGTGCCTGAGAAAAACGCAATTTCTGTAACATCATGATAACCAATAAAATCAAAGATAGGTCTTAATACTACCCCACCACTAATTCCCGCAATTGAACTGATTGAAACAACAATAATTATTATTAAGAAATACAAAACCCCGATCATAAATATTTGCCACCTTTTAATCTTTTGTTCACATTCTGGATGTCAGAAGTCAGTTAATGTCGTGGAGTTAGGTTTTATCCAACTTCTGACCTCCAACTTCCAACCTCTAGATAGTATACCACACTATGCCATTTATTTTCATCATGAAAACGCCTGCCTATGAAAAATTTTCATAAAAATATAACTAATCCCATCCTAGATGGGATTAGTAGAGTCAATTAGTAGTCTTCTTTTATTAAATAGTTAATAAGAATTGATAATACAATTCCCCCAATAATCAAATTCTTCACAGTCATCAAGACAGTTGCCCCAATAGTCATATTCTTGACATTCTTCTTCAATCGCTTCAATTAGGAATATCCGAACACCTTCGTCTTCAACTTCCATTAGCACAAATCGTGCTTCAGTTTGGAATTCACTAATATATGCTAGCGTCGAATCCTCATAAGCCCAACTGGCATCAATGACTATTGTTCTAACCTCTTCTTCTTGTATTTCTGGTTCATAACCATAATAGCTATAATAATCATATGAGCTATATTCTTCATCATCATCGTCGTCATCGTCATCTTCTATTTCAATCATAATAGTTCCAAAGCTAGCATCTAAAATAGTTGTTGATGCAACTGTTGGTAATGATTCGCTTCCATATATTTCGAGATACTGATTTAAATATAAATAAAAATCATCAATTGCAGAGCTCCTAAAATTATCCATTACATCCTCTGAAAAAAATTGTAATCCGCCAATGTCAGTCCGTGAATCTTTATTAGATAAGGTGAAAAAGTCAACAATGAAGTTTTGAACAATTGCAGATGCATAAGCCTTCAAGTTCTCATCTGAGGAAGTCTCATAAAATTGGGTGTGTGCATTAACTAAGAGATCAAACAACTCAAGCTGATAGTCAGTGGGATTACTACGCAATCTATACCCATCAAATTCAGGAGGTTCAATAATTAGTGGTCTTTCCTCATCGTCAATGGATGGTTCTTCTACCTCGACCTCTTCATCACTATCATTACGTCCTAATATCGTATCCACATGGCGCATCAATAACATACCGCTTAATAGAAGGGCAATACCTAAAATTGCACTTACGCGAAGTAAAATTCTTTTAAAGAGCTTATATTCACTACTCACGTTTTTCTCCCCTTCATTAGTTTTCTTCTCATCATCCTCCATCACCATCAACTGCTTCATCATCTAAATCAGGAAGAGGGTCTGGATCGGGTTGAAATTCTGGCATTGTCTCTGGTGGGGGAGTTGGTTGTGGTGCTGGTGTCGGTTGTGGCGTCGGTTGTGGTGTCGGTTGTGGTGTTGGCTGTGGCTGTGGTGTTGGCTGTGGCGCTGGTTGTGGTTGTGGCTGTGGCGCTGGTGCCGGTTGTGGCGCTGGTTCGACCGGTGCTGGCTGTGGTGCCGGTTGCGGCTCTGGTATTAGTGGTTGTGGTGCCAATGGTTGCAGAACTGGGTCAACTGGATCCAAAATTGGCTGATATATCGGAGTCTCTAATAAAACATCACCATTAGAGTTATTTGAGCTACTTCCCCATTGACGACCCCTTGATCTAGCAAACCCATCGAAATCAAATGCGAAGTTAAAATCAGGTTCTTCCAGACCTAAATTAATCATCATCAGTCTCCTAGCTTCAGCTATTCTGCTTTGCCAAGGAATTACTACACTCATATAACCATGACCCACGTTAACCAAATGATCTGGTGTGTCACCTAAGATGATTGTTTGGATAAAATGCACTTCTTCCATTAAATCAATATTTCTAAGGCGCGGTAAATCCTCAAGCATATATTGAGCAAGTATTCCTACCTCCCGATCTGTAAAATTTGTTTGGGTATTACGTCCCATAACCTCAAGCATTGATAATACCTCGTCTATTCCATTCATATTGGAGAGCATTTCACGAATAAGAGCTTCCATTACCAATTGACCATTTTCAGCACGACCGAAGTCATGATCAATCGTTCCTCTAAATCTAGTGAGCGCTAGAGCCTGCTCAGCATTAAGTCTTTGAACCCCCTCTTCTAAGTGAATCCGATACCCTTCGTCTTTCCGCCTTTGACTATCTTGCTCATCAAAACTAAATGGCACATCGACCGTAATCCCACCGAGAGCATCAATAATGTCAAGTACACCAGTAAAATTAACTAACACATAGTAAGGGATTTCCATGTCAAGCATGTTCTCAATAGCCCCAACTGCACATGAGGTGCTTCCACCCATATTAGTATGGGCAAGTTTATCATATTGATAGTTAAAACAGGGAATTGGCACAAGGCTATCTCGGGGAATGGAAACCAATGTAAAAGACAGATTTTCTAAGTTTACAGTAAGTAACATAAAAGTATCAATATTCCCTGTTGATAAGTTTCCATCACGACGAGCATCTAATCCTAGAAGTAAAATTGAAAATGGCTCACCTGGATCAATCTCAGCTCTTTCAATTTGCTCAGACTCAACACTAAACTGAGTCAAAACGATTGTTTCATCTTCAATATCCTCGAAACTATTTAATTCCTCAAAAATTAGCACAAAATTGCTTCCAATAATAATTGCATCTATCTCATCATCATACAATGCATTCATCATTTCAACTGGGGAATCAAAAACTGTTTGAATAGGATTAGGGATAAAATTTTGCTCAGACAAAAATTCTTCTGTAGCTAAGTATTTAGCTTCATCAGTTACGGCTAAAACACCGATACGTCCATAGCTCCCTTGATCATTAACATCAAATTCAGCCATTGTTACTAAACTATAAGATCTTTCTACCGGCTCAGTTGTTTCTACAATTTCATCTATAATGATTATAGCACGTCTGCTCGCAAGCGCAAAGTCAGTTGTATAATATAAAAATGCGACTATTAGTATACCAAAAACAACTCTACCGATCTCAGCTATACCAAAGTCAAGATTCCCTATATTAAATTTAATTCTCTTTTTTTCAATACGACCCTTGCTTAGTTCCAGGTATATTCCAAAAAAGAAAATTGCCAAACTCGCGACCACAAGCACGAATGCTAGTAAAAATCGGAGCGAAATACTAAAACCTACAAATGAATTGAGTGAATTAACTAATATTCCAACGGGAATAAACGGTACCAAAATAAGGATTTTAAACCAATGTTTTCTAAAAAATTCCATAATTTCACCTTCTAATTGTATATTAGATATTTAAATGAGCTGTCTATTCTAAAGTGGCTTGCGGTTTGCGCGGTAGCGACGAATAGAATTAAGTCATGGGTTGTGAGCAGATTTTTCGCTATGCAAGATAAAGATTCCTATTAACATATATTGCGTAGCGGAAAATACGTTCGTAAAGATGGGTTGCTTAGTTAGTTGCCTTAAGAGTATCTCTATAAAAACTGTCGTAGTAATTATACCGTACTTTTCACTCTATTGCAACCTTAAGAAATATGTAGAAGCTGATTCCCATGTAGAATAAACATCATATAAAACACAGTAATTAGAAAAAAAGAACTCTTCGAACGGCTTTTATCAGTCTACAAAACGTCTATTTGTTTACATTTTACATAAGAAACAGTCAGACACTTTTAATTAACTACCTCTATTATACTTTTATGAATTACCCACTATCTCATCTTCAACTTCTGGCAACTCAATGACAAAAATTTTTACATTTTTTTCATAAGGCACTAAAGTGAATCGTGCTGCAGTTTGAAATTCATCTATGTAATGTAATGTAGAATTATCATATTTCCACTCTACATCGACGATTATTGTCCCGACTTCTTCGTTTGGTCTATTTTTATGCGCTAATGAGGCGTTGCTTTTGCTGATTTCACTATTGTCTGCTTCTAATCCAATCATTCGAGTTCCGAACTCAACATTTAAAATTTTAGTTGATGCAACTGTTGGCAATGACTCACTTCCAAACATCTCAATGTACTGATTTAAATACAAATAAAACTCATCAATGGCAAAACTTCTAAAGTTATCCACAACCTCATCAGAAAAAAACTGCAAACCTCCAACATCTGGTCTATTTTTTTTATTTGATAAAGTAAAGAAATCAGCAACAAAATTTCGTACAATTGCCGCAGCATAGTTTTTCAAATCCTCATCTGAACTAGTTTCAAAGAATTGATGGTGAGCATTAACTAGCTTTTCAAACAACTCAAGCTGGTGTTCAGTAGAATTGCTACGTAAAATATATCCAGCAACATCAGGTAATTCATCAATTTTCTCTTGCTCAACTTGCAGGCAATTTTCAACTACCTCATCCTCACTATTGCGCCCAAATACCATACCTATTTGCAACACAAATAATCCACCACTAACTAGTAAAGTAACCAACAAAATTGCACTTATACGAAGGAAAATTCTTTTAACATTCTTATTACTACTCATAATTTCTCCAATCTAATCCAACCTCAGACCGTCCGATCCCTCTCTAACCACTGTCTAGTAGGGTTCTTCATCTAATGGCACCATCCCGCTACTACCATAAGTTTCATCTGTTTTACCCCATTGGCGGCTTGAGTTAGTAAAACCATTAAAATCGAATGTAAAGCTAAGAGCTGGTTCTTCCAAGCCAAGGTTTATCATCATCAACCTTCTAGCTTCTGCTACCCTGCCAGGCCACGGGAATGATACCCAGAGATTACCGTGATGCCTGACATCCATCCTCATTGTATCTCCTAAAATAACCATATTAATAAAATGGATGTGATCTATCAATTCTGAACTTTGGTTACTTTGCAAAAGTCCAATCATATACTGAGCAATAGACTTAAAATCTTGATAACTTAAGCTAGTTTCAACATGGTGTCCAATGACTTCAAGCAAAGATAAAATATCATTTATCCCTCTCACCTCATTTAACGTTTCTCTCAACATGGCATGAAAAACAAGTTGCTGATGCTCAACTCTAGCAAAATCATCTCCAACCATTCCTCGATGTCGAGTTAATGCCAATGCCTCTTCAGCGTTAAGGCGCTGGCGACCAGCCTCTAAATGAATACGGTGTTCTCCAAAACGCCGTTGACTATCTTGTTCTGAAAATGCAAATGGCACATCAACTTCAATTCCACCTAAAATATCGATGATATCCATAAACCCAGTAAAATTTAACTTTACGTAATGGGGTATTTCCATATCGAACATATGTTCAATTGCGTCAATTGCACAAGCAGCAGATTCGCCCCAGTTTGTATGGGACAATTTATCACTAACATAATTAAAACATGGAATTGGCACATAGCTATCCCGAGGAATCGAAACAGCTGTAATAGAGAGATTTTCTAAATTAATCGTCAACAACATAAACGTATTAATTTGTCCTTCTGATAATTCATCCTTTGAGTTTAACCCCAAAAGGAGGATCGAAAAAGGTGCTCCTGGGTCTATGTCTACTTTTTCAACATGTTCTCCCTCAACATTAAACTGGCTCAGTACAAGTGTTTCTTCTTCAATTCGTTCAAAACGATCTAACCCATCAAACATTCGCACAAAGTTGCTTCCAATAATGATAGCGGTTATTTCTTCATCATACAGAGCATTTATCATATTAAATGGAGAGTCAAAAACAGTTGAAATAGGGTTAAGAATAAAGCTTTGCGATTGCAAAAAGTCTTCAGTTGCTAAATTTTTAGCTTCATCAGCAATCGCTAAAATGCCTATGCGACCATAACTTCCTTGATTACTAACATCAAAATCGGACATTGTTACTAAACTATAGGATCTTTCCAGTTGCCGCTCATCAGGCTGTGTTGCAATATCATCCACAATACTGTTAAGACGCATACCAACCATTGTCAGATTAACAGCTACATAAATAAATGCAATTGTAATTATACTTAAAATAACCTTACCAAGCAAATTCCCTACACTATGAATACGTTGAACCTTCTTATTTTTAAAATTTCCTTTACTCACTTCCAGAGACAACCCGAAAAAGAACAATAATGAACTTGCTGATATAAGTACAATTATTGCTAAAAAATATAGCGACTTGTCAACGCTAAGGAATCTATCTAATGAATAGATCAAGATACTGACTGTGATAAATGGCAATAGAATAAGCATTTTAAACCAGTGCCGTTTGATAAACCCCATAAATTTCACCTTCTAATATATAAAAAAAGAAATGGACTCTCTAAAGAGTTTTCCCATTTCTTATAAAATTATTAGTTTAGGGGATAAGTTCTTTCCAACCTTCAATCATTAGTTATTAAACCACTCAATTGCCGCCAAGATTTGGTCATCATACATCGGGTCTCGCACTTTCTCACGAAGTGCCATTGACAAAGCACTTGCTGTATGCGGATCAATCTCCCCCGAAACATCTAAATCATTATCATCTTGGAACGATCGTAAGGCATCTGCTGTTGATGAATCAAAAAAACCATCTGTACGATCAACATCATACTCTAGTGCTTCTAAAATCTGCTGTGTACTCATAACACCAGGATGAACCATATTATAAACTAGCACATCTTCATCGCCTAAATTCACTGGCAAAATGCCTACAAATTCCGATGCTTCTACATATATCGTTGGTTCAACCCCATAGCCCTCGATTAAATGTCCATCAGGTGTCTTCCATACTTGAATCGTCACTTGCAACATGCCATCATCTCTAATTGGTCGTGGCTGTTGAACAGTACCTTTACCAAAAGACGTAGTCCCAATAACTTCAAAATCACCTGATTCTATCATCGCAGCTGCAAATATTTCTGACGCTGATGCACTTCCACCATTGATCAATGTTACAATGTCCACGTCTAGCCTAGGGGACGAATCGCCACTTGTATAATGAGGCGTCTCATAACCATCCCTATCAACGGCTGACGTGATTAGCGACCCACTTGGAAGTAAATAACTAATCATACCAGTCACGGCAGACAAATAACCACCAGCATTATTTCGCAAATCAACAATCAAACCGTCAATTCCTGCGTTATCTAACTCCCCTATCGCACCGGTAAAATCTCGCATTGTTGCTTCACCAAAGGTTGATACTCTTATCAAGCCAATCCTCTGCCCGTTAGCTTCCAAAATATCCGTTGTCACAGTTTCATTTCTAATTTGTCCACGAGTCACATCAATATAAAGAAAATCAGAACCTGAACGCAAAATTCCAAGAGTAACCACTGTTCCATATTCACCACGGATTCTATTGATAACATCTCCTAAAAGCTCATCTCTAACGTCCACTCCATCAACCGACATAACAACATCTCCAGGAAGAATACCATAATACTCTGCTGGTGAGCCTACCATCGGTGTTACAATCGTAGTATCACCATTAATTGTTGTAACCTCTGCACCGATACCATAAAAAGTTTCACGCAGATGATTCATCGCCCCTTCGAAGTCAGTTAACGAGAAGAAATTCGTATAACTATCCCCAGTTGACGCAATCATCCCATCAATTGCACCACGAATCAAATCATTTTCCTCATCAAAGAAGTAATGACTATTCTCCAACTCATCTAAAACAAGTAAAAAATCAGTAAACTCATCATTATCTATGCTACCTAGCGCCACTGTTCGCTCAAGTTCAAATATCGCATATGCCGCTACAATCCCAGCTGTAAAAGCTAAAAACGCAACAGACAATATCGCTAACACACTAACTTTTTTTCTTGATGGATTTTTCAATTTCCCACTGCTGTTGTCATTCATATTTTCCATTAAAACCACCTTCTTATACTAATTGACATTTTGAATGTCAATTAGTATTAGTATCGAGGTAAAATCAGTTTGTCTTTTCTGATCTCCTACCTCCAGTATCCGCCCTCTGTTTTGGTTCAATCATCGTTAGAGCTAAACGGTCTCGCTTCATATCAACATCTTTCACCCACACCGTTACAACATCTCCTACACTCACAACGTCCATCGGGTGCTTCACAAAACCTTTTTTCATCTGCGACAGATGAACAAGACCATCATTTTTTAATCCACAATCAACAAATGCGCCAAAATCCACTATGTTGCGAACTGTTCCTTCTAACTCCATTCCAGGCAAAATATCCTCAAGTTTCAATACATCACTTCGTAAAATAGGAGCATCTAACTCATCACGCAAATCACGATTTGGACTAACAAGAGCAGCAAGGACATCGGCGATAGTGAACTCATCAGCACCTAAATCATTCGCAAGCTTTTTCTTATTAGCTAACTCCACAGCTAACTTCATTATTGGCGAGCCTAAATCAGCAACAGTTACATTTAGCCTATCCATAACTTGCTCAGCTATACCATAACTCTCTGGATGAATTGGTGTAATATCCAGTGGATTATCGCCATCCGGTATCCTTAAGAATCCAACGGCTTGCTCATAAGTCTTATCACCAAGACGCTTTACCTTTTGAAGTTGCTTTCGATTAGTAAACCGCCCAACTTCATCACGGTAAGCAACCACATTATCAGCAATCGCCGCGTTCATTCCAGCAACATGGGTAAGCAGCGATGGCGATGCAGTATTTAAATTAACACCAACACGGTTAACAGCCGTCTCAACAACAAAATCTAACGACTCATCAAGCGCCTTCGCATTAACATCATGCTGGTACTGACCAACACCAATTGATTTAGGATCAATTTTCACAAGCTCTGCCAACGGATCTTGCAACCTGCGTGCAATTGATACGGCTGACCGCTCTTCTACCGCAAAATCAGGAAACTCCTTCTGAGCAACAGAACCAGCCGAATAAACAGACGCTCCCGCTTCATTAGTAATCACATACTTTACATCAACATCAATATCGCGCAGCACATCAGCGATAAATGCTTCAGTTTCTCTAGAAGCAGTTCCATTCCCAATTGATACAATTTCAACTTTGTGCTTCTTGATTAACATCGTGACCTTCTTTTTAGCTGCATCCACCTTGGCAGGGTTCGGTTTAGCTCCTTTAGACCCTTCATGTGGATAAATAACGCCAATATCAAGCACAGCTCCTGTCGGACTCACAACTGCCAGCTTACAACCAGATCTAAACGCAGGATCAACGCCAAGGACAATCCGATCCTTCATTGGTGGTTGCAGTAACAGCTGCCTTAAATTCTCTGAGAAAATATGAATAGCTTGTACCTCAGCCTTTTCCTTGAGCTCAGCTCGAATTTCACGTTCAATAGAAGGTTTTATTAAACGCTTGTAACCATCTTCTATTGCTTTGGCAACATATGTCGCAGCTGTCGACTCATCATTCTTAATAAACTTAGTTTTAATATGATGGACGATGAAATCCGCTTCCTCAGCAATACTGACACGGATAACCTTTGCTTTTTCGGCGCGATTCATAGCGAGCACTTGGTGATTTGCAACCTTATTAAGTGGCGATTCATAGTCATAGTATTGCTTATAAACCGACTTTTCATCCAGGGATTCATCTTTAATTTTCGACAATAATTTACCAGATTTCATAAATTGTCCTCGTACAAACTTCCTAAAATCCGGATCATCCGCAACAATTTCCGCAACAATATCCATTGCTCCAGCAAGAGCAACCTCCTCTGTCTCGACTTCTTCAGTGAGGAATTCCGAGGCTTTCGCTAATATATCCTCCTGCCCATATTCAAGTAAGAACAATGCAAGCGGTTCAAGTCCTTTACGTTTCGCCTCTGTCGCACGGGTCTTTTTCTTTTCTTTGTATGGACGGTATAAATCTTCGACTTCCGTTAACTTATGAGTCGCTTTAATCGCAGCTTCAAGCTCTGGCGTCATCATCCCTTTTTCAGTGATTAGGCGGATAACGTCAAGCTTGCGTTCTTCTAGGTTGACTCCATATTCATATGCCTTGCTGATTTCGCGAATTTGATCCTCATCAAGTCCTCCTGTTGCTTCCTTTCGATAGCGGGCGATGAATGGTACGGTCGAGCCTTCTTCGAGCATTGTTAGAACTGATTCTATTTGCTTGCTTTTGACTTTTAAATTTTTTTCTATTTGTTTATATAATGATTCTACATAACTTACTTCTTCCATGGGTAACAACCTCCTTGAACGCTGCGCGTTAGAACTTAGCACGCTAAGCTCTGAGTTCTGAACTCTTCCATTCATTGTACCATAATTATCGAAAAAAAAAAAGAACTGCAATTGATAAAGGTTCCCCAATTCACAGTCTTTGTAGCTTTTACTAACTCACATCGCAACAATTTTGTTTATATCACCAATCTTTCCTTGAACATTATCACCGACAACTCCAGTTAGAAGCCATCGTTTTGAGATAGGCTCTTGAACAAAGCGTTTGGCAACAGTGAAGCGTTTAACATCTTTTGTTCGCTTTACATGCATCCTTGGCCCAGAGCATGGATATATCTCATCTCCAATTTGGATATGATAATCGTCTTTAAAGGAAACGGGTAAATCTGCTTCAATCATCATATTAATGTGCGCTTCCAATTCATCAAGGTCAAGATCTGGCTTTTCCTGAAAGCTTAAAATAAAACCATGTCGGACATCGTCATGAAGATAATCCTCAGCTACCTTATCCTTCAAATAAAGCCCACACAAATCTTCGGCAGTATGAGCCATAAAACGGTATTGTAATGATTTTTGGACAATTTTAGCAATGTCAAGCGGTTCTGGTCCAAAAACAGTTGGACGTGTAATAATCACCTCTTCACCAATTCCGATTAACAAATGGGCATTCATATTAAGATGTGGACGCACAAGTTCAAAATGTTCGACAATGACACGCTTCCTAAGCATAACCGCCTCTTCGATAGCATCTGCCAACTGAAACATCGGTGTAAATGCAGCATCAAAATGGATATCGACATGATAAGTATGAGGTGTGTAAAATCCTACTTGATCATCAGCTACTGACAATAAAGGCAATGGTCTGACATTAACACCACGATCATCATTTGTCAACTCAAGGCCTGGAAACATACCTGAGATCAACATACTTTTACCACTCCCCGCTTTTCCAACAATGCCAATTAATTGGTCAAACGGTGATAGATATTGCTGAGCAATTTGCATCCCAAGATCTGACATTCGATCAAGACCTCGAGGCGCTAAAAAAACACTATATAAATGATTTCTTTGCATACGATCAGAATAAGCCATTAACTAGACCTCCTTTAATTCAAATTCTAAATCCAAAAGTGGTGCATGCTGCTGTGCACCATAAACATCCGTCTCACCAAGACTCCCAGACGATATCGGTCTTTTAATAGTAATTTTAATTGCACTTGCTGGTGCAAACTCAACAATCTTAATAATATCCTCAGCTTGGATTTTATATTTATCACAAATTAATTTTTCATTTATTACATTAGCATGACATACTTTTTCGTACCACTCAGGTGTCTTAAACATCAGATCAAATGTCAACTCGTACGGACCAGCATTTTTACTACGAATAATATCTGTTATATCAACTAATTTTACCTTCATCTCGCACCTCGATTCTAAAAAGTTAGAGGTTGGAGGTAAAATGTTGGAAAAAATCTTTTTTAACATCTTACCTCTAAACTAACTTTATAAATTAATAAACTCAACTGGAAATAGCGAAACAGGGTCTTCGACTTCCAATAAATGATAAATACTAAAAACATAAACTTCCCCAGCGTGAAAATCACTTGGAGAATAAGGGAAAGCAAGATTTCCAGCCGTTGCACGGCGACCTTCATATCCATAATGTAGCATAGTAGAACGCGCGAAAGCACAAATCGTGTCAGCTGCACTTTGAGTATCAGCAACCGCTTCGATAACAATTCCCAATTCATGAGCCAGAGTGCTTGTCACCGGCTCTAAACCTCTCATAACACCATCACGACCATAAATATTAAACAACAACTGATAACGCCAATCATTTTCTTTAAAGTTATCAGCAACCCGCTCCCTAACGCCACGGATAATCGAATCAATATTACGAATCATAATTGGGTCACGCGTCCCGGCAATAGAAATTGTCCGGAAACCAATCGGCTTTGCTCCTTCTAACTTCACCGTATACTTCTCACTCGGAACAAACCTAGTCCCACTGACTCTGACAATATTCGGACTTTCCTGCTCAAAATTACAATAAGTCAAATCAAGACTCCCACCCGGTCCCGGTAAAATATAAGGATTTGTTTTTTCATACAACGTATGAGCGGCAACAGACACAGTCGTGCACTTACGAATCGGATTTAACGGCTCAACACGAAAATAATCCTCACCAATATAACCAAACATACAATCCGAACCACTTCCCGGCGTCGCACAAATCGCAGCACACTCAAGGATTTTCCCTAAATGCAAAGCCAAAGCCCCATCATACCCCTTCATAATTGGCAATGCCGCAAAACAAGTTGGATCATAAGCACGCCCCGCCAGAATAATATCAGGATTTTCTGACAACGCGCTGATAAAAGGTTCAACCCCCATTTGCGCGACGACATTCGTTGTAGCATCAAGCTCTGATCTTGTTAATTCTCCAACAGCTGTAAGTGGGGTGATTTTACCATTTTGTAGTTCTTCTCTCAACACATCTTTTTCCACTTGGGACTTAATTAAAGCTAACTTAAAATGTAATTTTTTCTCAATTGAAATCTCTCTAACAATTTCATAACACCATTGTAAATGAACATTAGCGCCAGAACCACCTGCAGTTCCAACAACCACCGGAATTTTATGCTTAATTCCCGCTTCAATCATAATCGCTAAATCACGTTTAACAGCATCACGATCAGTAAATGAAACGCCAGCGCCTAGATAATAAGGTCCTGGATCTGTTGACCCACCATCAACCGCAATTAAATGCGGCTTTCGTTTTAATCCTTCTTCAAAGGATTTAACTGGAAAGCCATAACCTAAAATAGCGGTAGTAGCTAAAATTCGGAATTCCTCTCTCATGATCAATCACCTCCTGGTTAATTTTAATAACGCGCGAATTCGCTGCATTTCATTATAGACAATCATAAAACCTTCGTCAACACCCATCCCTGGTTTCGCCAACATTTGATCAGGCTTAGTTGCCATCGCTAAATGAACACAAATCTGCGCTGAACGGTCAGTCTCGTTGCAAGTCCCGCCTTGATAAGCACCAACACCTTGTTCTTGACAGTACAAAACAGCTTCAACTGTATGGTTGATTCCACCCAAATCCGGTGTCTTAACTTGAATCATATGACCAGCTCGGTTGTCAGCAAAATATTTAATATCTTCTAAGGTATTACACCATTCATCTGCAACAATTTCGACATTTATTGAAAGGTCGTCGATCATTTTAGTAATCATCGCCAGAGCTTGCACTTGTTTCTCACGTTCCCCTACATCTACTGGACCTTCGATTCGCAATTTGAAAGGCTTTGCAGTTTCCGCTAGAACCGCCAAATAATCAACGATAGCTTCATAGTTATCGTCGCCAAAAATCTGACCAATAGTACCGTATACATCAATGTGGAAAATTGGGTTATATGTTTCCTTGACACGGAACTCAATAATACGATCACGCATCCATTCGATGTATTCTTTTAAAAGTTCGCCATTTTCTCCCAATTTTGTTTGAACATTGTTAATAAGAGCGTGGGGAAGGACATGAGCTTCTTTAATAATCATTTTGTCAACATTGTCATAGCGAGCATCTCCACTTTGCATAAAAATTGGCACTTCTTCAGGAGTTAATTTCAAATTGTACTCCGTAGCGATAATTTCACACATCATTTTTTTATTAGCTTTTGCCACTGCGTCAAGGATTGCTTGGCTGACGCCGTAGCGAATGGCAGTGTGTAGCTTGTTTCCATCTACTCGGATGTTTTCTAATTCATCAGCCAGTCGTTTAAACTGGTTTGCTTCTTGTCCGATCAAAAGGGGGGCAACATGTTTCTCAATTGCTGTGATAAAGTCATCTGCTAAAAACAGGGGATCGCGTCCTCCCGCTCCTGAGTATTGAACAGCTGCGCAATCACCCCAAGCAATTTGTCCATCCTCCAAAATTAGCATGATCGAAATCGACTCTCCGGCCTGACGGACTGATTTGAATCCCTCAGTTATTGCCGCCCCTTTATAGTTCGCGCCATCGGCAATGGCTCCACCCTTAATAGCACACTGGTCGTCAAAGAAAAAGCCAGTGCGCCCAGGGGAACATACTACGTTTGTTATTTTCATAAGTACCTCCATTCTAGAAGTTAGATGTTGGAGAATAATCTTTCTAACCCTACCTCTAGATTATCTTGGTCGCCCTACTAGGTGACCTTTACTAATTGCATAAACATCATCTATGACCATTTGGAAAGTCGCAGCACGACCCTCACTTTTCGCACGTTTTTCAATTTTCTCTTGATGAAAATCAAGTAAATCCTTAGTAAAAGGTAAATTCCCCGGATCAAAAAACCGGATAGCACCTTCATTATCACGAGACGTCAATATTTTCCCAGCATTATAACGGCTTGGGGCAAATGGTACATCAATCACACCCGCTTCAAAGGCTCGGACTGTTCCAATTGCAATATCGCCCTCACCAAATTCAAAACATTTATCAATAATGCAATGTGTTTCAGCTTCGATAATTGCTTCCTCTGCCTTCACTTCCGATGAGTTTAATTTTTGATCTGCTAGCATCGAAATAATCTGCTTAGTGCAACGTAACCCCTTGGCATTGGCTTCCATTGTTGGAATTCCCAATGCTTCATGAGGTGTTTTAACAATAACTTTTGTCGCCCCTGCTAGCGCGGCAACAGTACTCCCCCAAGAAATGACAGAAAAAGCTTTCGACTCATCTTGTGGAAATCCTCCCATCCACTGATGAAGAACAGTTGTAACTTCCACATCCTGATAACCATATTTACGTAAATATTCTTCCGTTAACGACTGCAGCGTGTGAATTGCAGCCACATCCTGAATTAAATTTCCACATTGTCCGTAACCAACCGTAATATTTTTTACACCCTGTTCAGCAGCTAGCAAGCTTTCAATAATAGCAACCGCATGTGAAATACAAGGAGCTACCAATGTCCCGGTTAAAGGTCCAAAGGGCTCACGATTGATTTTGACCCCTGCTTCTTCATACATTCCCGTTAAACGATCAATATATTGCCAGTGCCTAATTGTCGTTTCCAAATTGATATTTTTAACATAGGGAATATTATAGGAAATCCCACCGCCTTCATAGCTGCTAAAACCACCAGTGTAAGTGATTTCAGCCAATAGACGCGCATCAGGCGTTCCATGGCGAACTTGAAGCGGTAAATCTAAAGCTTCCACGACTTGTCGACAACCGTCAACACCATGATTAACACCAGGAAAACCGTTCAGCATTGATTTTCCTTCTTTCTTAGATTCTTCAATACCAATTTGCGCTTTTTCAAACCGATTTTGACGTGTATAAGCATCAATCGTTGTTGGTAATAGATCAACTTCCGAATTGTTTTGCAAATATTGTAAAAGTTCGATATGCTCATCAATGAGTGCCACACCTGCACGAGGTTGTATCAATGTTCTACCCTCACGCTTAGCTTCATTTAAAACGTGAGAAAAATTTTTATGTTCTGGCATTGCTTTTAAATAAGCTACCCCTTCCTCGAAGTTGACTTGATCTCCTGTTGACCATTGCTTTAAAACCTCTGGGCGTTGCTCCTCGAATTGCTCATTAGTCAACCGCTTATTTTGTAAATTCATATTTATTGAACTCCTTTTTCATTATAATTAATGCTGTTTTAGAGAAATTTTCTAAAACCTTTTTTAACCCATTGCTTACATCAGTTTTTATAAATTATCAAGTTAGGTTTTCAGATCTTTATTCAGACATTCAATTGCAGCTTCCGGTGCTATGCCTGGAGGAAACACACGGTTGAAACCCATTTCATGGAATCGTTTTTCAACCTCTTCGAAATTTTGCTTACCTACCACGATATTACCACCGACATACAAGAGTATATCATCTAACCCATATTCAACGCATCTATCACGGAGTCCACGACAATCAAGTTCACCATGACCATATAAAGAAGATACGATAATTGCATCAGCATCTACTTCTATTGCGGCTTCAATAAATTCCTTCTGGGAAACCATAACCCCCAAATTTGTAACATCAAAGCCAGCTTGTGTGAAAACATGGTAAAGAATTTTATTTCCTACTGCATGCACATCTGATCCAATGACGCCTAAAATTAATTTTTTCTTTTCCATCATGCACCTCGTAATTCATATTTTTCTAGTTGATTTACTCAACAGGGCTGTGAAAGTTGTAACCGTTATTCAAAAAGCCCCATATTATTATAACACGCTTCTCAAAAATAAAAATACCTTTTGCAAAAAAAGTTTAATTTTTTAACAATTTTATTGCAATTCTAAGCAGAAAATTGATCATAAAAAAAACCTTGAAGCATAAACCAAGACTTCAAGGTTTCAAAATCCTATAAAAATGCTAATGTATCTCTAGCTATCATGATCTCTTCATTCGTCGGAATAACAAATGCCTTAATCTTTGAATCCTCAGTAGAAATCATAATCTCCTTCCCACGAGTACCATTCGCTTCTTCATTAATTTCAATTCCCAAAAATGCCAATCTATCTAAAACTGCTTTCCGAATAAGTGAACCATTTTCACCAATACCAGCTGTAAAGACAATGGCATCGGCTCCACCTAACGTAACTAAATAAGAACCGATATAATCTGTAACTCTCTTAACAAACATATCAAACGCAATTTTTGCCAACTCATTACCAGCTTCAACGCCCGCTTCAATATCACGCATATCTGAACTTAACTCCGAAACACCTGCCAGTCCAGATTCCTTATTCAAAATATTAACCGCTGCAACAACATCAATTCCCTCTTTTTCCATAATATAAGGAATAACCGCCGGATCAACATCGCCAGAACGTGTTCCCATCATAATTCCCGGTAACGGAGTGAATCCCATAGAAGTATCAATTGACTTGCCACCCTTAACTGCTGTTAATGAGCCACCATTTCCAATATGTATTGTAATAATGCGAGTATCCTCTACTGGCATTCCCAATAACTTTACTGCACGCTCTGACACAAACTGATGTGACGTCCCGTGAAATCCATACTTACGAATCGCATGATTCTTATATAGCTCATACTTAATTGGATATAAATACGAAGTAGGTGGCATCGTTTGATGAAAAGCCGTATCGAACACTCCAACAGAAACTGCATTAGGCAACTTTTTAGCAAATGCTTTAACTCCGACAATATTGGCTGGATTATGCAAAGGTGCCAAATCTGACAACTCTTCCATCACCGCCATGATTTCGTCTGTCATCACAGCAGAAGACGCGAATTTTTCGCCCCCATGAACGACGCGATGACCAACTCCAGCGATGTCGTCAAAACTTTCAACAATTTTATTCTCAAGTAAGGCATCCATTAATAACTCCACAGCTTTGTTGTGATCAGGAATATCCAATGTTTGCTTTATTTCCTCGTCGCCAAATTCAATTTTAAAAACCCCATCATTTAAGCCAATCCTCTCAATTAGACCAACCGTCAAAACTTCCTCGCTCGGCATCGCCAATAATTGGAATTTTAGTGAAGAACTACCCGCATTTATAGCTAAAATTTTTGTCATGAAACTCACTCCTAAATATATTTGTTAATGTTAGGGAACGTACATTCCCTTAACCCATTGAATATTATTGCTTCAATATCTGTAGATTTCTGTGCTAAGTTGGAAACCAGACTGCGTTTTCTTTCCTTGCCGTCTAGTCTCTTTTAGACAGTGTCGACACTGTCTAGATAGCCCATTTACTAATTGTAATCTATTTTGCAAGTTAAGTCAATATTTGAGGAAATAATTGCCACCTATTTTTTATTTTTGTCACAACTTTTTGGTAGTATTCCCAATATCATTTTGCTCTAGTCGCAAGATTTCAAATTAATAGAGGCGAGTTTATTCAGGCTGGCGGGCACCTTTTTGGCGAAAAACGAGCAAAAAGGTGCCCTGAAGCCATTAAATTTCTTATTTATTCAGGCTATCGGATACCTTTTTGGTGAAAAACGAGCAAAAAGGTGCCCTGAAGCCATTAAATTTCTTATTTATTCAGGCTATCGGACACCTTTTTGGCGAAAAATCAGCAAAAAGGTGTCCGATAGCCACTAAATTTCTTATTTATTCAGGCTATCGGACACCTTTTTGGTGAAGAACGAGCGAAAAGGTGCCCTGAAGCCACTAAATTTCTTATTTATTCAGGCTAATGGGCACCTTTTTGGCGAAAAATTAGCAAAAAGGTGTCCTGAAGCCATTGATGAACACTTATATATACTAATGGTTGTTAGTGGCATTTGAATGAGGGATTTTAACGGGAGCTAAGTTGATACCCCCTTAAATTTTCACTCTCTAACCTTAACCATACACAGTTTGCGATAAAAAGATACACCAAATTTGATTATGTTTCTATAGCCCTCATGCATTAGCTCTTCATCATATTTCTTCTGCTCTATTTGAACCAACGCAGCCTCACTTGCTTTTTCTAAATGTTGCACCTTATCTGCAACTTTAATTTCAATGATAATTGCAGCCTTGCGCATATCTTGCGGTCTGATGAAAATATCTCCACGCCCATTTCCTGATTCTCGATTTGATGTAACCCGATAACCTTTCATGCCACGTAAAACGCCAGTTAGAAAGCCATGGTAAAAGTTTTCATGACTATCCATGAAGCTAATAGATTCGCCTAAAAAGTTGATAATTTCATCTTCAAAGATTGCAATATCTTGCGTGAGAACAGCGGTGTATAGATTGGTCATGTCAATTTCCTGCACAT
>Ga0123355_10003562_pt1 | contig 22384 bp, 11 predicted proteins | sample TergutEmb28metaG_3_FD_89872 | JGI IMG/M metagenome (GOLD analysis project Ga0123355, IMG submission 89872) | Embiratermes neotenicus P1 segment gut microbial communities from Petit-Saut dam, French Guiana - Emb289 P1 | ecosystem: Host-associated > Arthropoda: Insects > Digestive system > Gut ... | reverse complement strand
GGATTGGGCTGGCCCAGGATAGAGACAGGTGGCGGACGCTTGTGAGTGTGGTAATGAACCTTCGGGTTCCGTGAAATGCGGGGAATTTCTTGACTAGCTGCAAACCAGTTAGCTTCTGAAGGAGGACTCTGCACCATGCAGTAAGTAAGTATAAATAATTGCGATTCAGAGCGTTTCGTGTCACAGTAGCAAACACGTCACAGGATACATATGCTTTTAGACCCGCTAAGCAATTCCAGATCTCCTTCATTGACACGATAAAAATATTTTGCTGCATGCAACACCTCTCATTATTCCACGTCTTTCGTCTTGGACGAATCCGTCACAAAAATAGGTTGAAAATGTTACAGCATGTTACATGTCTGTGTAGTAAGGACGCCATTCATCTATGATGACGGGTTTACCGCTAAAAGACACGTCTCTTCGAACAACTGCTGTATTTGGCTTGTTTCATAAGTAATTCTACGTGAACAAGCAGGCTGAAGTAGCAGTGACTGGACTAGCAATTGGAATAGGTTAGGTTAGAATCTCCGCCGGAACATCCGAATTTCTTCGAGTTTTTCTCAACCTCTTCATAACAACGTCTGCATTGTACCTCGAATAAATGATGATTGCTTCCTTTCCAATACTTTCCAATCTGTCATTGACCAATCACCCTACAATCGAGACACTCACAGGGCAGTAAAATAGACAACACAAAAATATCATAGTTAGCATTTTATTCTTTCACTGATAAAATAGTTGGCATTTACTGGTAAATATTGTTTCTAATAACTAATTATTTCACCTATTAATGTTCAACAGATAATTAATACACTTTCTTGAGCTGTTCATATCGGTACGTCTATTATTTATACACACGTACATGTTACAGCTCAAGACATTTCAAATCGTGCTAGAAAGCCAAAGGCATAGCCTCCGGGAGAAATCAGACAAGCACAAGACAGATTACATTGTGTTTTATCGACTCTTTTCTCCCTGTTCGTCGGCAATTCTAATTTCAAATTCTGGGCACTTCCTTCAATGTCGGTTAAGACAACAGTCCGACAGTAAAGAGTGGCATGGAATGTAACAGAAATGGGAAGGCGCTATTGTTCATAAGAAAAACATCACTGATCATCAACAAAAACCATCGCCGATTTATGTTACAGCCCTGTGTCTTGCAACAACTTCAAAATGCCCTAAAGACAGGACTCTCTGATATTTTCTTTCAGCAGCAGTAAAGACTAATACAGAGAATTGTACAGACTGACAGACACAAAGTGCGCATATGCACAAAGTGGCATGTGACAGTGTGATGGTATTGAAATTATATATTTTCAGGTACAATAATATAAACAGCCAACTAGATGCAACAATAATAATTTTATTAATAATGGTAACCAGCACGCAGCATCGTCGGTGCTTTATACCACAAGTTGTAAACACAGTCTAGTGCTCCTGAGGATTGGCGAAATTATCGCCCGAAACATGTTGAGCTGATTTTAATTATTAATAAAATTATTATTTTTGCATCTAGTTGGCTGTTTATATTATTGTATCAATGACGCACGGTCACACAAATATCAAATATTTCAAGGTATCACTAACATTGTGATAGCCATTTAATGTTCATAACTTACTTTAAAATATTACCTTCTCCAGATGATCCCATGACATTCTGTATATTGTCGCAACCCCCCTTTGAAGTGCTACACAACTCGATGCAATAAAGCGGCATCAATTATTCTATTCCTCTCCGTAATGCCAACTTTTAGTTTTTGGTGCACTGAAGGCCAGCTGCATATACTTTAGACTTGAGCTGCACACACACAGGAAAAGGGCTGTGGCTGTCAAGTCCGGGAAACGTGCTGGCCAAGGAATATCGCCAAATCGTTAATTTCCGGGGCCTGGAAACATTCTCCTAAGAAAAGACATGGTTCGCATCTCCGCACGGTGCCTTGCAACATCCTGTTAAAAAAGTATCCCATCCTTTGGCTAACTCTTCGCAGTTCCAAACTAGAAACGTCAGCAGCATAGTGCAATAGCGCTCAGAACTCACGGTAAAGGTATGGTGGTTTCCCTCCAAAATTAAGGCCCAACTATATCAAATGTGGATACACTACACCTAACGATTGTTGTTTTGTTTTCTCGTTATCATATTCAGAGAGGACTTTCAGCACGTATGCATATACGCGAACACGAGAGAGAAATGTTATTTATCGGAAATGAAAATAAAGTTGCTGCAAGGGTGCACAAATCCTGGGCACCAGGTCGCCCGCCAGAGCGATTAAATTTTATACGGTGGCACCTAACATTTCTGGGTCCTCAGTGTGGGAATTTCTGCATGTCGCCATTTGGCGCCTTCTCAATTTTTGAAAATCTGTGCACCCCTGCGTTTCTGTGAACGAAGTGAAGGTAAACACCCTGAACAAACTAGCAGTCCTAAACGTTAGGTTTCAGTGAGTTTAGAAGGGAAACGTTTGTAATGTGTAGGCCTATGGAGAGTCAACACGACTGCCAAGGTAATGTACCTAAAAGACGAGTCTCGTACAAGTAGGTGTAGGTTATATTTTTGCAAATGATCGAAGACGAACCAAACGTGGAGAAACTTGTTACAGAATCAAGGCAGCAAGAGAACCCAAGCTTGATATGAACACGAGTACTCACGAAAATTACGTACGTTAAAAACTGTAAGACCTAGGTTTCATTTACTCAAATACGGAACCTTGTTAAATGAAGTACAAGAAGCCAGTAAAAGATGCAATATTTGAGGTACTCAGGTGATGACAGCGCAGAGTATCGTTTTCTGGGATGTGGCGCTGTACAGTTTGTCAGGAAGATACAGATATTTCACGAACACATGTACATCAGTATCCTGGGCAGAAGACCGCGAAATTTCGGACAATTTCTACCAAAGTGTGCACCGGATCACATCCCAGAAGACTGCAGTCTTGTAGCCTACAGAAAAAAATTACGACGTTCATTTTTCTTATTGCTTCCACCCATAAATGACCTAAAAAGGCAGCTATGCACGTGTATATTTGCTTGTAATTATTTGCAATAATATCCAATATATCTATAATAAAGGTGTCGAAAATGAACTCAAAACCTCTCACCGCCACCATTAGTACGACTTCTAACACTGATAGATCTGAAGCATGATTTTAAGTGCCTTTAAGATCTTTTCCCATTCTGACATTTCACATGCTTATCGCAACACTACACGCACTTTTAAATATGTGTAGCTTTCGCACAGACGCCATGTCGTTTCATACCCTTCGAAAAACTATTCTTTATTTGTTTCGACCTCAACATTTTTATGGTTACCATTTTGCCATTATTGTAGGTAATTTAAAACCAGTTAGTCTAAGTGAAGTAGCCCCTGACAATATTATATTAATGCAAAGTTACATTAGCCCTTTAAATGCCGAGTTAGATCCCATCTGCCATCTGCTGGCATTATTAGGTGTTCACCATATTCTCCACGTTAGCAGGGTAAGGGTTAAAATTTCTCAATTATTTAATAAGTTATTAGAACACATCCAGAGTCACCCCACCCCCCACCCCACACACACACACACTCGGGCGCGCACGGACACGCACACACACGCCCGCGCGCGCACGCGGAAAGTATGACCAAAGGTACGAAAATAATTTTGTCTAGACGATCACGTACTGCCCATTTACAACAACAGGGAACAGTGATGTTTAAATACTTAGCACGAAAATGTCTTAATAATGCTATTATAAACATAGACCTTTCTTATATACGACTGTGACACACAGCAAGCACAAGAGACAAGTGCAATGTTTTCAGTCAGGATGATACGGGGGTGTCACAACAGGATTGGCTCTGTCGGTGCCGGCATGGCGGGGTTGGAGTTCTAAGGGGTTTTGGGCCGACGGTCTGAGAGAAGGGGAGGAGTTAGCTCTGCAGACGTCGTTGAACCCTCCTCCAGTATGACCTTACGCTATACAATTCATTCAATAGTACGCGATGCACTGCTTTTACTACAGTCAGTGGTGGCTTGTGCCCCTTGTGTATAATCCACACACAACAGCAATTTTTGTCAATTTTAGAAAATTATGTCGATATTTTAATATGAACATCCTGTGTGTTCAAGTGGAGAATTCTACGTGTACCTGTCCACTCTCACTCGCATATAAACAAATGTTGCCTAGCTTGCGGAGTGCCGACTTGTAGTACGGTGATGGGATTTGATACCTTGATTTGTTCAGGGCGGATTAGACGTTGGATCTTTGACCTCTGGCATGATATAAGTCGAAGGCATGCTGGGTAATAAGTTGCTGTGTATTGGTGATTTAAGGAAATAACACACATTTCATGTATGATGACACGGTTCCTTACTAATTCTTTAGTTTCTTATCTTTTACCTTAATTGCATTAGTCTGATAAGCTCCAGTAAGCTTAGTCCAAAAAGCAATTACTATTTAACTAACGCCCAATTGAGAGTCACTAAATTTATTGTTCTGCTTCACAACTAATTACTGTAAATACGTTGAGCCCGCTGCTACTAAGTAAACAAAACTTATTAGTCGAACACTGAAAGCCGGCGCTAAGGCTACCGGGGTCCCGTAACCGTATCCAGACAGTTCCCGACTTACGTAAGGGTTCCTTTCCTGAAACTTTTACGTAACCCGAAGTTTACTTACAGAGGTACTGATCCCGCTCCCGCTTGTTTACGACACCTCATCAGTAAATGTGGGTGTTTTTACAATGTCAGTGTACATATTTAAATTGTTGTTTCTATCAGCTTTTTATATGAAACACACAAAGTAAAATACACTTATAATTACAGTATTTATAATAAAGTAAAATAAATATTACGTATATATAATATAACTTTCTGTAACTCAGAATTCTTTACGCATGTCCAAGTTAACATAAGCTACATATTACGCAACCCGGACTGCCTGTAGTGACTCTTCAGTTTCTAAGAACAGTTTGCCTTCTCACGCTTCAACAACGCTCAAGCAAACAGCATGGCGAAGATTCCTTGCATTTATAATTCGTTGCGCACTGGCAACAATTTCAAATCTTGTAAATCGTGTAACTGACGTAGAGAGTAGTGGGATTACTTGTATGAATCCTATTGGGCCAGAGCGATACAAAACTTTGATTTTCCTTTATCTTCATTTTTGGCATGTGGGAACGAACAGACTAGTCCTTATTGTTTTATTGTTTTACATCGAAACTCGGAGTAGACAAACTATGGCGGCAAGGAGTCGAAATTTAAGCTGTAAGCCTAGCTTGCCTTTGAGCCAATGTTCCAAAATGTTTCACTATTTGTAAGTTCTAAACGACCAAAAGTTAATGCAGTTTGCACAAAGCTGCGATTATGTCAATGACCTAGTTCGCTAAAGACACTGAATACTGAGGGTATGGACAATTATGAGAACTGGAGACTGCAGGAAGAGTATTTTGACAGAAGGTCCATAAAGTCGCCATCTTGGAGATGATACTATAATCTCATGTCTGAATGACGTCGTGTTTCCAATAAATCAGACATAAAGTCAACAGGTTATGACGAAAACAACGAACAATTTCAGGGCAGTGCAGATTACTACATATTTCTCTTCATCAATCATAGTACGACTCGCTCCGCAGTACTCTTACCATCACAAAGTGCGAGAGCCGAATTCAAATATCTGGCCAGCTTCGCAACCCTGTAACTCCGCATATCTCGGCGCAACAAACTGTCAGTTGTCTGGCTTCTTGTTTGAATCACATAGCACTGGACTTAAAAGTAAGTGAGATATTCAAATTATAGACATTAATGAATCATCCCTAGTAAGCCTAACTGAAATTAATCACCGAGAACACCCTAGGAAGACTTTCATCTAATTTATACGTTATATATAAAATTTCAGGTACTACCTCACGCAGAACATAATACTTGTCCATGATAAAGAAGAAACAGTTAATCTTTTACAGCTAAATATTCGCTCATTCCTGTGAAAACGATATGAAACACATACACACTGTGTGGCGAAACAGTGAATCCCTTTATCTTGTAGCGTGTGGTATGTATAGGAACCCGCGGCTTTCAATAGGAAAAGCAAATTTACAAGATAATTGAAAAGTGTAACTAGGGAATTGGTTGTCGTTACATTACCATAAACACCACAATCGCTTCTAAAGAATGCATTTTTATGGCCGAACAGCTGTCCGTAGAGCGGACGACATCGCAGCTGCGCATCAACCGATGATTCCACCAGCTGCAGTGCTCGGTCCGGCTACACAAAACAGTCTATCTACTATACTAATTCTAACCATTACCTTTTCAGTCCAGAAACATAATCTCGTTTGCATCTCTGCATTAACCCTTTCAAGAAGAAAACATTGAAAATACTTGTCTATCCATTTTGAAGCGTTCGCAGACGTCGTCCTTTTGTCCTCCTGGTAAGAGCAGCATGTGTATAAAGATAGTATGGAACACATGTGGAATATAGGGACTAACTGACAGGGGAGAACAGAATTACTGGGACAAAGCCTGTTCCAATGCCACTGTTCACCACAAATCTCACACGGACCCACCTTGGATCAAACCTGGTTCTCCGCTGTGAAGGGCCAGAGCTTAACAACCAAAGCCATGGCACGGTCATTTAAAGACAAAACTAGCCTATTGTACATAAAGATGCACCCCGTACTGCGCAGTAAATATATTCCCCGGTTATTATTGAAGATAATTAATGCAACATGGGGAAATACCTGCTATTTGTTCTGAGATCCATACAAAACACATAAATACACTTTGTGGGCAGAATGTAGATTCTCTGAATGTTGCACATCGCGGTATATACGACTATATCGAAAGCATAACGGAGCTCAATTTTAGAAGCCTTATAATCTACCACAGTGCCTTAGAATGGATAGATTGCTACCACACACTCAAGCCTTTTATAGCCCGACATACAGCTATGTGTACAACGTTTTAATTTTGCCCCTGGGTATGTACATTTCATTTTAATTTCACACAGGCGCAACTAAACATAGACGTTGACACGCCATTAACTCACGCTCACACACTACACAAACACGCTACCACACAAATTCCTGATTAATGTTTATTCACAATCCATTAGAGTACGTTAACTAACATTTAATGCATAAAGCAATCATTTCAAATGTCTGTATTTAACCGATGTACTAATTACATTTTCAAACAAAAAAACATTACAGAGAATTGTAGGCATTCATGTTATGCTTTGAACATACAATAAAGAAGTCGCCACTGCGCTTTGTCGTAGTCCATTATCTTACTTGAGACAAATGGGCATTTTATAGCAATGCGTGTTCACTAAGGTGGCTTTAATACTAATTCATTTCGTTGAAATGTGTTGTACTTAGGAATATTGAGCATGAATGTAACATGAGATGAACATGACCAATGGGAAGGCAGCTGTCCTACGAAGGCACATTTGGAAGATGAACTTGAATATTTTGAGTCCAGGAGAGCCTAGTCAAAGACGTGCGTTACTAAACTGACGGGTTTGTACTTGACATCGACTGACATAGACTGTCTAGTGCCGAATGGCAGGATGACAGGTAATGACGGAAAATATATGCAAGGAGACAGTAACGACATGATTTAAATTACTGGAGGCGGTAGAGTATCCATTGTTATAATCGTTACCTCTCGACCCAACCTGGACAAGCGGGTTTCGATACCGCGTCCACACTGACTGTAGGGCGAATTCACCCTTCCATTAAACCGACACCGGCGTCTATTTCCCAGGGACTAAGATGCGACAATCTGAACTCAATCACTCACTGAACCCACATTGAAACTGAGACTACGTGCCTCTCCGGTGACCACACAAGCTGTCACAGAGATTTCTCTCGTCAAGGGAAGTCCTTAGAAGAAAGTTTCTTAGCAAGTCGTAAAGAAAGTATATTGTACTTTTTTTATGGCGCAACAACCCCTAGTGGGTCAGGGCCTCTTATTACAGAGGCGTCACGATCACATTCAGACACACCACAATCAGTAGGACTCCTCTGGACGGGCGATCAGCTCAGCGCAGAGACCCATACCTGACAACAACACATGACATCCACAACAGACAGACATCCATATCCCCGGCGGGATTCGAACTTGTAAATCCAGCAGGCGAACGGCCGCAGACCCAAGCCCTAGAACGTGCGGCTACTACTAGGTACAATGTACAATAACATATTGAACGAAAGTCGGGGCTGTGTGGTGTCGGTTCTGTATTCTACCAGTCTTTGGTTCGATTATCTGCGTGTTGTTGTGGATTGCACGGAAAATTCGAAGAATAAGAATAATTTTTTATTATTATGTAGCAAAGACCTCCCTTTGCTACAGGCCTGTATGTGATGCAGGCCGGTCTCTATTATAGGCCTACACGTAATACAGGTCTGTATGTAGAATAGTCCCCTATGTAATATAGACCTTTCATTGGAATGATCCGCTCTCAAACAGTACAGACCCGATATATTTTTTAAAATAATTCAGTTCTTTTAGGCAAATTAAGAATGCAGCACCAAAGAAGGCATTAGGCACCTCATTTTCAGATAATAAACTGATATTTTTATTCCACTGTCCCTCATCTCCTCCACGTATGTTTTGTTAAGTACCACCAAACAGTACCAGACTTCCCCAAGTCCTTCCGTTCACGACCTTATCATTTCCCATTCAATATTATAAGATTTTTTTAATTAAAATGGTACTTAAAGAAACTAACAGACCAAGAAATATTGTCAAAATATTTCTTGTAATATTTTATTTTCGTAGCTCCTTCTTCAATTTTCAAGCATTAGGCTCTACGGCCGGTTGCTAGTAAGAATTCGTTAAGAAACTGTTAACCTTTCAGGCATTTGGAAGGACTCCTTGGAAGGGGTATGGAGTAATTGCAAGGACTCTAGCTACACATGGCAAAAAACTTACAAAAAAAATTACGTACATACATTCCAAGCGAGCCCTCTGTTCTAGCAATTGAAGCCTGGCTTTTCCAAACATTTTATATTTCAGAGAACGCTAGAATAGCGTAGTCAGTGCGGCGATTAAGCCACAAGCTGGACAACAGACGAATCGCGTTTCGATTTCTTTCAAGGTCAAGGAATTTGTCTTTTGTCCAAAGGGTCCAGACTGGTTCTGAGGCCACCCACCCTCCTCTGGGTAAATGAGGATATTTAATGGGGATCAAGTTTCCAGAGCGTGAAGCTGACCGTACAGCTCCAGCTGATGGATAACAATGAATGCAGCTATACATCTCCACCCACACATGCTTCATGGCGTGCATAGAAACACTTTGACCTAATATTCCGCTGGAAAGGGGCTTCCATATCCTCTAACAACATCTATCTGTTTTGTAATTAACTGGCTCTGACCCACAGCAAAATCATTTTATTCCCTGAGGGTGTGGCCAATTTGACCTTAGGTGAAATGGCGCTCTGGGAGAACAGACTTCCCCCCCGCACTCAGTCACTATCTCCTAATCGCGATGCACTCGAAACAGCACGTCGTTCATTTCAGAGGCGTTCTGAAAAGTTAAATTACAGTTGCCATTATAAATTATGTGTAATTACAAAATCAGCCGATACAGCGCAGTCAGTAGTGGTAGAAATGCTTCACGACCGGCTTCGATTCCCGACAGAGGAACCAGTCTGAGGAACTCCTGCACCAGGAACCATTTCGCCTGAGATAAAACAGCTGGAGTGTGAAGCTGGTCATGAACTTCTACTTAATGCACAGGATAAGAATTGACCAACCATGTACAGACCGCCCCAAGCAATGGGAATTGTGAGATGCAATATCGCAAATAATGACTCGGTAGTCTGTACCCCGCGCTTTCTACTCTTGTTCTTGGGGGAAGCGGTTATCTGCTCCTTGGAATGATTCTAAAACATTTCTTTCGAAAGAGTGTCTATTGGATATTATGCACAAAGAAAAACATACAGATTCTACTTGATACGTAATATGAGAATAACACAAAAAAGACAGCTTGAATGCAGCCATAATTTCTAAACTTTCATAACTGCAGTGAACGATTAGCAAGCCTATCATCAGAAAAAAATAAGTGATGCTCGTCTAATACAAAGCAAGAACACATTCCCTGACCTAGCCTAGGAGGCAAACGGAGTTCAAACAAGTATATCGCCTGAATTCATGCGATTTCAGTGAAAGGGAATGCGCCCGTACGGGAGAGTCACGTAGGAAATACAGAAACACACAGTACCCTGCCTACGACGGCTTGAAACAAAGCCATGCATCTGGGGGAGTCATCTAGGTCATTAGTTTGAAAACAAGTACACGGCACAAGCTCCATCTATGGAGCAGAATTCAAACTACTAATTACAGAAACTTCATGCAACAGTTCCAGGCTCATGCAGATCGCAACCGCTCACCAAATCACGAAGCTTCTCTGTGTGTTCTGGGACCCGAAGGCCCATTACCGTATTTAAAAGAAGCCACCGCTGATCACTAACCTGAGCCAAGTAAATTCTCACACCGAGGTCAATGAAAATGACGTCTTCTAGACTGTTAATGCTCTATCGACCATTCTGTACTAGCGATGCGAAGCTCACGAACGAGTCACAACTAACGGATCATTTAGGTAAACGATTAGATCCGGGTTTTTATTTCAAAGACCGGTGGTAGGTTAAGATTCTAGGAAGTTACACTATGTAAAATGCTAAATTGTAAAAATAGTTTAAGTGTTTACATACGTCTAAGTATTTATTCATCCGATGTAAAATTCCAGCATCTTACCCGACGAATGGTTGAAATCGAGACCCTGATCCAGTCGGTCACCCATCTGATCAGGTGTTGACTGTCGTTCATGTATTTCTCATATCCAGTAAACACCCACGTGCATTTTAACATTGAAGTCCTTATTTATCCGATCCACTTCACTGGTCGCTTGGTCTTCGTTACTATATCGTATGACACTTGGCTAATTAACCAAACTGCTTACACAACTGTCACAGAGATGTAATTATACTCTATGTTTGGGGTCATGAGGTCAGTCAATCTTCAGTCGCAGTGGGAATAATATTGCAACATCGTCTCTGTACAGTGTACTTGCATGCCAAATGCTGGTTCTGCAAGAAGCACCGCCTTAAATTCAGACACGAAATAGACCCCACATTCGTACCTATGTACTGACAAAGACTGGTTTCATCTCAGGGTATAAGTGAAATGTCAGAGTAAAAGGTACTGGTCTGCGGCAACCCATCTTCATCCACGAGGAGTTATTACATGACGATATGGTTGGCGCATGGTGTGGTGTGTTGCGTGAGCATCTAGGAATACTGGACATGTTTTTTTTTATGAGACCATAAAAACACAGATATTACTTGCATACATTCTGACATCTATTTATTATCGCCTATGCCCTCTTCAGCAAGGCGGTGAACAGCTCACAGACCAAACAATTCTATGCGCTGAGATCTTCGCTCTTGTGGATTATTACGCAGCGTATGCAGATAATTACTTACCGACGTTTCGGGACAACCTATCAACCCCTTCTTCAAGGGTCAAGAAATCCAAGAAATCGGTCTCATCTTCAAGGGCGAAGAAATCTTTCTTAAATTTCTTGACCCTTGAAGAAGGAGACCGATAGGTGGTCCCGAAACGTCGGCAAGGAATTACCACCATACACTGCCTAATACCCCAGAGGAGCGCAGATTTCATTTTCCTCGCGGCCGAAGCCTGAAATCACGCAATTCTATGTCCTGTTTAGTAAGTGTTTTCGGTGATAGTAGTCAGCAGGGGATTGTGGTTTCCTCGTTCGCCAGATCTGAACTCCTGTCATTTGTTTACGGGCGGGGCGTATTAAAGAATAGAACTTATAGTAATATGCCTCGCACCGAAAACGATTAAAAAAAAAAAAAAAAGGATTCAGGATATCATGCCCTCTACTTCCAGCAAACGAGCTTTGACTAACACTGAGCAACATGTTTGTTGCATTCGATGTGTGTTCGCGAGCCGAAGAAAACCATTTCCAGCATCTCCGTCAAATATGAGAAGTAAACGTAATATTAACTGTAATACGTTGAATCAAACGCGTGGACCGCGACTGACGGCAAATATGAGTAACGGCGACCGCTGGTTTACCTGCCGCTATGCAAAACCGTCTATGAATTAACCAAAATAATGAACCAACCAACCAACTGTTCATTATGAACTGTTACGACTCGCTAACGATGTGAGCGGATTAAATCACCGAGTCACTACGACGGATCGGATCTCGGCGATTTCAAGCGAACGACGCCAACTTCAGCAAAGAAAATACTGTCGACTTCGTACAATAACCTCTGCCATCAAGTAAGGTTAGTTTGCCCAGCATAAGTAACATTACTTGCATGTGGCTAATACCGCTCTATTATATTTTGGTAATAGATAAAATCCAGTAATTATTTAGTTATTCGTCATATACGCTTCATACAGATGGCCACGGTTTTGTCAATATTATTGTACAACTAGGTATATGGTTGTGTGAGGTTATGTTAGTTTTTCCCGTGTAATGTATTATCAGTAGTTTTCGGACGCAATGGCATCTCGTAGGAATATAATTAGATGATGATGTTCCTCATACAGGTTGTACAAACCGTACCTTCTACTACAAATTAAAAATAATTTAGTTACGTTAGCTGTGTGACGCTTACCGTGTGTGCTTCTGATGCTTGCGTGAAAAATCCACCCCGTGAAATATTATTTCGTGTTTGTTACAAACCCAAGCTGGAGGACGGCATGTCATCTTTCAGTCACTGTTCACTCAACATTTTTACAGCCACTTAGCTTATTCTGGGTCAGCCACTTGACAATACTCCATATCGAATGAGTTCAAGAAATGAATGCTGTCACGCGTTCTGTGAATATAATATGGTGACCACTCAGCCATTCTATGTATTTCGGCCTTATTCAAAGTTATAACCCCCATTTAAAGTATTCAAGCCTACCAAAGCACAATAACCTGCTTCTGAAGTTGGGGATATGTTTGCTGTTACTAGTTCAAACACAAATGAATCCAACTTACCAATTGTAACTGCTCGTTATGTTATAAAAATATACCAGATTTTTATTTATATATGTAAAAAACTGATTAAAGGATAACAAATGTTCACAGGCTCTTAAACATTTGGTAACTCGTATAGCAAAAACTCTATAAGTGAGAAACCTTTTCATATCATTGGATACCAATCAGAAACTTTTTAAAGCGGTACATTGCCTCGGGTTTTGAAATATGTGAACACTTCCACATAAGTCAATCATATCATGTCATATCATATATTTATTTTCCTTCTGTAAATCCATACAGGATTACATAATCCATAAGGATATGGAAATTGTCATATTTGTTGGGATTAAGGGGTGACATCAACACAAGTGTGTACAACAATCACATGGTTATTTAGTATAATAAATGTTATGAAATACCTATTATAAATGTGATCATGAGTTACAGTTTCTTGCAACTTATTCTGGTGTTACAGAAACAAGTTTCAGGTTTGGTTACTGCTGTGGTTACATTAATACAATTACAATGAGCGTCCTAACACCAAAGAAATCTGGAGAATTAATTTCAAAGTTTGCAAAAAATGTGTTAATCTTATCTGAAGGCATAAAGAAGCTGGCTTATGAGGTAAGTTCAGAAAGAAACTAATTTTGTTAACAGTTGCAAGAGGTGGTTTAACCTATGGCCACACCATTTAAATATACCACATTCAGAGACTGACTGATCAGTTAGGTCTAATTTAAATACCTTCTCTGACCTATGCATAGTACATGAAGTGTGTTATGCGTTAGGTGAGTCTAGGAGGTCACTAGTGTGTTTGTGTGTACAGTTTATTTACACCTGCCCCTTAATGATTGATTCATCCTGAAGGTAAAGATGACAGTATAGTAACATTTGTGAAGCAAATTCGCAACTCTTTGTTGTACATCTTCATTGTCGCTGAGGGTGACAAAACAATTGTGAATGTAATTCTGCCAGTAAGGTGGAATATACCTGTTGTCAATAGTCAGACTTTATCATTAACCCTTTAAAGGCAAAGCACAGACTGCTTTATTTAAAGACCCAGTTTATCCCATGCAGTAAACACTATTCATCTCGGTTATAAAAACCAGTCAGTTTATGTTATATGGGGCAGAAGTTGCTGTTTGTTCTGAGATAAATATAAAACAAATAAATACAGTGTAGGCAGACTGTCATTTCTTAAGTTTTAAACCTGTTGGTGCATGCAACCAGTAGGTTTTAAAAGGTTAATGTAACAATTGTTGTGGAAAATACTATATATAGATCATGAAGACTTCTGTGCTGTAACATCAAAAGTCTAGTAAAAAAGGTCATGCCAAGAATTATGCATCATGATTGTCTTAGTTGTAATTACTTTGTAACATCAATAACCTCCCCTTTCATTTTTTGGTATACTTAAACAGGTTGAAATCGTGAACATTTTACTTTGTTCACTTCACTCCTGGTACCTTCTTTCACACCTCCCTTCAAGACATGGTTGGTTCTTTAGTAACAGCAACCTACCAGTGACTTACTTATAACTCAGTTTCCTTTCCTCCTCCTCCATATCTGTAACCTTATTTCTAAGTGGCTTATTCTTCTAACCTGAAAATGTAAATGTCGTATTCCTCCAAAGTGTTGGAAAATCCTACCACACTACACTCTACTACATCTGTATATAGAAGTGTAATGAGAAATATAGCAGTAATTCAGGGATTAAACAGTCAGTGCCAGCTTCAGTGCACCATACAGTCATGAATGCATTTTGGGGTATGCATTTAAAACCCCTTTATTCTGGGCAAGAGTTTGGATTTAAATCCTAGGGTTAGTAAATGGGTAATTCATCTATAAAAAATTGCAGTTTTCTGTGATATAACACTGTATTGACTGTAGAAGTGTATCAATGTATTGGATAGTCCTGCTGCCTCTATGACCTGGGTGGATGGAATTCTCAGAGGATCCTGCTACTTCTGCAGTTGGGGTTGGGGTATGTTTATGTCAGAGTACACAGTGTCACATCCCAGAGGTAGCAGTCTTCACAGTCACTGCCATTAAACCTCAAATCTCATCTGATTCATTTGTGTTTTGTTATTTCCCAGGTTGCAGAAGGTATAAAGAACAAACAAATTAGTGTTGATGGCTTCTCAAAGTATGAACTGCATCCACAAAAGGCTGACGAGTCTGCTGTGGACTGGATATTTTTTGTTGACACATTAAATTTCTGCTTTTGGTCAGCCAATAAAGATAGAAAATGGGAAGTGATGTGGAATGGCAAAACATATACAGGGTACTTTGCTCTCTGTGCAGCTGTTCAAAGAGCTCTTAAGGTTTGTTACAGTTTGGCCAGTTTTTAAGCAGGACCATGTGTATTACAACAGGAATCAAATACCTACAGAATACAAACTGGGCATACAGGGATGTGATATGCAATATAAAGCCTCTCCCATCTTTATACAAACTTTCCTTGTCTTAACAAACCAACTTCTGGCAATTATGTCATGGTAGTATCCCAATGTCTTGTGTCATACCATTAGTGTTGGTTGACTCCTATTTCTGTATGTACTTGTTTCATGTAGAAATGTCCAGAGAATCTTGGCATTGCTCTGAACAGCCTTGTTCTATGAGTGTGGGTTCACCCCTAGTGTTTTTAAGTCATGCATATCCAGTGTAGGTGAGTCTACTTATGTGTTAAATTACTGCCACCTGCTAATGAATATATGTTGTATATGGACTTCTTGGTTATACATCATTCTAAATAGAGTAAAGTCAGGAAGTGATATCCATTTTATATAACAGTCTACAGAGTCCTGAAGGAGGATGATGGTAAAAAGTGGGGGAACAGAAAGTCATACTGATTCAGATACAATATAAAGGTATTGCTTGCCTTACAGACAGAGAGACAGACAGACAAACTAACAAACCAGTGGACTGATTGACTGGCTAACTTTTTTGAGGCTAATAGTTCTTTGGCTAACCAAGCTGCTCCCTACATGGTATGGAACCCAAAGGTTCATTACCATAGTTGAAGAATTAAAAGACCAACTTGATGTCACTTGCTATTTCGTTTCACTTGTTACATACTCAACATGTTTTGGACATTAATATATCCATCGTCAGGAGCTTGCGACTGTGCTGTTGAATTACCACATCGGTTGTTTTGTTCTCGGTTCGTTGTGTGTTGGAGATTTGGTGCGGCTGGGTTTGAGTAGTGTCCGTGTTGCTGGCTGAAGTCACACGATATCTCCAACACACGAACCGAGAACAAAACGACCGATGTGGTAATTCAACAGCACAGTCGCAAGCTCCTGATGATGGATATATTAATGTCTGAAACATGTTGAGTACATAAGAAGTGAAATAAAATAGCACATGACATCAAGTTGGTCTTTTATTCTTCATCTATTACAATGATGCACGGTCCAATAAACATAAGGTTCATTACCATGTTCACAAGAACGTACCACATGTCCCTATCCTGAGCCAAATTAATCCAGTCCATTTTTTCCCATCTGATTTAATATCTGCTGTAGTACTATCCTCTCAACTATGCCTTTTTATTCTGAGTGGTCTCTTTCCTTCATGTTTCCCCACCAAAACTCTGTATGAATTTCCCTTATTCCCACATGCCCAGTCCATCTCTTTTTCCTTCATTTAATCACCTGAATAGTATCTGGCAAATTACAAAACTCATGTAATCCTTTATTATGCAATTTTCTCATGTCTTCATTACTTCCTGCCTCTTAGGCCCAAATATCTTCTTCAGCAGCCTATTTTCAAAAACCCTTAGTCATTGTTCTTCCCTGAGTGTGAGAGACCAAGTTTCACACCCATATAAAACAATGTAAAAAGTTACAATCCTGTACATTTTAATCTTTTAATTCTTAGATAGCAAGTGGGAGACAAAAGATTCTGGTCTGAATGGTGGCAGGCACTCCCCAAATTTAAGCTGCTCTTCATTGTTTCATGGATGTGATTTTAATTTTGTAGTATAGTTCCCAGATATCTGAACATTGCCACATTTTCAAAATTTGTATTTTGTATTTGCTGTCTTTTATGTTGTGATTTGTCTTGTATTCTGTTGACAGGATTGAACATACACTTAGTCTTCTCAGCATTTGCTTCTAGACCAACCCTCTTTCCCAGTGGCCAATAAAGCTTTTATGTTTTTTGTTATAGTATCAGAGCTGGTCCAAGACATGTGGCCACCCGGGGCAGATAAATAATGTAGTGTCCCTTAATACTGATATTCTTTAAACTTTTTTTGCCTATGACAGGGCTGGAAAACATTTTTGAGGGTGCCTGCACAAACTGCAGATAATTATCAGAGCAATTGTTTTGCATGTGGAAACCTGAGTTTACTAGCACCATACTTCCATTTATTCAAGTCTTAGTGCCCCTTATAAGTTGGTGTCCAGAACAGCTGCCCATCCAGCCTGCCCCTTAGACTGGCACTGTACACTATGTATGTTTCCATCAAATAAATGAACATAAGTTGCATATAATGGCACCAGAGAGGGTGACACCTTGAGTGCCATAATCCCAACCAATCACGGGACTGTTATTCTTGGTCCAAATGTATGAGCGTTAGTCATATCAGTGAACTCATTCCATTCATTAAGATACAAAATTTGGTAACCATATAATTTTAGCTTCTGCATTCTTCAGACATGGTCTACTTCCTGTGTGGATTTCTAAGGATTTTTCATGATATTACAGTACATCTGATACTAGATTCTTGACAGACGAGATGGGAACACTGAATGAAGCACTTCCCCCCAATACCACCTTGCTTGGGTGATTTTGTTTTCACAGGATGGAATACCTCTCACAGATCCCAAATTCTACTCCCAAATTACATCTGTACAGCTAGATCATATCTTACGATCAGATAACCCTGATGCCAAAGTGTCCTTGTTGGAAGAGCGCACTTCTTGCCTGCAGGAAGTGGGAAAGCAGCTGATGGAAAAATACCAAGGTAAATGCTGACATATGGGGTAATTCTGAGTGTCAGTGTTGGTCTGAATTCATTTGATGTGTTCAGTATTACACGAGTTTTCTCTTTCTGTAGGCCTGTCTCTTAGGTCACAGTAAACATGCTTAGCACCTTGTTCTGTAGCACCCTCAATCATTAGGTACTGTTATGGTTCTTTGTGTTTTCATCTTAGATTTATAGGTAGGAGAGGGGAAGATAAGAGATTCTGAACTGAAAAGAAGCAAGTGTTGCCCAGATTTAATCTTCTCATAACTCTCAATGACATAATTTGATAGAATATGAAAAAGTATTTTTGTAACTAATGTTTAACAATATTTGCTCTATCTGCTGCTCATAGGGTCCTTCGTGACATGTTTGAAAAAATCCAACAATTCAGCTCAGAGTTTGCTGCAGGTTATTGTTCAGGAATTCCCATGCTTCAGAGATGAAGCAAACTACCAAGGTCACAGAGGTGAGATACGATCTCATTATCTCATTAATGATGCACCTGGCACATGTGCCTAATGACAGACTAATGTACTACTACTCAGGCCTGACTCACCATCTGCCATGAAGCCCATATCCTGTAAGCCACCTAAAAATTGGAAAATGTATGCCACTTAAAAGGTGGGCATAAGAAATTAAGCATATGACAAATCGTACACTGTTGTAGACTGTCATGTATTTTGACGAATTTATGATTCTATCAAACTACATGGTGATCCATCTAAGCAGTCAGTCATCTTCATAGTCAACACTGTAAGAACTTCAAATTTCACATGCACAACATTAATACAAATATCATTATTATTAACATTGTAGATTAGAATAACTCAGTGTTGACTAATAACATTTCCAAGATGTGACTAGCCACTTGACCATTCTGTGCACACAGTCATATCATGCCCCTGAAAGTTTGAAGTTTGCACTTACATTTTGGTAGCATTTTGACTTGTCACTGATAGATGGCAACCTTATACATCTCTGTTTTCTTTCACCAAAGATGCATTTTATTTATTTATGTGAACCAGCAGAGATATTCTGGAACCATATTGCAATAGTGGAGGCTTTCTGCTATTTAACATTAATAACAGGCTGACATTAAAGATATCTGCAAGGGGTTTAACTATTGGCTTGATCATGTTAGGGAATTATTCCATTTTTTCTAAGATGTTCTAATCATTCACATTTATTATTATGTTATTTTATTGATATCTATTATTGCCACTTATTCTCTAATATCTTATATCTGCTACCAACAATGAATCACATTTCTGTGACTTCCGTTCTTCTCATATCCTACTTGTCACCCAACATTCAGACACATACAAAAACCAAAGTACAGATATTATTGCATAGGATTCGAGGAATGCTTGCCTTCACAGTGTCCCTAGTAATATGGTTCTTACAGTCCAGAGAACTGCTGAAATCTGTGCAGTTTTACATAACATACAAGCACTACAGCTCATAGTTTAGTGCAGGAGTTTTATGATCGTAGGAGTTTTCACTCTTAGAGGTTATTTTCCTCTAAAAGTGATTATTTTTATTTTTGAGGTACAACTCTTTATATTGTATTTCTTAATTATACCACACATGAACCCATCATATGATGACGCTAACATAATTCTCATGCACTAAGCCAACTTGTCTTTTATCAGGCATTTCGTCATTCATGATGACTGTTAAATTATTATTTTCTAGTAAAAACAGCTGAAATCCAACATTTTTGAGGGAAAAAGTGAAACATGTCTCAGAAATAAAAAATCACACTACTTCAGTTTCCAGCAATTTTTTATTGTATTTTTTTTGTAAATTTTCCATAATATGACAGAACTCTTCATTGATAATGCATATCATGAACATAAACGTTAACATTTTAAGCACAACTTTGTCATGTAAGTGCAATACATTTCAAGTCAATTCACATAGAACTGTGAAAAATAACTTGGAAATACTGGAATGAAATGTTCTGTTAATTAGTAGGCTGTAGGATAAAGAGATAATTAATCTGATTTTCTGCATTTTGAAAGATGAAATTTGGGATGGGCAGTACATATATTGATACTCTATATATTAATGATAATAACTGATAGTTGATAGTAACACTCATTATGAAACCAATAAACACATATAACTTTAGCTGTTCAATAACTCTTTCATTATATATTTTTAAAAATATCTGCTCATATTACATTCCAAACAGCTGTGACAGGCAACAACAACAATCCAATTAAACTCGAGCTTTGAGATTCACTACACATAAACACTGATATCATTACCTCTCAGTCACTGAAACTGTATTTTTTAATGTATCCTATTTATCATAACAATTGAAACCTGGTAACCACAAACACAAAGTAAGTGTTACCTGCATCTGTTGGATTACTGCCATCTGTTTGTGGCAACCCAGCAACAAAGGCAACAAAACATGAAGGTACTTCAGTCACCATGAACCAAGTGATTAAGATAGATTATACAATTTATATATGGATTTTGGGTATTCTCTTCTGTAGGTCAACACACAACAAAGATGTCATTAGAACCAAAATGGTGTTTATGAAAGCACCTTTTGTACAGCAGTCACTGAATAATCTGCCATTTTACAGCATTATATTTTCACCAAAATTTTACCATCAGACCCATTTACAGTCATACTTATATCATTAAAACCAGTCTTATGCTGGTGTGAGATTTGGAGTTCTCTCAGCAGTCAACCTTGTAATAATGGTTTTATGGGCTGTTTCATGTGGTGTGATGTGTGGGTGCCTGCTGTTTCCATCTTTTGGTTGGAATACAAGCCATTGCACTTGAAGTTCCCCCACTACACAAACACACAACTGTAGTATCATAATTCATGTCTATAGTATCCATGGTATTATTATCCTTCACTGGTGGAGTTACTAGGGTTATTCACCCAAAAGGTATGAGATGTATGGAACATGGAACATACTGGTGGAGATGAGAAATGCATATAAAATATTGATCTGTAAACACCATCATTATGTAGGAGATCTTGCATAGATGAGAGAATAATATAAAAATGGATCTTCAAGGAACACAGCATGAAGGTGGAGACTGCAATGAATAGGCTCATAATAGGGTCTTTCGTCACTATAGTAATGAAATTTTGGTGTCCATACATGACCTCCTAGGACAATGCACCATGAAGTTAGTAACTTACTGCATAAAACAGACTCCTTGATAAGCTAATAGCTGTTCAAGAAATTCCATATCTAAAATCACTCACATTTACCAGGATGTTTTGAAATTTTGTGTTTTTTGTTAAATATGGTGTGATGATAAAAAAAGTCCTGGAGAATGTGAGTGATTTTTAATTATGTGCAACCATTATCAAGAACTTACATGTTAAAAGAAATTCCCTGCTCTTTATGGAACCCGAAGGATCATTATTGTCTTCACATGACCCTACCAATTATCCCAGCATGTGGCCAGATGAATTCACTGCACACCTGTAACTAACTAACTAACCAACCAACCAACCAACCAATCAACTAACTAACTAACTCCATGGAGCAGAGTCCTTCTTGAGAAGCTAACCAGTTCTCAGCTAGTCACGAAATTCCCAGCATTTTATGGAACCCGAAGGTTCATTACCGCTTTTATAAGAGCCCACCACCTATCTGTATCCTGAGCCAGATCAATCCAGTCCATGGCCCATCCCACTTCCTCAAGATCCATTTTAATATTATCCTCCCATCTATGTTTGGGTTCTCCAAGTGGTCTCTTTCCCTCAGATTTCCCCACCAAAACCCTGTATGCACTTCTCCCCCCAATACATGCCCTGCCCATCTCATTCTTCTTGATTCAATCACTCAAATTATATTTGGTGAGGAGTACAGATCAGTCAGCTCTTCATTATGTAGGTTTACCCCACTCCCCTGTTACCACGTCTCTCTCTTAGGCCCAAATATCCTCAGAACCCTATTCTCAAACACCCTCAGCCTACATTCCTCCCTCAATATGAGCATCCAAGTTTCATGCCCATACAAAACAACAGGCAAAATTATAGTTCTGTACTTCTTAATCTTTTTATTTTTGGATAACAAACTGGAAGACAAAAAAAAGATCCTGGACCAAACAGTAGGAGGCATTCTCTGCCTTCATTCTGCTCTTAATTTCCTCCTGAATGGAATTTTGATTCATTAGGGTTGTTACCAAATATTTTAACTGTTCTGTCCTCTCAAAGGATTTATTATAAACCTTTATATTGTGATTTTGTCCTGCATTCTGATCTTGAGAGGTGATCATTTACTTAGTTTTCTCAGCATTTACTGCTAGACCAGTCTCCTTGCTACTAACTACTAAAGCATCTATATTTTTCTTTATAGTTTGTATGCTTCCACCCAATATATTGTCATCATCAGCATAAACTAGAAGTTGATGTGTACCATTTAATTTAAAGCTCTC
>Ga0123355_10003561_pt1 | contig 22385 bp, 21 predicted proteins | sample TergutEmb28metaG_3_FD_89872 | JGI IMG/M metagenome (GOLD analysis project Ga0123355, IMG submission 89872) | Embiratermes neotenicus P1 segment gut microbial communities from Petit-Saut dam, French Guiana - Emb289 P1 | ecosystem: Host-associated > Arthropoda: Insects > Digestive system > Gut ... | reverse complement strand
TAGCGGCGGCCCGTAAAAGTAATGCGGTTGGTGAACTCATTCAGAGCCCCTTGAGGGGCTATGCCAGTAAAAGAGCCTTCTAGGCTCAGTGCATACCACCACTTCAAGTGGTGGTTGTGATTTCCTAATAGTTTGTGGAGCTGATGGTCGGAATCGAACCGACAACCTGCTCATTACGAGTGAGCTGCTCTGCCATTGAGCCACATCAGCATAATTGGGGCCAGTAGAATATACCATAAATCCAAGCGGTCGTCAATACCAGCCCAGTCGGTTGCGGATAGCATGATTCTTAGAAATAGTCAATAGGAAATCCCATTACATTTTGTATTTCCGGAGATTTCTTTTTTCTCTTGCACCCTGCTCTTTCATTTTAACACTTACTATTTTGGGTATATTTTACATATCGGAAACGTCAATTGGAAATTCAGCTAAAATTCTGTGACTAAAATCGGTGCTTTTTCGCTTTTATTCGACATTTTTTCTAATTTTCAAAAAAGAGTTATTTATGGGGAGAAAACATAATTCTACACCCAAAAAGCATTTACAAATAGTTATTCACATTTCCCACAGAGTTATCCACATATAATTTTCTGCTGAACTTTCGATGGTTTTGATCGTTTTTCAATAAAAAGGAAATAGCGAAAATGGAGTTTGTAAACTTTTTTGCAAGTGATCTTGTTGACATAATTCAAATTCTGCCAGATGGTGTTGCTGGGCTTTCAAAAAATGCAACCGTACCGCTAAATCGGCATGGTTGCGTAGGCGTTTAAGTCCAGATGATCCAGCGGCCCCGCTTTTTCCTCAAAGAAGGCCTGACAGGCGATCATGGCGGCGTTGTCGCCGCAGAGGGATAGAGGCGGGAGATATAGCGTATAGCCCCCGTCTCTGGCGGCCTGTTCCATATCCCGGCGGATTCGGCTGTTGGCGGCCACGCCGCCGGCCACGGCGATTTGCTTGTATCCCAGGGTTTTAGCGGCCAATATGGTGCGGGGGACCAGGGTATCGCTGATGGCGACGGCGAAAGAGGCGGCCAGGCCGGGGCGATCCAGGGTTTTCCCTTTTTGTTCGGCGTTGTGGATGATATTGAGCACGGCGGTCTTCAAACCGGAAAAACTCATATCCAGCGGACTGTCGGATACCGATGATCGGGGGAGAGGATATGCTTTTTCGTCCCCGCCCCGGGCAAGATCGTCCAGGGCTTTGCCGCCGGGATAACCCAGGCCCAATACCCGGGCCACCTTATCGAAACACTCCCCGGCGGCATCGTCCCGGGTGGTGCCGATAATGGACATGTCCGTATAGTTCCGCACGTCCACCAACAGGCTGTGGCCGCCGGAGACGACGAGACAGAGAAACGGCGGTGTAAGGTCTGGATAGGCGATATAATTGGCCGCAATGTGACCGTGTATATGGTGGACAGGGATCAGGGGAATCCCCAGGGCATAGGCCGCACTCTTGGCGAAGTTCACCCCCACCAACAGGGCCCCGATCAGCCCGGGGGCGTAGGTGACGGCAATGGCGTCCAGGTTTTCCTTCGTGATGTCCGCTTTCTCCAAGGCCGTATCCACAAGCGTTGTGATGACTTGGATATGATTGCGGGAGGCAATCTCCGGCACGACACCGCCATAGATGGCGTGGAGGTCTGCCTGGGATAGTATCTCACTGGACAGAATCTCCCGGCCGTCTCTGGAGATAGCCACGGCGGTCTCGTCGCAGGAGGTTTCGATTGCTAGGATAATCATGGGATAGTCTCCTTGTAATTTCTAAAATATACATTTAGCGCTTATTCCATCGCCTGCCGCTTTGCTAAAGCGATGGGAAATAGAACACGTAAAACTGGATAGGTCAATTTATCTGGAAGCGAGTCGAACAGGCATATTTTCTCCATCTCGCTTTGGAGAGGCATATCGGATAAGGTGTGAACTACCGCAAAATATACTTGTCCATTTCCCGATATGTCAGTTCCATGAAAAGTTCCAGAAAGCGAGTAGTCGCATAACGGCTCTATATCAAAATCAATTGCTCCCGCTTCTTCAAACAATTCTCTTTTTGCAGTTTCTAATGGCGTTTCGCCGTTTTCTATATGCCCGCCCTGTGTTTCCCATGTTGTTCTTTCTTTATGCTTACTGAAAACCCATTTGCCTTTGTGCAGCGAGATAATATCAGCATATTTATACGCACCGAGCGTGTTAAACGGATATATTTTGCATTCCATGTCAACCTCTTTCCCGCGAGCTCATTAAGGTTTTTTCGTACAACCGACATCAAACCTCATCAAAACCGCATCCTCCAGCGGATATTGATAATACCCCCGCCGCAGACCCACACGTTGGAACCCCAACCCCTCATACAGCGCAATGGCCGGGGCGTTGCCGGCCCGGACTTCTAGGTGGATAACCTCCACGCCACGCCCCTGCGCCGCTCGGATCAGAGCCTCAAGGAGCAATCGCCCTACGCCTTGGCGTTTGGCGCTTTGATCCACGGCTATGTTGTGGAGTTCCGCCTCCGGGCCGATGATCTGTAGGATGGCGAAGCCCAGCAGATGTTCCGGGCCGCTGGGGGCATCGGCCCCTACGGGTGCGTAATTGGTCTCTGCGGCCACATAGACGAGGGAGGCGGGGTCTAAAATCCGCTGCCGCAGGTGACTTTTGCTCCAGGGGTCGGAGAAGCTCTCCCGTTCGATCCGGGCGATTTCGTCTAAATGACAGAGATTGGCTGATTTGATGATAATACTCATTTCGCGTCAAACCAGGTCTTCCCGCTGTGGGCGGTGGCCTCTAAGGGGACGGCGAGGGTCATCACGTGTTCCATCTCCGCCTCTAAGAGGGCGGCCACTTGCTCCGCCTCCTCTTCGGGACACTCCACAATCAACTCGTCGTGGACTTGGAGCACGAGACGGGCTTTGAGCCCCTCGGTGCGGAGCCGCTCGTCTACGTGGATCATGGCCAGTTTCATAATATCCGCCGCCGTGCCCTGGATGGGCATGTTTAACGCCACCCGCTCCCCAAAGGATCGGATATTGAAGTTAGAGGACTGCAACTCCGGCAGGGGACGAATCCGCCCAAACAGAGTGCGTACCTGGCCCTCGGATTTGGCCTGCTCCACGATGTCGTGCATATATGAACGGACGCCGCTGTATTTGGCCAGATAGTTTTCGATATACATCTTTGCCTCAGTCTGGCTGACGCCGATATCCTGGGCCAGAGAGAAAGCGGATATCCCGTAGACGATGCCGAAGTTTACCGCCTTGGCCCGGCTCCGCATGAGGGGGGTCACGTCCTCCGGAGCCACATGGAACACCTGGGCCGCCGTCACCGTGTGGATATCCTCCTGGTTCGTGAAAGCCGCCTGCATGGTCTCGTCCCCGGAGATGTGGGCCAGGAGGCGTAACTCGATCTGGGAGTAGTCGGCGTCTACCAGTACATGGCCGGGGGCCGCCACGAACATTTTGCGAATCTCCCCGCCCAGCTCCTTGCGGATGGGAATATTTTGCAGGTTCGGCTCCGTGGAGCTGAGCCGCCCCGTGGCGGTGACGGTCATCTGGAAATTGGAGTGGATTCTGCCGTCGGGCCGGATGGCACGGGTCAGGCCGTCCACGTAGGTGCTCTTGAGTTTCGTATAGTCCCGGTAGGCCATGATCTTTGGGATAATGGGGTGCTGGTCTTTCAGTTTTTCCAAGACCTCCACATTGGTGGAATATCCCGTCTTTGTCTTCTTTGCGGGGGGGAGGCCCAGTACGTCAAAGAGAATCTGCCCCAACTGTTTGGGGGAGTTGATGTTAAATTCTTGTCCCGCCAGATGGAAAATCTCCCCTTGGGCATTGTCAATCCAGGCGGAGAGTGTTTCTCCGAAGGCCCGGAGTTCACCCTGATCTACCAGGAACCCTATGTGCTCCATTCGGGCCAGCACGGGGCAGAGGGGGAGTTCGATCCGCTGGAAGACCTCTGTGAGGGCCGCCTGTTCTAACCGCTCTTGTAAGATGGGGTATAGGTCATAGATTATATGGGTCGGCTCCGCGGAGGGATTGCTCAAATATTGATCCGCCAGCTTGTCCAGCCCGTAGTCGCTGACGGTGGGGTCTAATAGATACGCCGCCAGGGCCGTGTCGAAGAGATAGCCGCCGGGGGTGATCTCCTCGCCCAAAAGCGCCGTCATGGTGTCCTTGATGTGGTGGCCCACCTTGGGGATATCTGCGCCGAAAAGGGTCTGCAAAAAGGCGTTATACCCCTCGCCCACAGTATTCCAGGATACGACGCTGACCTGATCCGCCTCGCCGATCTCTACGCCGTCCAGATCGTCCAGAGGGCGCACGGAGACGTATTCCGCCGCCTGGATGCGCTGGATCAAGGCATCTAACTCCGCCTGGGTCTGGATATGGGCCACGGAGACTGTTACAGCGGGTTTTGACTGGGTATCGATATATGCCAGGCTGAACTTTTGGATGAGACTTTGGAACTCCAGCTTTAAGAATAGAGCCCGCAGGGCCTGGGCGTCAAAGGGGCGCCGTGTTGTCTCCTCCGGCGCGAAGGGAAAGGGGACATCACAGCGGATGGTGGCCAGATCGTAGGACAGGCGGGCGCTCTCCTCGCCGGTTGTCAGCTTATTTCGCAGGCTGTCTTTGATATCCAGAACTGGGAGGTCATCGTAGATTCGATCCAAGGTGCCGAAGCGGAGGATCAGATCCATTGCTGTCTTCTCGCCCACGCCGGGGACGCCGGGGATATTGTCGGAGCTGTCCCCCATGAGGGCTTTGAGATCGATAAACTGCCGGGGGGAGAATCCGTAGACGGACTGGAATTTTGCCGGGGTGTAGTCCTCTGTCTTGGTCTGGCCCATACGGCTGGTGACCAGCTTCACCGTCACCCGATCTGTGATCAGTTGCAGGTCATCCTTATCCCCCGTGAGGATCACACAGTCCCAGCCCGCCTGATCGCATTGGGCGGCGATGGTACCGATGAGGTCGTCCGCCTCGTAGCCCTCCACCTCGTAGCGGGGGATATACATGGCGTCTAAGATATCCTTGACCAGGGGCAATTGGGCCGCTAGCTCATCCGGCATCCCTTTCCGCTGGGCCTTGTATTCTGCGTATTGCTCGTGGCGGAACGTGGGCCCCCGCAAATCAAAGGCCACGCAGATCCCGTCGGGGTTTTCTTCGGTGAGAAATCGCTGTAAAATTGTCAAAAATCCATAGACGGCATTGGTGGGCGTGCCGTCCTTTGTGGTGAGCATCCGGATGCCGTAAAAGGCCCGGTTGATGATACTGTTGCCGTCGATGACCATGAGTTTCATGGAGGTTCCTCCTGCGTTTGTATAAACTGGAATCAGTATACCACGGGCGGGGAGTGGGTTGCAAGATACGGTGGAGGAAAACACCCGCCGCCTGGGGGCGGCACCCTCTTTACGAAAGAGGGAAGGGGAAAAATACCCTACAGCTTTTCGGCGTTCTTTTTCACCTCACGGTCAAGGCGTAGTGACTTTCTATTCTGATGACATCTCGCAACATTTCTGCTATACTATCCCCAGGCGACAATCCGCCAAAAGAGGAGCAACTATGACAGATTACTTCCGCATGAATATGGAAGAACGAGATATCCGCACAATCTCCAATCTGGGCCTGGCCCATATGGGGGATGCGGTGTATGAACTCTTGGTCAGGGCCTGGCTCTGCGAACAGGGGAAGGCTACGGCCCGTGGGCTCCATAAGGCCGCAGTAGATCGGGTGGCGGCCCCCGCTCAAGCCGCAGTTATGCGTAAACTCCTGCCCCATCTCACCGATGCGGAGCAGGCCATCTACCGCAGGGGGCGCAACGCCCGAGTCAGCGCTGTGCCGCAGAGCGCCAGTGCAGAGGAATACCACGCCGCCACGGGATTGGAGGCCCTCTTTGGACACCTTTACCTCAGAGGCGAAACGGATCGAATCGGCCAGTTGTTCGCCCTAGCCATGGACATATCACACGGGGGCCAACACGCCCCAGAGGAGAAATAACACCATGCCCCTTGATGCCGTATGTTTAACCGCTGTCCTGGAAGAGCTCCGGCCCCAGATTTTGGGGACGAGAGTGGATAAAATCCAGCAGCCGGAGAAAGACCAGATATTACTCACCCTCCGGGGGAGAGAGGGGGGCGGTAAGCTACTGTTAGCCGCCGGGACGGGCCGTGGGCGGATCCACCTGACTGCCCGATCCTATGAGAACCCCCAGCACCCGCCCATGTTCTGTATGCTGCTGCGAAAGCACCTCTCCGGGGCCAGATTGGCCGAAATCCATCAGCCGCCTATGGAGCGGATTGTCCGTTTGGAGTTTGACACCTTTGACGCCATGGGGGAGCCTAGCCGGAAGACGCTGATCTTAGAGCTCTTGGGCAAATACTGCAATCTTATCTTTATAGATCAAGAGGGGATCATCCAAGATGCCATTCGCCGGGTGGACGGGGATTTGAGCCGGACACGGACGATTTTGCCGGGGTTGTTCTATCGTCTGGCGGAGAATCAGGGAAAATGGAACCCTATAGAGGCAAAATGGACGGATATTAGAGCGCAAATAGCCGCAAATGGGCCGGATATACGCCTGGATAAATGGCTATTAGACACCTTCTTCGGCCTCTCGCCCCTCATCTGCCGGGAATTGGTGGATCGAGTCTTCGGTCAGACGGATATTCGTCTAAGTGACGCATCGCCGGATCAGATGGAGGCGTTTTTGGATGGGCTAGTGGCCTTTTTTGATCAAATCCAGGCGGGGGCGTTTACGCCCTATCAGCTATCCGAGGGGAATGCGCCCTTCGACTTCACCTATATGCCAATCCACCAGTACAGAGATCGGTTAATCCTGACACAAATGGCGGGTTTTTCCACACTCCTGGACGGATTTTATGAACAGCGGGATCGGGAGAGCACCCTGCGCCAACGGGCCGGGGCCCTGATGAAGACCGTCACCAATCTGCGGGATCGAACGGCCCGGAAACTGGCCCTCCAAGAGGAGGAGTTAAACGCCGCCGGGGATCGGGAGCGGTTTCGGGAGCAGGGGGATATTATTACCGCCAACCTCCACGCCATGATCCGGGGTCAGGAGGCCCTGACTGCGCAGAATTTTTACGATCCAAACGGGGGGGAGATCACCATTTCCCTTGACCATCTAAAAACGCCCCAGCAGAACGCCGCGGCCTATTATAAAAAGTACAACAAGGCCAAGACGGCGGAGCGCCATCTCACGGAGCAAATTGAAAAAGGCGCCCAGGAGCTGGACTATTTAAACAGCGTCTTAGATGCCCTGGGAAAGGCGGAGACGGCGGGGGACATGGCGGAGATACGCCAGGAGCTGGTAGATGCCAAGCTCATCCGTGGCGGGGGAGGGAAGCGGCAAAAGCTGCCCCCGGCAAAGCCGTTAGTGTTTCGATCCAGCGGGGGATTTGAGATCTACGTGGGGAAGAACAACGTTCAAAATGACCGGCTCACGTTTCAAGCCGCCAATCGGGGGGATTTATGGTTCCATACCCAGAAGATCCACGGCTCCCACGTGATTGTCGCCTGTGGCGGCAAGGAGCCGGATTCTCAGACCATTGAGGAGGCGGCTACGCTGGCCGCCTGGTACTCCCAGGGGCGGTCCGGGGGGAAGGTGCCTGTGGATTATACCCTGGTGAAACACGTGAAAAAACCCGCCGGCGGGAAGCCGGGGGCGGCCCATTATATTAACCATAAAACTATTTATGTAAATCCGAGTGAAGAAATTGTCCAGAAGTTGCAGAGAAAATAACTATATCTTTCCCCCGCCTTCGGCGGGCTGCCGTGCCAACCTGTTGAAAAAGTTGAAAGGCATCCGCTTGGCGGGGAAAACACCCGGCTCTGCGGAGCCACCCTCTTTACGAAAGAGGGCAAGGAGAGGTGCGACACGCTGGGCTTTCCCCCGCCGAAGGGCGGGGAAAATATGGAAAATAGTTCTTTCAAGTTGCGAAAGGAGACATAGATCATGGCGAATATAGCCCTACGACTGGCCACAGCGGAGGATGCCAAAGCGGTGGCGGACATTTATCATGACTACGTAGCCCACACGGTGATCTCGTTTGAACGCGTCCCCCCGACGGCCCAGGAGATGGAGCGGCGGATTATATCCTGCTGTGCGGTCTATCCCTTTTTGGTCTGCATCGTGGATGATCGTGTAGTTGGCTACGCCTATGCCACCCGCCAGATGGAGCGGGCGGCCTATGATTGGAACGCCGAGGTCTCGGTGTATCTGGACAAAACCGTCCAGGGCAAGGGGATCGGCCGTGCTTTGTACGAGGCGCTGGAAAAGCTCCTCCGGGCTATGGGGGTGGTGAATCTCTACGCCCGGATGGCGGAGCCAAATCCCAGGAGCAAGCAGCTCCACGTGGCCATGGGCTATACGGAGATCGGCAGGCTCCACAAAACGGGGTTCAAGCAGGGGAAGTGGTGGGATGTGATCTACTTCGAGAAACATCTGGCCCTCCACGATACGGATCACGCGCCCATCCGCTCGGTGCGGGAGCTTGATCCGGGGCTGGTGGAGGATGTTTTGGCGTATGCGGTGCAGCAGGTGCGGTTATAGGGCTCCCTCCGTCAGGCTGCGCCTGCCACCTCCCTCAATTTGAGGGAGGCTTTTTGCTCTTGACCTCTGGCCCCCTCGTTTTGAGGGGGCTGTCAGGCGCAGCCTGACTGGGGGAGCGCTTTTCTCAGACGCTTGGCCCAGGGAAATCCTCCGTCAGAGCTTCGCTCTGCCACCTCCTTTACGAAAGGAGGTTTTTTACTGCACACCCCCTACAACACCGTCACAACGTCGGCAATATCCGCCCGCATCCGCAGGGCCTCGGCTCTGGCGACGGATTGATAGTCGGAGCCGTCTCCGGTCTCCGATTGTTTCCATGCGCAATTGTGTGCTTATCGGTTCAATTAAGTTTTAAGCGTTTTTTGTTTGTTCTTTAGCATGAGCAAAGCATTTGCCCTTCATGCGTCCGCCCTGCTTTTTTGTTTCCTCTTGGCCTTGTTTTAGCTTTTGACTTGCTGTATAATAGAAGCTGGGCAGATTAAAGTAGGAAAAAGGTGTGAGACTACCTTATGTACGATAAAGTTGATTATTGGCTAGACCTGTGTGAGGATGATTTGCTCACTGCAAAGGCGCTACTAGATTCAAATCGGCTATTGCACATGGGTTTCTTCTGCAACATGATAGCTGAAAAGGCGTTTAAGGCGGCGATTGCCAAGAATACAGATGAAATGCCGCCACGCATACACGACTTACAAAGATTGGCGGTTTTTGGTGGCGTTTTTGATGCTCTGTCAGAAATGCAGTTAGCGGTTTTAGACAAACTCACCCCCATGCAGATACAGGCACGATATCCCGAATACAAAACGAGGATTGAGGCAACACTAACCGTGGAATATTGTGAGCAACTTTTGGACGAAACGGAGGAGTTATTATGTTGGATAAAAGAACGGCTAGGGAAATAGCGACACGTTATGCAGATGAAGTCCAGAAGATATTGTCTCCCACCGCTGTAATCCTTTTTGGCTCTTATGCAAGTGGAACACCAAACGAGTTTAGCGACATTGATATTGCGGTTATCGTAAGCGACTATGGCGGGAACTGGCTGGAAACAGTCACTAAGTTGTGCAGTTTAACACGGAACGTCAGCATTGACATTGAGCCGCATTTGCTGGATGAAACCAGCGACCCAAGCGGATTCTTGGCACATATCAAAAAAACAGGTGAGATCATTTTTGAAGCGGCATAGGCTGACGTCCATGAATTGAATCATATTAACTTAGAGCTGTCACTCGAAAGAGTAGCAGCTTTGTTTTTTATATTTAAGCCATAAATGAAACCTAAGGGAGAGGCTTTGACCCCCTACAACACCGTCACAACGTCGGCAATATCTGCCCGCATCCGCAGGGCCTCGGCTCTGGCGGCGGATTGATAGTCGGAGCCGTCTCCGGTTTCCGACTGTTTCCATGCGCAGAGGATGGCCCGGGCGGAGTTGACGATGGCGCCGTGGCCGTACTCGTCGAAGCAGGGGGCCACATCGGCGGCGCCGCCGCCCTGGGCGCCGTAGCCGGGGACCAGGAAGAACGCGTTTTTCAACCGTTTCCGCAGGGTGCGGGCATCCGCCGGATACGTGGCGCCGACGACGATACCCACACAGCTATAGCCGTATTCACCGATGGTGTCCACAGAGATCCGGGCCATGAGGTCGCCTACGGCGGTGTAGAGGTTCCGATCCCCGCAGATCAGGTCTTGCAACTGGCCGCCGGAGGGATTGGAGGTCTTCACCAGGGCAAATACGGATTTGTCGAATTTCTTACAAGTTTCAATAAAGGGATCAATCCCGTCAGAGCCCAGATAGGCGTTAACCGTGAGGCTGTCGGCATCAAAGGGGGCAAAGGTGGTGCCGCCGATGGTGACTTGGCCCAGATAGGCATCGCTGTAGGCGGCGGCGGTGGAGCCGATGTCGTTGCGCTTGCCGTCTAGGATGACGTAGAGGCCTTTGGACTTGGCATAGGCTATGGTCTTTTGGAGGGCCTCCACTCCGGCGTGGCCCAGTAGCTCGTAATAGGCCGACTGGGGCTTCACGGCGGGGATAATGTCCGCCAGGGCGTCGATTAAGCCGCAGTTAAACGTATAATAGGCGTCCGCCGCCGCCTGGAGGGTTTCGCCTTTTTCGGCCATATGGGCGGCTAAGATATGGGGCGGGATGTACTCCGGCCTGGGATCGAGACCCAGGACGGTGGGGTTTTTCTTTTGGATGATTTGTTTTTGTAGGCGGTCGATAGACATGGTGGGGGGTTCCTTTCTGCGGGTGTGGTGTGAGTGGTGTAGGAGCGGGAGAATCCCCGTCGGGGTTGTGTACTGAATCGCTTATTTGTAGGGACGACCGCCCTCGGTCGTCCGTCTCTAAAACGACAATCATGTGCATATGATTGGGCATAATTACATATTTATCTATTTTCACTTGGCCCTTATTTGCAACTTGGATTGTCGCATCTATACACCTCCCCAGAGGCGTTAATGCTATATACGGACGACCGAGGGCGGTCGTCCCTACTTGCCCGAATAACTCGTGCCCATCTTTTGCGCATATTGTCACAAAATATGTTCCTGCACTAGAATAATCATATCCCTTTAGGCGGATGCTTTTTCTCGTTGGTAATTCCTTCATATCTCCACCTACATCGAATACTGCACAACCCCATCACAGATCGTATACCGCACCCGGCCCCGTAGCATCATCCCGCCAAAAGGCGTATTGCGGGATTTGGAGTAGAATTTCTCCGGCTCCACAGCCCACGTCTCATCTGGATCAAAGAGGGTGATATCCGCCGGGCTGCCGGGTTGGAGGGTGCCGTAGGGGAGACCCAGAATCCGGGCGGGGTTGTAGCTCATGAGCCGGGCGATGGAGAGGAGATCCAGCTTGTCCGTGTGATATAGAACAGTCAGGGCCAGGCCCAGGGCCGTCTCCAGGCCGATCATGCCGCTTTGGGCCTTGGGAATGGGCAGTGTCTTATCCTCTATGGCGTGGGGGGCGTGATCTGTGACGATTGTATCTAGGGTGCCGTCTATGAGGCCTGCGATAATGGCGTCCCGGTCTGCGGCGGTGCGCAGGGGCGGGTTGACCCGTGCCAGAGCGCCCAGTTCCAGGAGCGCGTCCTCCGTCAGAGTAAAATACTGGGGACAGGTCTCGGCGGTGACGGGAATCCCGTCGGCTTTGGCACGGCGGATCAGCTCCACGGAACCGGCGGCGCTGATGTGGCAGAAGTGGAGGTGTGCGCCCGTATCCTGGGCTAAGAGGATATCCCGGGCCACCTGGATGACCTCGGCGACAACGGGTCTGCCAGGGAGGCCCAGTTTCTCCGCCACGCCCCCCTCGTTGACCCCGTGATTTTGTACCATCTCCCGGTCTTCGCAGTGGTTCATAACGGGGAGGGCCAGGGGCTTTGCCGTCTGTAATGCACGGCGGAGGAGGGCGGCGCTGTCTATGGGTTCGCCGTCATCGGACAGGGCCACGATCCCGGCGGCTTTCAGGGCGGCGAAATCAGTCAAAGCCTGTCCCTCTTGGCCGACGGTGACGGCACCGATAGGGAGCACTCTGGCGTGGGCCGTTTTGGCCCGCTCTTTCACGTAGGCGACAGTCTTCGGCGTATCCAGGAGGGGCTGGGTGTTGGGCATACAGGCCACGGCGGTGAATCCCCCGGCGGCGGCGGCCTTTGTCCCGGTGTAAATATCCTCTTTGTGGAGCATCCCCGGGTCCCGCAGGTGGACGTGGAGGTCAATGAGGCCGGGAAAGGCCGTAAGTCCTCGGCCGTCTATGACGGGGCCGCCCGTCTCCATTGGGCCGCAGGCGATTTTGCCCTGATGGACATAGAGGTCGCCGATCTCATCCCGGTTGTCGGCGGGGTCGATGATGCGGACTTGCTTGATGACCATAAAATCCCTCCAGTGAATTATGGGTATCTCCTCCGCGGTCGGCGGGGGAGATACAGAAAATACCTGTCTCCATCATAGCGCAAAGAGAAAAATTTGACAAGCAAATTTGCGATTTAAGCGGGTATACTATTATTCCTACACGAAAAAGCAGGAGAACGTACTTCCCCCGCCACAGCGGGGGAAGTACAGTAAATTTTTTGCTTTTTGGTTCCAAGCAATAGCGATAATCTGTGAAAAAGGGAGAACCCAATGAACAAGATGGATTTATGGAAAGGGATTGGCATCGGGGTCGGCATTGTGGCCGGTTGTGCCTTCAAGATGTTTCTGTGCTCCAGGAAGCGAAAATTAAAGAAGAATAAGCATGAGGCCATTCGCGCTTTCGGCCAGGTGGTAAACAATGTGACGGATATGTTCGGATTTTAGGCGGATATTCGGTTTTGTGTACGAGCAGATTTTGAAAAGAAATCTGCTCGTACCATTTTTTTACGAAATTTTATTGTATTTTCCGGAAAACTACGGTATGCTGGTCATCGTTATGGCGAGGCGCCATGTAATGATTATACGAGGGAGAACACAATATGAGATCAAAGAAAACGGTCCGCGCGATTAGTCTGTTCCTGTTATGCTGTATGCTACTTACTTTGGTACCTATACACGCCCTGGCTGACACAACAGGCGCCCCTGCGCCAACTGTGTCGGCGTCTAAAAAAGAATTTTCCATCACATCCGCGCTGTTGCCCCCGGGGGAAGCGGTTGCTGCGGAGTTGGCATCCTTGTCAACGCCGCCCAACACCTTTGCGGCTATTTTCCCGGATCCCGCACTGGCCCAGGCTGTGGCAGATCTCTGGCGGGTACCCGTCACCACACGGGTTACCCAGACGGATCTGGACAGAGTGCAGTTCCTGGAGGCCGATGATCGGGGGATCACAGACCTTGCGGGGATGGAATTTTTGAGATCTCTTCAAGGTGTAGATCTGAACCGGAATCGAATTCGTGATCTAGGGCCTCTCAGCGGTCTGCAAAATTTGGAGCTTCTGACCTTAGACGACAACCAGATCAGCAATCTGCAGCCCTTGGCGGGGCTCAGTTATTTAGACTGGCTTTGGTTGGACGATAATGAGATCAGCAATCTGCAGCCCCTGGCCGGGCTGACCAATCTGGGTTGGCTGACCTTGGTGGGGAATCAGGTACAGGATATCAGCCCCTTATCCGAGTTGCGCAACACATATTCTCTGTGGCTGAATGAGAATCGCATCAGCGATCTGCGGCCGTTGGCGGAGCTCACCCAACTGGAGGGGCTGTGGCTGGACGGGAATCAGATTGCCGACTTGCGGCCCTTGGCAGGACTGACCAACTTGTGGGATTTCGAGTCGATCACAGAGGTGGATGACTTTATGCTGGGTCTGTGGGTCGGTGAGCAGAACATGACCCGGCCCACGGTGGTGCAGACGAATCCTCTGGTGCTGGAAAATCCGCTGTTCCATCCAAATGGCACTCGCATTGCGCCGAGCCAGATATCTCACGGCGGCACATACGCCGCGCCGAATCTCAGGTGGGCGGGACTTCCCGCCAATACGGCGCAGGTTACATATACGTTCATCCAAAGTATTACCATCGGCTCCGCTACGGATCTGTTCTACGGTACCGTAGAACAGCCCTTGTCCGTCACGCCGTTTACGGATGTCCGCCGAGGGGATTGGTTCCATGATGCCGTGGCCTTTGTATTTGGCCATGAGATTATCAACGGGACAACGGCCACTACCTTTGATCCAGACGGCCCCCTCAGCCGTGCCATGATGGTGACGGTGCTCTATCGCATGGAGGGGGAGCCCGCTGTGACCGGTCAGCCCGCATTTGCCGATGTGCCGCCGGATACCTGGTTTAGTGACGCAATCCTATGGGCCTACGATCAGGAGATTGTGCAGGGGGTCGCCCCGGGAATGTTTGCCCCGGAACGCCTCATCACGAGACAAGAAGTTGCAACCATACTGCATCGCTACGCCCAGATCACGGGGGAGAATATAACTGTGCCGGCGGGCGTTCAATTGGCGCAGTTTACAGATAGAGATGCGGTCAGTGATTGGGCGTGGGAGGCCATGCGCTGGAGTGTACACAATGGGCTTGTCACCGGCGCAACGCCTACCACAATGAATCCCCAGGGCACAGCCACCCGCGCCGAGTGCGCTACGTTCTTGATGCGCTATATCCAGAGATTTGGATAAAATTGCGGTGGCGGTTTGATTTTTCATTCACAGGGCGGGACGCCCTCGACGCGCCGGTTCACGCAATGCGGAACCGAAATAGGTTGCGCCGAGGGCGTCCCGCCCTGCAGTTGGAATCAGCGCAGTAACGGTTGTAACTGCCGTCCCGCCAGGGCCGCCTCCGCCGTCGCGCCGATCTGGGAGAAATCCGCCACCAGGGAATTTGGCTTCGCTATAGGATCATCCTGGGTGAAGGGGACGAAATAGTAGTGCTTTCGGCCCAGCAAGGCCCCGATGTTGGCGCTGTTGCCGGATAGGCCGTCATTGGTGGAGAGGGCCAGCACCACGGGGCGCCCGTTGCGCAGGTGGGCCTTGCAGGCCATGGTGACCGTGGTGTCAGTCACGCCACACGCCAGTTTGGCCAGGGTATTCCCTGTGCAGGGCGCTACGACGATGACATCGAACAGCCCGCGGGGGCCGATGGGTTCGGCGGCGGGGATGGTGGTGATGGCCTCATTTCCCGTGATGGTCTCAATCTCCCGGTGAAAGGCGGCGGCCTGCCAGAACCGGGTGTCGGTCTGGGTGGCGGCCTCGGATAAGATGGGTGTGACATGGTATGTATCACAGAGGGAGTTTATTTCTTCCAGGATTTTGGAAAATGTACAAAAAGAGCCGCATACGGCGAGCCCCATCATTTGCTTCGGCATTGGCCTTGCTCCTGTTCTTGTAAAATATTGTAGATGGTGTCCCGGAGGACGATTGCGGAGGTCACGGGGGCCACTTTGCCCGGCAGGCTTAGCGCCCAGATGGTTTGGATGCCCATCTGTTCCGCCGCCGGGAAGTCTATGCCGCCGGGTTTGGAGCTTAAATCGATACAGAGGGTGTTGGAATCCAGCCGGCAGAGCCGATCCGGGCCTAAGATCAAGTGGGGGATGGTGTTGAATAGAATATCCACGCCGCCCAGATGCTGATCCAGGTCGTGGGTGCGGGCGCTCTCGTAGCCGTAGGCCCGGATCCAGGCCAGATCCGCCCAGGTCCGGGCCGATACGGTGACGTGGGCGCCAAGAGACCGGAGCCGGTGGGCCAGTATCTTGCCGATCCGCCCAAAGCCCAGGATCAGACAGCGGCTGCCCCACAGGGCGATGGGGGTCTCCTCCATGGCGATTTGAATCGCCCCCTCGGCGGTGGTCACGGCGTTGGCGATGACCAGTTCCTCTCTGATATAATAATCCAGGAGGGGGATTTGATATGTATCCGCCTGTTCGTGAATCTCCTCGCCGATGAGACCGCCCAAGACGAGTTGATCTTGTTTCAGGGCGGAAAAGATATCCTCCGTGGTCAGAGAAATTGCGCTCAACGGCGTATTGATGACTGTGTGCTTTCGTATAATGGGCAGGGGCAGGATCACGCAGTCTGCGCCCTGTACTGCGGCGTCCAAAGAGGACGCTTGGCACACCCCTGCCGGGGCGCGCTCCTCTATGGCGAAGACGGAGACCAGGGATCCGTCGGCGGCTAATAATTCCGCCAGCTTTACCTGCCGCATATCCCCGCCGATTACCGCAAATTTCAGATGATCCATAGGTGATGGCCTCCCGGTTGATATGATTGTGCAATCCAGTCTATTCCGGGGCGGGGGCGGAGGTGCGGGATTGGTTGGATACGCACATATGCCGCAGGTCAAGGGCAATCCTCAGTTAGCTTCGTTGACAGCTCCTTTGCACCGGAGGCACCCCTTCCGCCAAGCCAATCGCCTCGCTCTTGGGGCGTCAGTTGGAAAAGGAGCTTAAGTACTTGGTGGACAAGTTGGTGTTCTCTCAACAACAAAACGGATGCTATTCGGTATCCGTTTTGCTGCGTATGCAGCCTTTCTCTTGATTGAAAGCATTGTAATCCGCTCCCATTTCCTATATACTGGACAAAATATACACGGATGAGGAGAGATGGGCCTATGCGAATCAGAAGAGAGACCACTGCCGCACTGTTTGTCGATCTCCAAGAGCGGTTGATTCCCGTGATTGACCGGGGGGACGAGGTCGTCCGGCGGAGTGTGATTTTGCTGGAGGGATTAAAAGCGCTGGGCGTCCCCTCTGTCTTTTTGCGCCAGTATCCCAAGGGGCTGGGCGATATTGTCCCGGAGCTCCGGGCCGCAGCGGGGGCGTATACGCCATTTGATAAACTGGCCTACAGCGCCATGGGAGACGAGGCAATCGCCGGGGAGTTTCAGCGGTTGAAAGATGAGGGGATCACCACGGTCTTAGTCTGCGGGGTGGAGAGCCATGTCTGTGTGCTCCAGAGCTGTATTGATCTCGTGGCCGCCGGGTTTCAGCCCGTGCTGGTGGCGGACTGTGCGGGGTCACGCAGCGTCTATGATAAAAAAATCGGCCTGAAGCGGGCCGTACAGGAGGGGGTACTGTTGACGACTGCGGAGGCGATCTTATTTGAGCTCTGTGTCGTGGCGGGAACCGAGGAATTTAAGGCCATATCCAAGCTGGTCAAATAGACGGGAGCGGACGATGGTATATCATGTGCGATCTATGGGTCTCTTGGGCCTCGTCGGGTATGAGGTCTCCATTGAGTGCTATCTCTCCGGGGGCCTGCCGGCCTTTGACATTGTGGGCCTGCCCGACGCCGCCGTGAAAGAGTCCAGAGAGCGGGTGCGGGCGGCGATTAAGAATTGTGACTTGCGGTTCCCCGTCAGCCGGATCACGGTGAATCTGGCCCCGGCGGATAAGAAGAAAATCGGCACCCTGTACGATCTGCCCATCTTTTTGGGGATATTGGCGGCGGCGGGCTATGTGAAACATCTGCCCCAAGACGCCGCATTCCTGGGGGAGCTGAGCCTGAGCGGTGATCTGCGCCCTGTCACCGGGGCTTTACCCATGGCCATGGAGGCCAAGCGGGCGGGGATTGAGAAATTATTCCTCCCGGCGGAAAACGCCAACGAGGCCGCCTTTGTAGAGGGGCTTACCGTCTATCCCGTGGAGGATATCTTCCAGTTGATCAACCACTTGGACAAGAGCAGTCAGATCACGCCTGTCGAATCCCCGGAGATCGTCCAGGAGCCTATGATCGGGCTGGATTTTGCCGAGGTCAAGGGTCAGGAACACGTGAAGCGAGCGCTGGAGGTGGCCGCCGCCGGAGGACACAACGTGCTCCTAGTCGGCCCGCCCGGTGCGGGGAAGAGTATGCTGACCAAGCGCCTGCCCTCCATTTTGCCGGAGATGAGCAGAGCGGAGGTCATGGAGACCACGGAGATCTACTCCGTGGCGGGGATGACGGGGAAGAACCGGCCCATTATCACCAGCCGCCCCTTTCGATCTCCCCACCACACCGTATCCGGCCCCGCCATGACCGGGGGGACAAGCAATCCAAAGCCGGGGGAGATATCCCTGGCCCACAACGGGATTTTATTCTTAGACGAGTTTCCCGAATTCAGCAAATTTGTGCTGGAGACCCTGCGCCAGCCCTTAGAGGACGGGGAAGTGACCATTTCCCGGGTGTCGGGGACGGTGACCTTCCCCAGCCGGTTTATGCTGATCTGCGCCATGAATCCCTGTAAGTGCGGCTGGTACGGACACAACGCCGACCGGTGTCAGTGTACGGAGAACAGCGTCACCGGCTATCACAGCCGCCTGTCGGGGCCGCTGTTGGATCGGCTGGACATGTTTGTGGAGGTCTCGGCTCTGGAGTTTGACGAGCTGAAGGGCAACACTCCGGCGGAGTCCTCGGCGGTGATTCGAGAGCGGGTCAACGCCGCCCGGAATCTCCAGACGGCACGATACGGCGGACAGATCACCGCCAACGCCCACATGGGGCCCAAGGAGATGAAAGCGCACTGCCGCCTGGACGCCGACGGCGAGATCCTTATGCGGGGCGCCTTTGACCGCCTGGGCCTCACCGCCCGCAGCTATGATCGGATTTTACGTGTAGCCCGCACCATCGCCGACCTAGACGGCAGTGAGGGGATCGCAGCCACCCATCTGGCCGAGGCGATCCAGTATCGGACGTATGATTTTCGGGATGGGTAGGGGATGCCCGCAGCTTGTCAAAAAAACCTCCTTTTCCAAAGGAGGTGGCAGGCGCAAGCCTGAGATCGGATTATCCCTGCGCCGCAAGTCAAGGGCAATCCTCAGTCAGCTTCGCTGACATAACTGACGCCCCAAGAGGGCAAGGCGAAGCCGCAGACCGATTGGAACGGCGGAAGGAATACCTGTAGTAGCTCCTTTGGGAAAGGAGCTTTAGGCCAAGGACAAGTCAATGCCCACACTGCCACCTTACGGGCAGACTTTTTAACAATTAGGAGAGTATACACTTTGGAAGAAATCATTTTACTCAAACTGGGGGAAATTGTCCTCAAGGGGTTAAACAAGCGGTATTTTGAACAGAAGCTGCTGGCCAACGTGCGGCGGAGGTTGACCCCCTATGGGGACTTTCGGGTCTATTCCGCCCAGTCCACCATCTATGTGGAACCCCAATCGGAATCCTGCGATACCGCCGGGGCGTTTGCGAATCTGCGGACGGTCTTTGGGGTGGTATCCCTCTCCCGGGCGGCGGCCTGTGAGAAGGAGAAGGACGCCATCCTGGAGACGGCGAAAGCATATCTGAAAGAGGAGTTCAGCCGGGCCAGGTCGTTTAAAGTGGAATCCAAACGGGCGGACAAGCGGTTCCCCATGACCTCCATTCAACTCAGCCAATACGTGGGCGGCCTGCTCCACGACGCATTTCCCCATGTGGCGGTGGATGTCCACAACCCGGAGCTGACGGTGACCATCGAAGTCCGGGATTTTAAGGCCTACGTCCACGCCGCCCCGGTGCAGGGGGCGGGGGGGATGCCCGTGGGGTCCAACGGCCGGGCGGTATCCCTGCTCTCCGGCGGGATCGACAGCCCCGTGGCCACGTATATGATCGCCAAGCGGGGGATCTCCATTGTCCCGGTGCATTTTTTCTCTTTCCCCTACACGTCGGAACAGGCAAAGGAGAAAGTCTTGACCTTGGCGAAGAAACTTGTGCCCTACTGTGACGATCTCATGGTGGAAGTCGTGCCCTTCACCAAAATCCAGCAGGAGATGCAAAAATCCTGCCCCGAGGAGTATTTCACCATCGTCATGCGGCGCTTCATGATGCGGATCGCGGAGCGGATCGCCCAGGCCAACGGGTGCAAGGCCCTGGTCACGGGGGAGAGCCTGGGTCAAGTGGCCAGCCAAACCATGGAGAGCCTGGCCGCCACGGAACAGTGTATCGACCTCCCCGTCCTCCGGCCTGTCATCGGCATGGACAAGGAGGAGATCGTCACCATCGCCCGGAAGATCGATACGTTTGAGACCTCTATCCTACCCTACGAGGACTGCTGCACCGTATTCACCCCCCGCCACCCCAAGACCAAGCCCCAACTCCACCAAGTAGAGGCGGCGGAGGCCCAGATGGATATTGCGGCCCTGGTGGATGAGGCGGTTGCGGGGATTGAGCGGGTGCGTAGATAACGGATAACAATGCGCATCGTGGGATTGAGATGAAATTGTTGTAGGAGGGACGTTTGACATGGCAAAAATTGATTTCAGTACACACCAAGAAGTATGCTCTTTGATTGAGTATTGTAGAATATATAATCTTGAAGCGACCGACTTCACAGGGGATTTTATTGTCGGCAAAGGGAAAATGCGTCCTGACTTGCAATCCCATAAGCTCAATATTGGCATTGAGTGCAGAGAGGCAGGACTTCGTGATGTGTATAGGGCGATGAATGATAAAAGAAGACCTGCGGCTGCCTATATTCCAAGTAACTCAAGCGATCCTTCGAGACTGATTGAAATTGTTGCAGATAAAATGGAAAAGCTAAATAGAGTAGCAGAAGAACATGGGGAGCATTACACAAAATTTGATAAGAATGTCTTGTTTTTGAAAATTCCGATTGAACTCTACTTTTCTAATTGCAATGATGTATGCAATACTCTTGCTTGCGAGAAAGCTACTAACTGTGATAATTGCCCTAATCCAGAAAAAATTAGTTGCGTTGGCGATGAAAGTGTTGTGTTACAAGCCGTTGGGTTAAGCTGTTCTAATGATGATTGCAAGAAATACAGAATTTGTACAGTTGGAGCATTTGTAAAGGCTCTTCAAAATCATTCATTTGCGGGTGAACGTAAATACAACCCAATTATTCTTTCCAAAGATAGATATGATATCGGCGAAGATAGAAGTGAATTTTGCTGTTGGATAATAAACACTGACGATTATACGATTGTTGAGCGAAGGGGAAAACGTACTTTTTCAGAAAGCGAAAGAAGCATTATTGAAGGAGTTACTACGTGAAACCAAAACTCCCCCGCCACGCCTTCCAATCCGCACCGCATACGATCTAAATTGAAAAAAGGAGAGACCATGACCCTCTGTGCAGAAATTATCGGCGTGGGGACGGAGCTGTTACTGGGCAACACCGTCAACACGGACGCAAGAGACGTGTCCGAGGGCTTGAGCGCCCTGGGGATCAACGTCTATTATCACACGGTGGTAGGGGACAACCCGGATCGGCTCCGGCAGGCGGTGGAGATCGCCCGAGGCCGGGCGGATATCCTCATCACCACCGGCGGCCTGGGCCCTACCTTTGACGATCTGACCAAAGAAACGTTGGCCCAGTGTTTCGGCAAGGATTTAATCTACCACGAGGACATCGGCGCAGAAATCCGGGCCTATTTTGAGAAACGACTGCCCGGACATCAGATGTCGGAGAACAATCTCCGGCAGGCCTATCTGCCGGAGGGGTGTACCGTGTTCCAAAACGACTGGGGGACGGCCCCCGGTTGTGCCTTTTTCGCCGAGGATAAACACGTCCTCATGCTCCCCGGCCCGCCCAGGGAGTGCCGGGAGATGTTCAGCCACTGCGCCGTGCCGTACCTCAAGGGGTTGAGCGACGCGGAGATCCTCTCCCACAATATCCACATCTTCGGCATGGGGGAGAGCGCCGTGGAGGATACACTCCGGGGGCTCATGGAGGGGTTGACCAATCCCACCCTGGCCCCCTACGCCAAGACGGGGGAGGTCATGCTCCGCCTGACGGCGAAAGCCGAGAGCAGCGAGGCCGCCGAGGCCCAGATGGCCCCGGTGTTAGATCAGGTGCGGGCCGTGCTGGGAGACGTGATCTACGGTGTGGATACGGACAGTCTGGAGGCCACGGTGTTGGGGCTTCTGTTGGATGCGGGCAAGACCATCGCCGTGGCGGAGTCCTGTACGGGGGGACTGCTGACCAAGCGGCTCACAGATATCCCCGGCGCATCGGGTGCGTTTCTGGGCGGGGTCATCGCCTACGCCAATGAGGTCAAGACGGATCTTCTGGGCGTAGACGGAGCCTTGATCGAACAACTGGGCGCAGTCAGTGATCCTGTGGCCTGCGGCATGGCGGAGGGCGTCAGAACCCGGCTGGGGACAGATTTCGGAATCGGCATCACCGGCGTGGCCGGCCCCGGCGGCGGGACGGAGGAAAAGCCTGTGGGGACAGTATTTGTGGCAATGGCCACGGCGGATCAGACCTACGTCCGATCCCTGCGACTGGGCAACGATCGCACCCGTATCCGGGTGATGGCGGCCCACCACGCCCTGGACATGGTGCGGCGGTATCTGACGGGGCTGCCGGTGGAGACAATCCTCAGTCAGCTTCGCTGACAGCTAGGTTGCATCGTAATGTGCACCCGTAGGGACGGTCGCCTCGACCGTCCGCGGACGACCGGGGGCGGTCGTCCCTACGAAATATTTGTCCGTGTTG
>Ga0123355_10003560_pt1 | contig 22386 bp, 8 predicted proteins | sample TergutEmb28metaG_3_FD_89872 | JGI IMG/M metagenome (GOLD analysis project Ga0123355, IMG submission 89872) | Embiratermes neotenicus P1 segment gut microbial communities from Petit-Saut dam, French Guiana - Emb289 P1 | ecosystem: Host-associated > Arthropoda: Insects > Digestive system > Gut ... | reverse complement strand
TTTATTTATTTATTTATTTATTTATTTATTTATTTATTTATTTATTTATTTGTTTATTTATTTATTTATAGTTCTGTTTCATTCTTAGTATTAAATCTTCATGGTTTTTTTTTTACAATTCTTGTAATTTTTAATTCATATTTACTATTACCTTCCATAAATAAAATGTTATTCTATAGGATGTGTTGCATGGGCATGTGCAAGTGTTGTGTTTGTGTGTGTGTGTGTGTGTGTGTGTGTGTGTGTGTGTGTATAAGTACAGTTAAGCTCTGATATATCACCTCAGCAACAGAATGCCACCATCACTCAGTGCTCATGAAAGTCTCTGAAAATGAATTTCCTACTAAACTCTATCTTTCTTGTCTTCTACCCTCGATACACCATCACTTCTGCAGTCCACTAACAGTAGCACAATGTGGAGTTCAACTCTAGTTAACTGACATGAGCTGTCCAGTGATTCAGAATAATACTTTTTATTGTATCTGATTGAGTAGTTGATGCCCCACATTTTTACCAGAGGGTGGGAATAGACCTAGTTTTGAAACATGTCTTTTTTTGAATATGATATCATGGAAAATGTCCAAAACCTGAATAATACTCAGTATGTTAAAGTATTGTTAAATTGTAGTTAGCACAAAGGGGTACTGGCATTTGGGTACTCTAACAACTGTTCTCATTTCACCTTTAATAAATCAACCAATAAAGAGCACAGTGTACAGGAAAACTCCCCAGTGGTCTATATTATACCAACTCCAACATTTTTCAGTTCACAGAGAACTATTTTTAAGGAGTCATAAAATCAAGAAAATCACAAAGAGAAACATGTATGGAACCTATACATGAATACATTCATCTGGAACACGGTGCCAGATTACACAGTGTGTGCTGATGGGAAGGATTTCAAGTATTAGTACAATAGAGGCAAAGGTTCAATTTTAAAATACGTAAATCTGCAGCTTCATTAACTTGGAACAAAACTATGCTATACGATTATAAATACATGGAGATGTGTAATACTACAAGATTCCCATTTCAATTGCAAAATATGATGTAAAGCTTCCAATCTGAGTCTTCATTTTAATATGAGTTGCATGCTGTGAGTGCATGTTAATTGAGACTCTTTAAGGTGATTTTGGATATGTGATGGGCATTTTAAACTGTATGATTTTCATGTATGAATGAAAGGCTCACTTTTGTGATTTTTTTCTTAGCCTTTTTATAAAACATTATTATGTGAAATTAATAAGTTCTGAACAAAAAACACCTGCCTGTGAATATGTTGGGTTTCCAAAACTATGCATCACAGCATTGAAGTGAAGTTGTCAGTTTACATAATTTAGCATTGCACTGTAAAACCATATGAGTGTGGATGTATATCTCCACATGTTCGCAGCCTTGACACCAGTTGGAGACAAGTGGTCAGCTTCATGCCTCAGCCATTTTCTCTGCAGGACCAGAATCTGCTGTACTCATTAAATAGGGTGAATGTGTCTGAGAGCCAATTTGGACGGGGTAACAAAAAGAATAATAATGGAAGATTCAATTTTAGAATATTATGTTGTCTGGTAAATAGTTATTAACAGCTATTTAGTAGTTGATAATAATAGAACATATATCAACACAGCTGTGCAAACCTCATATCCCATGGAAGGAACACCGATTCTGCCAGGAATTCAAATATGTTTGTCCATCCTGTACTCTACTAACTACATTTATTGAATCTTATGTTTATTGGACCGTGCATCATCTTGATTGTTGAGTAAAGAGAGACCAACTTGATGTCACTTGCTTTATTATTTCTTTATTTAATGCTCAACATGTTTCAGATGTTAATACATCCATCCTCAGGAGCTTGCGACTTATGTGCTGGCTTATTTCATGGGTTGTATTGGTCTGGTTCGATGTGTGTTGGTGTTACGTTGTGGTATGGCCATACCACAACGTAACACCAACACACATCGAACCAGACCAGTACAACCCACGAAATAACTCAGCACATAAGTCGCAAGCTCCTGAGGATGGATGTATTAATATCTGAAACATGTTGAGCATTAAATAAAGAAATAATAAATCAAGTGACATCAAGTTGGTCTCTCTTTACTCAACTATACATTTATTGACTTAACATAGCTCCCACAGCAAAGAAAGTGGCCACCATTACTCATTCATACTAATGGAATATAAGCAACATTAAGTTTTTCTTCATCTTTAGTATGTCAGGTTTTGAGACATTACCCTCAGAGACACTTTGACGAATTATAACTGATACCCTGATCATGAAACCTGAGGATTTAGAACTACTAATATGAAAGAACACAATTGGACACAATTCAGAACCAATTCCATTCACTTCCTTCTCTCTTGTCTTCAAAGTAATCATTTTCAAAGAACTTTCGATGAAAATGCTATGTACTGCATCTTCACTACATACACTAATGCTCATAACCTCATATATTATATTATCCTCTCTGTATTAGGTGAAATGTGTAGATTGTGAGCCTTCTGTTTACAGCATCCTGATTACAGCTCTTCTCACTTCTTTCTTCAGTTACTTCTTGGTGAGGTCACATTGGCAGTCTTTCAGCTACATAGCAAAAATTTTAATTTAAATTAATAAAATGATGATAGGTGGTATTAAAATTGCCTCAGTGAGGTTCTTCTGCTTTAAATAGAAATTGCCCTGAATATAGGAACTGTCACTCCCTGCCCTGTAGATTTCCCTTCCATGTTTATAAATTGGTAATTCAACAAGCTGTTCAGTTTTGGTTGAATATGAGTTTGATGTTTTTAATGTTAAACAAATTTGAAAATGTACACTTAGTGTAAAAAAAAATGTAGTAAAATCCCTGAATATCAGATTTTATGACAATCCATTTGGTGGCTCTGAAGTTGTTATATGTGGACAGATAGACAGGCATGGTTAAGTTAGTAGGTGCATTCTTGCAGTTATTCATTTCAAACACACAACATTTGCTTGGAAATGTGAATTTTAATATCCTCCTTCAGTTCTTTCAGTATATGCTAGGTACACTTTTAACACATCCTGTGATCACTGTGTTCTTTAAATTCCATATGGAATTTAAAATGAGAAATTCAATAAAATTTTTAAATTTGTCATACTAAAATTATGGTGGCCTATCTCCCTATTTTTCACCATGTTTATATTTTTATGTGTGTTGTGTTATGGTTGTTGATACTTTGTATACCTTTGTGCTGTTCTGCTGTATTGAGAGCCAAATTTCAGCTTGATTTTTGCATATGTGTCACCACAAATCCTTAGTCACAGATGCCGATTTATGTGCAGTTAGAAATGTGTACCCTTATATTAAAACACTCCAAGAAGAAAAAATGAAAGATATGTTCTGTGTCTATAATGTAATAAACCTAGTATGGAGCCTCTTCTTAGTAGAATTTATGCTAAGAAAAAACTGTCTGGTAGGGAATCCTGCCCTATCAGCAATCTGAAAGTTGTGTCATCTTGTAATCATTAATATCTAAAAATGCTTTGTGTATGGTGGGAATTTGAAAAAGACAGTGTGTAACTTACCTGCTTATGTAGCCGGGTTTATATGCAATATCACTGCCATAATTAAGAAAACTTCAGTATTGGTCCAGGAAAAATAGGAAACAGAAATTAAGAAATAAACTTTGTTGAATACAACTTCCAACATAGATCATATGTTAACATTAACAGATTACTATTAGTTTCATGGTTCAATGCAGATCATGTGACAATAAATCTCTGAAATTGCACTCATTTGGATCAATTATGACAATTTTTTATTGATTTTATTAATTAAAATATAACAGCATACACATGTTAATTGACAGTTCATTTCGCATGATGAAAGACAGATTTTATTCACGAAATAGATTCTTGTCTACAAGTTAGTAAGATAATTATATTGTTGTGTATACTACGGTTGCACAAATTTCGGATGCTGGTCAGCCAGGGGATTAATTTGATATGGTGGCATTAATATTTTCTGTATAATAATTGCAGTTCTTTCCTTACATGCAAAAATTTGTATCATTTCTCACACAGTGAGCAGAAAACACCAGGTGATAGTGAGTTTTGCAGGTTGCTCCAGAATAGTGGATCCTCAGTACAGAACTTGCTTTATGTCATCCTCTTTTGCCAAGAATTTGGAAGTGGCACCTAGATTGTTACATAATTTGTGCACCTGTTTTGTATACCGTAATATGTTTTTGTGATATTGCCTAGTAGTTTGTGAATATAAACATAAAAACCATTAACATACATGTACATAAACTTGATAAATACATAAGCCTTCACTTGAAATGACAATTTTTTGTGTGTTTTGTTGGTATTTCTTTCTGAGAAATTAAAGCATTAAAACAAAATGATTTTTATATCACAGAGTACTCACAGTCTTTTAATTTGATATGTTTATGCCACTTTGACATTTACATTAATCAGAAAGGGAGAAGAAGCCAGTTCCTATATAAAACTTAAAAATGATTACTATCCCTTTCCTGGCAAGGATGAAAGGGACCAGAAGGACCTCGGCTTGTGGTCTGACTATTGTGCTGCTTTGTTCATGCTCTCAAGTGTTACTGTTGGTATCTTAAGATATAGGAGCATTCAACCTGTATCATTTTCTTAATGTGCACTTAACACTGACCAGGCAGTTAGAATTCAGTGTTCTGTATTTGAGAGGCCCTGGTATAAATGTCACTCATGCTGAGACTTTTATGGTTTCCTTCATTTCCTCCAGGTAAATGTTGGGATAGTACCTTAACATAGGCAATGTCTATTTCCTTATACATATTACTCAGTCATCATCCATCATCATTCTACCACTTAATGCCATACAGTGTATTCCATACTCATAAATAATCCCACTTAGTAATACAGCTCCAAAAATTATTTAAATATATATGGTATGAATAAGGGAATGTACCTGGTTCAATGATAAAAGTAATTAAAATGGCACAATCCACAGAAAAATGTATAGAAACATAGTACCAGTTAAGATACAAAATTGTTCGCTGCAGTTAAGTCTTGAAGTATTAAGTGTTTGCTTCACTGTTTTGATAAAATATGCCATATTTAAAATTGCAACAAAATTTATCAGGCACATAATCCTTGTCTGTAGAAACTGCTCAGTGTCTTCTAATCTGAGAAATAATGCCATTTTCTCTTTGCTACATGCTGTATGTAATGAACATGAGATATTATGACAAATGTTGACTCTGCAATCTCATGTGAGATAAATATTATGATACAGTCTGCTTGGTATACCTTATATTACCATTGTCGAATATTTTAATATGGACTTTCAAGTTAATGAGAATGTAATGTTGACAACTGAATTATCAAGATAGATTAGTGGTTTTGTTGTAATTGAGTTCCGGACAGTTCCTTCTGTAACATCCAAATTAATGGTCACTTCTCTGCATTGAACCATACAAATGTCACATTCTTACACCCTCCCACGTGAGACTTCCAAATGTTATAACGTATGAATATGAAATACGACATGAAACTTTAAAATATGTTCCTGTGCTTAAATTCTGTTAACATAGTGATTTGAAAAACAACAAATCAGATGATCAAGCCAAAAATATTAAATATCTCCATATATACAGTGATACAGTATTAGAATACAGAATACAATATTATTAGTTGCAAACTTTAAAGAATTAAAAAAATATGGTAACAGATTTTATTCTACAAATTTAACAGTTGTACATTCCACAACTTAATTTTCCTCAAACTTATCTTCCGCTATAGTAGTTGGTATGTCAAGATTATTGGAAGAAATATGTAATATGAGTAAGTAAGAGGCATGCTAATACAAAATGGTGCTAAATTAACCAAAAGCATTTGCCTAGTATTGTAATGAAATGTTATGTACATTTTGTTTTACATGTTGTATGAGTGCTGTTGTTTCAAAGAACAAACATGATGTATACTACAATTATTCCTTACTTCCAGCAGGCTAATTATAACATATTATTTCTTTGAAAATGTGACATTCTTCAGACAAGCACGATTACAGGTTTTACAGCATTTGAAAAGAAATAATTAATTACATGTTAGTAATTGTGCTAAAAATTGCAACAAAACTTTTGCTGCAAATATGTAAGACACTTAATAATGGGCTGTTACACATTTAATATCAAAGTAAGTTGATATATTAATAATTAACCTTAGTCATTACAATAAGCCAAATTATTTTAACACATTGCATGAAAGTGTCTCATTAGGGACATTTCTTCATATACCATTTTAATTAGTTCAGCTATTTATATCTATATTTTGAACACAATAATGAGTACTATGAACACGAATGCATATCATACATATTAACTGTTCCTGCAGGTTATGTTTTATCACAGAGTGTAATAAGTAGTCTGAAAAGTAACAAATTTTGGTGCCAGTACCTGGCTACAGTTAAAGCCGTAACATTAAATTAAATACTTACATCACCATAACACAGAACTTGAAATTTTATTAACTGACTTGACTCCATGAAAGAACTAAAGAACTAAATAGTTATTCAACTAGCCAAGCAATTCCCCACCATTTTTGGAATCCAGAATTAATTACTCTTCATACCTATCTTGAACCAGGTGAACCAAGTCCAAATCTTGACACCAAATTTCTATCAGATTCATTTCAATATCACTCTCCCACCAGTGTCTAGGTCATACAAGGCATCTGTCACCACAGATTTCCCAACTGAAATTTTGTATGTCTTCTGCATTACTCCCACTACTAATTTTTATATTTGATCACCCTAACAGCATTTGATAAAAAGTACAAATTATGAAGCCTCCCAAACATGTAATTATGAAACAATACCCACTTCCACCGCAGTCAGTAACATCAAATATTGGTTCCCCCATTGTCATCAGATGAATAATTCTTAGCTTCTTCCTGACCAATCACAACCTTTAAACTAGTACGTAAATACATTTTCAGCCCAGGCTACTTTTACAGATTTTGTGTTTAATTAAACACTTGCAGTGTTTGGTTTTTGAGACATGCCTATTTATAGGTTTGTGCGTGTGCACACATAGCTAATGCATGTTAGGAGGACAAACGTTTTCAATGATATCTACAGTATACATTGCCAACTACCTGAAGTGTAAATGTTCAGACATTGTATCATCAAGTCATTATTCCATTGCTACTTGAAAATTATCCTTTATCATCATCTTTATCTGGATCCACAGAATCACTTTTAAATTTATTTGATACTGAAATCACATTAAGTTCTGTTTTGATTGGTTTTTCCATAAAATTTTCACATCAAAGTATCATATTATGTAATATAATTTATTTTAGCAAGTCCATTCATCTTACTTTATAGCTTTCAGTTTCTTTGTACTGGACTCTTTTTATTGTCTGAAATTAAATAAAGTTTTTAACAGTGTAGACCTGCTGTTTGATTTCTATGTGCATAATATGGAGACCGATATAAGACTGCGTGCCCTGCTTGTTCCAAAATTTGATTGATTTTTTTATGTTACATATTTTGGTTTGTATAAATTCCAGATTACAGAATTTCAACTTTTTCATTGTTTGTGGATAATTACAACAGAATTTCTAGTATTTTATAGGTAATTTAAGTGTACGTTCAAGAATGCAATTTGTTAAAAGTCTTGGGTTAGAATTTTTTATTGCTTGCAGTTGTAAAAATGTCAGAGATTGTTATTTTTGTTACTAATATTATTGTTACATTCTCAATAGGAAGAAGGTATTACTAAAATAGATATTCTGCCTTTGTTAAATTTGCTGGAAGTAACCTCAAAGTTTCACACTGTCATCATATATATGTTTGTTAATTTACAAGCAATATTTCATATACTCTATAATTTGCTAAACTGTTGATAACCTTGTTTCACACTTCCCTTGCCCCACTGGTCCATGAATTATTGCTATCAAAGTGAAAGCAAAGTCAAAATGTTGCTTGGCCATCAATTTTTTATGTACAGATAAAAATATACTAAGTAAAAGTTCTATAGTGTTCCACTATCTATTGTGATATTTAGTTTTACTAGTGTTGGTCCCATCTCACTAGCATGTGCATCCAACATGTTGTTATTGATTGTAGGAAATTAAAAAGCACATATTTGGAAAGTCTTGTTTCTCCACCCTGTACTTCATTTCTATTTTTTTTTTAATTATTATTTATTTTAGCTTCATTTCCGTGTCATGATTTGAATTTGTTATATTTTTTGTAATAAGTACTTCCTTCACTAATATAGTGCACAACTTACCCTGTTGACGGAGCAGCAGGTTTCTCAGAAACACTTGCATATTTATTTTTTGGGCTATAGAACATCTCACCTCAGAAGCTACTAATCTTCATTCATATTGATTCACTGTAAGTATACTATTGAATAATGCTGTCAACTGATAATAGAGTTTGGAGCACTGGTGGGATGGTGTTAACAGGGGAAAAACCAAAGTATTGAGGGGAAAAAAAAAAGTCCCACTGCCACTCTGCCCGCCATAAAAGCTACATGGACTGAACTGACCCCGAATTCACTATCCTGGGAATGTATGAGATGCCTTGATCACTGACTATAATTTCCATGTGCATTGTGTATGCTGCTTAAGCTAATGTTTCTCATTAATTCGTGACACACTTCTCATGGTTCAAAAATAATGATTACTTGAACTGTAATACTGTTTTCTATGTGCTGTTTCCATGCTTCAGCTGTAACCCTGAAAGTACACTTTCATGCTTAACAAAGTCTACAAAACTCTTTGTCTTTCATATGTGTCTCATTTTTAACTAAATTTATAATTGGAAAGTAGCCACTGTCTTCACAATGGATGTATTACCATTGTGTTGGAAGGAAAGAATAATTGCAAGACGAAGTATAAGAGCATGTAATGTGTCAGTGTTAAGAATGTAAAATACATATGTATATATAAGCTGTAAATATTTTTCTGTTGAGTTCAATATCAGAAGATACGACCACTCTGAAATTTTTTACTTCCACACGAAATGGTCTACATGTGTTCATGTATGTAAGTCGAAGCAAAAGATCTTATTCGAAGAATAATTTGCAGAATGTGTGTTATAATCAAAATATGGACAAAGTACAGTAATTAACATTGCACATTTATCATAAGGACAATGTAGCTCAACTTGTTTTTATTTGTGTTGACTAGTGTGAATGAAAAGTCATGTGTTGAACAAGAAGTGTTTGCTAATGTCGCAACAAATGAAACTTTTGAATGTAATATACACAGTAATATTACAGTGAATGGTGTAAATGTTTCAGCACCACAAAAACTTCGTTCATTTTTATCACTGCCCTAAATTAGAGCTTTAAAAGATGATATACCAAGAAGAGGAGCAGAATAAAAAAAAGATGATTCAGCTCTTTAAGGACTAAAAACATTTTAAAAATGTACATCTGATTTTTTGCACTATGTTTAGTGTTGATGGAATATGTGTTTTAAAATCAGCAAGCATTTTGCAGTATATTAGTGACATAGGAGTTATTGGAGTTGATGCAATTGTAGTCAAAAGAAGGCAGCTTAAATGTACAAACAATATTTATATGGGATTATTACCAAAAATGTGAAAATGGCACCAGCTTTTAATTTGTTAGGGGAGGATGGGAACAACTGACCTGTCCTTTGATGCTTTTGTAATGTAGTTAGTCTGAGCCCAAAAACAGAACTGTTGTTCGCATTTAAAATCAACTGTAAAATTATTGTTTGCACATTGAGATAAACTACATTATAATTAAAAGGCTTGGTTTCTTCAATGTGTATCTTGGTTATCTGTGTATGATACTAGAACAAATTCTTAGGCTGTAGATGCCCCTTTATTTATCCACTCACAAGGCCTCTTTTATTATGTTAGTACAACTTGCATTTTATCATTAGCTCATATTTCCTACTTCCTTAAGCAAAATATTAATGAAATCTGGCAGAATAAAATCTGGTTTTATTAAGGATACATTCTTTAACTGAAATCAAGGTAAGTTTTGCAATGTGAGATCTAAAAAATTTGTATGGTAGAGATAAAATTTCTAACCAGTGAAACTGGTAACTAATATTATATGAGATTCTACAAATTAAATATGTCACTGTTGCATCAGTTGTAAGCACAGTATATAAGAGAAGATTTTCTTCTTTTAATGAAAGGCATTTGTAATTAGTATGTCTCATTTACCCTTCAATGATACTAGCTTGGATACAGAAACTAAATATGTTAGGAACTTCAGTCCATATATTGGTCTTTAATAGTGTAACATTATGCATCTGAAAGAACTTGGTAATGCAAAATTGTTACTCTTATGAACACCTAACAATTTTATTATATATAATTTTACTTGTCTGTGAAACATTTTATAACATTTTGTACCATAATAGGTTTTGTAAAAACGAGTTTTTAGACCCCTGCACAACCACTAAGCTGAAGGACCACCCCTTGTTGGCTGTCTGCAACTATTTGTGCGGTATATTCTCAGTAGTAACATAGGCCCTTATGGACAATGTATGGGTTTCACGGAAGGTAGAGAAATACTTGACAAACTGAGAACCTATTTGCTTCTCAAGTAGGACTGTTCTTCATGGAGTTACTTATTTGTAAGTTAATTGGTCAGTTTTTAGGCTCTTTCACAAAACTGTGAAAAGTGTCTATTAGCTTCATCATGGTTGTCCGTCTGTATGGATGGAACAACTTGACTCCTACTGAACATATTTTCATGAAATGTGATGTATGATTACTTTTTGAAAATCTGTCAAGGCAAAAGTTTTATTAAAATCTGACAATAGTAAAAGGTACTTTATATGAAAGCTCTGTAAATTTATAGTAATATCTCACTGAATTCTTAGAATGAGAAAAGTTTCAGACAAATATTCTATATAAAATCAAAACACACATTTGGTGTTCTATAACCTTTTTCTCAAAAATCTTGCCATTAATTAGATAATGTGGAAAAATATGGTACAGACAGGCCACAGGTGAAAGTATAATATGGGGCATGTACTTTGAATGCTGGATAATTAAGGCTACAGACACACTCTCAGAATATTTATCGCTTTTCCACTACAATGGTGGTTTTACAAATGTGCCTCTATGTCACGTTTATATGTATATGGCCTGTCTTTTTTAATTATAATTTCACTGACCTTCACCTGGATTGTTGTTTCCAGTAAATCTTTTATTTTAAATTTAATGGTTCCTTGTTGTTTATTTAGGGTCTGGCATTTAGAGCACTCTGCTTTGTATAATAAATAATCTACTGCCCTTTCCCTCAAATACAGTTTAACTTAGTTAATGTTTAATAAAAAATTAAAGTACAGGTAAAGCTATCCCTGTGAACACCATTAAGCCATACAGAGGGGTGGATTCTTAAGTTGGCACTGGATGGAGGTGAGCAGGGGTTGAGTAGTCAGCTTCATTCTCCAGCTGCCTCACCCCAGTACCCATTGAAAATGAGGTTCAGTGGACCATAACAGTACGTGTGGACACTATGGAGAAGAGAAAACCTCCTTTTTCTCTTCCAGGAATCATACAGTTATTCCTCAGTCATCCAGCCTCTAGCCCAGTCATTATATTAACTATTATATCCCATTCCCCTTCATGAAAAGTGTAAAATATGTATATAAATATATATATATTTTATTTCCAAACACAGTGGCAGCTCTAATCAGCCCTTATGGCCATCAAATGTGAGTCTGTTTCTTCCTGCATTGGTACACGTTGGTATTAACCTGTTCATTGTTTGCGTGACAAAATAGCTTGGAATATTCATGGCGCATTATATGCTAGCTAGGCATTTTGAAATGTAACAGAATTCATTACTTTTCCACAACTCTCAGGACACCATAAGAGACATATGATTTTAGTGTAGCACAATGACAACTACTACCAGTTCGGGTAATGAAGAATAATACAATTTTTCAAGACCTACACTAATTGTAAAACAATATTTGCTTATCAGACAAATTCCTTTATATATTCTTTGTCCTGAAATGTGTTACTGAATGCTCTCAGAAGAGATATAAAGTGTCACTGTGATCTTTATGTGTTCCATTTCCATGCATCATGTGAGTGTGTAACTGTCACTGTGATACTATAAGAACAAAACTGCGTAGAATCTTTTGTATTTATTTTTGCTCAGAATATGGCATTTAACACAGCTCCTTGGCCACCAGTGAATGGATTAAATTATGCACAAATTACAATCCCAGAAACTATGTTGTTTCAAGCATTAATGATGACAAGACAAGGATAATGGACCATTTGTTTCAGTAGGAAACACACTTGAAAAGTTAGGACTAGTATGTGTGGAACATTCTTTCACTCCTCATGTGATGTATATATTATTTAGACATCGACAGGCCCTGTGTTTCTGATGGAGAATGGCTTCGTATTAAGTACTCTGCCTCTACATGTGGACCATGTGGTTTTTTAACTTAGTTATTTTAATTACTTTGCTGTGTAATTTTATACAGATACAATACAGGGTAAATTTCAGTGGCCTGTCAAAACTGTGAGAAATTTTTATTCAATTATGTTACTTTTAAGTGTCAGGTTCTATGTAAGAAGGAAATATGTTGTTATAACATGCATATTGACATATGTCTCTTTCTTATGTGTTGAATTGAACTTCGTTCTGGGGGTGGGGGTTGGAGGCATGCTGTTTTATGGGCTCAGACATGTCAGCTGATGTGTCGCTGTAGTTATTTGGTCCTAAACATAAGAGAAATCAAAACTTGGCTTTACTGTCCATATGCTGTGGTTGAGTTATTATGTAGCTATGCGCAGTAAGAACTTTGGTTTCCGTCATAGAAAAGTTTACAAGATGTGGTGTCTGCAAATGTGTATGTGTAATTAATTGTAGTTATCACAGATTTGTAAACGAAGCTTTCCATGTGCATATTGTTATTTTTGTTGTTGTTATTATTATTATAGTTTATTTTATTTTATTTTGTTTGTGTGTGTATGCACACATGTACATGTGTGTGTGTGTGTGTGTGTGTAACGCTGATATCGAAAGAACTCTTTGAATGCACAGTTATGATAACATAATCTTACAAGAAAAACCAAGTGTAAAATATTCTACTGTTTATTTGTTGTGACAAATGTAATACTGTATGAAAACGAAAGAAAACTGTGTAACTTGATAACATTTATCATCAAAATGCGTGATTAATTTATAATTTAATGTCATGAAGCTTCATTAATATTATGTGCACATATCATGGATAGACAAATTTATGTGATCATTTTGGATGCGGAGTAATGTTAACTGTGTACTAATTAGTGGCATATACTAGGTCTAAACTGAAACCCCTTGGCAGTCCATAGTCTCTGTGCACTGTATGCATTGCTGTACAGTTATGTACAGCATAGATTATTCTATTGTACCATGGATCCCTCATGTGTGCACATTACCCTGGTCACTATAATCTTGACTAATATGCGCACACCTTGCAGAAGACTTGATACAAACTCATAAACAAAGAATTAGATATGTTCTAGGGGAAAAAATTATTGTAAGAAACAAAAGATTTTCCATTATTTCATAACAAAACTGATAGTTAAAATATATGTGATCTTCTTTGGTAAAAAAAAAATATATATATAATTTCAAATTTACAGTCAGTAACACTGGATTGCACTTCATTTAATTTCCGTGTGTTTTGTAAGCATTTTGTCCATCTCACGTTCCCATTGGTAGGTCATACTGACCCCCAGGAATGCAGACTGTGACACACAGTTACTTTACTATGCATACTTGTTTACAGCCCACATATAAGCTGTTTCAGTGTAATTGTGTTGAACATATATTCTCATTTGGGAATAATAACTTAGCAATTATGTTGATATATTTCATATTATTCCTTGACTTATGAAACAAAGTTGATGAAATCCATCTGCTAGAGGGTTAAGGAATAAAAAATAGATGGTTTTAATTGGTTGACTTGTTTTTTAGTTCAGATGTTGAAGCATCTCAATTGTAACTACATTAATAAGAAGTAACTTGGCTATGAAAGCCAAGTAGGGATCACTTGCCACTAAGCTTCATAAGATTCTGTAGAGGTTGCTCACTTTAGTTTTCTTGAGAGTGGGATTTACAGGTAATATATTCCAAAGACTTAAATAACATACATACAGCTGTAGAGGTTTTACATTTTTATTGCAAACATATGTGTTGCTGTCATCTTCATTAAAATTAGTACAGATTCTTATGGAGGTTAGAAGCATATTACATTTTTCATGAGTCTTAATTAGTGACTCTGAAAAAATTATTCATGTTACTTAATTAGTATGTATATTTGGGTAAATATGCTCTGGTCTGTGCCATTTTCTACTTTCTTATGTGTCCTTCTAAGTTGTACATGTGAAGGGAAAATGATATCAGAATAGAAAAAAAAATACTAATTATATTGTTGTATAGGTGAAAAATCTATAGATATTGTACAGAAACGTGGTGGAACATAGTTGTTATGACATAAACACATTTAAAATGAATGGGCTGTTCATGATTGAAAATATTAAATAGATTATGATAACAAAAATATATTAAGTATATTTGAGTCATGCAGTCCCAAATAGAATAACTGCATAGAATACTATACTCATTTTCTATGACTGAATTGTCTTTATATAATTTTCATGGAAGAAAAGTATACCACAACTGAATATGCCTTTTTGCGAGAATTTTAAGTGCTGTGCCTGCATTTCTTCATTGTAACTACTAATTGTATTTTTATTTGACTCGCATATCACATGCTCAGTTTTTAAAAATCTTAAGCTGCTTCTGTACTACTACCACCACAACTACTTCTGCTACCTCCAACACCACTGTCATCGTCATCATCATCATCATCATCATCATCATCATCGTCGTCATCACCATCACCATCTTCCTTGTCATTCTTCTTCCCTCCTTCTCCCCTGTGCCTTCCTCCCAATATCCTTCTCTTCCTTCTTCTTTGTCTCCTCCTCTTCTATTTCTCTATCTCCTCCTCCTCTTCCTTCTCCTTATCAACCTTTTTCTCCTTATTCTGTTATACTACAACAAACAAGCATTATACTGATTTTTAATTACAGTGAGTTTTACTTGAATGTGGTAGGTGGCAATAATCCATGATATGGGTAAATAAACTGCTGCAAACATCCTAATCATGGACGAAAAGTAAAGTGATAAAAGAAACCAGTTTCTTTTGTTAACACATTAATTTTACCTTCCCTGATATACTGTGGTAGTGCTACCATTATAATTCATTTGTACATTTTGTTTCATCACTTGCAGATGTATACTTACACTGGATACTGCTTCCATGTGTGGAGATAACATTAGAGTGAGACAAGCAGGGCACTAGTCTCACAGTCTGATCTTGTGCAATAATGCTGTTCTTACATTTGGTCCTGCTCTTGATTTTCAGACTCATTTCCATGTTTTCAGACCAGTGCTTTTAAACATATTCACCTCACATACCACTTTCACAGGCCAAAATATTTGCGCATACCATTAGGTAATAAAAATACCAACAATGCATTTTCTAATTGTATAATTTAACTTGTTACGCAGCATTAATTCTATAACTCTTTAAAGTACTACAAAAATATTAAAACAAAATAATTAATAGAAACAGGAAATCAAAATTTACAACATTCTTCACAATGAAATTAGCAATTTTAAAATACCAATTCCCAAATATCTTTGTTTACCACCAGTGGTATGCATACTACCACCTGAAAAGCACTGTTCTGGACAGATTTCAGCAACATAGATTACCAAAGTTATATAGTGTGTCTCTTCACAGATGTGCAAGGTTCTAGTGTAACAGTATAATATTCAATAACATACCATTTTGCTAAGGGAGACGAGGAATTCATACAGATTTTCTTTGGGGACAACACTTGGAAAATTGCCATTTTGAAGACCAAAAAGGAGATGGGAAGATAACATGACAGTACATTATAATGATGGTGATGATAAAACAGGGAATTATGGTGAATACCAAAAAATTTTCTGTGAATTTAGATAACATTTTTAAGTTTCCTTTTGATTATAATGATGATAGGAGAGTCTTTAGTCACCACATGGTGTCTGAATGGAAAAATGGTTTGCACATATAGAGGTAGCTGTGAGTATATCTAATTAACTGTTCCTGACAGCCATAAGAGAGTAGTCCAGCTTGCACTTTGGGCAGTGTGGATCACAGCTTGTCTTTGCAAATACCAGCAAGTTACGAAACAGTGCACAGGACATTGGAATTGACCAGATTCTTTGGCATTAAATAAACAATGGAACATGGGGTGTAATTTAGAACCTGTAATTTCAAGATTCTCTGCAGATCAGGGCCATTGAAAAGAGTAGCAAGAAAACTTACATATTACAAATTTGACTTTTATACAAACAGTGCTCCCTTAAACTTCAGTGACATTGATGTATGCAACTTCACAACGGTCTGTAGCTTTTCTGTCATTCCTCTACCTCCAGCCGCTCACCAAAAATTGTGACATACATATTATGTCTTTTAGGCTCGTTCATGGCATTGTGTAAAAGAGACTATTGGTTTCATCTTGTCTGTCCATCCGCGTGAAACAACTTGACTCCCACTGGATGGATTTTCTTAGATTGATGTTTGTGAACTGTTCGAAAATCTGTCGAGAAAATTCAAGTTTGATTACAATCCAACAAGAATACAGGATACTTTATGCGAAGGCCTATGCACATTCATGACAATACCGTATATTCTCGAACCTAATCCGCACCTGAATCTAATCCGCACTAGTTTTTGCTGATTTCTTAAACGAAAAAAAAAAATTAATTCGCGGTTCTAATCCGCAGCTCCTTCAGAAGTCGCGCGATGGGTATCGGCTGCATGGAAAGCCACCACGGAGAGCATTATCGTCAGATATTTCAAGAAGTGTTGCATAAGTAATGTTTTGGATGGATCCGAAGATGACATTCAAAGGGAGGATGATGGTGAAGATAAATATGATAGTGAATGGGTGACGGATAACGATTCAGTTATGAGTGTTGACGGCAAGTCTGATGAATAATAAATTGTAAATATTATATAATATAAATAACAAGTAAAATAATAAATTATTGTATTATATTGTTCTTAGGGCATGTACAGCAGCTCTATCATTTTTCCAAAATCCAGCTCACGACCGCGAATCTAATCCACATCTGATTTTTTAGCCCTCTGTAACTGTAAAAAGGGTGCAGATTAGATTCGAGAATATACGGTATTTCTCTTAATTCTTCCTAGAATGATAAACGTTTTAGACTAAAGTTGTAGAGAAAATCAAAACAAACATTTTATCTTCAATAAACATTTTTTGAAAATCGTGCTGTTTATGAGATAATAAATACATTGTTGCATTTCGACCGCAACAATGATTACCTGAATGCTCCATAATTTTACATTATACGCACATTGCCTTTCCTGCCTGGCATGGGAATGTAGGCTTTGAACATCACATCATAAGGCACTTAATCCATTGGCACATGTGAACCATCCGAGAGTCATCATGTAGCTGAGCAGTAGAAGTTAAAGTTTGCTAGCAGAAATTTCTATAACATACTATACCAAAAATTAGGCCATGAATTTCTTTCTCCATATTTCCAAATAATTGTCTATTAATTATCCTACTATTTTACGTTATGTAGCATCTATAAAATATAAACATAACATTTTCATATAACATTTTTGCTGCTACTGTTTGTTCCATGTTTCAAGTATATGCTTGCTTTTCTTATGGGAGTATCTAAAATATTTTCCCATGGTGTTGTGTTTGGATCAATATAACTGGTCACTTTAGAATCAGTTTTACTGGAAATGTATGCACTCTGAAACACGTCCGGCTGGCAAGAAGAAGAGCCATAAGCGCCAGAGCACAGTTAACCCTTACCCTGCTAACGTGGAGAATATGGTGAGCTCCTGGTAATGCCAGCAAATGGCAGATGGGATTTAATTCGGCGTTTAAAGGGTTAAACAGAGGTGTGATTTGTCAGAAATCCGAGGCTTTCAAAAGAAGTTGTGTCATATTAATATGTATTTACGTTCTGATGTTTAGAGGTATATTTAAAGCTGTAATTTTTAGATATTCTTTATTTACAATAGCATTTTAATGATTCAAAAAATGTTTTGCTTTTTCAATATGGAAAAAGAAAAATACAGAGAATGTTTCGTACATAATTAAAAGAACGCAGATATGCATCGCATTGCAGTAATGTGTAGCCCTGACAAAGAAGGTAGCGTGTCCTCTTAAAAAATGAATGGGGCGAAATTTTTCACCGTACTAACCAATCGGGGTTATAATTGTAAATACGCATGTGTGAGATTCATCAAATCGGTTCACGGTAAAGGTTCATAAGCTCCTAGCAATCTCTGACCTCAGCTGTATTTCAAGTAGATGTATTTACTTGGTAATTGGTAAATTATTGATTACATGCTTACAGATTACGCTGTTAACCACTGCACAGATGAGAGATCAGTGTCATAATACATTGAAAATGGCTAATTTGAACCGCGCTTGATAATAAATAATGGCTCTGCATGTGCTTTAACTTTACTACAGAAGGAAAAAATGTGTCCGAGTGTTGAGAATGGAAACCTACTATTCATTTAAATTAATTTTCTAGACGGGTAATTTAAACATTTCAGGTACCACATACCTTCATCACAGGCAACGTTTGACCAACTCATCGCAAAAGAATCTAGAACATTCTCACTGAATACATAGACCCACATATACCAAATGACCATTTTTTATAAATAAATGAGTGCAAACGACTTTAGCAGTATCATAACAGACATGGGACCAAGCATGCACAACACATGTCATCAAGAAGTGCAACCAAGGAAGTTTATTTCTCATTTTTTAAAAGGCGAATCGATGAAGGGCGTCATTTTTATTCACCAAAAATTCTCAAAATGTAGAACAATTTTTTTTTTAAATTAACAATTAATCTACTTAAGAGTATGGTGTATTGTGAGATTAATTGAAAGGCAATATGAATATATAAATATAGTATAACGCAACTTTCAGTTAGGCAATTATTAATATGTATTTCCAATAATATCTCTCCGCTACATGTTTCGGTTCGTCCACCTGGAGCTATCTGCAGGCTGAACTTTCTTAAAAGGTAATATGCACAATAGACAATGTCATGTTGATTATGAGATCTCGAATTACATTATTTAAGAATACTGTGAGTTAAAATTCAATACATGTATATATGTATATGTGTGTTTGTGCGTGAACAATACACACACACACACACACATATATATATATATATATACATACATTTACAACTATAATTCTATATATATATATATATATATATATTGTTGATATAGCTGTAAGGTCTTACGTGTCGCTGGAAGATTAAAGGGAAAGTAGGAGAATTAGATGGGTGATGCATATAGCTCCCATCTGAGAGACGAAAAATACATCTGAAAACGCTGGTCGAAAATAATCTCAAGGGAAGCGATTACTTTAAAGACTTGGGCGTAGATTTGAGTTTATTGTTAAAATGGATCCTAAAGAAATCGCGTGCAAGTGTCTCAGTGGAATTAGTAAGCCAATCGTTGATCATTTAATTTGCAGTTACCGATGTTACGGTTGCGTCGTTAGCACGTCTGCTTCATACTTGAAAGGACCAGCGCTCAAATCTTATACTAGCTTCACTGAAATGTACTTGGTTTTGTTAGGTCGGCCCACGCAAATGCCAAGACAGTACCTTAACATATACTTCAATTCATTTTGTTTTCGAGTCATCATCATTTACAAATCATCCATTACTCGAATGTTCTATAATAGTCAGCTGAAGCTGGCGCGCTTAACCGGGAATCACTCAATATGAACAATACGAATAGTCAGTTAATAGATACCTTCTGGCCGCCCGCGTTATTCTGTGTTGATAAGGAAAATGATAAGCATACACGTTTCTACGAAGATTAATAATTTGGCATTGGATATTACAGTACCGTCAAGGAGAGTACAAGACAGGTGACATTCTAACACTACTCAGTGAACTTTGTTCTACAATAATTTCATTTTCGAAATCAATATTAATTTTGTGCCAATTTTATTTCAGCGTAAAACTGAAATACCCTGAATCTACACTCTTGCGCTCCGAGAGAAGTTAATTACAGAACGACCGGCTACTATTTTGGGATTTGATTTAATAATGTCCGAAAAATGTGTTCGATTTTCGTTCCACTACGATCAGTCTAACGAGCCTAGTTCTTGATTTTGAGAGAGAATATTGAACCAAAATGTTAAACGTAAGGTTTTAATACTATGTCTCAACCATGAGAAACTGTCAGTTGTTAACAGTACGATACTCCTACTGTGGAACAAACTGGGAATACGCCACCGATTATTGTACACTGTTTGTAGACTATGCATTTCGTAGGTAACAGGACAGTCTTTACACTACACTCTTTGCGAATATTGATGTTACGCCGCCACCAAAACTTAGACCGTAGTTAACAAAATCTTATGGTCGAAAGACTATTATTATAGTTTTATGACCACCCTTAATTTATAGTCAATTAATACAAAAAAATTACGAAGTATATGCGCTGTAGAGGAACGGCGATACCTTCATATAAACATTCATAGCTACATATTCATGCGCGATGTAACCACCAAGTGATGCCGTAGCCATAGACACCGAAGCCGCTACGAGTCAACAACAAAGAAGGTGAATATTTTTTCACGTCTATGTTATCTCGTAATGTGTGATGTAAGCATGCTTCCGCGTTTGTGTGTCTCCGCTGTCGTCTTTGTCACGTGTATTTATGTGGTAATTATGTTTCATTGTTGTTAACCGATGCAGTTTACGGAGGTAGACAGACGAACCACTGTGCGATGTAACACCAAGATGGCGATGTTGTTTTAGCAACTGGCATTGTGTTTCCATGAAATTCCTTCGTATCGTGTACGATTCTCGTTTTGGATGTTGTCTATATATCACGGTGATGTGATAGTTTATATAAAAACAGTCTGGGTGCGAAGAAGGCGACCATCACATTGGCACGAAAGGCGAGAGGTGAGTATTTGAATTCCATTTGGGGGACAAATGTTCCTGACGTTTGCTGTATATATATGTTTGTTAATTTGTGTAAGTGGTAGTACGTGACAACTGTACATGTTCTTTGTAATTGTGTACGCCGTAGTTTCTTTGTATGTAAATCTTATTTCACTAGGAAAGTTAGGTTATAACAGTACACATTTATTATGCAATTGTAGTGGCGCCACGAAGGAAAGAGGGTGAATGTTACACCTAGTGGTCGAATTAAAAAAAAAAATTCTTGAAAATATAGAGATATGATAAAACAAGCTCTAAATCGTTTTTGGTATCATCCACAATGATTTTATGTGGGCATTCACTACTTAAATGAATACACAGTCATGCTTGTTTTTTATATATCATTGGATGAGAACACTGGACCTAGCGAAATCTTTTAACATGGCACACGTTGAGTTAAAAGTTACCTAGACACGAGATTAACTGAAATTCGTGAAATACTGCCGAACTTGCAAGTACACATCAAATAGGCCGGGTGGACTCTAAATAATGATAATTGTTTAAAAGGATATCAAACAGTAATTATTGAATGTTGCAGTGACCATTCTTGCTTTGTATTTAGGAGATACTATAGTCTGTTTAGAATAACCATGTATGACACACAAAGAGAAGCTGAGCTGGTAACATGTAGATCTTGCATTCCTGATTAGTCATTTGTGGCCTATCATTATTCAGCTTATTTGTTACTGGTAATAAGCAAAATTGTTTAGAACATGTTGGGTTAATGAAACGTCCAGCAACAATAAATGTGTTGCATTTGATGGTAAACTACAGTTAAGTACCTTTTCTTCATTGACTTTGGAGAGGCTGACCCTAAGCATAGTTCACACAGTGTTTGTTCTTCTAGCACACAGAAAACATTCACTGGCAGAGTTTTGTGTGTCATGACCCATTAGAACAGTTACTGATGGTTGTGAAATAGCATGAAGGAATATCATATTTTTACACTGTTTTAACTGCCCATCTTTTAGAGTGGTGCAGTGATGCTGTTGGTATTATTTACTTAACTTTTTAGGTGTGTTGACATGGTTGGAAAAAGTGCCTTTCAGCTTTGTCATGGGCCCCTGTCTGTATGACTGTATGGCTGTACACATGTATCAGCACAGCTCCCACTGGATGGATTTCCATCACATTGATATTGTGTGGCCTTTCATGAAAATCTGTTGAGAAAATCCAGATTTGTTTAACCCTTTCCCCGTTCAATTTAAATCGCTAGTGCCTGGGCAGAAGAGCCGAGTTTTTTCACGGGACATTTAAATTTACGTACTATACCAGAAACGCTTTAGAGCATTTAGAGGGGGAGGG
>Ga0123355_10003559_pt1 | contig 22391 bp, 23 predicted proteins | sample TergutEmb28metaG_3_FD_89872 | JGI IMG/M metagenome (GOLD analysis project Ga0123355, IMG submission 89872) | Embiratermes neotenicus P1 segment gut microbial communities from Petit-Saut dam, French Guiana - Emb289 P1 | ecosystem: Host-associated > Arthropoda: Insects > Digestive system > Gut ... | reverse complement strand
ATTAACAATGCCTGTGTCCTTATAAAGGACCGCCGTCATGAGCTACGGCGTGCAACACTCAGTACCCTGCAACGCGCACACAAGTGCATTGAGGTTGGTGGCGGCATCTTTGAAAATTTGTTAAGAGATGTTCCAGACGTCGACGGTCCAGTGTATTGTCCATTGCAGATCATCAGTAACACAGTCCAATGTGAAGGTGGTAACACGAGATGCATTGCTTGGTCGCATTTTGAAGGCCGCAGACCGCATCTGAATGAGTCAGCGAAAGCCGCAAAGAACAAATAGCGTAGTTCACAACCGATCGGCAGCCTGTTTTGCGGCCGGCGTTGACATTTTCTAAAACAACTTTAAGCACAGATCAATTCAAATTAAAGGTAATTTCATGAAGTTAACTTTACATTTATACTTTAAATGTGTCATGTATTATGCTGTTTTATTATTTTCTTCCGTTCATTGTCAATAATCATTACCTACTATTCCAAGTCTGAAGCGGTCATAACTCCGTAAACGTTCAGAATCGGACCCATGTTCATATGAACTTTTTTTGCTTAGAATCACTCATACTATCACATCCCAAAGTAATGCAGATTCCTCCTGAATCATCCTGTATGTACCGCAGTGTAGTCACCCTTTGTACCGAAACGTGGTTATATTTGTACAGCACAATGGTCGCCATATGTACAGCACAGTGGTCATTATATGTACCACACATTGGTCAATATATGTACCGCAAAGTGGTCACTAAATGTACAGCATACTTGTCAATATATTTACCGCACAGTGGTCAACATATGTACCGCACAGTGATCAAAATATGTACCGCACAGTGGTCACTATATGTACCGCAATGTGGTCACTATATATACAGCACAGTGATCAGTATATTTACCGCACTATTGTCAATATATCTACATTATTTTGGTCAATATATTTACAGCAGTTTGTTCACTATATACACCGCACTGTGGTCATTATATATACAGCACAGTGGTCAATATATTTACCGCAGAATGGTAAATATTTTACAGCACAGTGGTCAATATATGTACCGCAAAGTCGTCAGTATATTTACAGAATACTGGTCACTATAATTACAGCAGAGTGTTTAATATATATACCGCATAATGCTCTCTATTTTGCACCGCACATAGATCACTATAGGTCACTATATGTACAGCACAGTGATTAAAATTTGTACCGCACAGTGGTCACAATTTGTACTGCCCAGTGGTCACTCTATGTACCGCAAAGTGGTCACTATTTGTACAGCACAGCATTGGTCACAATATGTACCGCACGATAGTCACTATATGTGCAGCAATGTAGTCAATATATTTACAGCACATTTGTCACTACATGTACCGCACAGTGGTCAATATATTTACCGCAAAGTCTTAACTATATGTACAGCTTATTGTTTATTATTGTATGTACCGAACAGTGGTCAATATTTGTACATCACATTCGTCAATATATGTACAGAGCAGTGATCATTATATGCACAGCATCGTGGTCACTGTATGTACAGCACAATTGTCACAATATGTACCCCAAATCTGTCACGATATGTACAGCACAGTGGTCACTATATGTACCGCACAGTGGTCACTATATGTACAGAAGAGTAATTTCTATATTTACCGCACAGTAGTAACAATATGTACATCAGTTTGGACACTATATATACAGCACATTGGTCACTATACATACCGCAAATTTGTCACAATTTATACAGCACATTCGGCACAATATGTACCGCATTGTGGTCAGTATATGTACAGCACAGTGGTCACTAGATTTACCGCAAATTTGTCACAATTTATACAGCACATTGGGCACAATATGTACCGCAATGTGGTCACTATATGTACAGCACAGTGGTCAATATATGTACCGCAAAGTTGTCACAATATATACCGCATATTTGTCAAAATATTTACAGCACAGTGGTTACTAAACGTACCTCAGAGTTGGCACAATATTTACAGAACCGTGATCAAAATATGTACCGTCAATTGGTCACTATATTTACCGAACAGTGGTCACTAAATGTACAGGACAGTGGTCAATCTATATACAGCACAGTGTCCACTATATTTACGGCAGTTTGATCACTATATGTACCACACAATGGTCACTATATGTATCAAACATTTGTCATTTTATGTACAGCACATTGGTCAATATATGTACAGCACAGTGGTCAATATATGTACCGAACAGTGGTCACTCTATGTTCCGCACAATTGTCACTATATGTACAGCATAATTCTCACTATATGTACCGCAAAATGGTCAATATATGTTCCGTAATTATGTCACTATATTTACAGCACATTTGTCACGATATATACCGCAAATTGGTCAATATATATACCGCACAAAAATCACAATATGTACCGCACAGTGGTCTCTAAATGTACCTCACTGTTTTAACTATATTTACAGCACATTGATCACTATATGTACCGCACAGTGGTCACTATATGTACATCACATTCGTCACTATATACAGCACAGTGGTCGAAATTTACACCGCACAGTGGTTATTATATTTACAGCAAAATGGTCAATATATGTACCGCAGTTTAGTCACTATATGTACAGCACAGTGGTCATAATTTTTACCGCACAATGGTCAAAGTATGTACCGCATAATTTTCGCAATATGTACATCAGAATTTTTACTATATGTACTGCAGAGTGGTCACTAATTGTACAGCACAGTGATCACAATTAGTACCGCACTTTGTTCATTATATGTACCGCACAATTGTCACTATATGTACAGCACAGTGATCAAAATAATTACCGCACATTGGTCCAAATCTTTTCCGAACTATTGTCACTGTATGTACAGCACTGTGGTCACTATATGTATCGCACAGTGGTCCCTATGTACACAGCACAGGGATCACTATATGTACCGCAAAATGGTCACTATCTGTACCGCACAGTGGTCACTATATATGCAGCACTGTGGTAAGTATATGTACCGCATAATGGTCAATATGCATACCGCACAGAAGTTACAATTTGTACCGCACAATAGTCAATATATGTACAGCACAATGCTCACTATTTGTACAGCATATTGGTTACAATATTTACCGCAGGGTGTTCACTATATATACAGCACAGTTATCACAATTTGTACCGCACAATCATCACTATATGTACCGTACAATTGTGTCTATATATACCGCACAGTCGTCACTATATGTACCGCACAATGCTCACTATATGTACCGCAAAGTGGTCTCTATTTGTACAGCACATTGGTCACTATATTTACCGCACTTTGGTCACTATATTTACCGCACCTTTTTCACTATATTTATAGCACATTGGTCACCATATGTACAGCACAGTGATCATTATATGTACCGCACATTCGTCAATATATTTACCGCACATTGTTCCCTATATGTACAGCACATTGGTCACTATGTTTACCGCAGAGTGGTCACTATATGTACCGCCGGTTTAACATTAAAATTTTTGCGTTCTGCCCACACAGTTTATTTATGTGTTTTGTGTAGATCTCAGAACAAACCGCGATTATTTCACTGTACAACTTTAACTGACCGGTTTTCACAGCAAAGTTTTAATCCCTTATAGCCAGTGGTCACTATATATACCACCAACTTAAAATTCAACAATTCTGTGTTCTGCCCTCACAGTGTATTTTTGTGTTTTGTGCGGATCTGGGAACAAACAGCGATTATTTCCCTCACATTTGTCTCCCCCTCAGTCTGTTTTCATGCCGGAATTGCTTCACAATTTTATATCTTCCCACACTTCAATTGCACGCACGCACAAACAAATGTACAGCACATCTGTATAGATCAGTATCAATTCCAACGCAATTTTTTCATTACATTTTACCATATAAAAATAATGTATGTTTACGAAATCTTAAATTAGGATCTACACGGCACTGATTATTGTATTAATTTTGTCCAGTGCTTCATATTTTTTCTAAATTTGCAACACTATATTTCGGACCCAGCAGTTCTTTCACCGAGTGTTCGTAGCTCCAACTTCAAACCCGTACGTAACCTAAACTAACACAACTTAATTTAATATAACCTAACCTAACCTAACCAAAACTAACCGAACCTAACCTAACTTACCCTAACTTAACCGAACCTAATCCAACTTAACTTAACCTAAGTTAACCTCCCCTAACCTAACCTAGCCTAACCTAAACTAACCTAACCTATCCTAACATAACCTAACAGCCTAACCTAACCTAAAATAACCTAACCTAACCTAACGTAATATAACCTAACCTAGCCTAGCCTAACCTAACATAAACTAACCTAAATTACCCTAACCTTACCTAACATAGCATAGCCAACCTAGCCTAGCCAAGCCTAACCTAACCTAACCTAACTTAAATAAACAAACCCAACCTAACATAACCTAACCTAGCCTAGCCTAACCTGAATTAACCTAATGTAACCAAAGCTAACCCAACGCAAACCAACCCAACCCAACCCAATATAAATTAAACTAACCTAAACTAACCTAACCTAACCTAGCCTAGCCTAGCCTACCCTAACCTATTCTAGCCTAGCCTAGCTTAGCCTAGCCTAGCCTAGTCTAGCCTAACCTAACTTAACCTAGCCTAACCTAACCCAACCTAACACAACCTAACCCAAACTAAACCAATTTAACGCAATATAAACCAACCTAACCCAACCTAACGCAACTTAACCCAACCTAAACTAACCGAACTTAACCTAACCTAACCTAACCTAATCTAACACAACCTAACCTAACCTAACCTAACCAAATATAGCCTAACTTAACTAACCTAACCTAACCTAACCTAGCCTAGCCTAGCCTAGCCTAACCTATCCTAGCCTAGCCTAGCTTAGCCTAGCCTAAACTAACTTAACCTAGCCTAACCTAACCTAACCTAACCCAACCTAACCCAACCTAACCCAACCTAACGCAATATATCCCAACCTAACCCAACCTAACTCAACTTAACCCAACCTAACCTAACCGAACCTAACTTAACCTAACTCTACCTAACCTAACCTAACCTATCGTAACCTAATCTAACCTAACCTAAACTAACCAAATGTAACCTAGCCTAACCTAACCTAAATTAACCTAACCTAACCTAAACTAATCTAACCTAAACTAACCTAACCTAAACTAACCTAACCTAACCTAACCTAACCTAGCCTAGCCTAGCCTAACCTAACGTAACCTAATCCAACCCAACCCAAGGCAACCCAACCCAACCCAACACAACTTAACCTAACCTAACCTAACCTAACCTAACCTAGCCTAGCGTACCCTAGCCTGGCCTAGCCTAGCCTAGCCTAGCCTAGCCTAGCCTAACCTAGCCTAACCTAACGTAACCTAACCCAACCTAACTTAACCTAACCTAACCTAACCTAACCTAGCCTAGCCTAGCCTAGCCTAGCCTAACGTAACCTAGCCCAACCTAACCTAGCCTAACCCCACCTAACCCAACCTAACCCAACCTAACGCAACCTAACCCAACCTAACCCAACCTAACTTAATTACTGCAGCCACGCCTGCTATGAGAGAAACCTTGAAATTGTGTCTAAGATTCGTAAGTTACAAGATATAACAACAGGGCTGATATGAGCCATATTGCGTCGACGTACCTTGAACGATGTGGCCATAAATGAGAGGATCTTAGTGCCTGGGTTCGAAACAAACTCACTTACAGACAGTTTAAAACCACCACTTTAGTACAGTATCACCTGCTCTTCACAACAAACTTCCCAGTGAATCGATTTTGTATGCTGCATGCATTTACAACGAGGCCTAAACATGCACACAATGCATACATACATACATACATACATATATACATACATACATACATACATATATACGTGTATGTGCGTACATTGGTACATTGGCCTGTGGAACCTGGGAACTGTTCCCGCTTGAAGCCGGACACTCCAACTGTTCCCGCTTTAAGCCGGACACTCCAACAGTTCCCGCCTTAAGCCGGACACTCCAACAGTTCCCGCTTTAAGCCGGACATTCCAAAAGTTCCTTTTTAAGCCGGACACTCCAACAGTTCCTCTTTAAGCCGGACACTCCAACAGTTCCTCTTTAAGCCGGACACTCCAACAGTTCTCGCTTTAATTCGGACACTAAGAGTTCCGCTTTAAACCGGACACTCCAATAGTTCCCACTTTAAGCCGGACACTCCAACTTGTCACGAATAAAGAACTGTTTCAGATCTTCCACATCTCTTCAGTCACAATGACATATGAAGCCGTTTGATAACGTCCCGCGACGGTGGCTCAACCCATCTTACAGATTTCTCTGCACAGATATAACCCATGCAATGGTTCATACTGTATAATTACTTTTCCTCGCCAACTCCTAAGATACATGCTGAAGGCACATAAAACGAAAAATACCCAATACATTTTTGTCTACAAACGTTGTTTTAAATATTTTTCGATTTTCAAAAAAATATTCGTAAGTTTAGGTGTGAGTGACGCACCTACGCACGCGCAAGGGCGTGGAGCTTTTAAGTATCCTGCATTTTTCTCACTCTAACTTGCATTGCAATGTTGCCAACGTCACAGTGAAGCTAACCGTGTCCGCACCGTATGAAAATCCATTGGACCTTTCTTAACTTGGCTGCTGCAGGCAGACGGACAGACACGACGGAGCTGATAGACGCAATTTCCCAACTTCCATCAGCGAAGGTGCGGACGACTCACCCGCTAAGCCATGCTCCGACATGCACTCTCATCTCCCGCCGCACTGTTCTTTGTATCACAGATGGCTGGCGCAGTAAGTTCCTTTGCCACTCTCTGCTACTGTTTCTCTCTGCTTTTAACAGTTAAGGTTTTGTTTATTTGACCTTTCGAAGAGCGGGTTCGATGCAAATATTATGTACACAAAATTCGGTTCCTGCCTCACAGTAGACGTGTTACGTCATCGCACATAAACGAAGCAGTTGATGAAGTAAGATTGCTTGCTGAATGACCTGTTAGGCACGGTGCATAAACAAACACGCCCTGCAGGTGGCAGGTGCAGTCAGCGCCATGATGCGCTGGGTTCAAATCTCTCTGCATGGAAGTTGTTAGCTATGCATATTGAAAACGTTTCACAGAAGAAACGTGGGCGCACTCCGGCAATCACGCAAAGGGACACTCACGCACAAGTTACTGTACAGAAATGGTTTGACAGAATGAGGATCGGTTTGAAGTTTGAGGCGTCATTGGCCACGGTCAATGAATGAACATTTTCTTGTCTCCCTCTTCCAACAGAGAGAAAAGAAAGACCGTGTTCATTCCTTGGTAGGTGAGGTTCAGATACGCACGGAACGTGACCGACAGCAGGGCATTACCTGAGCTGTTTACAAACTTCCATAAAGGCACATACACAGCGTGTAAGACTACCTCTTATCGGCTGTTGTTGGTAGTGCTGTATCAACTGCGGGAGTCTGATCACTCGCGTCACGGTAGCCAAACCGTGCGTAGTGACAATGTCGACGGCAAGATGGCCGTCCCCGTATCAATTGTGTCATTCGCCTGGAAGGATTAAAGAGAGAAAGAGAGAGAGGCTATGTGCTGCGCATGCTGCAAGTCCAACCAAGCACATACACTGAAGTTGCGAATCTTTTGATGCCAGTTGTGTTCAGCAGGGTCAATTGTATCGTCCTTGCAAATTCACCCCTTCATACGCAAGAGGCTATTAGACTCACATGAACTACCCTAGTACTATTAGCATTCCTATTTCTTATTTCGTACAGCGGAGGTTCAAATCCAGGTTACAATCCTGGGTAGCTGTAGATTTATGTGGTTTTCTTCACCCCTAATTGAAAATGCTGTTCTTTGGCCACAGTGCATCCTTACATAATGAATACAATTATGTACTTATGTTTATCTTATGTATATTGGACCGCGAATCATTGGGTAGTTGAAGAATAAAAAACCAACTTGATGTCACTTGCTAATTTATTTCACTTCTTATTTGCTCAACATGTTTCGGACATTAATATATCCATCATCAGGAGCTTGCGACTATTCTGTAGAATTACCACATTGGTCGTATTGTTCTTGGTTCGATGTGTGTTGGAGTTTCGGTGTGGTTGGTTTGGAGTGGTATCCGTGTTGCAAGCTGAAACACAACTCTACCAATGTGGTAATTCAACAGAATAATCGCAATCTCCTGGTGATGGATATATTATTTTCCGAAACATGTTGAGCACATAAGAAGTGAAATAAAGTAGCAAGTGACATTAAGTTGGTCTTTTATTCTTCAACAATCCTATAGGTCAGCACTACTTATTTATTAAAACATAGGCTTTTACATGTTTCGACCCAACATTAGGTCATCCTCAGGCCTGTAGCAGACTAAGTCATTGGTCCTGTGTGTATATTGGGATCCAAATATTTTTGGCAGTCGCAAGAATACATAAAATCTAGCAACTATTTATTTTTGGCTGGATAAAATTCGTAGCTTACATTTACGATTAAATTGTTTAAAACATGGGTTGTATTTACAATTGCAACATTTCAAATTTATCAATAATATATTCTACGGGTGCCTAAGGTATTGATATAGTCGTTCGCTGGGGTAAGTTTTGTGTAGTCACAGCTTCTCACAGTTGCCCGTGTTGCTTCTTTATGCATCCTGAAATTCCACACTACGTCATCTGAGCTGCTTGAAACGTTGTGAAAATTGATACATAGAGGATATTCTTAGGTTTAATTCGAGTTACAGATCTTTACATAATTCCGAGCTGTTGACTGGTTCAAATTGAACCCATCGGCTCACCCAATGGGCGGTCTCAGCTGATGCAGCCCATTGCCTGCAAGGCTCCGTAAATAATGTACAGACATGGAATTTAGTGACGAGAATTCGTTACCGTTTGATCGCGTCACACCAGACACCGGAAGGCTAATTTTAATGAGTATGGTAACAGTAGAGAGAGTGAAAGTTGCGCTGTGTGATGGACTCACGGACCGTCGCAACAAAGGGGAAGTTTGCATTCTGTAATCTCCCGTCCAGTTAGCTGCAGTAAATACCTTGAATTAACTGACGCTTGTACTGCCTTCGACACAATTACCAAACACATAAAGCCCATTTTATCCCGTCCACGCGTAGGGCAGCTTTATTGTGTGGGCAGCTTGAATTATAGCCCCGCATTTAGCCCCACTCACAGTGATCCACCTAACAAGCACTTCGAAGCGCTATAAATTTCAGACAAGCGAAGGCCTCCCATTCTTCTTATCCGATGCAATTTACTGTCCTTACAGGCACAGTAGAAGGAACATTCTGTATAAAGGATAATATTTTTAGCGTACTTTTACTTCCTATTTGTACGTGTCAAAGGTTAGTACCGGAGGAGCCATTTATTTGAATTCCGTCCACAAATTCTCATTTTCCCTTCACGAGAAGTGAATAAATTTACAGAACCTGGGACCTAATTCAGAGCGCCGGACCGGACAGAGCGGACAGAGAGTGAGAAGTTCCAAATGTGACGTAAGGAGGTGGGAATTGTAATGCATTTTGGGGGTTTTGGTAATAAACTGCTGATTTGTGTAAAGGCTCAACGTTGGTAGCTGGGAGCTGCATTAGTGATAATACCCGTATAGCGGTGTGACATGTAATGTGACAGATCAGCAAATAGTGACACATGTCACTGCAGTGCTGCATGTAATGTGACAGCAGCAAATAGCGACACATGTCACTGCAGTGCTGCATGAAATGTGACACATCAGCAAATAGTGACACATGTCACTGCAGTGGTGCATGTAATGTGACAAGTCAGCAAATAATGACTTATGTCACCGCAGTGCTTCATGTAATGTGACAGATCAGCAAATAGTGACACATATTGTCTAGCACTAGGGACAGAATTTTGCATTAATTTGTGTATTGGTTTATTAGTGGTTAAGATTTCTTATGTTTCATGTTACTATATAGGATAGCTTAGGTTTCTGAGCATTATGTATTGAAATTAGGGCATCTGGCTTTGAAACGTGCTTAGCAACAGCGTTAATGCTGGGTCAGCAAGAATCTTTACCCAATCAGATTGCAGTGAAAATTTCCTAAAGAGTTCCAGGCACACTTTGGTCTTCGTTTGACACCCCAGCCATGCGTCTAAGTTACTACGCATCCCCTTGCTTTGTGCTTCAAAAATCCACGCCACGCTTCCCGAGGCTTGGCATCGTCAGTCAAAGGCCTCGTTCCGCATGGGTTAGACCTGCGTCAGGCATGTTCTTCTTCGAACAAGGAAGATCACATTATAAAGTGTAAATTCAAACATCAAGCAGCATTCCTGCTTTACACTGAATCATGTAAAAGTGTTTATTAATACCTGCGACCACAACGGTCCAGAAATATGGGTGGCATCTCCACCAACATATATATTTTCATTGTGCGCCTACTTATTTTTTTGCATTCTTTTTTCCTAAGGCATTCGTTTGCAGGCACAGCCCCAGTGTCTGTGTATCACGGAGTTATGCTCCACGCCTGTTCGTTTGTGTTCTTCACTTCTACAGCAGTTCAAAGTAAGTGAAAATGTGTCAGTGCGAGAAGGTTTTTTTTTTACCACTTCACTGAGACAAGCAAACAGCAGTACAGCAAGTGAGTACCACAGTACTACAGTGTTACCACCAGTAACAGTGTCACTTTACGACAGTAAATTACTTTACAAACAGTGCTACTACAAGCATTTAATACAATGTGTTACCAGTGTAATTCAACATACAAACAGTGCTACTCCACGAGTTCACGACAATTGTATCCAGTGTAATCTTTTTGCACATAACCAGTTTTATCTTAAAATTAAAGTTTAGAGTTTTATAGAATAAATTAAAAATTGCTTTGACCAGCATTACAGTGAGTAGATCAATTGTCTATTCAACCCTTTATGTTCCCTTGTACCAGAGCAAGAGCGAACACATATCATTACAGTGCTGCATGTAATGTGGCAGATCAGCAAATAGTGACACATGTCACTGCAGTGCTGCATGTAATGTTACAGATCAACAAATAGTGACACATGTCACTGTAGTGCTGCATGTAATGTGACAGATCAGCACATAGTGACACATGTCACTGCAGTTCTGCATGTAATGTTACAGATGAGCAAATAGTGACACATGTCACTGCAGTCCTTCATGTAATGTGACAGAGCAGCACATAGTGACACATGTCAATGCAGTGCTGCGTGTGATGTGACAGAGCAGCAAATAGTGACACATGTCACTGTCACAATTTGAGGATTTAAATAGCTTACCTTATTTTATCTTCATGTGTGTTACTGTACGTAGCCTCTTTAGCGATTCAGTGTCGTTAAATAAAAAAAAGTAGCAATTTGATAATATTAAGGTTCGATGTTTTTTACTGTGGCTCCTTTTCACTAGGCAACCGCAGTGACATAATGACTGACTTTCTTTATCTCTGATAACAGAAATAGAGCACGTGCTGCTATCAGAAACACGTATCAGATGAGCTGATGGGTTGGTTTGTTAGTGTTTTCGTTTGTCATTTTGTCGCAGGGCTCTGTTAGTGGCACTGGCAGACGTCTAAACGTACCGTCAGGGTAACGGATGTGTTTGTGTGTGCTTCTGAGGAACCCCCCCCCCCGACAAAAAGCATCAAGTAGTACAAACATATGTCCTTCTGCCTGTCCGTCCGTCCAACCCGCAACGTTCTGGCCTTTCCCTCACCCAATGAAATTTATTTAAATTCGTGGTTTTCACTGCAGCCAACATGGAAGAATTTCACACCTGTATCTGACATCGTAAGTCTTGTAGAAGGTTGGAAACTTACAGAAGGAGCTGCATGTCTCAAATTTAGGGTAAAGACTGCCTATGTACTGAACCAGGTTACACGACGTCACATTCACAAAACGAAGATTTTTCACTAACATTTATCACTTGATTTCAAGAAAATTTTTAAATATTGTACAGGTTTTTTTTACGGCGAATAATATTTTGAAAACGAGAATTGATAACAGAGAAAGAAATACAATAATATAAACAGCCAACTGGATGCAACAATAACAGCTTATTAATAATATCAATCAGCTCAACATGTTTCGGGCGATAATTTCGCCCATCCTCAGGAGCACTAGACTGTGGTATAATGCACCGGCGGTGCTGCAACACCGCCGGTGTATTATACCACAGTCTAGTGCCACTGAAGATGGGCGAAATGATCGCCCGAAATATGTTGAGCTGATTGTAATTACAAATAAATTGTTATTGTTGCATTTGTAGTGAATATCAAATATGAGTTTCGTTTACTACACAGATGTTGTATTTAGCTTTATGAAACTCACCCGGACTTTGCCGCTAGCTACACTCTTGCGAAGTCAGCGGAAAATGACCGAGCTCGGCCATTTGTCAGCTTGTTACACTTTAACCATATGTTAAAGAATGCCTGGTACATCAATTCACCTCTATATATGTATACCTGCTTTAGGGAAACTAGGGAGCTCAACTGGAAATTACTTGCTGACTTGATTGCTGCTGGTTGCTACGTACCTCCACGTTGAAGAAACTTTTATATTGTGCGTAATCTACGGAACTAGTGCAAAGTAGAGATTGTGATGCTGTTATACTGCAGCTGCCTTCTGTTGATACAGGGTGAGTTGTGTTGACTGGATCGGAAATTTTTTAAACCTTGAGCTGAGCAAATTTGGTTATTAATTGGTTAATTTTATTGAATTCAAAATTCCAATTTACATCATATATACGAGGTGAGACAATTATTTAAATTGATTAATTCGAACATATTTGTGTAATAACTAAATTGCTATTTTGGATATTTAATTTATTAGAATTATTATTTTAAAATATACATTTTAGAATAGAATTGAATTATTTGGACGGCTCCACAACATCCTTGAATTCCCGATAAATCATACAGAAAAGTTAGAACGAATTAGTTGTCAATGATAGGAAAAGATTATTGACATGGTGGCAGCACTACCCTAGGAGTTAAGAAGTGAGTTATTAACCCTATAACAAGTAGTGTCCGCCCGCGGACAGATTAACAGGGAACAGGTTACCCGGGGTAGACAATACACATCCAGTTGGCTGTTTATATCACTGTATCTAGGATGCACATTCACACAAAAAATAAATATGTTTGGTTAGATGTAATAAAATGCGGAATGCAATTGTCACCGAAGAGAAGCTTTGTGTGTCCGTGTCCGGATGTAATTTTGCCGAACAGAGGGCAGACACAACTTCTTCTGTCTTCAGAAGTCGTAAGCTCCTGCGCTTCACCAATGGACTGCCATCTTCAGGCAGTAAATACCGAGCTTTAACCACATGCAGTAATATTAAGTAAATCTCCGAAATTAATAAAGTTTACGTGAATTTCATTACTTTTATGGAAGCGGAGTGCATCAGAATTTGTGAATATCTTAGATGTAATGCATTTTACCATAAATAGTTGTAAGCTTGGAACGAAATATGTGAAGATGGCGTAGTAATGAGGAAATATGTCGAACTGCAGTGACTGTACTATCGGGAAAACTGTAAGTAAATTATTGTTACTATTGAAAACACTATTACAACTAAATGAAATTCAAGTGTCACAATGTGGCAGCAGTCATTACAACAGTACAGAAAAAAACAAATGAAAAAAATATATACATAAACGAAACAATATAAAAAGAGTAAAAACAGTAATAACACAGTAAATAAAAGTACACATACTACCTAAATATTCACACATAAATACACTCACAATTACAAAACCCATATAAACACACACAAAATACAAAACACACAAATACACACACAATTTAAAGACCAACACATACACACACCAACGATTAAAAAACCACACATACACAAAAACACACAATAAAAAAACACACATTCACAAACCTACACATTACAAAACCGACACATACACACAACCACACATTACAAAACCCATATACACAAACATTGCAAAACACACAAATAAAAACACAAATAAAAAACCCACACATACAGACACACACAAAACAACAATTAAAAAAACAGACATACACAAAAACACACATTACAAAACACATATAAACACACAACTATACATTACAAAACCGACACATACACACAATCAAACATTATAAAACTCACACAAACACAAACCCAAAATTACAAAATCCACAAATAAAAAAACACACATTACAAATCCCACACAAACAAACCCACACATTACAATACCCACATATACACACAGCCACACATTAGGAAACCCACACATATATACACACACCCACATATCACAAAACCCACAAATACACACATCCACAAATTACAAAACCCACACATACACACACGTATTGCATAACCACACACAAACACACTCACATATTACAAAAAACACACAAAAATACAGACTTTAAAAAACTAAAATTACACAAAATCACACATTACAAAACACACAAATACACGCAACCAACATTAAAAAACCCACACACACACACTCACATGTTAAAAAAACCCACACAAACACACAACCACCCATTAAGAAACCCACATATACCCACACCCACACATTATGAAAACCACACATACACAGAAACACACATCACAAAACCCAAACTTACACAAAGCCACACATTACAAAACCCACACATACACACACCCACAATTACAAAATACCAAATACACACATCCACACTTTATAAAACCCACACATACGCAAAAACACAGATTAAAAAACACACACTTACCTACACTCACACATTAAAAAACCCGCACACACACACACAACGCATTACAAAACCCACATCTACACACACCCACACAATACTTAACCCACAAATACTCATGTCCACACATTAAAAAACACACACAAACAATCAAACATTACAAAACCCACATTACTAGCCACAAATTACAAGACCAACAAATACACATATTCACAAATTAAAAACTCACATATACACAAAACCACACATTGCATAAACACATATAAACACACCCACATTTAAAAAAACACAAACATAAACACAACAACATATTAAAAAACCACACTTTCACAAGCCAATACATTACAAAACAAACACATACAAACACACACATTAAAAACCAACACATACATATACACACAAATTACAAACCCCACGCATACATTCACACATTAAAAATCTCGTCCATACACACACCCACACATTACAAACTCCACACATACACACATCCACACATTACAAAACCCACACATAGACACAACCACAAATTGCATACCCCCAAAATACAAGCACTCAGATATTACAAACCACAAACCTACACAAACACTCACTTTACAAAACCTACACATACACAGACTCACACATCACAAACCCCACAACCACACACACTCTCATTACAAACCCGTCACCTACACATACCCAAAAATTACATACCCGAAACAAGCCGCACATTACAAACCCTAAACATAAACACACTAACACATTACAAACACCACACCTACACACACCAACACATTACAAACCCCACACATAGAGACACCCACACATTAAAATCCCCAAACATACACACACCTTCACATTACAAACTCCACACTCACCCAGAAACACGCATTACAAACCCCATACATATACACACACACACACATTAAAAAACCCAAACATACACACAGCACACATCACAATCCAAAAACCTACACACACTCACACATTACAAAACCCAAACATACACATAACCTCACATTAAAAAACCTAAAATTACACAAACCCATAAATAACAAACCCCAAACATACATACATCAACACTTTAAAAACCCCCCACATACACACACTCACACATCACAAACCCCACACCTACACACAACCACAAATTACAAATCCCACATATACACACTCCCACAAGTTACAAATCACACACTTACACACAACCACAAATTACCGAACCCACACATTGACCAACCCACACATTAGAAACACATATATACACACACACGCACATTACAAAACCCACAAATACACAAACACACACACAAACACACAATACAAAACCCACGTATACACTCACCCAAACGTTACGAAAGCCACAAATACACACACCCAAAATTGCAAATCCACAAATACACATATTCACTTATTTCAATATCCACACCTAAACACGCCCAAATTTACATAACCCCAAATCCACACATCCACACATTACCAAACCCACACATACGCACAAAACGAAACATTAAAAAACTCACACAAACACACAACCACACATTACAAAACCCACACAAACACACAACCCCACATTACGAAACCCACATAAACACACTATCACACATTATAAATCCACACATAAACACACCAACACACTCCAAAACACAAATATACACAAATCCACACATTACAATAGACACACATACACACACCCACAATTAAAAAACCCACATACACACATCTTCTCCTAATAAAACACACACATACACACACACACTCATGACAAAACACACACACACACACACACACACACAAATTACAAATCCCACAAATACACATATCCAAAAATTACAAAACACACACATACACACACATAGCATAAACACACATAAACACAACCACATATTAAAAAAATCACACATACACACAACCACAAATTGAAAAACCTACATGTACACACACCTACACATTACACAACACACCCGCACACACCCACACACTACAAAAATTACACATACATACAACCACACATACCAAACCCCAGGCATAGACACACCCACACATTATAAACCCCACACAAACACACATCCACTCGTTACATACCCCACAATTACTCACACTCACGCATTACAAACCCCAAAACTACACACACCCACACTTTAAAAACCTACACCTACACACACTCACACTTCACAAACCCCAAAACTACACACACCCACACATTTAAAGCCCCACACTTACACACACCCACACATTAAAAACCACACACATACACACAGCCACACATTACAAATCCCACACATACACACACTCGCACATTACACACCCCAAACTTACACACGCCCACACATACACACACCCAAACTTTACAAAACCCCACACATTACAAACACCACAGATACACACACCAACACATTAAAAACACTACACATACACACAACCACACACTACAAAACACCACACATACAAACAATGGCATATTACAAACCCCACACATACACACACACATTACACACTCCACACATACACACACCCACACATTAAAAACCCCACATATACAAACACCCACACATTAAAATCCCCAAACCTACACACACACACATTACAAACCCCACACTTATACACACCCACGCATTAAAAACACCACACATACACACACCCATACATTACAATCCCCACACCTACACACACCCACTCATTACAAACCCCAAACATTCACACACCCACACATTAAAACCCGACACACACAAACAAACCACACATTACAAACCACACCCATACACACACCCAAACTTTAAAAACTCCACACATACACACACCCATATTTTACACACTACACAGCTACACAAACCCACGTATTACAAACCCCACACCTACACACACCCACACATTACAAAATCCACACATACAAACACCCACGCATTAAAAAAAACCACACATGCACACACCCATAATTTTAAAAACCCACACATACACACAGTCACACATCACAATCCACACACCTACACACACTCACACATTAAAACCCCACACATACACACACCCACACTTTACAAACCTCACACATACACACACCCACACATAACAAACCCCACATATACATACACACACATAAAAAATCCCACTTTTACAAACACCCACACATTAAAACCCCATACAAACACACACTCACACATTACGAACCCCACACATACACACACCCACACATTACTAACCCCACACATACACACACCCACACATAACAAACCCCACAACTACACACACTCACACTTTACAAAACCTACAGTTACACACACTCACACTTCACAAACCCCACACCTACACACACCCACACATTACAAAACCCACACCTACACACACCCACACATTACGAAACCCACACCTACACACACCCTCACATTACAAACCCCTCACACACTCACACATTACAAAACCCACACATACACACAAAAACCCACACATTACAAAACCCAGACATACACACACCCACACATTACAAACCCCACTCACACACACTCTCACACATTAAAAATCAATTCAATATATTTCATACACTAAAGGACGATCGTAGTCTTTCCCAAGATATGCAGCTATGTGTTTAGATTGAAGGTGCTTGAGGGTGCTGCTTATACTGCGTAGGCAAATCTGCGGAAAGGAAGCCTTAAATGTGTGCAGCTAGGCCTTTTATTATCACACTGGCAGTCACACCAACCTGCACAAAATCTGTATTTTGGAACAAAGCGATCGTGCTAGTGAATAAGTTTTTGAGAAAACGCAGAGAGACGAGAGGGAGGAAATAACAGGTGACTGGGGAAAATTATATGACGTGGAACTTTATGACTTGTTCTGTTCGCCATATATTGCTAGTCTGCTAATGTCACTGTTAATGATATAGTCGAGGAAGAAGAGAAATTCATGGAGAATTGCTTTGGTTGAGAAACATGAAGGAAAGAGACAAAATGTAGTATGCGATGTGTGAGAATAGTTCTAAAATGGAACTGGCTGTGTCAGATCAATTTGTTTTGTGATAGGGACGAGTTGTGAGCTGTTGTGAAAATGGTAACAAAATTGCAGGGAATTTGTCGACCAGTTAAATAACTTTGGCTCCTCAAGATGGGGTCCATACCATGAAGTTGGTTACCTCGTCTCTTACGTATGTTCAGTTAATACTTTAACAATGACATCTGTCAATGCGTTACGCGGATTGAACAAAACACACCCGGTATAAACACAATAAATTAGCGTCACAATTATTGCTTATAATTTCCATAATTTCGCCCATTCTTCCCCCGATACTGTAAGCAATATTAGTGATTATCGCTACATGCTTCTGATACATCGTGGGAATTCAAGACACAAAATATTCTTCAGCATTACTTTGCTGGTGAAGTGCTGCCTGGTGATCTGACCGTGACCGACGTTTCATCTTGGAGTGACGTCACGACACACATCAGCGCCGAATTTACGTCTCGTCGGTTCGCAGAACGTTTTTCGAGTCAGTCGCTGCTCGGCATGAAGCAGACACAATACAGAGAGCAGCAGTTTGATTTAATATAAACGGTCTCTTTGGCATGTGATTTGATTTGACTTGTTACGAGAAATGTATTATTTGAAGTTGCTGCTGGTGGGCAGTGGGGACACAGTGTCAGTGTCAGTGTCAGTGGGGACACAGTGTCAGGGGGTACACAGTGTCAGTGTCAGTGTCCGTGGGGACACAGTGTCAGTGTCAGTGGGGACACAGTGTCAATGTCAATGTCAGTGGGTACACAGTGTCAGTGTCAGTGGGACACAGTGTCAGTGGGACACAGTGTCAGTGTCAGTGTCAGTGGGGACACAGTGTCAGTGTCAGTGTCAGTGTAGACACAGTGTCAGTGTCAGTGTCAGTGGGGACACAGTGTCAGTGTCAGTGGGGACACAGTGTCAGTGTCAGTGTCAGTGTGTAAACAGTGTCAGTGGGAACACAGTGTCAGTGTCAGTGGGTACACGGTGTCAGTGTCAGTGGGGACACAGTGTCAGTGTCAGTGGGGACAATGTCAGTTTCAGTGTCAGTGGGTACAGAGCGTCAGTGTCATTGGGGACACGGTGTCAGTCTCAGTGTCAGTGGGAACACAGTTTCAGTGTCAGTGTCAGTGGGGACAGTGCCAGTGTCATTGGGGACACAGTGGTAGTGTCATTGTCAGTATCAGTGTCAGTAGGGACACATTGTCAGTGTCAGTGGGGGACAGTGTCAGTGTCAGTTTTATTGGGGACAATGTCAGCGTCATTGTCAGTATCGGTGTCAGTGGGGACAAAATGTCAGTGTCAGTATCAGTGGGGACACAGTGTCAGTTTCATTGCCAGTATCAGTGTCAGTGGGGACACATTGTCAGTGTCATTGTCAGTATCAGTTTCAGTGGGGGCACATTGTCAGTGTCAGTGGGGACACAGTGTCAGTTTCATTGTCAGTGTCAGCAGGGATACAGTGTCAGTGTCATTATCAGTGTCAGTGTCAGTGGGGACACAGTGTCAGTGTCATTGCCAGTGTCAGTGCCAGTGAGGACACAGTGTCAGTGTCATTGTGAAAGTCAGTGTCAGTGGGGACAGAGTTTCAGTGTCATTTTCAAAGTCAGTGTCAGTGGGGACACAGTGTCAGTGTCATTGTCAGTATCAGTGTCAGTGGGGACACAGTGTCAGTGTCATTGTCAGTATCAGTGTCAGTGGGGACACAGTGTCAATTTCAGTAGGGACATACTGTCAGTTTCATATTCAGTGTCAGTGGGGATAAAATGTAAGTGTCATTATCAGTCTCAGTTTCATTGCCAGTGTCAGTGCCAGTGGGGACAGAGTGTCAGTGTCACTGTGATTGTCAGTGTCAGTGGGGACAGAGTTTCAGTGTCATTTTCAGTGTCAGTGTCAGTGGGGACAAAGTGTCAGTGTCAATGTCAGTATCAGTGTCAGTGGGGACACAGTGTCAGTGTCATTGTCAGTGTCAGTGTCACCACGAGAAAGTGAAGGGGAAGAAGATAAAAGTGAACAAGAATGGGAGCTGGTAAAGCAAACAATTTGCGGGTTACAGCATTTTAGAAATGCTGCAAGTCGACTTAAGTTTGTAGTTACTTGTCTGTAAATGACAACGTAGACTGAAATGACGTAACACGAACCAGAACAAACACTCAAATAGTGCAGCTGTTAAAGTTTCTCCCATCTACAGGGAAAACGTCAGTCTGATCGGAGTAACATTCGTTCAATATTTTGTCGCTAGGTTGTGCTAACGTCACAACGATGTGACGTTCGGTGTAACGTGAGACTGCTGCTAGATGGGGCAGTCACTACTTCTTTACCTCGTAGCGAGATGGCAGGACGGCAGTTGCTGCAGCAAAGGTACCATCTATTGCTTCTGAATTCAAAAAACTTAGCAAACATCGCGGACTGTACGTGCTTCGTAGCAATTGTTTGTGGATGACTGTACCATTCGTAAAGATGAATACGGAAGGTGGTAGGTGTGAGGTCCAGACATCACCTCTACACCTGTCACACGTAGCCCGGTCCAGACAGCACGAAACTACACTGACTGGTCACGTTCACAGACACCGTCTACACTTAACGCCAATGTCCGTTCTTCCCCCTGCGGCGTATCCCCTAAATCCCACTCCAGTCGCCTAAGACACTGACAAAGATGACTTCCCTGTGTTCAGTTACGAACGACGCCATGAGACGTATGGAGGAGTGGAGGTGTGTATTCCCCTATTCTTGACGCCGGCACTAGACTGAGGCCAACTTCACACCTCTGCTGATACGCTGCTGGCGACAGCAGTCCGTTGATCCTTCAGACAGGATGCTGGGTGAAAAGCTGTGCAGAGACAGACAGACAGACAGACAGATAGCACTAACCCTACAGAGAATCTCACACCCATTTCCTGCTCCTTCGGCTGGTAACTGAGTCAAGATAGGTTGTCAGAAATTCTAGTTGGCTGTGGAGATAGAGAGATTACGACCTTCGCTGGTGCCCAGTGCTTTGGGCTTGTTAACACAAGCCAAAGGGTGATGCAGGAGAACACAATATCGTGCGGGAATAGAACAGGTTCGGTAGCGCTAATACATCTAGGAGGTGCTGGGAACGAATCCCAGCCTGTGATTTTCTTCAAGCCTGCCATTGAAACTCTCGAATATCCAGATTACACCAAGACTCATTCCTTCCAAATCCTGTCCTGTCATCAGTGCTGTGTAGGGCATAGGGCATAGGGCCGGCGACCAGAACAACCCGCATTGCAGTATGAGGCAGAAATGGGCCGTTCTGTAGCGCTATCTCCTGCACCGCTGTTAACAAAAGTATCATGACAGCTTTCACAAGACCCAGGAGCTGAATGCTGCCATCAGGAACCAGATGAAGCCGGTTCATATTTCATCCCGTTAGATCTGCTTTAATATTATAGATTTTTCCCACCTCCGCTCAGTTTTCCAGCGGTCTATTCTGTTTAGTGGAGAAATGCTGCAGTAATCTCTCGGCTCCTTATCCATACATACAGGCCGGCCCATTTCATTAGGTTTGTTTAAATCACCTTACCGTATCCGGGCAGAAAAAAATGAAAACCGAATGATCCCATAATATATTATTATATTATGTTTGTATTGAGATGAGGAAGGGGTAGCGGTGACAGTGGGGCACGTATCTGAGGGTAAACCTCTGGTTTTGCTGCAGGTAAACTGTAGGAGCATTTGCAATAAGATTTTAGAATTCTGGAATTTGATTGATACATAT
>Ga0123355_10003558_pt1 | contig 22397 bp, 9 predicted proteins | sample TergutEmb28metaG_3_FD_89872 | JGI IMG/M metagenome (GOLD analysis project Ga0123355, IMG submission 89872) | Embiratermes neotenicus P1 segment gut microbial communities from Petit-Saut dam, French Guiana - Emb289 P1 | ecosystem: Host-associated > Arthropoda: Insects > Digestive system > Gut ... | reverse complement strand
TTTAATGTGCCCCATCGAAACCCCCCGCGGTTTTAAAGGACGTTCCATCTTTCTCGGGGGGGCGGGGGGGGGGGGGGGGAGGCCACTGTTTCTTGGGGAGTTGAACCCAGAAATTCAAGCCTCCTAGTTTTCCAGATCAAAGGTTCATCGACATGAAGTAAAAACATTGTAGACAGACTATTCTACATAAGTTTACAGCTGATGGCAAGAATTGCCAAATGTCCCAATATTATTAAAATACAGCAGAAAACTTGTTGCAAATATAAACTTTCAAGCATTCTTCTTCTTCTTCTTTTTCTTCCTTGTCGCAGGTACAGCACGGCTTAACCTCGCGACTCGTCCCGGTCTCACTACCATCTTAACGTGGTCTACCTGGTTCCCCCTACGTATCAAATCTGTCCAGCAATTTTCTCTGAAGCCTGTGGTTGTGTGTAATGTTTACGTGAAGTATTGACCTGTGAAATATACAACCCCCAACATGGAGGACCATCAATTTGTGTCAGGATTTACTCACTAACGATCAAAAAGAAGGCCGCCCAACACAGCCTATTTTATTTTACGTCTTATTAGCAATAAGCTACATGTTTCGGCCAAAAAGACCAATACATTTTATTACAATGATATACATTTGTGTTTGACGATGATCCTACTGATCAGTATTAATCAATAAAACACAACGGCACGCCATTTATCAAAATTCATTCCGTTGATGTAACGATACGGCTCGAGACAGGGATAAGTGAATGGCTGTTGTGAGCACGGTAATGAACCGTCGACTTACATGAAAAGAGCGGAATGCCTTTAGTAACTAAGAAATTGGTATCCTTGAACAGGGATAAAACCTCTACGGAGTTTGTAGGAAACGACGTTTCTTCTACGTACTGTCATCATTGTAGCTGTATATCATCGTGTCATGTTTCTTCTGTGGCTCTAGTTAAAAAGTTAAATGGAGGTGGATAAAATGCCGTTCATCGGAAGGCAAATTGGTTTCACATGTGCGTACTAAGAGCAAGCGTGTGTAACAGGACAGAACTGTACAAATAAAATGAAAATACAATGAAAATATCATAGCCGCTTACAAGGACGACTACACTGCACGCCGTGGTAAAGACAACACTGTACAAAAGAGAAGTCATGCATCTAGTTAACTTTTTAGGTAGACTCAGGTTGAAATGTGGTGGCAAACGGTGACGTAGGGAGGGGAAGTAAAGGGGAAACTGGCGAATGGAGTAGGTAGCCAGTACCCTTCATATTACCGTGGAACATGGTGTATCCAGCATTACTACCGCTGATGCGCACACCTCGGCTGCCAGTACTTGACTGAACTGGCGCCCCCGCCGATTTAAATGGACTCGTCCGTTTCGCCGAAAGACGAAACCTGGTTTCTGCGCGCGTGCCATCACATTTCAACTGGCCTCTACGTAATTTTAACGGAGTCAGACCGTCCCTTATATAAAGGTTCCGTCTGTAAATGTATGACACTTCGCTCGTAAGCCAAGGTCAAATAATAAAATCCGGTATATTTTAGCGTCATGTTGTGTCATCTGACTTTCCTATAAGTTTCACTTCGTCATTTTTTCAGCTTACTACATGTTTCGGCAGTACTGTGCTGCATGCAAGGGAATATCTTTAGTCCTATGTGAGATATGAGATTTCCGTCGTGTGGATGTCAGGTTCTGCTGTTGGGCGAAGAGCCCGAGAATGCTTCGTCCGGAAGATGAATTCAATACGATTCCTCCGAAACGTCTGGAACTATTTGCCCAGTGACATACCGGTACTTCCCATTAGACTCGAATCGTCACTTTTTCTCCCTATCTACAAACTAATACAAAGGTAATGGGCACAAATTTTCTAAAAATCTAAATACCACTTTAAAATTCTATGCGCCATAAGGGTGGCTTGTAGCAAGTCCCATACCCATGACCCAGAATATTAGATGCCATTGTTCAAAATTTAGACGCAAGGGCGACCTGGCGACCGGAATTTGTACACCCCTGGGTTATGGCATAATATGGAGATTAAAAGTAAAACTAGTAACAGCCAGATAGCGTGTTTGATCAATTGTAAAACAGTTAAAAACGGTACCAGATATCATTAATTACCACTGTGAATGACTCTAGAGTCTTTAAAGGAAGAGCAAGCTTACGACTAATCTTTTCACAGAGATACGTATTGACGTTTAATGCCGTTTGTAAGCATTTTCTAGTTAAACGTATATTGTTTGTATAACTGAAACATTGTGTAGTAACACGATTTTTGAACGACTGCCCATGCGTGTTCGGAGTCGAAGCTAGTAGTTTCGCGTAACTTCTGTGCCTCCATCGTCAGTTATTGACGAAATATCATCACTTTGCCACCGTGACTGCTGTAAGCCATAATTACCAACATAACCCCATTAGCAACCTGACCTAACCTGACCTATACTGCGATATTTTTGTTCAGAACACTACGAAGGCCTCGGCTTAGAGGGAAGGATAACATTACAAGACATCCTTAAAATACGAGGCTATGGTCTAGGCAATCTAGGGTTCGAATCTCGACAGAGGCACGCTATTTTTCTCTTACTCAATACGCCCAGATCGGATTTGGGGCTCACCCATCCTGCGAATACTCAGTGAGAAAGGGGTGCTCTCTTACCCGGGGTGAAGCGGCCGTGGTGTGAGGTTGACCACATAAAGGTTAAGAATACGTGGATATATACCTCTACTCCCTATATATGACTTCTTGACGCGAAGTGTAATTATATATGTACTTTTAAAGAACTGGGGCATGAAGGCGTTCGAGAAATCTGACAGGCTGCCGCCAGCGCTATGATCAACAGTGGGCTTTGATAACCAAAGGAAAATTTTGACTGAATAAGAGACTGCCAGCTTTTCAAGAAAGGTCCCATTCCGTATTGTTTCTCTTCTGTCCAATGTGTGGTACAGGCCCGTTGAACGTATGATGTACATCACAGAATAGTCTTGTTATTCATAAAGTGCTTTTTATTTTTGACTAGCTGAGCTACTGTCAGTTTCTCTAGAGGACTATTCCAAAAACGTTAACAGCTGTGTCTTTTTTCTAAAGCACGTAAAACCCTCAAAGTGCATAAGGCAGGCGGACAACTACATAAAATTACGAAATTCACAAATATGTGCGCACACACACACACACACGGACACAACAGAGCGTCAAAAGTGCACTGGATGTTTAACGGAGAAACTCCTCTGTCAGACCTGTTTTTGAAGCGAAACTCTTAACCAGTTTGTAGAAACAAACTACTAATTTGTTCGTCATTATTGGTCAATAACAGCGTGAAAACCTGGGTGTGCAAATAATTACATTGTAGCTGAACGGATGGACATGCGAGATGAGAGGCGCATACTCAAATATTGCATAAAGGGGGTATTACCATGTTACAGCCTTCCGCGAGCAAGCTAAATTAAAGACGTAATTAAAACATGGCGGCGGCGCGACACTTCAACGTTATAGTTAATAAATTTGACCTACACGCAGTGTGTATGCCAGTAATGTCTACGTTCTTCGCAATGTAAATAAGAAAATAAATAAATATTATTAATGCTAACAAATCTGTAGAGGTAAATATCTATGCAGTAGGGAAGTAGAGCGTATGAATTATGATAGGGAGATTTAGGATTCCCACAGCAGTCTTGCTGAAGATGTCAAACCTGTTCAAGTGAGCCGTTCCAAGACAGTCCTTAACTCTGCAGATAAACACATTACGATCCTTCCAAACGTCAGAAATTATTCATCCAACGACATAGCGTCACATGCCAGAAGACTTGAATAATTAATTATGCTCGAACCCGACTTCAAAGTCATATATCTAGTAGGGACATGTTTACTGCTAGCTGTAACAGAATGGTCTTGCCTTTTGGTATTTATCACTGTTTGACATTTGAAAAGGGAAAGGTTGCATAATCAACGCCGCTACATCATAATGAAGCGTCTCTGTAATCTCCAATGTAGTTTTACGACAGACCTGTGGATGCAGCAAACTTCATTACCGATGGCTCTGGCAGTGTGTAACGTTATACGACGCAGGGCAGATACTGTCTTGCATCCAAAGAGGTGATATCAGGGTGACGAAATAACGTTCACAAGTCGTTTCTCTTGTTTGTTCTTGTTTATTTAAATAAGTGGTGCGTTTTTACCTCCACGGGCAGCACTTTCCACTTGCTTTCTCCAAAACTATTTATATAAAATATTAATTATTACACAGGATCCTCAGAACGACGTTACTGGGGGGTTTTCCCCCTTATATGTTGTATGAAGGCATTTCATGCTACGATAGATGCCGTCTACTTCGTTCGCCACGTGAAATATACGTCGGACTTGGGGCCAAAGAAGACTCGCAGAGAATGCTCGAAATACATCAAGACGGCTCATTTGTAACGAAAGCACGAATTTTTCGGTTTGTGCACTAAAGTTACTGACACAAGTGCGCGTACATATACACAAAGATGACAATGGGGACTTCCACTTCACGTTTCGTATGTGTGTGAAATATGGTGTGGTACAATGCAGGAACGAAAACAGACTGCAGATGTATGGGAAGAGGGCGCTGAGGGAAGTAGGTTGGAGAAGACGGTTGAAAATTCTGCTCAAAGAGGAACTTCGTAATTTGTACTCTGCAAAATCAAAACTTGAAGGATGGAAAGGCCGGAAAATGTAACACGCATGTAACGAAGCTCGTTGCTGTATATATCATTCGGTGCCAGTAGTTATGGACAGAGTGTGAGGGCTAATGTGCCAGTAAGGTGCCACATAGCGACACAGTTACCGACAACTCGCTTTAGTCTCCAGTCTGTCATTGTGAAGGCCCGAGTTCGCTCCTACGCCAGTCCAAGTGAGATTTGTGATAGAAAAACTGACTTGGGACAGGTTCTTCTCCCGGTACTTCGATCGTCCCTTGCCTTTATCATTCCACAACTCTCCGATTTCACTTGTCGCTCATCTACCACCGAAGTTATATCAGCAACTGACAGCGTACTTCCCTCTCTTGGTTTACATACTGTAAATATTGCGTTTTATGCCGTAGCGTAATGGTCGAAGACGGGACAGACAGAGGAAGATAAACTGCTAGATCAAGAGTTTTTGAACCGAAGATCCTCAGCATAAGAACTTAGCTGACTGACTTCTAGTCCGCTTTAAACCTTAAAAGTCCGAACCGTTCACGAAGTTCATCTACACTACCACACCCCTTTAGGACCTTAATCTAAATTACGTTATTTATCACTTTTATGAAGTTCACAGACTCCCGGTTCATAGCCACTGGTATATGGGATCGACTTTTGAATGCTTCCAAAATGAAGTGCAGTAATGTGAACACAGATGGGCTACAAGCGTCCCATAACACACTCTGTAATGTTATTTTCAGCCAGTAATTCCCAAACCGCTGCCGGTTTCTGAGCCGGCTTTAAGCCCTTTAACCAACCGCAGAAAGCTTACAGTAACGTAGCAACACAACAAGGCACAGAACGTTCCTTTTATCGTGTCCCTCAACAGGGTAGATTTTAAGCACAGATGGCCCGCATCCGCCGAGATATGTCGTAGCATCCGCCATGATTAGGAATACGATAGAGATGATACCCTGCAGTTTGGCAGGCTAGTATTGCCCAGGTGTCGGTCACAGCTTTACATTCCTGCGTGAGTTTGCTTGTCTCCCCTTCTACAATGTAAATTAGTGGTGCAGTTCGTTATAAGGTAACTCAGTGCCAATATTATCGTATAACACAAAATTCAGTGCCAATATGCTACAGACTGGCTGTTCTTGGTTTCAGAACGTAAGAAGCAGACGTCCGATGGCAGCAGTGTAATTCTATTGGGGCGCTCACCCACACCAGAGAGCAGCACTACGCGATCGCCATCACCGGCAAGCCCCCGATTCATCCCAAAACCTACTCTACGGTTCTTCCCTTCCATCTTGAGTGGCGATGTACCTTATAGGGGTCATATACCCACTCGGGCCGAAAGGAAGGAGTATGCTCCCGCAACTTCGGAATCTCCGGCATCGCCGGGGTCCCCTCCTCCCCCTCCACCTCCTCCTCCACCGCCTCCGCCGCCCCCGCCGCCACCTGCACCACCCCGATGTCAGCAGGTGTCAGTGATACAGCGCACACCGAAGCCACCACCCCCTGACTCCCCGAAGCCAATACAGGAGCCAGAGCAGGAAGTGCCCATAGACTACCACGTCCCGAAAAAACGTCCTGAGGAACCGCAACGACGGCTCACTGTTACAGTGAAGAGTCTGCATCAACTGAAGCGAGGCACCATGCCGCCATTGGCGCGAATAGGGAGCAGTGTACAGCCACGGTCCGTGGCCGCAGGACACGTCCGTGGTTGCAGTGGAGGCGGTGGGGGTCAAGGAGGCGGCAGCTCGCACCACAGCTCCGGATCAATGTCGCAAGGCTCTTATGGTGGTGGGGGCGGTCTGTCGGGTGGTGGTGGGGGCCTGATGGGTGGTGGGGGTGGGTCGATGAATCCTGGGGGTGGTGGAGGTGGTAGAGGAGGGCGCGGAGGAGGACATTATGGTCCACACAGCCCGTCATCAAGAGCCCTGCCACCATTCTACGAATCATTAAAGGGTGGGGGATTGGGAGGTAATACAGGTGGTGGGGGATTTAACAGTGGACAGCAATACACAAACAGTGTAAGTGGTGGAAGCAGCAATTATGGCGTCATGATGCTTCCAATGGATTGTGATACCGGACAGGGACAAGATGGAGGTGGGACAGGTTATGTCGGTAATGGAACAGCAAACGCAAAGCAATATTCGTTACTTCAAAATGTCGGGGCCTCATATGGGCTCATCACAGTCAAGGACGATGAAGATGATGCACTCCTTGACTCAACCAATGGCTACAATCAGTTTGAAGACCCTATGCTTATTGACATTGCATCAGGCGTTGTTGTGGACCCACTGCAGTTCACAGCTACCTTGACATTCTCCAGTCCTGCAGATCAGAATGCTCTGTTTGAGAGTCTTTCAGAGGAGTTATTTCTTCAGCGCATGTCAACAGGGTCTCCAGATGGTTCAGACCTCCTACCAGAGACTGCAGGCAACATCAACTCATCTATACCAGGTCCTATCGAGCCTGCGGTAGATCCATTTCCTGAACACAATGCGCTCGGTCTCACACAGAGAAGCAGCTACAAAGACACATCAAGAAACTTTGCAGCACCAACGCACTTTACAAAGAACACCATGTTCCTGAATAACGGCAATAATGTTGCTGACTCTGGCAATGGCACCAGCAGCTTCCACAATCTTCCCAAGGAACGGCCTGAGTTGGCTTTGCACATCTCTTCATCTGGAAGCAGCCAGGATCAACCAATGCAACAGCTAGAGGTGAGTATGAAGCACCCACCATAATCTGCTTGCTATGATAAATTTATGCACAGAAACCCTTGACAATGAATGAACTGACCAACCAGGTGAAAAGGTATATTTGAGACTTGCACTACATCCAGCTATTGTTTGTTGAGCCACTCCTACATATAGAGTGCATCACTGGGCTGTGATTCAGATGACTTGTAACTATACAAGGGATTGTGCTTAAAGTAACAGGTTCTTCATCATTGCTGAAGCCTAAGAACCTCTGCTGGAAATTGCAGTGTGTCCTTTAGGATGGAATAACACTGGTGGCATATGTGTTTATATATCCTCCCCTCCAACAACACTTGAAACTCCTCTCAACTTTATCCATAAGACAGATGCAGAAAGGTCTAATGTCTGGGGGAAAGGCACAATGACAGGAAGTAGTTGCTAGGCAGATGCATATTGGAAAATATGTCATTTCTCTCCTTGACTTCATATAGTGTTGCAGAAGACAACTGTGTTTTGTCCTCCCTGTCTTATTATCTCAGTAAAAAGTTTTCAGCCACTAACCCTTTGTTAAGAAAAGAAATTAAGTTCATATCATCACCTGCGTGCACTGTCTTCCCACATCTCACTTCTTGAAACAAATGACCAATTTTTACATAAATGTCAAACCGTAAGAGGCTTTTCAGTTGCCTGTGATCAATAACATGACAGACGTAAGAAGTTACAAGGTGGGAGGGATGTTATACCACTAAATTCAGTCCTGATTTTGTGTTGTAGCTAGATCTTTGACAAAGATGCAAATATGTTGAGGTATTCTCCTTTTGGAAAAATGTTAGATAGTTTCATGGCAGTGCAAATTTGTATTTGAAGACATATAACTGATGAATCATTGGAGCAACACATGAGAAATTTGCTGCAAACAATTAAAAAATACACTACAAATTCGGCATCAGATACTGTTGACAAGTTTCACGAACATGTTACTTGTCACCATTTTCTCTCTACTCTTTGCTTTGGTAACAGCAAAGTTATATTTCTGAACCAAATTACAGGAATGTGAAAGGAGTTGTTCGTGTAACACTTGCTGGAGGCAAAAGAAGAAACTATACCCATCTGTCTTATCTATCACATTTCTCTTTTCTTCTCTACTTCCACCCCTGGAATTACAGGCTAATATGGCCCAGGGCCTCCAATTTTCCAGGTTATAATAACTTATTTATAGACATATTGTAGCACCCGTTGAGTGGGACAGTGACTTGACACCAGACATCTATCTACATGGAAGAACACAAGACAGAGAACAGAGACACAAACTTCCATACCCTGAGGTGGAATTGACAAAATGATCCCAGTGTTCAAGGAACAGAAATGGTACACACGTTAGACTATATGGCTACTGACTTGCACAATGCACCTGCCACTAAACCAAAATTTGACCATAGGACAAAACAGGTGTGGTAAACCATACAACAAGATATGGCAATAATTTTCTCTTCTGTTTATTTCCACACATGTTATGACATCATGCGGGCTGCTACCAGACTACCAGACTATAAGGTGTCACATACACATACCATAAAATTAATGTTCACCACTGTAAAAATGGGGGCATGCGGTGATGCAGTTGGTTGAGGTGTTGTGCTACAAGGTGGAGGGTCGCAGGTTCGATTCCCAAAGGCGTCACTGGAATTTTTTTTCACATAATCCTTCTGACCTCACTATGGTCCTGCGGTCAACTCAGCCTCTAACAGAAATGAGAGCCAGGAATATTTCCTGAGGAGTAGAGGTGGCTAGTACATAGGGCAGACAAACTTACCGCCTTCATATGCCAAATGTTTTGAAATCTGACAGCCTCAACAGCCTGGAACCCTCAGGGCCTGTTCAGGCCTGTACAAGGTTTGTTTTACTTTTTTTTTTTTAAATGCTGTGAGAGAGGAACTCAAATCCTACCATTCTAATCATGTTTTGCTTACTGTGCAGGTGATAGAATGATGACTTGCACTGAAGACTGACAAACCAGCAAAAGTGTAAGGAAGTAGAGGGGTTAGGATGCTACACCAGCGTTACCTTGAGGAACTTAGGAAAACTGCTGAACAACTGACAGGACAGACAGTCCCCCACAACCTAATTTTGACTTGGGACAAAAAACTTACTCACTGCACTGTAAAAATTAATAAATACTAGCTACTGCATAATTTTATCCCCTGCTCATAAGACTGTCACTTTGATCAGTCTGTATTATTCATCAGCTTTTTTTCCAAAAGGACCAAGTACAAAAGAACATAATAGGACAACAATAGCTCCCAATACTGCTAAGAACACTCACATGTTAGGACCAACAGGTAACTTCTTGGCTTACATTTATGTTAACATCTCACGAAGAATGGCAATATCTTCTTGATGCAATGGCCTGCTGTGCTAGATGCTCCATCACCTTCTAGCGTTGCTTCTAATTTAAAGTGATCAGTGGATGGTAAAATCTCCAGTCTCTCCTGTCCTCACACAGTGTTCTTCGTTTGTCATTTCCTGCAACCTCTTCCCTCTCTTCATGTCTTCTAGTAACCTGGCTATAACATCTTGCCCTGGATCTTCCCATTGGTCTCTTTCTTTTCACAGTTAACATCAAATTCTTTTCTCATTATTCTTATTGCATCCATTCTCTTTGCTTCGCAAAGCCTATGTGGTCTCTTAGCTTCTAAATATGTAGTCTCATCTTCCTGTCTATTAATTTTAAATCTAGTTTTACCTTCTTGCAACATTTAAGGTTATCACAGCAGTGAATATTAACCACAGCTGTCTTCTGCAGTAGGATGCTGTGTATTCTGCTAGCTGGCGTTACATCTCAAAAAATATCAATCTTCTGACCCATCTTATTTTTCCCTCATTACTTCTCTCATACTTTGTATGCATGGTTTGGAATCTACTTCTGTTTCTTTCATAAGGGTCTGTGTATCAGGGTTCAATTTTAGAATGCGTTAAAAAAGGTAGTTTAAGATTTTTTTATGGTTTAGGAATGATTTAATAGTATCTTTTTAACTTAGCTTTGTAGACAAGACTATATACTCATTATTTACTTTACTCAAATTTTTATACATCGTTCACAATTTAAAACTATTATATCATACGTAAATTGGTTCTGCACCAACACACAACAGTTTTTATTCAGAATGATGAAAATGCAGACTCATGTTAACCTGGGCAAGCTGCTTTAGTATGCATAGGAGTACCAGTACTCCAGCTTGAGAAATACAGCCAATGGCCGTACAAAAATTTGTCTTGTTACACAAACAGGTGCAAGTCCAAATGCACATGCAGCAGCAACAGCAGCAGCAACAACAACAACAACAACAACAGCAACAACAACAGCAACAAGAACGAGGCCTTCTGTCTCCTGATTTGAACTTTGCCGATTTGGATTCGCCAACTATGTCACTCCCATCTCCCAGCTGCAGCCTGGATGGGACATCAGGCTCTCTGTCACCCCCAGCCAGTGTTAATGGGCACAGAGATTCAGCAGCAACTTCTGCAGGGACAGATGTTGCCGCCATGAATCCACTACAGGTCCGAATCAACATTCTGCGACAGAGGGTGAGCAACAGTCAGCTTGTACAGGACACAACTGTAGTTAACACCCGATAGTATCCTGGTGCGCCTGAGAGCAGAGGTGGACCAGATTAACCCCATGAAGCTGAAATATTAAGAATGTGGTCACCTTGGTGTACCATGTAGTTACATACATCGATGGAAAATGTTGTCTCTTTATGTAATTTATTGAGCAGTGATGGCAGTATCTAGACAGCACAGCATCCATGGCAGACGAATGCATGTAAATACTGAAACCACAACCCCTCAACTTTTATAGTTGTTCTCTGGGGAAATTTGTGTATGGAGGAAGAAAGAGTGCCATTCTAACACATTACTGTGTGGAAGCAATGGGTTCTTCAGCGAGATTTTACGTTCTCACATTGGTTAACTATACATATAACAAGCCAGGATAGGAAGCAGCGTAGCCTGAAACACAGTCTAAAACATGGCGGTCTCCATGACATCTGCTTATTGGGTGCTTGTATTCAGTAAAAAATAAAAGTATTCTCACAGATTCAGAAGGACAGAAAGGTGTTAGATAGAACCCAAACACTATGTCCACTTTTAATTCATGCCAAATCTGTTTTAGGTTGTGTGCATTTTATGCCCACAACTCTTTTGCCCACCACTTTTATTGTCTGACCTGCAGACTGCAGTGGTCTGGTCACTGAGTTGTGGCACATCACCTCAATTTAATGTATACATATATGAATATCGTATATTATTGTAAAACACTGTCACCCAACTACACAAATTCTGTGTCGAGTAAGTGCAGTGGATGAGGTAACTTCAGATGAAAAATATTTCACAAGCACATGGATGCTAAGGGAAGATTATAGGCAGTGGACTTGTCAGAAAAAGGGAGGGGAAGTAACAGTAGTCAGGAGTTAGTCATGTAATGAGAAGCTTCACAATTCATACTTGCCACATACAGGGTTCTTCTTTGATCTGACAACTACTGCTTCTCACTTCCCATCACTATGTACCACACATGCAGGCAGCTGGTTGGATGGGCTATATTAATATGACTAACAAGCTAGCAGAAAGTGACAACTGATAGCCATCAGATAAAATAATGCCTCTATGTCATAAGGGTAACCAAATTGAGGAGGACAAGATGGATGCAGCTTGTGGCACGTATGGGACAGGAAAGGGATCAATTGGAAGCCTAGATGTAGGTGGGAATAATATTAAAATAAATTTTGAAGAGACAGTATGTCAGTACATTGACTGGATTCATCTGGCTCATGTTAAGGACACGTGGTGGGTTCTTGTAAGCATTGTACTGAACCTTTTGAGTTCCATAAAATGCCAGGAATTTCCTGAGTTATTAGCTTCTGAAGAAGGGTTGTGCTCCATCATGCTAGTCTCTGGACAAGAGAAAACTGGGCCAAAATAAAATGACCAGTAGTTAGGGAAGTCACTGTGCCAGAAGATTACAGGTTGGTTCCCGATCAAGTCATTGGGATTTTTAATTGCCTTAATCCTTCCGGCCACACTAGGGACCTGGGGTCGACACAAAATCTTAACAGAAATGAGTGCTAGGGATCTCTGCTAGTGGGGTAAAGACCACCAGTATGAAGGGCCTGGCAACCTTGCCACCTTCATGTGCCAACTGTCTAGAAATTCTGGGAGCCTCTAACTCCTGGAGCCCTAAGGGCCTGTACAGGCCTGTACAGGGATAGCTTTACCTTTTTAGAGTTATGGAAGAGTCCTGGAGGGAGATTAGTCGTATGTCTGCATCATGTTAGAAAATACAGTACTGACAGTTGTGGTTAACAGCAGACATAGATGGACCTTTACTTCCCAATATACTTTTCTTCCATTATGAGATAATGCAGTTCGAGTAGACTTACAGGCCACGATTTAAATTGAATGCTAATCCTTTTCATCTGTACATTATTCTATACACATACATGTTTATCTTCATGTCTTACTCACCAAGACTCACACCTGCACATTATAGTTAGTGTATATTTTTGCTGCTAATCTTCAAATTAACACCTAGTATAAATTCTTCCAAAAACTTGAAAAAACTCGTAATTTTGATAAAATTTGGAATTATTTATCAAGCAATCGATTGCAACACTCCTTATTGAAAACTGGCATTCATTCTATAGCTCCTATAAAGATGAATAAATGGGTATTTCCTTAGTAGATGTATTTTTAGATGCAATAAATTTTGTTTGAAGGATAGAGGTTTAAACAAATCTTAAATAAAAATTAACATCAGATTGTTGTCACTCTTTGTCAGTTCCTCTGTAATCTCTGTACCTCTTAATGGGAACATGGAAATTAAAACATAGTTATATTATTGTGCATTTTAAAATTCCAAAATATGCAAAAATAGTAAGAATAACAATTTATTTAATTAAACATTTATGTAATTTTAGTACACATTTTATTTAATTTTTTGGAACAGATGTGAAAGAAAGAACATGATCAAATGTAATGAGTGGCCAACTTAAGTTTTTGTTGGACAGCAGTAGATCTGAAATATTGAAGTGTGGGAAATTACTTGCAATCAACAATACTGAACAGAGAATTAATGGGGTGGGGATTGGGGGGGGGGGCATTAAATGGTGTTCCACCATAATCTAGTTTGTCCTGTCCAGGAAACATGTCTTAAAAGGAGCCTCCAAATCTAACTGATCTTATAATTCAGGGTTCCAACATTTTCCCTGTCTTGAAGCATATACCACAACAATACTGTCTAACAAAGGAACAAGACAGACCATTTTCATATCAGTTATTACTGTCTCACTGCATGACACGTTTCCATGACAGGAAAGTTGCTTTCGTAATTTCAAATGTGAATCACTAAAAAAAAAAGTACAGCAAAATCCCCTCTTACACTTCTTTTTTGGGAGCAGAAAATTTGCACACTAAACTGAGGAAAATTTGAAATGTAGGAAACTGAAACTCAGCCTGAAATGAGAGAAAACTACGGAGTGCTTAACTGAAGTGACATCCCCTGTCTTCCAGATACTTTGTATTCCCCCATTCATTAATCATGTAAACATTTGAAGGTATAAAACCTGAGTTGCTAAAAGCATAATTAAATAACCCATAATAAAAAAGTTTGCTTCATGCACACATAAATAAACAACATGACCTGTAAAAGAAGCGTGTTAAGTTGTCAATATAACTGTTGGCAGTTTACATATCCGTGAATAGACTGAAAGGATCAGTTAGGGTGGACCTCTTACAATGAAACCCCACTTAAGATTTCTTTTGACAACTGAAGACTTGAACATTAAACTGATGACAATCTTAAATGGAAGAAATTTGACACTTGCAATAAATAAAACTGAACATTAAGTGAGGCAAAACATTAACAGGGGGAGGGTAAAAGGAGATTCCACTGTATGTAGTCCCTACTGCAGATCACAACCAGCAAATTGCCACTTCTAAATTGCCACTAATCTTCAGCTATTTGAAATAAACAAAAGCACAGGAATTCTTAATACAATTATTTGATTTCATGTGCCATCACTTACAGAAAGAAATTACTGTTTATGTTGGCAGCTTGGTTGGCCGTCAGATATAGCACTGGAATTGGTCAACGGAGGACACGGAGTGAAAAACCCACTTGCAAGCCAGCATGAGTCAATTTCCCGTGGAAGCAGCAATGGCAATGGGACTGCAGAATCGGACACTAAACCTGCAAGTGCATGTTCTGAAGATTCAGGGCAACTGGCCTGCAAAATATGTTCCAAACCTTTCACCCTCCAGCGTCTACTGAATCGACACATGAAATGTCACAGTGATGTCAAGCGCTACATCTGCACTTTCTGCGGCAAGGGATTCAATGACACATTTGACCTCAAGCGGCATACTCGCACACACACAGGTCAGTATGATATAAGTGTCACGTCTGTAATTCTTCCAGAACAAGTGTTTTATTGTCAATCGTGGTTGTCTGATATCCTCAAAGGTTCTCCCCAAGTCACTAAAGAGCAAAGTGGGGAAAAGCCAGCCTTAAAGCTTGGATTCAGTCTGACAATACCACGTGACTAGCCCATGGCACCATTATGACTGTAACTAAGCTATTCACACTGTATGTTTTATGTTTCCAAACAGATTGCACTGTAGTGACTATAAAGATATCTATCTTCTGGGATGTGATATGTACTCTGATAAAAATTAATGGACATTTTAGAGGAATGTGCTGCCTCCATCTTTAGAACAGGAGACACTTTAAATCTAAAGGTAGAGGCAGCACATGACTCTGAAACGTCAGTTTATTTCTACCAGACTATCCAACATGACATCCTAGACGATGGCCAACTTCATAACTTCATCATTCGTAATGTTAATATAATAAAAATGCAAATTCTTGCATTTATTCTGGCAGAACAATCTTGTTGCACCCTTTTTGCCTACAAAAACAAAATTCTTTCAAGTGTCTGACCTCAATAAAGCAGTATCTGATCCACTTTGAACACCCAATAAAGCAATTCTGTGATCTGCTATACACACTTAACCATGAAATTCAACTATTTTCAATACCAATAATTCAGGCATGTTTTCCGGTGACATTTACTGCTGTCATATTCACAACTATGTTCCAACACACATAACAATGGAACAGCAACTGCTGACAGCACCTCAATTACACAATAATAATGGTAATGCTGTAAGAACATTTACTATTAAGAGGAACTGTAATTTCAGGTGTGCGGCCATACAAATGCAATTTGTGTGAAAAATCGTTTACACAGCGATGCTCACTTGAGTCCCACTGCCTTAAAGTACATGGAGTCCAGCATCAGTATGCATATAAGGAACGTCGTACGAAGGTGAGACATTTTTAGACTCAACTTTACCTTATTTATCCACCATATTAGTAATTTAAAACCAAAATCAATGCACGTTTAAGGCCTGTGTCGAAACCTTTTTTGAAGAATACCTACTTCATCTGTTTATCAACATACCATTGGGTAATGGCCCACGGAGTTGCATAGCCCATTTCACACTCAATACAAAAGACTGTTCAGTCCTGAACTTCAATGAAATGTAGAATTTAAATGACATTAAAATAAACTCATCTGAGTACATCAAGACACAATGAACTTGAACCACTGAAGACTTCTTTCAGCGGTACCCCGTAGGTCCATGCAGCTACATTAAATAGCAGCAGGTTCCTGCTGGTGCAGAAAGATTACAGACATTTTCAAAGATTTTGGATGATTCTTTAGTATATATCAACAAATAAAAGCATTCCTTGACCACTAATACAGCATAAAAATCCAAATGTTAATGTCAACACAAGTTCCTGGCACAGTCAAACCTTGAACTGTAGTACAGAAAATTAAACAGTGTCCCATAAAATTGGTCAGAAATAGTTTAAAATATGCAAATATGCTTAATTTTTTAAACCTCAGTCCCAAAAATGATGCTGAATATTCAATTCAGGTAAAAATGAATTGAATACTTAATTATGACATTTCAAAACTTCTGCCTCACAGGTTTACGTGTGTGAAGAATGTGGGCACACAACAAATGAGCCAGAGGTACATTACATCCATCTCAAGGAACATCACCCCTACAGTCCAGCACTCCTCAAATTCTATGACAAACGACACTTCAAATTCACCAATTCAAACTTTGCCAACATGCTGCTGCAAGTGCGATCCTGAGCCTCAAAATATCAAGAATTCAGCAATATCGATGTGCAATGTTTGTCAGTATAAATTATCTACCAATCAGCTAAGTAATTACTACCACCATCATGATATTAATGACGGTTGGCAATGAAAAGGCAATGGGTTAGTTGCTGGTGTCTTGAAACCATAGATGGGTTATAAAAGGTAATCAAAACACACAATACAAAACAAACTTTAATATCATAAATATTAAAATGGTTGGCAGGATCTAGTCAGAAATTACTAATTTTAAATCTTTGTTTTAGCTGAGAATAGTAGCAAAAAGGCTCATTCTACACATTAAACTTTCAGCACTAACAACTAATCCTAGTTCTTAGAAGAGAACCATGACAAGACAACACAGAAAACAGTGAGTCACTTCTAAATTATCAGCTACCTTTAACACTCTTAACACTCTTCAGTGTAAATACTGTAATGGTGAACTGAAGGGCACATAGAATACTATATGATCAAGTTGTGGAAGCAATGAGGGTACCGACATTGTATGATACGTATGAAAACATGTCGTAAGACTGTTAAAGGTAGCTGATATTCATAGTTTGCACAATAAAGAGAACGCCGTTAACATAAAAGGTATTGGATTTTTAAACATGGGACATCTCATGGTTTCAAAGACTTTGATTAGCTACATGGAAGAGGAAGAAATTATGTGGGGAAAGTTCTCAAAAGTTGATTGGGTTTAGGCTAATAATTTAGTATGTAACTTATTTCTGTAAACTATCCTGATGGTAGTATAAATTTAATTCTACATAGTTACAGACTGTTGTCAATGACTTCATCAGGATTTAGTGTTTGTAGGAACCTGTGATAATGTTATAAAAATTAAGTAAATGAAGTACAACTACTGAAATTCTAATTACATGTAGAGTTGAAAATATTCAGTGGTTGTGTGAACAGACAGAGACAATCTGAAGCTCCCTTATTCATAATGACATAAGGGTGTTGCAAAATGCTTGGGACAAGAACCTAATACAAGCAATTTCTGCTGTGCATTAGTATCTCATTGTTGGGGTTTTGGGGTGGGACTGCACGGCAGAATTGGAGATGGGGTTACACAAAGTCAAAATACGCATTTTGAGGGTGCAAAAGGCATCCTGACAATGCATGACAATGGGGGCAACAGGGGTAAGGGGTGACGGAGGACATGGTTAAATATATAGCTAGTTAGATAAATTATTATCAATGAAATGTTGGGAGCATTAATGTGAAACAAAACCCCTAGCTTTGGAGGGACGATAATTATAAAAGTGGCATTTACTATAGCACTGTACGAAAGGTACAATGTAAGATACCTGAAATACAAAGAGATCAACAACTAAATTTATGTATTCAGTATCAGCTTTTAACTGGAAACAAACTTTTCGATGTAAATAGGGTAATGTGTGCAATCAACCTGTGGATGAACCAAAGTACACTGTTGAACCAAGCTCTGCTGCAGAGCATACATATAGCAGTAAACATCATATCTAGTGGTGAAGACAAACCAAGAACTGGTGGCAGATGTCTGCAAAATTATTTGCCAGAAAAAAGAAAGAGAGGAAGCATAGTAGAAGGGGCATAAATATATCATTATCAACAGTGAAGGGATGACAATGCCCTATTTTGTATTCACCTATTCTTCCTGAAAACTAGCTGCACAAAAAAAAATCAATAATACACTGATAAACTAATTATCAGGCTAAGAATTATTAACTGGTGAAACAGACTATTAAACAAACTGTGGATGAAGGCATCACACAAGAAAGTTTTGAACTGCCCTGCCATGACTGACCAGCTGTAACTCTGTGCTACTAGGCTGGGACACATCTCACCCAACACCACTACAACATCAGGTCTTACAAGTCCATTTTCAAGACTTAAAATGTGTTTCTGCACACTGGCCACAAGTTCTTGGTGACATTCTGATACAGTGATAAGGATATGTACTCATTTAAAATACACTGCAAATAATAGTGTTTGATAAATGGACACTTGCTCAGCACAGGTTAAGTACCTTTCCAAATGGCTTGTAATTGGTATTACATTAAATTAAATAACTATATTGATACTGTTGCACAAATGGGCAGTTACTGCAGTTGCATGCTTGCTACAGATGTGGTTACCCTAAGTGTGACACTGTATACATACATATTCCCCTTTCACAGCAGTTAATACTACAGAAACTGAATATTGAATGTAGAATTGGAGCACATGAAAGAAATTAAACCAGACACACATAGTTTAATAGTTCCCATCATAAATATTTCACTTACAGAATGGATCCTTTACAAGATTGTTACTTACCATAAGAAAGGATATCTTTGGTCAAAATGTAAATGCAAATATCAACCATACCATTCATCACTGGGCCTGCAATACAAAAATTATCCTTTTGTTACTCACAGCACAGTCAAGACAGACATACAAATGAATGGCATGGTTATGACATTTGATGTGGGAACAATGTGTTTCAGACAAAATATGCTCAGAGGTTGTTGTTAGGTATATGATGAATTGTTGAGGAGCAACTCCTACAGAAGTCATGGCAGAGTGTGTATCCCCACTGCTGCATATTGAGGAAGGTCATGGTTCAGTCTCATTCTAGAGACCGGCTGAGGTTTTTCGCGGTCCTCCCCAGTTCCTCCTTGCAAATGCCAAGGTATTACTGGAATTCAGCCCATGACCACTACTTTCAGGATCTTTTAAATTCATTATTTATCAGCCATCCTAGGCTTTTGTGCTTTATAATTTGACCTATTAACTGTCATCAATGCACTGTGTGGAAATGTTGCGAAAGACTTGTGACAGGTAAAACTATCTGCACTTGAAAATAACACCTCAAACATGTTGCCTGTGACTTTCCAATTGTCTTTGGTATTATATTGTCACTTGTCACTCACAAATGGCATGAGATGGTCTTTCTGTGTATTTTCTTCACTTCAAGGGAGGTGCATTGCAGCATGTCAATTAAATACCCACTCAACAGATCAAAGAAGGCATAAATAAAAATACATACAGCCCGTGGCAGTGAACATATTGCAACACATAAGACCAGAATATTTTCTTAACTCATCATCTCAAAAATTAGGATGTCACCTTTTATCCTGCATAGTTACACACATTCTGTATAAGTATTTTCCTGAAAAACTGCAGATTCTGAGGGGGAGGAGGGGGAGTCATCTTATGTTCAGATAGATACAGTACTGTAATTACAGTAATATGGAATGTGATGCCATGGCATTTGGCAGATACATACAAATATAGTACAGCACTTTGGACATATCATGGTAGACTACCCCAACAACAGAGGCAGCAGCTTTCTCCAAAATTATTGTACCTGTCTACTAAACCAAACGGAATTACATCTGATTTGACCACAATGGTAAATGACACGTGAGGTACAAAAACATTCTTATACCTTTCCAACAGGGCTCAGAATATAACACATTTTTTAATTGTATCCTGTAATTTATTATATGAACTGATGTAACATAAAGTATTATTTAATTATTGATTTATGCTGTAATATTGATATTCCAAACTCTTGATGAAGCTGCTGAAATGGTGGTATGAAAGCTATGTTGTATGAATTGGTGAGGTTGTTTTATCCTTGGGGTAGCGTGACACTGAGTCCTTTAATACTAAGGCTGCTAATGGGCCTTTTGTACCAGCCCTGAATGAAAGACTAATAAATATTGAGCATTGGTGGAAAGATAATTCAGAGGTCAGGACTGAAGAAGCCAGAGAACAGCCTGTCCCACTGCCATTCTATCTACCATAAATCCCAGACAAAAATCCTCTGGGATCAAACACACACATCTGTGGTGAGAATCAGTGACCAAATGACTGAGTGTTCAGATGGCCTACCCAGTGAAGTTAAGGAAGAAATAGCAATATGTCACAACTGATATTTTCCATTTCACATGATGGACAAAGTAATGAAAATTCTAATGAGAACAACTGGCCCTGAGGGTAACCCAAATGCAAACCATTATGATGTACAGACATAAGTTCAATCGTCACAAAATCTGATGTATGTGTTTATATTTAGAAATCCCTAACAGAAACAAATGGAGTCAATAGAATATCTGTATAAATAGTTTTTTTTTTGTATCACCCCCAACAAGCATTTTGAAATTCCTATGGTTCTTCACTTTTCGTCCCCTTGGTAGTTATTTAAGAAAATACTGAGCATGGCAGTGTAGTAAACCAAATGTCACAGTTGTGCAGCAACCCTATAGAGATGCAGCTGATTCTGATGAACACATGTGCCTTGTGAGATTTGAAGTTCTGTTGGTGTTGAGAACTGAGATACAGTCTTCTGGGTTGTGATGGTACAGAGTGTGGAAGATTCTGAAGATGGAGGTAGCAGGTTCCTCCAAAGCATTGGTACCAATCTACAAGATTATACAGCACTCCTCACAAGACCTTAATCTTCATTTGTGCATCGCATCACCATAATGGGAGAGCTTGATATGTTAATTCAAACTGTAAACTGTTGATTCTAATTTAGTTTTAATCAGGTTTTAAGATCTTGTTGTTGTTATTGTCATCATCATCATTATCACCATCATCATCGCTACATTGTTAAGAAGCTTGAATCTGTACTCTTAAATCCCTAATCAAGTCCCAAGTTCACATGCATAATACTGTAATTGTAACATAAGTATATGGAGAGCTCATTGAATTCATTCCATGGCCCAAAGTTATGATGTGGCTTGGGGTACTTCTAAGAAACTAGTTAAATAATATTTATAATATAATTACAAACCAGTATTCTCATCTTATTTAATAGCCCATTTCATTCTGTCAATTATTATAATTTTCCTTCAATAAAAGTATTTTTATTCTGGTTTGCATGTACGTGTTTTAAGAACGTATGAGTGTAAAATATGGTTATTAAAATAAAAGTATTTAAAGAAATCTGGACACCGTAATTTACAACACAGATGCTCCTGACTTATGATAATTCCGCACTAACCATGTATCATGTGTATTTTTTTAACCCTTTTCCTGCTAACATGAAGAACATGGTGAACTCCTAATAATGCCTGCAGATGGGGTTTAACTCAGCATTCAAAGGGTTAATTCAATACTATTAATAAAGCCTACAAATAATTATATTTGCCAAACAAAAAGTTAGGATTTATAAATATCCAAAATGAATGGCATTACTGTCCAAATTGATCATTTTAGTGAATTTTAAAAGGAAGTGAAACAAAAGGAGTTACAAAAATTTAAAATTACGTCACTCTGAATTTTATTATTTTATTAATACCGTGCATTTTCTTATATTGTTTATTTTTTAAAAAAGCCAACAAAATGCACTAATTAAAACACAATAAAATATATTACAAAACACACTTTATATCTGGTGCCAATTTGTTCTAGCTTATGCCAATAATGTTAATATACTGGGAGGAAGCATATATACTCTAAAGAAAAATACAGAAGCTTTGGTAGCTGCTATTAGGGAGAGTGGACTGGACGTAAGTGCTGATAAAATTAAGTGCATGGTCATGTCTTGAGATCAGAATGCAGGACGAATTCACAGTGTGAGGACTGATAATAGTACCTTCGAGAGGGTGGAAGAGTTTAAACATTTGGGAACAACTTTAACAAATCAAAATTCTATTGCAGAAGAAATTAAGAGTAGAATGAAGTCAGGAAATGCCTGCTGTCATTTGGTGCAGAATCTTTTGTCTTCCAGGTTGCTATCCAAAAATTTAAAGATCAAGATATATAGAACTATAATTTTGCCTGTTGTTTTGTATGTGTGTGAAACTTGGTCGTTGACACTGCGGGAGGAAAGGAAGCTGAGGGTGTTTGAGAACATG
>Ga0123355_10003557_pt1 | contig 22399 bp, 23 predicted proteins | sample TergutEmb28metaG_3_FD_89872 | JGI IMG/M metagenome (GOLD analysis project Ga0123355, IMG submission 89872) | Embiratermes neotenicus P1 segment gut microbial communities from Petit-Saut dam, French Guiana - Emb289 P1 | ecosystem: Host-associated > Arthropoda: Insects > Digestive system > Gut ... | reverse complement strand
TGCAAAGGGGTTTGAATGTATGCACAGAAATTTATTCTTTTACTCTTCCTAAATATTCGCCCGTACGAGTATCGACTTTAACAACTTCACCAATTTCGATAAACAAAGGTACTTTAACTGTAGCCCCTGTTTCAAGCGTTGCAGGCTTTGTTGCACCTTGTGCAGTATCGCCTTTAAAACCAGGCTCTGTTTCGGTTACGGCCAGCTCTACAAATATTGGAGGCTCTACACCAAATGTGCGGCCGTTATGCTGTAGAATTTTAACTGTTTCGTTTTCTTTAATAAAAATCATTTCTTTTTCTACGTCAGCAGCGTTAATTTCCATTTGTTCAAATGTTTCATTATCCATGAAATAATATAATGTGCCATCGTTGTACAAATACTGCAAATCCCTACGGTCGATATGAGCGCGGGGCATTTTTTCTGTTGGACGGAAAGTTTGTTCAATCACTGCGCCTGTTTCCAAATTTTTAAGGGTAGAGCGAACAAACGCCGCACCTTTGCCTGGTTTTACATGCTGGAAATCGGTTATGACGAAAATTCCGCCATCCCATTCAATTGTAATGCCGTTTCTAAATTCACCTGCTGAAATCATAAATTGCCTCCTAAGTTTTTATGTATTTATTTTATCTACTGCTACGGGTCATGTCCTGAATTGCTACACGTCCGCCGCTAACATTGATGGTCAAGTTTTGCTGATAACGCCTGTCAAGTAAAGTTATTCTGCCTGCGTCAGATGCTGTACCTCTAGGCAAAAAATCGACTTGGTTGTGTGGAAGATTCGTATGAACTATCACTCTCTGTGGCAGATAAACAGTACGTACATCTTCACCGGTTGCTACATTTCTTATTCGATAACGACCGTCTACAGCTTCAAAAATTACTCGGTATCGCACACCTTCCATTATTGCACGCCGCTGAGCGTAATAAATATCTGCTTGCAATTGCAACGAAGCATTGGCTAGTGCACGGCGGTTTATACTTGTTATACCCAAAGTTATTCCCACTGATACAATCGCTAAAATACCGAGTGCTAAAGTTAACTCCAGCAACGTTATACCTTTTTTACTTTTTCGCATTTTCTATTTCCAAGAAATATTTTTGCAACATACGCCGCTCGATAATGCGCTTAATTTTTACAAACCAAAAATCTTTTTCTGTTATAGGTTTGACTAATATCGTACCAATGCCAGCTTTTTTTCCTCCCCATACATCGGCTAAAAGTTGGTCACCAATGATAACAGTTTGGTTTTTGTCTACACTCATTAACCGCATGGCCTTTCTGATGCCCCAAGTAAATGGCTTTAATGCATTGGCAATACCCATAAGTTGTATATTGCGGTTAAAACGATTTAATCTGCCATTTGTATTGTTTGTAAGAAGACACACTTTAAACCCCATTTTATTTAAGCGGGTCAAAAGTGCTGCAATTTTTGGCGGCGGCAAATCCTCGTCGAAACGAGTTAGTGTATTGTCTATATCAAAAATAAGCCCGCGTATGCCTTTTGCATGCAGTTCGCCATAAGGTATTTCAAATACGGAATCGTAGTAATAATCAGGTTTAAGCATTATAGTCTCCTGCTTCTATTTAGTTCGCCACACGCAATAACTCTACCATTGTAAAACTATAATCGTCAAGACAGTTTCTTAGAATTTGTCCGCCAGTAATAATTAAATCTCCTAACACGTCTCCAAGACGCGTTCCACCATTGGCAAAGTTTGAAACTGTTAAAAAGTCAAAAAGATGTAGCTGCGCTGATTTGCTTATATCTATATCAAACAGAATGTCTTGGTTTGGAATAGGTGCCGTTGTTGTATGCACTGCATCTGTAGCAAAAATATTACCTAGGACACTAATTTCATCTAAGAATACATCTCCGTATGATACAATAAGCGCATCAAACAAAGCTATACCGGTAGAAAACAAATGCAGCGATTCGCCTGTAAAAATAATAACAACAGGCTCAGAAAATGCGGAAATATCCATGCTATAAGTACGTTCATCTATAATTATCACAGCGTCATCCGGCAAGAGCGATTGTCTTAGCTGCGGCAGCGCATCCCTGTTAATATAATTTTCGGATATAAATTCTTGCGGGACATTTAAAAATCGTTCAGGGGCATCTCGCCAATAAAAATACGGCGAAAAGATGCAATTGCATTCTTGGCTTCCCCACTCAATCCGTGCTTTCACCCTTGCAGAGTGGCCCACGCTATGTCCTGTTGACTTTGTAACATCTGTGGTTATTTCTAATGCTCTTGTATCTGTATTGCGTAAAATAGTAGCTGCCCCTTGAAAATCATCTGAAAAAAATTGCTCGTCCGGCAGAAAATACTCCAACCTGGTGTGCCAATTTCTACTGCGATAGTGCGTCAAAAAAAATGCCTCTGCTTGGCTTATAAACTGGGCTCGTAAGCTTTTGTCAGAAAAAACAAAATTGCTATCTTCAAAGCGCAAACGCTGTTCACTGTTTAATGTTACATCTTCTATCGTAAGCCTAGTTATATGGCCGTAATTTTCTTCCAAAGCCTGTTGCAAAACAAATAACTTCACTTCAATGCCGGCAACAGCCATATCATATAATCCCGAAAAATATATATACCCGGCAGATGTTCGCCTGGCCGTAGCAGATGTTATCAACAAAACGGCTGCAAGCATAAGCAGGATAGTTCCCGTTAAAATAACCATTATCTGAGCTCTGCCCTGTGTCCTCTTCACACTTGTATCCTCGTGTTTATTGCTCCAACTGCCCTGGCGGTTGATACGCCTTCTGCGTTCCATACTATTACCACAACAAAAGTACTCCCTACCCCACTTGGTACAAGATTACTTACTAGGGCTGCTGCTACATCCGGCGCATCGTAGCTACCAAAGGACGTCATACTGTCCCTAAAAATTAAAACTGTGTACAATTCTATATTTTGCACACGTGCAGTTTCGGTAGCAACACTTACGCTGTCTTTCCCGGTGACTAAAGCATCTCGCACTGCAAGCATTATACTTTGGGCACCAAGATGGTGGTTGTAATAATCCAGTGCCAAAACGGAGTTCCTAGCAGATTGCAATACTGAGGGTAACACCGTAACCGTTAAAATAGAAAAAAGCGCGAGGGCAATTAATACTTCTATATAAGAAAAACCCTTGTGCTTTTTAACGCCCACGAGCATAACCTCCTATGCGAAGCTCATATTCGTAAACGCCTGCTGCAAGGAAAGATATTTCTCCCAGCCAAACATAGCTGTAATACATGAGCAGCCCTTCTCTGTGGCTTTCTGCCAAAGCAGGGTCATGTGTTTGCCCTTCAATTATAAAGACAGACCGATTGTATCTTATTCGCAAAACATTTGCTCCATGGGGTACTGTTCCAACAATAAGCTCAACAGCTTGGATGTCATATGCATTAGAAAAATTTTCGTCATAGTATCTTTTAAAATCTTGTACAATTTGAGATACGCGAATATACTCATCCCCAAAAACAAAAATATTTTCATCAAAGTTGTTAATTTCTATATGCAATTGATGAGCTCTCAGTTCTTCTTGTTGCACCAGTCTTGACAACGCCAAGTAAGCCCCCACAGTACACAAAACAATCACAATTTGCAAACAAATTATGATTGTTTTTAATCTGTACTCGTTTTTATAGTCCTCTATTTCAAAGGGTAATAAATTAATATGCTTAGCCATTATCTTTTGGTAGGTCTTTCCCAGTCTTTTATTTCTGTCTGCCTTGCTCTTGCAATTGCCAAGCCCTCACCTTTTACATCTTTAGTAATAGTGGAACCTGCCGCAATATAAGCATTGTCTTCTAATGTAACCGGTGCAACTAAATTTGAATTACTACCCACAAAAACATTATCCCCTATTGTTGTTCTGCTTTTGTTTACGCCATTGTAATTTGCAGTTATTACGCCGCAGCCAATATTTACGCCGGAGCCAATGTCTGCATCTCCAACATAGGATAAATGCGGAATTTTAGACTTAGCAGCAACATTGATGTTTTTAGTTTCTACAAATCCACCAACTTTGCAATTATTGGCCAAGTTAGTTCCCGGACGTAAATACGCAAAGGGGCCGACTTCTGTTTCTTCTCCAATTACGGCCCCCACCACTACGCTTATATTTACACGGGCACCCTTTTTTACAACAGTATCTTTAACTTGAGAATTAGCTCCTATTACAACAGCCTCTTCAATAATCGTGCTGCCTTCTAATATAACTCCGGGATATATTACAGCTGTTGGTGCAATTTTTACTGTTTCTTCTATATAGGTAGCACTGATGTCTATAATACTAACCCCGCTTTCTACGTGCTTTTTGTTAATGTCTTCTTGGTTTTTAATGCTAATCATACAGTCCTCCATCTAAGATAATATCTAAGAAATATGTTTCATAATAATAAAGTAACAAAAAATGGTCAAGATTTAGTAAAAATTCTAAATCTCATAAGTGAAGCATAAGTTTTTTGCGTCAAAAAATGACTAAAACCGAGCGAAAACAGAACGAATTTTGCACATAACGTGTAGTATGCTGTAAATTATTGTAATATAATATGTTAAAATGAGTTGTTAAAAATTTGCATAAAAGTTTTTTAGGTGATAAAGTCCCGCCGTTGGTGGTAATAATGCAACCGAACAAATACAAACCACTAACATATAACGGAGGAACTTATGACGAAAATAAGAACCATAGGAATGTTTATCATCGCAGCAGCTGTTGCGCTTGCCTTTCCTGTTGTCGCATCCGATTATTTTACATCGGTGTTTGGCAGGGAACCGCAACCGGTTTTTTTGGCAGTTGAAATTGATGGACTAGATAGCTTTTCTCATGCCGTATGGCAAGACAGTACCATTGCCGAAGCTATAAGCCGCCTACAGCAAGAGAAAAAAATAGCCCTTGTGTACGCGGGTGACAACAGCAGAAGTATACTCCCGGGAGAAACTATAAGCCTGCAAACCTGGGAAGTAGTTATGGAAGCCGAACACTCCCTTATTCCATACGAAGTACATGCAAATTTTACAAGCAATGTGTGGTACGGAGACTCAAGAGTGCGTCAGATGGGCGTTGCCGGAGAACATACAATTACAATGGAGGTTGGCCTTCTTGGAGGCCTGGAAATTGGCCGGGAAGTTATTTCGGAAGGCATGTCTTTGGTGCCTATTGATAAAATTATTGATATAGGCACAGCGAGACTGGGTGCATTGGCTGATGTAACCGCACCGGATTTTCACTACTTCCAGCGCATTCGCATGGAAGCTACAGCCTATACTGCGTATTATTGCTGTACAGACAAACATCCGGATGACCCATGGTTTGGTATAACTGCATCCGGCAGGCGAGTAGAACATGGAATTGTTGCGGTAGACAGAAATGTTATTCCCCTAGGCACACGGCTTTATGTTGAAGGATACGGCTTTGCTATTGCCGCAGACGTTGGCGGTGCGATACGAGGTAATAAAATTGATTTATACATGTATAGAATTTCTGATGCCCTACAGTTTGGTCGCAGACATTTGTATGTATGGGTTTTAGATGATATTTAATCGTATCAGTTCATCACGCTCATACTCTTCTATGTAATTTGTGATTTGCTTTACCATCTCTTTACATTCAGGAATCGTTTTGTACTCTAACCCTAAAGCGCCTTTGTGCGCTTTTTTTATTTCATCCGCCAGTAGTTTTAATGCTAATTCAAGCAAGGCGAATTCTTCAAACAAAGTTTTTATCTTTTGCCACACAAAAAAGGCTTCGTCTGTTGCGGTTGTGCTTTCTGCCAAGCTGTAAAAAGGCTGGGTTATTTCTTTTTTGCATGATTGAGGCAGCGGTACACCCATTATTTTTTGGTATTTTAATGTTAAACCTGTGTCTAAAGGAGCTTGCAGCAACGAAGTCAATCCAATGTCCTCTACTACAACAAGCAACTTACTTAACTCGTCCAAAACTATTTTCTGTTTGTTTTTTTGCGTTTTATATTCCGCCAACAATGCCTTCTTTTTTTTATCCAACAAATCTTGTGCAAGCGTTGCAAGCTGCAATCTTTTTTTTGTAATCAAAAGATTAACCTTTGTTAAGGGAAATTTATGCATATTTTGCGGCTCCTCGGTTGAAACTTACTATGAAAGAATGTAACTGAAGGAGAATTCAAATGGACAATATCTACGTAGTTGCAGAGAATCAAAATGCGATAAAAAAGGCTTTATTTCACATATCTTGCGACAAAATGGGTGGCTCCATTGCCAATGTCCAAATTTTTCTGATTGCATCTGTCGCGCCAAATTTATATGATTTGAATATTAATGTAGGGGACTATGTACTTGTAAACTCCGACATAAAAGATATTTTTCACGTCATACCAAAAAATGAAGCAACCCTTATAACTTACGGCTTTAACTCCCGAGCCTGTATTACTGCATCTAGCATAACAAATGACGGGATACAGGTATGTATACAGCGTGCATTTGTTGGTGCAGATAATATAGTGCGCCACCCACAAGAATTTTATGTTAGACTAGGGTATGAAGAATCTCCTGAAAATGTGCTTGCGGCGGCGGCAACATTGTCTGTTGTTGGCATACATTTCCACCAGGACGAATAGATTATTAAAGGAAACAGCACAAAGAGAGGCGGACATTAAAATGGAAAACGGGAACAATCTTATTGACATTGGTGGAAAGGTAGTATCCGATTTTGAATTTAGCCACGAAATTTACGGAGAAGGCTTTTATCGGTTTGATTTAGAAGTTAACAGGTTAAGTGGTGCAGGAGATATTTTGCCCATTACTGTTTCTGAACGTATTATAGACAAAGACCGCGTAACACACGGAACACCTGTGCGAATAAACGGCCAGATACGCTCGTATAATAATTATATTCCCGCAGATAAGCGAAACAAGCTTGTGCTTACTGTTTTTGCTAAAGACATAACCATTGAGGAATTACCGGAGAAAAACCCAAACGAAGTCTTTTTAGATGGCTTTGTTTGCAAACCTGCAATATATCGAACAACGCCATTTGGGCGAGAAATAGCCGATGTTTTGATGGCAGTAAACCGCTCGTACAACAAATCCGACTACATACCATGTATTGCATGGGGTCGGAATGCTAGGTTTGGCAGCAAGTTGCAGGTTGGTGACAGAATTCGTTTATGGGGCAGAATGCAAAGTCGTGGGTACCAAAAAAAGCTTGAAAACGGAGATATCTTAGACAAAATTGCCTATGAAGTATCTGTTTCCAAGCTGGAAATTGTATCAGAAGATATTGCGGCCGAAACACCGGACGAAAGTACTACTTTAGAGTAATAATTGTAACACCATCTTCACCTTCACCAAATTTACCCAAGCGGTACTCCTTTACATGGGGGTGCCGTTTTAATATTGTGTGCACGGCGTTGCGCACAGCACCGGTACCTTTACCGTGTATTACTGTTACTATGCTTAAGCTGGATAAAAACACTTCATCCAAGTATTTATCTGTGGCGCTTGCGGCCTCTTCTGGCAGCATGCCGCGCAAGTCTATTTCTGGGGAAATAAACATCGTTTTACCTTTGATCCCCTTGCCTTTTGCGCCAAATTTTTCAGTTTTGGGCTCGTCTTTTTCTAATGACAGGTCACTGATGTGGACTTTTATTTTTAGAATACCTGCCTGCAAGGCAACTTCACCATTACTATCCGGTGGAGCCGAAACGGTGCCCACTTGGTTCATAGAGTGTATAAATACTCTGTCACCGCGGCGCAGGTTTTCCGGTGGCGTGCGGAAGGGTTTTTCCATTACAGGCCCAATACCTTCGGATATTGCTGTTAGCCCTTCTCTAGCTTTACGTTTTGCCTCGTCAATTTCTCGTTGACTGGCATCTTGTAAAGCTTTGTCAAGGGCTTTTTTCATTTCTGTAACTGTTTTATCGGCTTCCTTTTGCGCTTTTTGAATTAACTCCAAAGCTTCTTCTTTCGCTTGGCGTAGGATTTTTTCTTTTTGAGTGCGGAGTTTTTCTTCTTGTTTGGCAACATCATCTTTTAATTTTTCTGCTTCGCGGCGGTATATTTGTGCGCGTTCTTGCTCTAAAAGAACGGCTTTTTTGCTTGCTTCCAGGTCGGTTATAACATCCTCGAAACGTACATCTTTCTGAGATAGTACGTTTTTTGCCTCGTCTATAATACTGTCAGTTAGCCCAAGGCGTTTTGCTATAGCAAATGCATTACTTTTGCCCGGTATACCAATTAACAGCCTGTATGTGGGGCGTAATGTCTCTACATCAAATTCGCAGCTTGCGTTTTCTACACCTTCTGTAGAGAGCGCAAAGAGTTTTAGCTCGCTATAGTGTGTAGTTACCGCCGTGCGCACTTGCCTTGCTCGCAGATGCTGTAAAATGGCTATTGCTAAGGCAGCACCCTCTGTTGGGTCTGTACCAGCACCTAATTCATCCAGCAAAACAAGAGCGTTTGGGCTTAGGTTTTCTAAAATGCTAACGATATTTTTCATGTGTGAAGAAAATGTGCTTAGGCTTTGCGCGATACTTTGTTCGTCACCGATATCTGCAAATACATCGTCAAACACAGCCAGTTCGGAACGTTCCGCCGCTGGAATGTGTAACCCTGCTTGCCCCATGCAGGAAAATAACCCCAGTGTTTTAAGAGAAACTGTTTTACCGCCGGTGTTGGGCCCAGTTATAAGCAACATATTAAAATCGCCGCCTAGGTAAATTTCCGTTGGCACTACAGTGCCTTTATTTAGCAGAGGGTGGCGGCCTTTTTTTATGTGTACATATCTTTTGTCGTTAAACACCGGCTCACTTGCTTCCATTGCAAGAGAGAGTTCACCTTTTGCAAAAGCAAAATCTAAAGATGTAATTTGGTCTATGTTTGCAAAAATAACTTCTGCATGTGTACCAACCTGGTTGCTTAGCTTTGTTAAAATGCGCTCTTCTTCGCGTTTTTCTTCAAAATGCAAGTTTTTAATTTTGTTGTTTAACTCTACAACACTAAGCGGTTCCATAAAAACTGTAGCTCCTGTAGAAGACTGGTCATGCACCATACCGGGGAAATTTGAGCGCGATTCTGCCTTTACAGGCACACAAAAACGGTCGCCTCTTAGGGTGACAATATTATCTTGCAACATGTTTTTGTATGCGCTTGACTGAATAATGCTGTTTAACTGGTCACGGATTTTACTATGTGCCGAATGAATGCTGCGGCGCAAGGTAGCAAGTTCCGGACTTGCGTTGTCTGCAATTTCGCCGGATTGTTTAATGCAACGGTTTATTTCGGTTTCCAGCGATTCTACTATGGTTAATGCATCAAAATATGTGGCAAGGCATGTTGGTTCGTTTTCATACTCTGTACCATAGGCTTTTAGTTTTTTACATACATACACACTGTCAGCGACTTTCATCAACTCTTCCGGCAATAACATTCCACCAACTTCTGCCCGCAAAAGTGCGGAATGTATATCATGCATACCGCCTATGGGCAAACTGCCCTTACGCAATATCATGCCGGTAGCGGCTGTAGTTTCTGCCTGGGCACGGGTTATGTCGTTTATATAATCCATGGGCAGCAATTCTTCTGCACGTTTTTTGCCCATTGGTGATGCAGCTTTAGATTTTAACATTTCTATTATTGCCGGGTAGTCTAGCGTGTTTAAGGCTTTCTTGTTCATGGTTATTTCCTCCGCTCTAAGACACTGTCTAAGATTGTGTCTAGTATATCATTTATTTTCCTGCTATACTCGTAATGTTTTTCTATACTTGATTGTAAGGAGTCATGCCTATGAAACGAATTTTCTGCGCGTTACTCGCGCTTGTAATTGTGGTTTTTGTTTTTTCAGGATTTATGGCGGCACCACCGCCACAAATTGTTAGGGTTGGATTATTGCGTCTGTTCTATAACCAAAACACCATTCATATTGCCAGCACTAATATTGAAGTTGGGCACGGTTTATCGAATGGCTCATTTTCTCCGTCACAAACGCTTACTTCTGCAAATGGTTTTACCGCACAAGTTGTAAGCGGACAAGTTGTTTTGCGGGCAGGGAATACAAGCGGTAATATTGTTTTTACATTTAATTCAGCTACCGGCAGTGCACAGGTTAGAGGCATAGGCGGCGGAAATATTACTTTGGGCAACTATACATACCGCGGTGTAATAGAATTTCACCCCTACGACAGCGGCAGAATTACTGCTGTTAATGTGATAAATGTAGAAGATTATTTGCTGGGTGTCGTGCCCCTGGAAATGTCCCCTACTCAATTCCACCAAGAAGCTTTACGTGCACAGGCCGTTGCAGCCCGCACTTTTTCGATACATACAAGAGACACCACCCGCAGGCATAGCGAGTGGCTTGACCTTTGCGACCGCCCACAGTGTTGTCAAAGTTATAGGGGCGTAGGCAACGAGCATGCAAACACTACCGCTGCTGTTCAGGCGACACATGGGCTTATGATATTTTTACCGGGCAGTGATGTTGCGTTGTTTACTCCGTTTTCGGCCTCAAGTGGAGGAGCTACATCCAATTCGGAGCATGTTTGGTGGGCAGAATTGTCGCATCTAAGAGGTGTGCCCGACCCTTATGAGCCTAATGTGCACAACTGGACGCGCGAGTTTACCTGGGCACAGCTAACAACTAGAGTTGCAAACGAATCCCCCGCATCTGTGAATATAGGCAATGTAACGGCGGTAGCAGTAACAAACTCTCACCTTGGTAGAGTAGTTGAATTAACATTTACCGGTACAAACGGCGAATGGTCTGTCAGAGGCGAAAGAATGCGCACCATGATGGGATTTGACGGTCAGAATTTTGCTATTTCCGGTGCTACTGTTACAAATATAGGCGGAACAACAAGCGTTACAGTAACCGACGGGATAGTTACATCTCAGCATGCACCTTCTTCTCTTTTTGCTGTTAACCACTTGGGGCAACTTGTAGCAGTTAGCTCGCCATTTATAACCGACGGTTTATCTACAACCCAGCCAAACAGCGGGGTAGATGTAAGCGTTAGCGGCGGCACCGGCATTACGGTAACTGGCCGTGGGCATGGGCATGGCGTGGGCATGAGCCAACACGGCGCAAACGGCATGGCAAACGCCGGATACGGTTTTAGAGCAATTTTGCAACATTACTACACAGGAGTGGAGATACGATAATGCTTAAAAAAGAAGATTTTTATTATGATTTGCCAAAACATTTAATTGCGCAACAGCCCATTGCAGAACGTGATGGTTCTCGATTAATGCACATCAACCGCAAAACCGGCGAGTTTGAGCATAAAATGTTTAAAGATATTACCTCTATTTTGCGTCCCGGAGATTGTTTGGTTGTAAACGATTCTAGGGTTATCCCTGCACGGCTTGTAAGTGATAACAATGTAGAAATGCTGCTGCACGAACGTTTGGAAGAAGGCAAATGGACAGTAATGGTTAAGCCAGGCAAAAAAGCTCGCGAAGGTGACGTGCTATCCTTTGCAGGCGGCAGGCTAAAGGCCACTGTTATCGAATTAATTGAAGACGGCTTGCGCATTGTAAATCTTGAACATGAGGGCGAGTTCGAGCCTTTGCTTGTTGAAATAGGTTCTATGCCCCTGCCCCACTATATCGAAGAAGAACAAAAGGACACATCCCGCTACCAGACTGTATATGCAAAAAATGATGGCTCTGTTGCGGCACCAACTGCCGGCCTTCACTTTACAACAGAAATTTTAGACAAATTAAAAAATATGGGCGTAAATATCGCCCAAGTTACATTGCATGTTGGTATGGGGACATTCCGCCCGGTAAAGGAAGACGACATTACAAAACACCACATGCACAGCGAATATTGCCATGTAGACACGGAAGTTGCGGAGCTGATTAACAACACAAAGAAAAACGGCGGCAGAGTTGTTGCCATTGGCACAACCAGCTGCCGCACGATAGAAAGCCGTGCAAATGATAACGGGCAAGTAGTTCCTGGGTCTTGCAAAACAGATATTTTTATTTATCCCGGGTATAAATTTAAAGTAATGGACGGGCTGTTGACCAACTTCCATTTGCCGGAATCCACACTTATTATGCTGGTCTCTGCTTTTGCCGGGCACAAAGAGATTATGGCGGCGTATGAGGCAGCTGTTAAAGAGGAGTATCGTTTTTTTAGCTACGGCGACGCAATGATATTATTATAGTTATCCCAATTACAGATAAACCTAAAACCCAAACACCGGTTGGTAATAATGACCCGCCGGTGTTTTCTGTTTCTTCGGTAAAAATTTTTTCCATTATAGGTTCTTCTTGCAGTTACAGACAAAGGTCAAGATTATTCTCACAACAACTCCACCCCGTTTGCGGCACACTTTTCGTGTGTTTCCCTATCCCAAACACTAACCTGCACTTCCCCAATATGCGCTTTTTCCAGCAAAAGCATAGACAAGCGCGACTGTCCTATGCCACCGCCAATGGTAAACGGCAAATTACCTGCCAAAAGCTCCTTGTGGTAAGTTAGACTTCGTCTATTGTCACAGCCAGACAAAGTTAGCTGTTTATCCAGCGTTTCTGCATCTACACGTATACCCATCGACGATATTTCCATAGCAGTATTCAAAGTTTCGTGCCAATAAATAATGTCGCAGTTTAAATTCCAGTCGTCATAGTCCGGAGCACGGTTGCCATGTGTTTTGCCAGATTTCAATTTATCACCTATTTGCATAACACATATAGTTTTGTTTTTTTTGGCGGAAGCGGTCTCTCGTTGTCCCGAAGCCATTTCTGGGTACATATCCTCTAGCTCTTGGGACGTAACGAACGTTACATCTCTTTTTATTTCTGCCCTAAGTTCCGGGTGTATGGCGTGTAATCGCTCCGCGGTATCAAATATTGCCCGGGCAATTATTCTAACAACATCTTGCAGGTAATTTATATTCCTTTGCGAAGGTTTGATAATTTTCTCCCAATCCCACTGGTCTACATAAATGGAGTGCGTGTTATCCATTTCGTCATCCCGGCGGATAGCATTCATATCTGTATAAATGCCCTGCCCCACCGGGAATTTATACCTATGCAATGCCATGCGTTTCCACTTGGCAAGCGAATGCACAATATGTACGCAGCCACCCATTTCTTTTACTTCAAACTCTACCGGGCGTTCTGTGCCGCTTAAATCATCATTTAGCCCTGTATGCGGCTCCACAAAAAGGGGCGCAGAAACCCTGCTAAGGTTAAGCGCCCTGGATAAATTATCTTCAAACAACCGCTTCATTTTACCAATGGCGGTTTGTGTTTCGTACAACGAGAGTTTTGATTTATAACCTTGCGGGATAATTAACTTACTCATAATGTTAGTACAACATCTGCCCTGTAGTTCGCGGGTAAGGGATAACGTCGCGGATATTTTGCATCCCGGTTAAATACATAAGAAAGCGCTCGAAACCAAGCCCGTAACCAGCATGCTTTACTCCGCCAAAACGGCGCAAGTCCAAGTACCAGTCGTAATCTTCTGGGTTTAGCTCAAATTTTTTGATTTGCTCCTCTAAAACATCCAAACGTTCTTCGCGCTGGCTGCCGCCTATAAGTTCCCCTACTCCGGGCACAAGCAAATCTGCACATGCAACCGTTTTGCCATCGTCATTTACGCGCATATAGAATGATTTTATTTCCCGTGGATAATCGGTAATGTAAACAGGGCCTTTAAAAACTTCTTCGCACAAATAGCGCTCATGTTCTTTTTGCAAGTCTATACCCCATTTAACAGGGAACTCAAATTTCTTGCCGCAATTTAGCAAAATTTCAACCGCCTCGGTGTATGAACAGCGCCCAAAATCTGCGTTAACAAGGGCGTTTAATCTATCCAGCAAACCTTTTTCTACCCATTGGTTAAAAAACTCCATTTCTTCCGGGGCATGTTCCAGTACATATTTGATAGCAAATTTAAGCATTGCCTCAGCAGTTTCTAGGTAGTTATCTAAATCCGCAAAGGCCATTTCCGGTTCTAACATCCAAAATTCTGCCGCATGTGTTGTCGTGTTGGAATTTTCTGCACGGAAGGTAGGGCCAAATGTGTAAACATCGCGCAAAGATAAACAAAACGGCTCTACAGCCAATTGCCCGCTTACTGTAAGAGATGCTTCTTTGCCAAAGAAATCTTCAGAATAATCTATAGTGCCTTCTTTTGTTTTAGGCACATTTTCTAAAGGCAAAGTTGTAACACGGAACATTTCGCCCGCGCCTTCGCAGTCACTGCCTGTAAGAATTGGGGTATGCACATATACAAAGTTGTTTTGCTGGAAAAATTCATGCAACGCATGGCTTGCTAACGAACGCACACGGAACATAGCCGCAAAAGAGTTTGTACGCGGGCGCAAGTGCGCAATGCCGCGCAAATATTCAAATGAATGGCGTTTTTTTTGCAATACATAGTCGGAAGGAGATCCGCCTTCAAGCTGCACGCAACCTGCTTTTATCTCAAAAGGCTGCTTTGCGCCGGGGCTCTCTACAACTGTTCCGCGCACAGTTATGCAAGAACCTACGCCAAGTTTAACAGCCTCGGAAAAAGGCAAGCCTTCTGCATTTAGTTCACCTTCTACAACAATCTGAATGCTGCGAAAGAAACTGCCGTCATTCAACTCTATAAAACCCAAATTTTTATTATCTCGGGACGTACGAACCCAGCCGCCCACGGTAATTTCTTTGCCAATAAATTTTGCAGTGTCACGATATAAATCTTTAACTCTAGTGTACATAAAACTTCCTCCATAATAAATTTTTAAACTTAACAAATTTGTAACATTCCAATAAATTACCCTACATAAATTGTTAACTTGCGTTTTTGTAAATGTGACAGTATATTAGACACATTCTTAGAAAATGTCAAACTTGCGCATAAGTAAACTTAACTTGAGCAAAGCGTATAAGTTGGTTTGCTGATTGCGCACAAAAAAAGGGAGATTTAAATGCCAGACTATTCTAAATATAAGGACTATGAAACCAAGAACATAGAAAACCTTGCTGAAATCAAGAACCAGAAACCAAGACCAACAGGCGCGTCTTTCACAACCCAAGACCTGCCTGAAATCGCACGAGAAAGAGAAATAGAGCGTGAAATGCGTCGTCAGAACAGAATAAACAGACGGCAAGTGCCGCCTAAGAAAGATAGCCGTTCTACCCTTCTACTTGTTTATATTGCACTTTTAGTAGTAGCTATTGCGGTGTGTGTTACCGTTTTTGTATTTGCTTTCCGCTGGGTAGTAAACAATCCTCCGGAAGGGATAGTTGTTCCTGACGCAGGCCCTATAATTGCAGAGCCCGGAAACGGAGCGGCTACCGCCGGCCGAGAAATTACAGAAATGGTAGGCCTTATTGTCGCAATTTCATCCAACCCAAGAGGGCTTACGCTGCTTGATCTAGAAACAGAACAAACAAGAGAAATGCCATTTGACGATGAAATAATTTTCCGTAACCGTATAAACAACCCAATTGCATTTACTCAACTTAGAGTTGGGCAGGTAATGGAAATTTCCTACGATGAAGACTCTTTGGAAATTACAGTTGTGCGTGAAAGTGCAGATGCTTGGGAGCATATGGCGCAAACAAATGTGCATGTTAATTTAGATAACCGTACAATTTCCATTCCACACGAGCCGCCGTTTACATTTACCAGCCAAACTTTGGTGTTGCATAATAACGAACCCTTCCCAATCGGCCAAATTGGTCCAATGGATTCTATTACTATAGTAGGTTTAGGCACCACTGCATGGCTTATTCAACTAGATGCCGCCCATGGTTTTTTTGAAATAGAAAATTTTGATGCAATAGAAAACGGCGTTATAACAATAGGCAACCTGCACCCACTGCCTATTGACGAAATAGTTGAACCGATAACTCTTTCCGATGGTACCCATCGTGTTGTTGTAGATGGCGATAATATCGAACCGTTTATCGAAAATATTGTAATCGTACAAGGGCAGACATTTATTTTAGATTTGTCTGAAGTACAGCAAAGAATGAGTGTCCTACACGTTGTTATAAGCCCGGCAGACGCAAGAATTTTTATTAACGACGAAGATATGCAGAGCCCTGTAAGTATAGTATTTGGCACACATACAATCCGAGTGGAGCACGAGGATTATTTTACCGAAGAGCGTACAATCACCATTACAGAACGAGTAATGAGCGAGCGTTTTGCACTGGAGCCCATCCCCCGCATTCCGGAGCCTAACCTGGCTTTAGTTGCCATACGTTCCCAACCTTCAAATGCATCTGTTTATATAAACGGAGTATTTACTGGCACAACCGACGGCGATTTTACCGTGCCTTCCGGCATACATGCGATAACCATACGCTTGCCCGGTTTCTACGATAATACATTCCACATAACCGTATCTGAAGGCGACGAAATAGACCGCATAGTTATAATGCAACAGACCAACCCGTGATGATATTTGACATTCCCGAAGAATTAAAAAAACTGCCGCACCTACCCGGGGTTTATATAATGCATGGAGAAAACGATGCTATTATCTACGTTGGCAAAGCAAATAACCTGCATAACCGAGTGCGCAGCTACTTCCAAAAAACCAATAACATCAAAACTATGTATCTCGCGAAACACATCTCCTACTTTGAATACATTGTTACCGACACCGAAAACGAAGCTTTTATTTTGGAGAACAATTTAATCAAACTCCACAACCCAAAGTTTAATATCCGCTTAAAAGATGACAAAGCCTACCCTTATATAAAAATCACAAAGGAAGTATTACCGCGCATATTGTATTCCCATAGGCGCGGGCGCGACAAAGCAAAGTATTACGGCCCTTTTGTGTCTAAAACTCGCACACGGGAACTGTTGGATTTGATTCACAAACTATGGCCGCTTAGGCGTTGCGCCAGGTTGTTCCCGCGGGATTACAACAAGGGGCGTCCTTGCTTGAATCATCATATAGGCCAGTGCAAAGCACCTTGTATGCGTTTGATAAACGAAGAAGATTACGAAAAGAACTTGCACGAGGCAGAAAAATTTATTCAAGGCAAAGCAGGCGATGTATTAACCCGCTTAACCAAGGAAATGCAAAATAGCGCAGAAAATATGGACTTTGAACGCGCCGCAGAATTACGAGATACAATCGAATCTGTAAAACTGTTAACCGAGAAGCAGAAAACCGAAACTAACAGCGATGACAGAGATGTTATTGCAATAGCTCGAAACCAAAACGAAGTGTTGATGCAAATATTTTTTATACGTGATGGCAAGTTATCCGGGCGGGAACATTACATGTTATCCGCCGGGGAAGACAGCACAGATAAAGACATTTTGGCAGCATTTATCAAGCAATTTTACAGCGAGGCTGCCTTTATCCCAAAAGAACTGTCTGTCATTTCAGAGCCTGCGGACAAGGATGCCATTTCCGCATGGTTATCCGGCCTTGCCGGGCGGCAAATAAGCATAAATATGCCCCAAAAGGGCGAAAAAAAAGATATGGTAAACCTTGCAAAAACCAATGCAGACCTTTTGATGACGCAGTTTGGTTCACATATAAAGCGGGATTTGGAGCGTAACCAAACCGCACTAGAAGAGCTTTCGCAAGCCATTAGTTTAGGCATTCAATTAACCCGTATAGAAGCGTACGATATATCCAACATACAAGGCTACGAATCCGTAGGCTCCATGATAGTGTTTGAAAATGGCAAAGCAAAAAATAGCGATTACCGCAAATTTAGGCTAAAAACCGTAATAGGCCCCGATGACTACGCCGGAATGGAAGAAATAATAACCCGCAGGTTAAACCGTTATATCAAATCAGACGATGCCTTTGGCAAGCTCCCAAGTATCATTTTTGTAGATGGCGGTAAGGGGCAAATTGCAGCGGCAAAAAAAGCCTTTAACGCAGTGGGAATAGATGTTCCAGTATGCGGGATGGTAAAAGACGATAGACACCGCACCCGTGGGCTCTTGTTTGAAGATAAAGAAATAAACCTCCCCCGCACAGGAGAAGGCTTTAAGCTGATAACCCGCATTCAAGACGAAGTCCATCGTTTTGCAGTGGAATATCATCGCAAGTTGCGCAGCAACACACAAGTGCGTTCTGTTTTGGATGAAATAGAGGGCATTGGCCCCACAAGACGCAAAGAGCTGTTAAGGCATTTTAAAAACATAGAAGCTATACAGGCTGCCGACCTGGAAACGCTAACAAATGCCCCGGCTATGAATAAAAAAGCAGCGCAAGCTGTTTACGACTTCTTTAATGCTCAACCGCAAGAAGAAATACTTGAAGTAGAGTTACTATAACAACTTTGAAAGGGCGAGATATACATGACTGACGGTTTTACCGCGAGCGGAGCCTTTAACACACCGGGTAAAGGTTACTTTGTTTCACTTTCTCAATTGGCGGCAGAGTTTAACTTGCAACTTGTAACGCCAAATGTAGATACAAGTGCAAAACACTTGGCACAGGCAAATATTAACCGCCCTGCCCTACAGCTGGCCGGCTTCTTTGACTATTTTGACGCAAGCAGGTTACAAATTATTGGCATGGTAGAGCATACTTATCTGCAAAAATTAGAAAACAATTTTAGGCGGGAAAACCTACGCCGCATTTTTGAAATTGGTATACCAGCACTTATTGTCTGCCGCGAGCTTGAAGTGTTCCCGGAAATGATAGAGTATGCGGAAAAATACAATGTTCCTATTTTTTCAGCATCATATGCAACAACAGATTTTATAAGTGAAGTTATACGCTGGATGAAGGTACAGCTTGCACCCAGGCTTACAATGCACGGCTGCTTGCTGGATGTTTATGGCGTAGGCACTCTTATTATTGGCGAAAGCGGCGTGGGCAAGAGTGAAACTGCACTGGAACTTATCAAACGCGGGCACCGCTTTATAGCCGACGATGCGGTGGAAGTACGCCGTGTTTCTTCCGAGACACTTATAGGCTCGTGTCCGGAAAATATTCGCTATTTTTTGGAGCTTAGAGGTATTGGCATAATAGATATAATGCGCATGTTTGGTGTGCAATCAATTAAACCAACTCAAGCAGTAGACCTTATTATTAACTTAGAGCTATGGGATCCCACCCGTGCATACGACCGTTTAGGCCAAACAGAGGAATTTACCGAGATTTTAGGGAATAAAATTAATAGCCACTCTATCCCCATACGCCCAGGGCGCAGCCTAGCAATCCTTTGCGAATCTGCCGCAATAAACCACAGGCAAAAGAAAATGGGATACAACGCAGCAGATGCATTAACAAAGCGCGTAATGGCAACGGTAAATAACCCAAATGCAAACGGAGGTCTGCAATTTAATGACGTATATTGACATCATAAAACCGATACACCCGAATGTTTTACAGGAAGAGCCACTTAGCCGCCACACTTCTTTCCGTGTGGGCGGGCCAGCAGAGCTTTTGGTCAAAACAGAAAATAGCAAAGAATTTGTTTTTTTGGTCGAAACCTGCAAAAAGCACAACATACCTTTTGTCGTTTTGGGCGATGGCAGTAATACTCTTGTTTCAGATAATGGTTTGCGCGGTGTGGTTATATGCACAAACAGAATGAATGATATTCAAATATTGGACAATAACAGGATTTCAGCACAGGCCGGCGCAAAGCTTTCTAAAGTTGCGGAAGTTGCATGCAATACAGGGCTTGCAGGTTTTGAGTTTGCATCCGGCATACCCGGCACAGTTGGCGGCGCAATTTATATGAATGCTGGTGCCTATGACGGCACAGTGGGCGAGTTTTGCGAATCTGTCACGCTCTTAGGTGAAGATGTTTTTACTAAAGCAGGCAGTGAAATGGAGTTTGGTTACAGAAAAAGTTATGCGCAAAACACAGGCTTAATTATTTTAGACGCAACTTTTGCACTTTCCCCCGGCAACCCGGAAGATATACGAAACAAAATGAAAGAACTTAACAACCGCCGCCGCCAAACTCAACCACTGGAATACCCCAGTGCAGGCAGCACCTTCAAGCGCCCAGAAGGTTATTTTGCAGGCAAATTAATTCAAGACAGCGGGCTAAAAGGATTTTCCATAGGAGGCGCGCAAATTTCAGAAAAACATGCCGGTTTTGTTATTAACACAGGCGGCGCAACTGCTACGGATATTTACAATTTGATAAAAGAAGTTCAAAAACGTGTATACGAAAATTTTGGCGTTCATTTAGAAACTGAGGTTAAACTTTTGGGGTTTGAGGCTGAGTTATGAAAATTGTAATTGTTACCGGCATGTCTGGAGCGGGCAAAACAACAGCTTTAAAAATTTTCGAGGATGCAGGTTTCCACTGTGTAGATAACCTGCCGCCTGCTTTTATGTTGCAATTTGTTACCCTTTGTGTCGAACGTGACACCGGCATAGAAAATGTAGCCTTGGGTATAGATATACGCGGTGGCAAAATGTTTGAAGATTTTTCTAAAGGCATAGAAGACCTTGCCGCCGCCGGAGTTGATTATTCTATTTTGTTCTTGGATTCATCCAATGATGTACTTTTAAATAGATATAAAGAAACCCGCCATATCCACCCGCTTGCTAAAAATGACCTATTGACTGTGGGCATAACAAAAGAGCGCGCATTGGTAGAAGATGTTAGAGAAAAAGCAACACATATTCTTGATACAGGCTTTCTATTGCCGCGCCAGTTAAAAGATAAAATTTTGACGCTGTTTACCAACAAAGTAGAAAACCAGCGGTTAATGATTAACATTTTGTCCTTCGGATTCAAAAACGGCATACCCAAAGAGTCCGACATGGTTTTTGATGTACGCTTTCTGCCAAACCCCTTTTATAACCCGGAGCTAAAGCCGTTAACCGGTTTGGACAAACCCGTTGCCGATTATGTTTTAAGCCATGATGTAACTGTTCGTTTTTTAGAAAGTTTGCAAGGCATGTTAAACTTCCTTATCCCCCACTACATTACCGAAGGAAAAAGCCAACTTATCATAAGTATTGGCTGCACCGGAGGACGGCATCGTTCTGTAGCAATAACAGAGGAATTGAGAAAATCCATGATGATGCAGGGCTTTATCGTAACAGCCCACCATCACGATATAGACAAAGATTTGAAGAGGTAGGCGTATGTCTTTTACGCAAACTGTGACTGAGGAACTATTAAACGACACCAATCTTAACAAGGAAATTGGCACACCCAAAGCCTTTGTTAGAGAGGCGTTTTTGCGTGGCGGACTTATTTCAAACCCAAGCAAAACCTACCATATGGAGTTTTCCCTAGCGGAAGAACAGGCGCAAAATTTGCTGGAAATATTTATTTCTTACGGACTAAACCCGAAAAAGATTGCCCGCAAAGGGCATTCTGTTGTATATATAAAAGAGGCAGACGCAATTGCAGATGTTTTAAAGATGCTTGGTGCGCGGAAGTCGCTGTTTTCTTTTGAGGCAATACGAGTTGAAAAGGAACGGGTTAACGCAATCAACCGCCAAGTTAATTTTGAAACAGCTAATATTAATAAAACTGTTTCTGCCGCTGTAGAACAAATAAACGCAATAAAGTACATTAAAAAAACAGTTGGATTAAACCAACTGCCGAAAACACTAAAGGAAATTGCAGAATTAAGGCTAGATAACGAAACTTTAAGCCTTGCAGAAATTGGGCAGTTAACACACCCGCCAATTGGCAAGTCCGGCGTAAACCATAGGTTGCGCAAAATTTGCAAACTGGCGGACGAATTAAAAATGAAGGAGGAAGATTTTAATGGTTGAGCGTTCATTAACTGTAGGTTCATCTTTTGAATCTGCTACAGTTGCACAACTTGTGCAAAAGGCAAGTCAATTTAAAAGTCATATATCGTTGGTTATGGAAGAGAAGACCGCAAATGCAAAAAGCATCATGGGCATTATTTCACTAAATCTGCAAAACGGCCACACTGTTACCGTTGTTGCAAGCGGCGAAGACGAAGGAAAAGTTTTTTCTGAACTAGAACATATTATTGCGGGATAGTTTCTTCCAGGTAAGCATTCACCGCAACCAAATAATGCACGGGAAAGCCGTTTTTATTTGGCACTACATATTTGGGGTTAAACTCATCGTAAGGTATAGACTTTCTGCCACCGGCCATAGCGGCTTGGTGGTATTTTTTTATTTCTTCGCCGGGTATAAGAAATACTTCTCCCTTGGTTTGAAAATGCACCAGCAAGAAACTTATTCCTTGTTGTTTTCGGAAATTTTCCATAAATTCTATTTGGTGCTCGTGAATATTTTTCAGCGGAAAGTTAAGCTGCCTTGTTTCTTTTGCGTCAAAACAAAGCGGGACGCCCTGCGCTACGCCAATAAAGTCTACAGTGCTTTTTTTTTCAAAATAAGCAGATGTTATTGTGCGGGATTTATTGTCTACCGCCACAGGGGTTATTGGGGTTGGCACCTTTTGTATTACTGCCAGCCCTTTTTGTATGTACAGGCTATTTGTCATGTCTACCATTTCTTCAAAGGC
>Ga0123355_10003556_pt1 | contig 22401 bp, 21 predicted proteins | sample TergutEmb28metaG_3_FD_89872 | JGI IMG/M metagenome (GOLD analysis project Ga0123355, IMG submission 89872) | Embiratermes neotenicus P1 segment gut microbial communities from Petit-Saut dam, French Guiana - Emb289 P1 | ecosystem: Host-associated > Arthropoda: Insects > Digestive system > Gut ... | reverse complement strand
TGGATGAAGCTTGAGCTTGTTGTCTTGCTACCATTCCCAAATTACGGTGGGAGTTAAGGGATAAAACATTAGTCCTTACAACTGTGTTTGCACTCATGTGTATTTCCTCCTTGTATTAGGGGGGTTGCCCCATATGCACCTGCTGCATCCTTGCAACTAAGTGTCCCTGTTTTTACCAGGGAAAGATATTATGTAGAGCTTTTTGCTTAGCCTTGCTTTTGCATTTTGCTCTTACAATATATATATCGGTTCATTAGAAATTTTCATTAGCATTTTTCAGTGGAATTTAATGCTATTTGTTATTAAAAACAATGTTTTGTATTTATTGAATAATTTTTGTCGTATTTTAACGTAATTAACGGCCTCCGGATAATTTTCTATAACTTTACAGCTTAACCCTTCTACAGGTATAATGACCCGAATAAGGTAATGTAAAGTCGAAAGAGAGGCAAAGATAATGTATCAAAAAGTAGATACCAGTCATGACTTTGCCGGACGAGAAGAGCCGGTACTGGATTTTTGGAAGCAAAATAAAATCTTTGAACGCAGTATTACAGAAAAGTCAGAAAGTGCGCCAATCTATACCTTCTATGATGGGCCTCCAACAGCAAATGGCAAACCTCATATCGGTCATGTTTTAACCCGTGCAGTAAAAGATGCCATTCCAAGATATCGAACAATGAAGGGATACCGTATTTTGCGCAAAGCGGGCTGGGACACCCATGGCCTGCCTGTAGAGCTAGAAGTAGAAAAACAGCTTGGTATAAGCGGCAAGCCTGAGATAGAAACCTATGGAATAGAGCCATTTATCCAAAAATGTAAAGAAAGCGTATGGGGTTATGAAAGCCTATGGAAAGAAATGAGCGAGCGTGTAGCTTATTGGGCAGATATGGAGGATCCATACGTTACCTACAACAACAACTATATAGAATCTGTATGGTGGGCACTTTCTGAAATATGGAAGCAAGGGCTTATATATAAAGGATATCGTGTAGTACCTTATTGTCCCCGTTGCGGCACTCCACTTTCCAGTCACGAGGTTTCTCAGGGATATAAAGATGTAACAGAAACTTCTGCTATAGTTAAATTTCAAGTTAAAGATGAAGAAAACACTTATATTTTAGCTTGGACAACCACCCCTTGGACTTTACCATCCAATGTTTCTTTATGCGTTAACCCAAATGAGGAATATGTTAAAGCTAATCAAAATGGTGAAGTATTTATTTTAGCCAAGGCTCTGGCAACTCAAGTTTTGGGAGAAGATTATAATATAGTAGAAACACTATTAGGCAAAGATTTAGCAGGAACAGCATATAAACCCCTGTTCTCCTTTGCTCCTTCAAGCGTGAGTGATGCTGAAAGCAATTATTGTACTGTAAGTGCAGATACCTACGTCACGCTTACGGATGGTACAGGCATAGTACACATGGCTCCCGCTTTTGGTGAAGATGATAACCGTGTTTGTAAAAAATATGGTTTGCCTTTTGTTAATTTGGTAGATGAGCAGGGTTGTTTTGTAGAATCAGTTACCCCATGGGCAGGAATGTTTGTAAAAGATGCAGACCCTAAAATTGTTGAGGCTTTAAAAGAAAGCGGACAACTTTATAAAGCCTTTGATTATACGCATAATTATCCCTACTGCTGGCGATGCCATACAGCGTTGCTTTATTATGCTCGTGATGCGTGGTTTATCAAAATGACAGATCTGCGTGATCAATTGCTTGCTAACAATGACACAATCCATTGGTTGCCGGACAATATCCGAACAGGCCGCTTTGGTAATTTCTTAGAAAATGTAATTGACTGGAGCATAAGCCGTGAAAGATACTGGGGAACCCCATTGCCTATTTGGGAATGTAATGAAGGCTGTGGTCATCGTCATTGTATAGGAAGTATAGAAGAACTTAGAAGCATGGGCAAAGGTGGCTCACAAGCAGTACCGGAAAATATTGAGCTTCACAAACCTTATATAGATGCTGTAATTTTGGCTTGCCCGGAATGCGGAAAGGACATGCATAGAATCCCGGAGGTCATTGATTGTTGGTTTGATTCCGGTGCAATGCCTTTTGCCCAATGGCATTATCCATTTGAAAATAAGCAGCTTTTTAATGAAAACTTCCCGGCAGATTTTATATCTGAGGCAGTAGACCAAACCAGAGGATGGTTTTATTCTTTGCTGGCTATTTCTACTTTGCTGTTTAAAAAGGCTCCTTATAAGAATGTTATAGTTATGGGGCATGTACAGGATGCAGAAGGTAAAAAAATGAGCAAATCTTTGGGCAATGTCATTGATCCTATGGTGGCATTAAAAAGGCATGGGGCAGATGCAGTGCGCTGGTATTTCTTCATTAGCTCTGCCCCTTGGTTAAGCACTCGTTTTTCTGATGATATGGTGGTAGAGTCTCAGCGCAAGTTTATGGGAACTATATGGAACACTTATGCATTTTATGTGCTGTACGCCAATATTGACGGCTTTAACCCTGCAAACTATAAGTTGGAACATGATAAACTTCCTACAATGGATCGCTGGGTGCTGTCACGCCTGCATTCCCTTATTAAAAAAGTGGATGAATCCTTGGGTAAATATGAACTAACTGAACCCGCTCGTGCAATGACTCAGTTTGTTGACGAATTAAGCAACTGGTATATTCGCCGTTGTCGTGGACGTTTTTGGGCTGCCGGGATGGAACAAGACAAGATCAATGCCTATATGACCTTGCATTATGTGCTCATGACTATCTCAAAATTATCCGCCCCCTTTGTGCCTTTTATTGCGGAACAAATGTATCAAAATTTGATAACCGGGTTAAATGATAAAGCAGAAGGCCGGGCACTACCGGAAAGTGTACACCTTTGTGAATTTCCGGTGCCGGAACTATCTTGGATCAATCCTACTTTGGAAGAAGAAATGGATCAAGTGTTGTCTGTAGTAGTATTGGGGCGTGCTGCCCGTAATGCAGTAAATATCAAAAATCGCCAGCCTTTATCTGAAATGATTGTAGGAGTAAAAGAAGAAAGCGGTCGTTCTGTTGACAGCCCTGAAACCATTGAGATTATTGCGGACGAGCTGAATGTTAAAGCTGTTAGGTTTGTTCCAAGCAGTGTTGTAGAAGAGTACACTGCTTACCGCTTTAAGCCTCAATTGAGAACACTCGGCCCTAAATATGGAAAGCTGGTTCCTAAAATCACAGAAGCCTTGAACGCTGATTCCAATGCAAATATGGAACAACTGAAAAAGGGCACTTTGCATCTAAACGTGGATAACACGGCAGTAGAACTAACAATGGAAGATGTTTTGGTAGAGGTAGGTCAACGGGAAGGCTTTGCAGTGCAAATAGATCGTGACCTTAGTGTGGTATTGGATATTAACCTGACAGAAGATTTAATAGAGGAAGGTTATGTTCGCGAGTTGGTAAGCAAGCTGCAAACTATGCGTAAAGAAGCTGACTTTGATGTAATGGATCGTATTGTAGTAAGGCACAGTAAAAATGACCGCCTAACAAATGTTTTTGAACGCAACCGCGATATGATAGCCGCAGAAGTGCTTGCAGATGATATATCTGAAGGTGCTGTAAAAGATCCGGAAGGGTACGGCAAAGAGTGGCAAATTAATGATCAACAACTAGGCTTGTGGGTTAAAAGAAGTTAAATCTAAAAAAGCTAAACCAAAAAAGGTAATAAAAACAGGCAGGATATTCCTGCCTGTTTTTATTACCCTGCTGCTCCCAATTTTTTCGCTTGATCTGCTGTAACTAAGGTATCAACAATCTCATTTAGATCTCCGTCCAAAACAGCCTCTAAACGATGAAGGGTAAGGGAAATTCTATGATCTGTTACTCTGCTTTGAGGGTAGTTATAAGTGCGTATACGCTCACTACGATCCCCGGTGCCCACCTGATTTCTGCGTTCTGCTGAAAGTTGAGCTTGTTGCTTAGCCTGTTCCAAATCATATAATTTTGCACGTAAAATCTTCATTGCTTTGTCTTTATTTTTCAATTGCGATTTTTCATCCTGGCAGGAAATCACTATACCTGAAGGAGCATGAGTCACACGCACCGCAGAGTCAGTGGTATTAACACTCTGTCCGCCGTTTCCTGATGAGCGGAACACATCTATCCGCACATCATTCATATCTAGTTGGACGTCAACATCTTCAGCTTCCGGTAACACTGCTACCGTCACCGTGGAGGTATGGATACGACCGCCGGATTCTGTAACCGGTATACGCTGAACACGATGCACGCCACTTTCATATTTTAGCCGGGAATACGCACCTTTGCCTTGGATCATAAAAACTATCTCTTTATAACCGCCAATGTCACTTTCATTAGCACTAAGTATTTCTGTTTTCCAGCGGTTGCCCTCTGCATAGTGCCCATACATACGGAAGAGTGTAGCGGCAAATAATGCTGCCTCGTCACCTCCGGCACCACCTCTAATTTCTACTATTACGTTTTTATCGTCATTAGGGTCTTTAGGCAACAACCTAAGCTTTAATGTTTTTGTGACTTCTTCCAGTCTGTCTTGGCTGCTTTTTAATTCTTCTTTTGCTAGTTGGCGCATTTCGTCATCGTCGCCATCTTCCAACATTTCTTTAGCTTCTTCTATATTTTGTACAGTGGATTTGTAATCTCTATAACTTTCAATTATAGGAGAAAGATCACTGTGCTCTTTCATCAAAATGCGCCATTGGTTTTGATCCGCTATTACTTCCGGGTCATTTATAGACTCGGTTAAAGTTTCAAATTTTGTTTCCAGCTCTGTTAATCGGTCAAACATTTGTAGTCCCTTTCAAATTAAAGCCCGTACCACTCGGTCACGGTTTTCTATGTCCTTGATAGTTTTCACATTTTTAAAGCCATGGTTGTACAATAGCTCTTCCACTGCTTCCTTTTGAGTATTACCAATTTCTAAAAAAATTCCTCCACCCGGCTGCAAATGCTTCATACTTTCCGAAATAATATTACGATAAAACCTCAAGCCATCAATGCCCCCGTCTAGGGCTAAAATTGGCTCTTTTTTTACTTCCTCGGGCAAGCTTGCAATTTCAGCAGTAGGTATATACGGTGGATTTGCTGTAATACAACTAAAGGAATCATTAATTCCTTCAAACAGATTAGCTTGTACAAATGTGATTCTATCATTTACTCCGTTTAATGTGGCATTTTCTTGGGAAAGTTTTAAGGCATCGGGGTTAATATCCGTCATAGTAATATATGCAGACGAACAAAAATATGCCAAGGCAACCCCAATACAACCACTTCCGGTGCAAAGATCCAAGACCCTTGGATGAGCTTCATTGTCTAAAAGTCTGTGTAAAAAATCAATAGCCTCACTTGCCAGCACCTCAGTATCATTACGAGGAATCAATACACCGGGGCGACACTTCATTGGTAATCCCATGAAGTCCCAATCTTCCAGTATATATTGTAATGGTACATGGCGGCGGCGTTGTTCCAGCATATCTAAATATTGCCGGACAGCCTCCGGGCTTAAAGTGAAATATTCATTTTCTAATCGTAATTGCGTAGAGGTTAATCCGGTAATTTTTTCTAATAGCCACAAGTTTTCATGTCTGTTTTGAACATCGCCTAAAACAAGAGCTTCTTTAATGGTCATGAGCTAAGGTTTCTTTAACTTCTTCTACCGGATTTGCTTCGGCTTTTTCTGCTTCCAATACAGCTTTAAGGGCTGTAATAGCAATTTCTGTTTGAGAATTATCCGGCTCACTAGTAGTGATCCGTTGAAGGCATAGGCCGGGAAAGCTTATTACTTTAACCAATCCGCTTTTACTGCGCCCTGCCCAACGGATAACTTCATAAGAAAGCCCCGCTACCACCGGGATAAGTATTAACCGCGAAGCCAGCCTAATCCAAGGGTCAGGAGTGCGTACAAAAGCAAACACTAAAATAGAAATAAACATAACTATCAGCAAAAAGCTGGTGCCACAACGATTATGAAGCCTGGAATATGTTTGAACATTGTCCGGCGTAAGCTCTGCATTTTGTTCGTAGGCATTGATAGCCTTGTGTTCTGCCCCATGATATTCAAAAACTCTACGTATGTCTTTAGAACGTGAGATAAGTAGAACATAAGCTAAAAATATCAATAACCTAACAAGGCCCTCTATAACACCAAGCAAGCCGGGGTGGCCATTTATCAGCCAGTTGTTTAAAGCTCCCCCTATCCACAAGGGAAGCAAAACAAACAAGAGCATTGCTATGCCCACTGCAAGAACTATGCTTATATTCATAAGAATTTTATTTAATCTGTCGCCAAATTTATCTTGCAAAAAGCGTTCAAAACGTGATGGCTCTTCTTCAATGCCCTCTGTTGCTATCTCAGCAGATTCTGTTAAAGTTTTCATGCCCAACGAAAGGGAAGATACAAAAGCTGCCATACCTCTTATTACAGGCAGCTTTAGTAATGACCATTCTTTTCCGTTTTCTTTAATAGGGCGCGTAACTACAGTTACTTCTCCGTTAGGCTTTCTAACTGCCATGGAATAAAGGGTTTTGCCGCGCATCATAACGCCTTCCATAACAGCTTGGCCACCATAAAAATGAGGTTGTACTTTTTTATCAGTGCTTTTTATTGTCATTATTCCCGTCTCGTTTGTCAACAATCTCTAAGGACTTGTCCAGATATGATTTATCACCATTTTTTGTGCTTATCAAAGGTTGAACATCGCTACTTGTTGACATAGCAGGAACATCACCAACCTGATAACGCCCATTAAGTTGTCCACCTTCATCTACTATGATGGCATTAGTTTTAATATCTCCGTTTACTCTAGCTGTTGGAGATACATGCAATACTGTGTCGCATTCGATATTTCCTCTAACAACTCCTGCCACCACAATATATTTTGCATGAACTTTGCCTTCAATTGTACCTGTGTCGCCTAAAATGAGGCTGCCTTCCAAATCTACATCTCCATAAAAAACGCCATCTATACGCACAGATTCTTTACCTGTTAGCAAGGCGGATTCTAGGGTAATTCCTTTGCCTATAACCGTATTGGGTGCCTCTACTTGCGGGGCAGCAGTTTTTTTTCCTCCAAACATGATATTGACCTCTCTTCTCATTTCATTTTCTTGTAATTCTATATTGCTCTGATTTGTAGTATATCATATTTTTTCAATTTCTCCATGAAAATTTCACAATACTCTTGCATTATAGTTCATATTTATATATCATGTACAGGCACTAGAAATATTTGTCAATATTGGAAAGGAATAGGATATGCACTATAAACATTCAGGTAAAGCTCTCTACATACAGCTTGAGGGCGAAATAGACCACCATACTACAAAAGGGCTTAAAGAGAAAATAGCCAGGGCTTTTGAGCCTACGGATTGCCGACAAATGATCTTTGATTTGTCGCGTGTTACGTTTATGGATTCTTCCGGCATAGGTATGATAATAGGCCGTTACAAAAATGCGCAAGAACGAGGCGGCACCGTAGCTATAACCGGTATGAATCCCGGTATAGAAAGAATATTCCAAATATCCGGATTGGCAAAGATTATTAATAGTTACGCTTCTGTAGAAGATGCGGAAAAAGCGTTGGGAGAGAGCGTGCAATGAATGAAATAGAAACAAACAGACCGGAAGCAAACAGGCATGACAATAAAATTTCTATATCAATGGAAAGCAAATCGCAAAACGAATTTTTGGCACGGACAATAGTAGCTGCATTTATAGCCCCAATTGACCCGGATATTAACGACCTAACTGACATAAAAACAGCTATTTCTGAAGCAGTAACCAATGCTGTTATACACGGATACAAAAATGGAGAAGGTCAAATAGAGCTAACAATGACTCTAAAAAATGGCGAGCTTCATGTTATTGTTACCGACTATGGGGTAGGCATTTCCAACATTAGTAAAGCCCGAGAGCCTATGTTTACTACTCTGGCTGAGATAGACCACGCCGGAATGGGCTTTACAGTAATGGAAAAATTTATGGATACTGTGACAGTAACTTCTGACTTAGGCAAAGGTACCACAGTAGAAATGTATAAGAAACTAACTAAGGATTTATAGCTATGGCGCAAACTAAAACTTTAGAACTTATAACAAAGGCTCAACAAGGCAATGAGGAAGCAACTGAACTCATAATAAAAGAAAATAGTGGCCTAATTTGGTCAGTGGTAAAAAAGTTTGCCAACCGCGGTTACGAGCCTGACGACCTCTATCAAATAGGTGCTATTGGCCTGCTTAAATGCATACGAAAATTTGATATGAGCTACGATGTCAAGTTTTCGACGTATGCCGTACCAATGATTATAGGAGAAATTAAACGCTTTTTACGTGATGATGGCATGATAAAAGTTTCACGCCCTATGAAAGAGCTTGCAAGTAAGGCGCGATACATGCAAGAGTCTTTAACCAATCGTTTAGGCCGCCAGCCAACATTATCAGAGCTTGCCAATGAAGTTGGAGCCAACATGGAAGATTTAATAGTAGCGATGGAATCCGGCATGGAGGTAGAATCCCTTTATACAACTATCCATCAAGGAGAAAGCGGGCCAATATACCTAATAGACAAGCTTAATACTGAAAAAGGCGACGAAATGATAGATTTGATCGCTCTTAAACAAATAATAGGGCGGCTTAAACCTAAAGAACGACAGGTTATTTGGATGCGATATTTTCAAGATAAGACTCAAACAGAGGTCGCAAAAGAGATAGGCGTCTCGCAAGTACAGGTATCAAGAATTGAAAAAAAAGTGCTGCAAACCCTTAAAGAAGCCCTGGAAGCCTAGGTTTGTTGATGCGCAACCGGTCTCATTTTGTTACCGATTGCGTCATCCGTAATCAGTTTGCTATAGCAATTTTTGGCTTGTGAAACAAGGGTAAAAAATAGAGCTGTCTTGGTTTTCTTAATAAGACAGCTCCTTTTTTATCAATATTTTCAAAAATAACTTCAGGTTCTAATATTCGGCACTATAATTAGGTGCTTCTTTAGTAATTTGTATATCATGCGGATGATTCTCTTTAAGACCTGCGGTTGTAATTTTCATAAATTGGGCTTTCTCCTGTAGTTCTTCAATGGTTTTACAGCCGCAATAACTCATCCCGGCCTTTAAACCTCCCATAAACTGAAATATTGTATCCGCAGCAGAACCCTTGTAAGCTGTACGCCCCTCGACACCTTCAGGTACAGCTTTTTGAGCATATTCTTGAAAATATCTCTCTTTACTGCCCTGCTGCATAGCAGCTAAAGATCCCATTCCACGATACACTTTATATTTACGCCCACGATACAATTCTGTAGCACTGGGACTTTCATCACATCCTGCAAAAATATTACCCATCATACATACACTTGCACCGGCCGCTAAAGCTTTAGGCACTTCACCGGAATAACGTATACCACCATCTGCAATAATAGGTATCTCATAAGGCTTGGCAGCATCGGCACAATCCATTATTGCAGTAATTTGAGGCACTCCAATACCGGCCACTACCCGAGTAGTACAGATGGATCCGGGGCCAATACCTACCTTAATGGCATCTGCACCAGCCTCTATAAGTGCAACTGTTGCTTCACCGGTAGCTACATTTCCGGCAATAACCTGTAAATCAGGAAAAGCCTGCTTTATCTCACGCACACAGTTAATTACAGTAAGTGAATGAGCATGGGTCGAATCTACCACCGCCACATCAATTTTTGCATCTATCAAAGCAGAAATTCGCTCCATAAAATTTACAGTAGTATTGATAGCTGCACCTACAAGAAGCCGCCCTTGGGAGTCTTTAGCAGAATGCGGATATTTGATTGTCTTTTGAATATCTTTAACGGTGATTAGACCCTTTAGATGGCCTTTTTGGTCAACTATAGGCAATTTTTCAAATTTATATTTTGCAAGTATTTTTCGAGCTTCTTCTAAAGTAGTGCCTTCCGGTGCCGTCACCATACCATCTTTAGTCATAACTTCATAAATTTTTTTGTTATGGTCAGTCTCAAAGCGCAAGTCACGGTTGGTAATAATACCCACAAGCTTGTTATGTTCTGTAATGGGTACACCGGATATTTGATATTTAGCCATAAGTGCTTCAGCTTCATAAACATAGTGGTTAGGAGAAAGGGAGAAGGGGTCAGTAATTACGCCGGATTCTGAACGCTTTACCTTGTCTGCCTCGGCCGCTTGCTCTTCTATAGACATATTTGCATGAATAATGCCTATACCGCCTTGCCGAGCTACAGCAATTGCCATTTTAGATTCTGTTACTGTATCCATACCGGCACTCATAATTGGAATATTAAGAGGAATATTCTTAGTTAAATAAGTGGAAAGATCCACATCATTTGGCATAATTTCGGAATAAGCCGGAATTAATAGTACATCGTCAAAGGTAAGTCCTTCACATATAATTCTCTGCATATTAAATATAGCTCCTTTATGTCTTGCTAAAGTTGCATTTTCATCTTTCACTTGTTAGGAAAAAATTTTAGTCTGCTCATTACTTTAGATATAGCTCCCAGCATCTCATCATTTGGTTCTATTATAATTGCTGTTCTTTTCCCTTTATAGTTAGCTAGAAAAATATAAGAACGCTCTGACGAAATCCCGGAGCTGTAATCTTTTTTTTCATTTGCAGAAGCAAAGCTGTTACGATGGTCAGCATTATCTACATGAGTCATTAATTCAAAATCTTTAACATTACCGGTAAATACTCGCTTACGGGAAGATTTGTTATATATAATATCAATGTCCAATTCTCCATTTGTAAAAATATACTCGTATTCTTTTCTTAATCTCCCTATTAAGATATAAGCACCAAACCCGGCAGCGGCAGTAATTATTACGCCAAGCTGGGGGATTATACCCATTGTAATTATAAAAATTAAAACAACTATAGCAATAATGCCAATCTTAGTTATCAAGTCCTTGTTTGTAGGAATTTTTTTAACTAATTGCTCTTTAAATACATCTGTCACTGAAAATCGCCTCCATCAAAAAGTATACCTGCATGTATAGTTTACTCTGTTTTGTGCATTTTGACAATTACCGAATAGGGCTTTCAGAAATTTCCCCATTGACAGCTTCCTGTCTCATATATATACTATGACTGTAATTAAATTTTATCATTCAAAAAGGAGTGTTGTTTTGTGAGTGCTAATATGGTATCGGTGATCAAAACTTAAAACCGCATACCACGGCGCAATTTAAAAGCTAGGGCGTTAATTATCGTCTTTGTCTTATTGTGTGCCGTTAATTAGTAACCTTTTTTGAATACTGCTATCTGTGGGGTACGATAAGGTCGTATCTTTTTTTGTGTTTAAAACAACATTTGTTTAAGACAAAAAGCCACAGAGTAAGCCAACGTCTTCAAGACTGCTTACTTTGTGGCTTTTTTGCGTTTAAAAATTAGTGAATATTGGAGGAATTAACTATGAATCATTTTAACACTTTAGAATTTGATGTCATCTTAGGCCAATTATCTGACTGTGCAGTTTCATCAGCCGCAAAAGAACGCTGTAAAGCTGTCATACCGGCAGATAATATTATAGAAGCTACAAGGCTTAATAATCAAACATCAGAAGCCAAAAAAATTATGGAACAGGCCGGAAGTCCCCCTATTGCAGTTATGACCGAGCTTGAAAAAATTATCGGTCTAATAAATGCTGATGCTATGCTGATACCGGAACAGATAGGAAATGTAGCAACATTCCTTATATCGTGCAGTAGAATGAAAACTTACCTAAAAAAAGCAGAATCTACTGAAACAGACATTTCACTTTACGGAAATTCTATGGTTGACCTGTCTGATTTGGAAGAAGAAATCAGCCGTTGCTTGCACAATGGACAAGTAGATGACAGGGCAACTCCAAAGCTTCACGACTTGCGCCGAAGTATTGAGCGCAAAGGTGAACAAATTAAAAGCAAAATAGAATCCTTGTTGCAAAAAAACAAGCAATATTGTGCAGATGGCTTTGTTACAATTCGCAATGGTAGATACACCATGCCTGTCAAAAAGGAATACAAGAACAAGATACCCGGTATATTGATTGAAGTATCCAACACAGGAAGTACATGCTTTATTGAGCCTTCTGCAATATCTAAATTACAAGATGAGCTAGGGACATTAAAAATTGAGGAAGATAATGAAATCCGCACTATACTTTATACATTGACTGCTTTAATTAGTGAGGATTTAGCTTCCATCAAGATGAATATGGAAGCAATGGAAACTTTAGATTTTGTTTTTGCTAAAGCTAAGTTAAGCATAACTATGAAAGCGTCACAAATTCGGCTAACTGAGGATAGGGAAGTCCGATTGCTGTCTGCACGGCATCCACTTTTACGAAGCAGGCCGGAAAATACACCTGCCATTCCTTTAGATTTTGCATTAGGCAACAATACTAAAGGCATCATTATAACAGGGCCTAACACCGGCGGAAAGACAGTCGCACTTAAAACAGTAGGACTTCTTTCGTTAATGGCGCAAAGTGGATTACATGTTCCTGCGGATGAACGTAGCAGCATATGTATTTTTGATTCAGTATGGTGTGATATTGGAGATGGGCAGAGCATATCTCAAAATCTATCAACTTTTTCATCTCATATGACCAATATCATAAGTATCTTAGAAAAAACCACAGCTCAGTCTTTAATCTTGTTTGATGAGCTGGGTTCCGGTACAGATCCTGCCGAGGGCATGGGCATTGCTACGGCTATTTTAGAAGAATTGCTAACAAAGGGCTGCTTATTCACTGTTACAACTCACTACCCGGAAATTAAAGATTTTGCCGCTCGCACTCAAGGAATCATAAATGCTCGTATGGCTTTTGACAAAGAAAGCTTAATGCCTCTTTATAGGCTGGAAATAGGAGAAGCCGGGGAAAGCTGCGCTTTGCATATAGCAGAAAGGCTTGGTATGCCAATGCATCTTTTAGAGCGTGCAAGAAAAATAACTTACTCCGGTAATGCTGCGTTTAACATCACCTCCAACGATAAATCTTCCGGCAAAGAGAGTACCATAATTGCAGTCACTCCTTTAGACATTGCAGATGAACCTGAAAAACCCACTGATATACCTAAAAGTCAGCGTTTTGCTATTGGCGACAGTGTACTTGTATATCCACAAAAAGACATTGGTATTGTATATGAACAAGCTAATAGCAAAGGCGAAGTAGGCGTACAGATAAAAGGCAAAAAATCTCTAATTAATCATAAACGCCTAAAGTTAAAAATAGCTGCTTCCGAACTTTATCCCGAAGATTACGATTTTTCTATCATATTTGACAGTGTGGAAAATCGAAAAGCTAGGCATTTGATGGGTAGGAAGCATGTAGCGGGCAATACAATCACTAAATTTAACCGGACATCCCAAGAAAATTAAACAAAAAAATGCACCTGCCATTTTAAAGATACCAAAACGGCAGGTGCATTTTATCGTCTTACTCAAGTCCTAACTATGGCGTTCAATGGCATCAATAAGTGCGTTGTAAAGGGTATCGCCTACAGATTCACGGATCATGTCGTAAACACCTGCAATGGATTCCATCATTTGAGCTTTAAGCTCCGGAGAAAGTTCCAGTACTGTAGAGCCGGATGCTTTAATGATCTCTATACGCTGTTGCACACGAGTATCCGCTTGCGCACGTGCCCATGGTATGGCTATATTAGAGGCTTCAATAATCACACTCTGTTGAGCAGGAGATAAGTTGTTAAAGTTTGCATTATTAGTGATAAGACCAATAACATGGAAAAGGTGATTTGTATGAATTATATAATTTTGCACACTATAGAAAGAATTAGCAACAATAACTTCGTGAGGATTTTCCTGCGCGTCTATTGTACCTTGCTGCAAGGCTATAAAAACTTCAGCGAATGCCATAGGAGCCGGAGAAGCCCCCAATGCTGACCAATAAGCCAAGTGAAATGGATTCTCCATAGTCCGAATCCTCACACCGTTAAAGTCGGATATGGTTTCGATTCTAACATTAGAACTCATTACGCGGTAATATTGATCAGCAAAACCTAAAAGCTTATAGCCCGCAGCTTGATATTCAGCACGGATAAGATCCATAAAAGCCGGATCTTCAAAAATTTGACGGGCTATTTGTGCAGTAGGAAATACATTTGGCAAGTCAAAAATGGCAAGGGTAGAGATAGTGGGAACCTGTGGTGCTGTAGTACCAATGATAAAATCAATTTGCCCAACTCCAACATTGGTAAAAATTTCAGCATCTCCACCTAACTGAGAGTTGTGAAAAACATCAACTACCATAGCCCCACCTGATATCTCATAAATAAGACGTGCAAATTTATTTGAAAAAAGACCGGTTACTGTGTCCTCCGGGGAGGCATTTGCAAGAATAAAATTGTGGGGTTCTACATTATCAATGACATCAACAGGTAAGATTTCAATTATTGATGGTGTCGGTGTTGTTTGAATTGCGGGTATGGATGTATTGTCACATGCAGTGAATAATATAGCTGTAAGAGCTAATATAACAATGATAAATCCAAATTTTTTTATCTTCATTTTTTATTAATTCCCTTTCAAAAAATCAGTCATCAGATAAGCGCAAGGCTAAACCATGGTACAAACGCAATAAGAAAAAGAGCAATAATAAAAGTAATAACAGGAACCATACTATGTTTAATAATAGTCATCATGGGCAAACCGGTTATTGAGCTGCTTACAAAAATATTTACACCCAGCGGTGGGGTAACAAAGCCAATCGCTTTATTAATAACCATCATGACACCAAAGTGAACCGGGTGCATTCCCATTGCAACAGCTATAGGCAAAAATAGTGGTGCCAAAATAAGTATAGCCGGGGTAGTATCTAAAAATGTTCCAATAAACAGCATAAAGAGGTTGATTACTATAATTATGGCGATATATGTAGTAAACGTACCCATAATCATTTCAGCAATTTGTTGCGGCGCACGCATCAAAATGAGGGTTCGGCCAAAGGCCACAGCAGCAGCAAGAATGAAAAGTAATGTTGCATAAGTATTTATTGCACTAACAAAAACATCTTTCAATTCATTTAAATTTAATGTGCGGTAAACAACAACACTAAGAAATAAACTGTAAACAACAGCTATAACAGCAGCTTCCGTAGGAGCGGCTACCCCGGTGTAAATACTACCTAAAATAATAACAGGTGCAAGCATGGCCCAAAAGCTGCTTTTGAATACTGCCCAAAAGCCATTTTCCCTAACTTCTGCGTGATATGCAAGAAGTTTCTCTTTATCTTCACCGTGTTTTTTGCAATAGATGTAAGTGTAAAGAAGCAATAAAATGATAATTAAAACTGAAGGGATAATTCCGGCAATAAACAATTCGCCAACGTTTGTGCCTGTAGCGGCACCAAAAAGAACATATGGGATACTGGGAGGTGAAACAACACCAATCCCTCCGGTAACAGCTATAAGGGCTGTAGACCATTTAATGTCATATCCCAATTTTACAAGAAGAGGTATTGCCATTGTTCCAACTGCCGCCACTGTAGCGGGGCCGGAGCCGGAAGTCATACTATAAAAGAGTGTGGAGAGAATTACAGCACTTGGCATACCGGCAGTTTTATTTGCCAAAAAATATGCAAAAATATTAAACAACTTATTAGATATACCACCTTTTGCCATTATGCCGCCTGCAAGAATAAACATGGGTATAGCAAGCAAAGTAAACGCATCAACACCATTAGCTAGATTCCTTACTAAAACTGCCAATTGAGTCATTAAGGTTGTAGTATCACCGGTGCGAAAAAAAGCAACAAAGTTTGGTAAAAAAGCAGCTATGCCCAATGTAGCAGCAACCGGTAAGCTGATGGCTAGCATCACTAAAAATAATATAAATAGAACACCTATAGACATGAATTCTTCCTCCACAAAGACAAGTGACAGCTTAGGCTGATTCTTAGTGACTGTTCAAAATTTCCTTTTCATTGCTGTCCAAAGTTTTTTTAGCAGGTGACACTATATTAGCTGTAATCTCCGGGTTCTTTTCAGGAAAGAATTCAAAAACCAGCGATTGTATACAGCGCACAACCGTCAAAACAAGTGCCAAAAAAATCAGAAAGTAAATGTATGTTAGAGGAATTCCTAAGGCTGCATCAGTAGTTCCACGTTCAAGGTATTGATTAAAAGCACCCCAAGAACCAACAGCAAGCAAGGTAAAAAAAGCAAGCATTATAAGTTTAACACTAAGGTTTAAAACTTTGTAAAATGGCTTAGAGACAGCATTAAGTAACAAGTCAATTTTAAGGTTGCTTCCCCGTCTTATGCAGTAGCTGACAGAAAAAAAAGTGGAAATTACTAAACTAAGCTGAGCAATCCTATCTGACCAAAAGGTAGGGCTGCTAAAGAAAAACCGCATAATCACTTGAAGGAATAAAACACTTGTTATCACGATCAAGAAAAATAGCAAAATATATTTTTCAAAATTTTTATCAAACCATTTGATTACTTTCATATTCCCAACCTTTTTTATTTATTTTTGCGGAAATTGCTAATACCCTAACAATGTTACAAGCCCATCCTTTTAGGACAGGCTTGCATTAAATGCAGCTTCTTAGATTGCTCTGGTAACTTTGTTTGCACGCAGACAGTGTGTGCAAACTTTTGCCCTGCGTACTGTCCCATTTTTTTCTCTAATTTGTATTTTTTTTACATTGGGACGCCACATGCGGTTAGCACGGCGGGATACTTGGCTACGGGTAATACTGATTCTATGACCGGTTTGAATTCCCTTATCACATATCTCACATTTGGCCATAATTTCACCTCATTTCTTGTCAAATGATATACTATCAAATGGTTCCTGCTTTTGCAAGACCTTGTAAATTGCAAAACTAAGCAGAAAAGTGATAAACTGTACGAAAACTTTTGCAGAAAGGCATGGTCTTAATGAGTTTTGTGTATATATTAAAAATCTTAGCCGATATCTTTTTTTACCTTACATTTGCTAATTTTTTTGTTATTGCCTTTGGAGTTCCTTTTAATGTAATTTTGGTGCCGCCAATTATCTATATCATTTATAGCATTGCAATCCATAGCAAATTTTCCACTAGCTTTGAATACTCGCATATCTTTTCTCTTTACATAAGGATGTTTATTCCATTTGCGTTAATTATGATATTGATAGCCCGTTCGATTTTTGAAACTGCTTCATTACCCTATGCTCTTGGATTTTTTACTACCTCAGTAGTTTTGATGAGATTATTGCGGCAACAAACTCAAGTTCAAAAACGATTCTGGTACAAGTTAATAAACTTGCTTACAATTGTAGCTGTAGTTTTTGGCGGATTTATAATTAGCTCCAGATTGGCATTAAATATTATCACTACAGTTTTGTCCACACTTTATTTTTATATAATCGTCCCGGGATTTTTGTTATTCCTTAGATTAGTGCTTTTTATTATATCGCCATTGGTAGAATTTTTATTGAGATTTATTGATCATGAAAACCCGGAAGATTTATTAGAATTATACGGTGGTTCAACGGAAAATGTGGAAGCTTTTATATTTGACGTTACTATAGCTACTGCCATAACGGGGGCTATTGCATTATTTTTTATTGCAGCAGTTGTATATTTTGTGAGTGGGTTAAATTTTTCCCAATTGATAAAATTTACTGTGAAAACTAATAGCACAGAAGAGATTTTCCGGCAATTTATTCCTGCAACTAAGAAAGCAAAAATTTCAAAAAAATGGGATAACAGCACACAATGGCAATTGCAAAAACAGTATCGGAAGTTTTTACAATTATGTTGGAAAAACAATATTCCAAAAGCTACTCATCTGACCAGTAAAGATTACCAACAGCTTGTTACTGCCAAATTTAAAACAGAAGAAGCATCAATAGCTCTTCGTGAAATCTATATACCTGTGCGATATGGTGAAAAAGCAGCGGAACGAGTTGATGTCATTTCAGCCGGAAAATTAAATGCACAAATAAAAGAAAAAATACGTAATGGTAAGATTGTTTCGACTTCGTCGGACAAACCTGTCTGCTAACCTGCTTTCGTTGGATTTTTCACTTGACACTAATAGAAAAGTGGATTTGCGACACTTATCGCATCAAATTCTTAAATCATTGTCAATCTTATTGTTATATCTGTAATTTTCTACAGGATTATTGACTTTAGGCTTGCATAGTGATAAGAATATGAGATAGAATACCGTTACAGAATCAGTGGTAAATATCTACAGAAATATTACTAGGTTTTTTGCATGGATGAGTAGTGAAAATTTGCCAAAAAATGCACAAGAGACCTATTAATCTAAAGGATGAGCAACATCACATATCAAGAAGGGCTGGATTATCTGCAAAATTCTCATGCCAAAGGTAGCAGGGTTGGGCTTGCAGGTGTTAAAACTGTTTTATCTGCACTAAACAACCCACAGGATAAATGTTTAATTATTCATGTAGCCGGCACCAATGGCAAGGGTTCTACCTGTGCTTTTTTGCAACATATTTTAATGGCAGCAGGTTTTAAAATAGGATTATTTACTTCGCCACATTTGCAGCGATATAATGAACGTATAACTATCAACTCTAAACCTATATCAGACGCAAATTTTGCCGGCCAGTTAATGATAGTAGCAGAGACTGCTACTAATAACGGCTTAAATCCTATGTCTTTTTTTGAAATATTAACATGTATGGCATATAACTACTTTGCTGAAAGTGATGTAGATATAGCCATAATAGAGACCGGGATAGGCGGTAGATTAGATGCTACCAATGCAGTTAATAACCCCCTTTTGTCAGTAATTACTGCTCCGGGATATGACCATCAAGAAATTTTAGGCGACACTCTCAGTCAAATAGCTAGTGAAGATGCAGGCATTGTTAAGGAAAACTGCCCTGTTGCACTATATCAAACATCAGAGTTATCTGTTTTCAAGTCTATAGCAATGGAAAAAAGATCTCCTTTATACTATATAGGTGACAATGTAGAAATTTCTGATCTTGATTATGGATTGAGTGGTACCAATTTTTCTGTAAAGACCGCATATTTTTCCTACCAATCGTTAAATATACGATTATTAGGCGAACATCAACTACACAATGCTATCCTTTCTTTGTTGTGCATAGAAGCCCTAAGAGAGTGCCATAAAATGACCATTACCAATTGTGCAGTACTGCAAGGCTTAGCGCAATGCCAATGGCATGGACGTTTTCAATTAATAAGCTCCAAGCCATATATTGTGTTAGACGGTGCTCATAATGAAGATGGCGCACGCATATTTAAAGAGGCATTAATACGTTATTTTTCAGATAGATATATTGTGTTGGTTGTGGGAATTTCTCATCACAAAGATTATAAAAAAATATTGCACCATTTGCTTTCAGCAGCAGATGCAGTTATTTGCACCTGTGCTAGTTTTAAAGCAATGGAAGCAACCACATTAACGGATCATGTACAAGCTTATATACAAGCTCAAAAAAAGCATAACGATCAGGTTGATATACCTATTTTGACTGTTTCCGACTGCCACGAGGCTCTAAAAATTGCTGTTGAAATGGCAGGGTCGGAAGGTGTTGCCGCTGTAGCAGGCTCTTTGTATTTAATCGGAGATATTTATGGCTTAGGTGAGATACTAAACAGGTTTTGATATCATGTTCCAAAAAGAGGTGTTAACAATGATTGATTTTAAAGAAGAAATAAGCAAATACAAGCCCGTAATAAGTGTAGATGATGTTGAAAACGTAATCAACGATGAGGTACGGGACATGATGGATTTATTGCAACATATAACAAAACAGATGCGAGATATAAAGGAGTAGATTTAATGGTGTGTCCAAGTTGCGGCAATCATTATGAATACGGAAATAATTGCCCCCATTGCAAAGTGGATACGGTATTATATGCAGGCGTAGAACGATTATCCAATGTTTTATACAATAAAGGACTTGCCTGTGCTAAACTGTCCAACCTATCCGCAGCATTAGAACATTTAAACAAGAGCGTTTCTATCAACAAATCCAACACTCAGGCTCGTAACCTTTTAGGATTAATTCAGTACGAGACAGGGTATGTGGGAGATGCATTAAAAAACTGGGTAATAAGTTGCGGACTCAAAAAAGAAGAAAACCCGGCTTCAACGTATATAGAAACTTTTCAGAAAAATTCTCGAACCTTAGAGCGGTTTAACGACTCTATTAGCCTCTATAACCAAGCCTTACAAGATATGTGGCAAAATAGTGAGGATATGGCGGGCATTAAACTAAAGCAAGCTTTAGAGCTTAATCCTAAATTTATTGATGCTCTTAATCTGTTGACTCTATGTTGGATCAAAAAAAATGATATGAATAAAGCCAAAGACACTATTAAACGTGTGCTTGCTATAGATATCAACAATAGTACAGCTTTAAACTACTATAATCATATTGATCCAAACGCACCTTCCGGGGTAGCTGCATTACGGACTAATAACCGTAAAGCTTTTGCTGCAACCCCTGTAGATAAACCAATAATGCCTACTTATAATAAAGTTAATTTACATGAACGTGGAAACAAAAATTTCCATTTAGCAGGTATATTATCATTTGTAGTGGGGGCAATATGTACAGTTGGGGTTATGTATATACTGGTGTTTCCTGCGTTAGATCGCGTTAGGGCAAACCAGATAGAAGAGGCACACACACAGCTAACCTTAGCATCACATGCCCATGATAGCCTTATGGAAGAAAAAGAACAAGAGATATCTACACTTTTAGAAAGGATTGATACGTACTCTGCCACCGTACAAAATTTGGAAGATCAATATAGCAATTTAGAGCGTACCTTTCAAATATTAAATGCTTTTGAGTTGTTTAGGGATAATCGTTTAAGAGAAGCTGTAGACGCTTTAGGTGCAATAGAAGTAGATGATCTTGCACCGGATATTGTGGAGCGTGCAAACGAGATTAGGGTGGTTGCTTACCCTCAATTGGGGCAACAGTATTACAATGAAGGGGTATCCATGTATAATGCATGGAATTTTGAAACAGCCAAGGTGCTTTTTGAACGCGCCTATCGTTATTTTTCTCAAACAGGCAACACAGACATGCATGGAGAAGTATTATATTATTTAGCGTGGACTTTTTCTCAAGATATAGATATTGACCGGGCTATCCAATATTTTGAACGCTTTTTGGAAGAATTCCCCGGTCATCGCCGTACTGTACATGCCCGAAATCGTCTTAGTGTTATAAATTAGCGTAAAAGCTTATATTGTTTCAAAAAGTGAGGTTATAAATGGATTGCGATTGGTTTGAGTGTACAAAAATTGTAGCCTACTACCTATGGGAAAATACCAAATGTGACAATGCTTTAAGTTTATGGCATTGTGCAGAGGATATTGCAAGTTTTTTTGTTCATGCTAATATTACAGAAGCAAAAATGATAAACAGCATACAAGGTTTAGGCGTAGGTAGTGAGGGTTACGCTTGGTTTGTACGTAATATTGCTTATCGTTTACATTTATATACCCATAATACTGATGAGTTAAATAACTGGTTTCTTGCAGAAGAATTATTAGCTTCTGTTGATTGGGTGCAGAGTCTTACTGCCATGGCGAGTATGCTTCGTGCTGCTGATGAAAGTGCCATCCGGCAAGTTAGATCAGATACAATACGAAATTTATATGGATCGCAAACATTTTAAAATGCATAACGTATATGGTATTGTAATAGCTTAAATAAAAAGCAAGTGGGCTTTGCCCATATTAAGTTGCACAAAATCAGAGAGGAGCTGGATAATATGGCAAAGAAATCAGTTTTTGGATTGGACGAAAATATAGCCGGCATGTTAAGTTATGCATTATTCTTTTTTTCCGGCATAGTAATTTTGGTAATGGAGAGAGAAAATAAGACTGTGCGCTTTCATGCATTACAATCCATATTGTGGTTTGTATTTTTAAGTATTTTAAACCAAGTTGTAAGATTTTTAGCATGGTTGCCTTTACTTGGCGGGCTTTTAGCTAATGTGGTATGGCTTGTAACTGTAGTAAGTTGGGCTTACCTTATGTACATGGCCTTTGTAGGCAAAAAGTTTAAAATTCCAATGTTTGGTGACATTGCTGAGTCACAAGTTAATAGGTAAAAGGGTTAGATTTGTAAAAATGAATATTACTCATTAAGCGACTTGTGAAAATTGCAGGTCGCATCGTAAATCCGGGGTTTGGAAATCTTTATCTGCAACTGCAAAGGCCGCTTACGCAGGAAGAAAGAGGCGGAGAATGGAAGCTTATATTTGAATATTGAGGGAATCCTATTTCTTTTTTGGTGGGATTCCTTTTTATGTTAATTAATAGGTGGCGTTTCAAAAAGTATGATATAGACAAGAGCTGTATAATTATAGAATGAAAACAACAATAGCATTGAAATGTCCGAAATGCGGAAGCACAAAAATAGTACGAAATGGTAAGAAGGCATA
>Ga0123355_10003555_pt1 | contig 22406 bp, 17 predicted proteins | sample TergutEmb28metaG_3_FD_89872 | JGI IMG/M metagenome (GOLD analysis project Ga0123355, IMG submission 89872) | Embiratermes neotenicus P1 segment gut microbial communities from Petit-Saut dam, French Guiana - Emb289 P1 | ecosystem: Host-associated > Arthropoda: Insects > Digestive system > Gut ... | reverse complement strand
GGGGATTCTGTCAGATACACGATTTCGACGCGCCGGTTCTTGGCCCACGCAGCTTCGTCATGTCCGGGCACCGCCGGGCGCTCTTCACCGTAGCTCACCGTGGAGATCTGCGCGTCGGCCGCGCCCTGCAGCAGCAGCGCGCGCCGCACCGACTGTGCCCGCCGTTCGCCGAGACCGATGTTGTACTCGCGCGAGCCGCGCTCGTCGGTGTGCCCCTCGAGCCGCACGCGCACGCGGGCGTGGGATGCCAGGTACTTGGCGTGCGCGGCGACCACATCCGTGCCCTGACCCTTGATCTCGGCGCTGTCGAAGTCGAAGTATACGACCCGCACCGCGAGCAGCCCCGCCTGCGGTCCGGCTATCTCATCTTCCGCGCTGCCGCCGCTGGCGTTGGGGTTGTTGGCGCCGGCGCCCTCGGCACCCGTGTCCGCGCCTGGCGGGGCGGACGCTTCAGGCTTGGGGCGCTTGCTGGCGCAGCCGCCAAGGATCAGCGCTGCCGCGACCAACAGTAAGACCATCATTCGACGCAAGGACACACTTTCCGACATTCCGCTACCTCCTCAATGGACGGGCGTACTGCTGTACATCACGGGCCGAACGGCCCCCACGCGGGCTCCTGCACCTCGCCCTGGGTGGCCTTCAGCTGCAACCCCGTCAGGCCGTCGGTGGACACCGTGGCGAGCGAGTCATTGGCGCCTTCACGCTGCGAGAAGATGAGTGTAGCCCCGTTGGGGGCAAAACTCGGCGACTCATCCAGGCGCCCGTGCGACAGCACGCGCACCCCTCCACCGGCGAGATCCTGCACCGCGATGCGGTAGTTGCCGTTATCGAGCGTCACCATGGCGAGTTGCGAGCCGTCCGGGGAGACCCGTGGCCTGGCGTTGTAGTTGCCGGTGAAGGTGATGCGTTTGGGGTGTGCCCCTGACTGCACCGGGATGCGGTAGATCTGTGGCGAGCCGGCGCGGTCCGAGGTGAAATACAGCGAACGTCCGTCCGGCGCCCATTCCGGCTCGGTGTCGATCGCCGGATCGTCGGTGATGCGTGTCAGGTCCTGGCTGGCGAGGTCGAGGACATAGATGTCCGGGTTGCCGCCGGTGCCACCGAGGGTCAGCGCCAGCTTCTTACCATCCGGTGACCACGCGGGCGCCCCGTTGACGCCGGCGCGCGCCGACACCTGCCGGCGCTCACCGGTGCGCACGAGCTGCACATAGACCGCCGAATGCTTGCTCTCGAAGGACACGTAGGCGAGCCACTGCCCATCCGGCGACCACGCGGGCGACATGAGCGGGAAGCGCGACTCGAGAATCACGCGCGGGTTGGCACCGTCGGCGTCAGCGACGATCAGCTGGTAGCGCTGCGCGGGCGGGGTGCCGTTCACCGCCACGTACGCAATGCGCGTAGCGAACGCGCCGCGCACCCCGAGGATCTTGAGATAGACGAGATCGCTCACCTGGTGTGCCGCGTTGCGCAGCGCGCTCGCGGCGCCCGTGAAGCGCTGCGCCGCCAGCCGCGCGCCGGTGAGGGCGTTCACCAGCTCACAGTCGACCGCGAAGTTCCCCCCCTCGAGCGCGGTCACACGCCCGACCACCACATAGTCGCTGCCGGCCGCTTTCCAGGCCGCGGCCACCACCTCGTTGGCGTGCGTCGGGGTCGCGGGCATGCGCTCGCGCGGCAGAGCGCGGAAGCGTCCGCTGCCTTCCAGGTCGTGCTGCACGACCTGAGCGACATCGACGGCTGCCTCGGCTGGCGCGGCGAACGGCACGATCGCAATCGGCACCGGATCGCGGACCCCGGAGGTGATGGTGAGCTGCAGTTCTGCGCGCGCCGCTGGCACGGCGCACAGCAGCAGCATGAGCACGCCGGCGGCGCGCCTGATGCCGCGCAGCCAGAGCAGCGAAGATTGGTCTGTGGTTTCCCTCATGAGCATCAGTCCGGCTTGAAGGTGATTCTGAGATGGCGGTCGAAGTCCGCAGGGTCGGGCGGCGCCGGCAGCGGCGAGGCGCGATATACCGCAGCCTCGATCGACTCGCGCACCGCCTGATCGCCAGTGCATGCGCCGACACTAACCTCGGTCACTTCCCCTCCAGGCACCTGTGTAACATCCAACACGCATTGTATTCCGGGCCGCGCCGTGGGCGGGCGTATCCAGGCACGATTGATCTTCGCCTGAATTTGCGCCAGCCACGCCTCGCGCGCGGGACCTGAGCGCGCGGCGCTCGCCTGCGCCTCGGCCGCGAGACTGCGCTTGAGATCCGCCTCGCGCTCGCTCTGCTCCTGTGCGTCGGCCTGACGTTCGCGCTCCTCGGCGGCGCGCTTCTGCGCCTCCGCCTCCCGTGCCTTGCGTTCGGCGGCGGCACGCGCTTCGGCCTGCCGCTGCTCCTCGGCCTCTTTCGCCGCCTGCTCCGCGGCCTGTTTGGCCGCCTGCTCCGCCGCTGCCGCACTCGCCACGGCGGCCTCGGCCTGTTGACGTTGCTGCTCGCGCTGCGCCAGCTCCTCCGGCGTCGGCTGCGGTGGTCCCACCGACTCCGGCGGAGGGGCCGGCGGCGGCGCTTCGGGCTGCGGCGCCGCCGCGGGCGGTGCGGGTTGCGGCTGTAGCGCGCCGCGCGCCGTATGCGCATCCACTACCGTCGCCTCGATGGCGAGCGTCGGCGCCGGTGGCGGCGGCCGCCGGTACAGCAGGAAGCCGTACACCAGCGCTGCCAGCAGTGCTCCGTGCAGCAGCACCGACAGTGAAATCGATACCCAGCGGTCACTCGCCCGTTGCATTCGGCCCGCATCAGCTCCCGGGACGCGCGTCTGCTGGCAACGGCTCGGTGATGAAGCCCACTTTGTGAGCGCCGGCGCGCTGCAGAATGACCATGGCCTGCACCACGCGGCCGTAGGCCACGGCATTGTCGGCCTTCACCAGCACCTGCGTCTCGGGATGGAGGCGGAGCGCCGCCGTGGCGCGCGCCGCCACCGTTGCCTCATCGAGCGCCCCTTGCGGGCTGTCGCCGATGTTGAGGTATAAGCGACCCCCGCGGTCTACCGACAGCACCAGGGGTTGGATCCGCTGCGCCTCCAGAGGTTCCGCACCCGCCTTGGGAAGGTCCACCTTGACACCCTGAGTGAGCAGCGGCGCGGTAATCATGAAAATGATCAACAGCACCAGCATCACATCGATGTATGGCACGACGTTGATTTCGCCCATCAGCCGGCGGCCGCGCGAGGTCTGCGCCATTGTCTAACGCTCCTGACTCGCCCGCTCGAAGGCCGCCCGCTCCTGACTGAACGCCGTGCCGCCACGGGCCGCGTGCCGCTGCAGGATGGTGGAAAACTCCTCGATGAAGGCATCGAAGCGCATCTCCAGGCGCGTCACCTGGTCAGCGAAGCGGTTGTACGCCACCACCGCCGGAATTGCCGCGAACAAGCCGAACGCGGTCGCCACCAGAGCCTCGGATATGCCCGGCGCCACCATCGCGAGCGTCGCCTGCTGGACATTCCCGAGCGAGGAGAAGGCGCTCATGATGCCCCATACCGTGCCGAAAAGGCCGACGTACGGACTGGTGCTGCCGACGGTGGCGAGGGTCGCCAGGCTGTGCTCGAGCCGATCGATTTCTTTCAGCTGCGCCACACGCATGGCGCGACGCGACCCCTCCAGTAACTGATCGGTGCCGGCGGAGATCTGCCGCAGTCGTGCGAACTCGCGGAAGCCGAACTCGAAAATGCCGGCCATGCCGGTGGCACCGCCACGCGACTCGATCGCGCGGTACAGCTGCGCCAGATCGTCCCCCGACCAGAAACGGCCCTCAAAACGGTCGGCTTCGCGGCGCGCGCGCCCGATGCTGCTGCGCTTGCTGAAAATGATCGCCCAGGAAGTCAGCGATGCCAGCGTCAACAGTCCGATGACGATCTGCACCGGCAGGCTCGCCTGGACGATCAGCCTGAGAAACGACAGCGGCTCACCCATCGCGCGCACTCTCCAACGTCAGCGCCTCGCGCAGGAACTGCGGCAGCCGCCGTGGTCGCAGGCTGCGCGCGTCCACGCAGGCCACCCGCACGTCGGCCTCGACCAGCAGGCCCCGCGCGGCTGCTGTGCCACGCGCAGCGCGGTAGATGCGCTGCGCAAAGCGCAGCGACGCCGCCCCTTCCGGACGCGGCTCGCAGGTGATCTCGAGCTCGTCATCGAGCCTCGCCGGCGCACGATAGTCCACCTGCAGGCTGACCACCGTGAACAGGATCCCGGGTGCACGCGCCAGCTCGTGTTGGGAGTGGCCGTGCGCACGCAGCCACTCGGTGCGCGAGCGCTCGAGAAAGCGCAGGTAGTTGGCGTAGTAGACGACTGCGCCGCCGTCGGTATCTTCCCAGTAGACGCGGGCCGGCCAGGTAAAGACGCTCACCGCTCACCCTCGAACAGCTGCAGCGTCGTCGCGCGCTCCGGCGGCTTGAGGCCGAAATGCAGGTAGGAGGCGCGGGTCACCATGCGGCCGCGCGCGGTGCGTACCAGGAACCCCTGCTGGATCAGGAAGGGCTCGGTGACGTCCTCGAGCGTGCCACGCTCCTCGCCGAGCGCCGCCGCCAGACTGTCGATGCCGACCGGACCGCCGTCGAATCGCTCGATGATCGCCGTCAGGAGCTTGCGGTCGAGGGTGTCGAAGCCCTGCCGGTCGACTTCGAGCAGATCGAGGGCGGCGTCTGCCACCGCCTCGTCGATGCGGCCGTCGGCGCGCACCTGCGCGTAGTCGCGCACCCGCCGCAGCAGGCGGTTGGTGATACGCGGGGTGCCACGCGAGCGCTGTGCGATGCGCCGTGCGCCGCCCTCATCGATGCTGACGCCGAGGATTGCGGCCGAGCGCCGTACGATGCGCTCGAGATCCTCCACGCCGTAGAATTCCAGCCGCTGCACGATGCCGAAGCGGTCGCGCAGCGGCGAGGTCAGCAGCCCCGCGCGCGTGGTCGCGCCGATCAGCGTGAACGGCGGCAGGTTCAGCTTGATCGAGCGCGCCGCCGGACCCTCGCCGATCATGATGTCGAGCTGGTAGTCCTCCATCGCCGGGTACAGCACTTCCTCCACCACCGGCGCAAGACGATGGATCTCGTCGACGAACAGCACGTCACGCGCCTGCAGGTTGGTGAGCAGCGCGGCGAGATCCCCGGCGCGCTCGAGCACCGGGCCCGAGGTCTGGCGCAGGTTCACGCCGAGCTCCGCGGCCACGATGTGCGCGAGCGTGGTCTTGCCGAGTCCCGGCGGACCGAAGATCAGCACGTGATCGAGCGCCTCGCCGCGCCCGCGCGCGGCGCTGATGAAGATGTCCAGCTGCGTCTTTACCGGCGTCTGGCCGACGTACTCCGCGAGCCGCCGTGGCCGTATCGCCCGCTCGACCGCCTCCTCTTCGGCGCCCGCCGTGCCATTGATGATGCGTTCGGCGGTCATTTAAGGGTCCGACTCCCGCGCCGCGCCCTGCAGAGCGCGGCGGATCAGTTCTTCGGTGGAGTGTGTACCGGGCCCGACCGCTTTGAGCAAGCGCGCGGCCTCGGCCGGACGGTATCCGAGCGCCACCAGGGCACCGAACGCCTCGTTCTCGGCGCTCGCGCCCGCACCCGTCGCCGGAGTGCCGGCGCTCACCTGCGGCACCGCCAGCCGATCGCGCATCTCCACGATCAGCCGCTCGGCCGTCTTGCGCCCGACGCCCGGTACGCGCGTGAGGGCGGTGATGTCCTCGCGCTGCACACACTCGGCGAAGGCGCTGACGCTGATGCCCGAGAGCAGCGCCAGCGCGATCTTTGGTCCAACGCCGGACACCCTGATGAGGCTGCGGAACAAGCGCCGCTCCTCCTCGGTGGCAAATGCGTACAGTACGTGGGCGTCTTCCCGCACCACGAGATGCGTGAGCAGCCGCACCTCCTCCCCCACCGCCGGCAGGCGGAAAAACGTCGACATGGGCGCCTCCAGCTCGTACCCGAGACCGCCGACGTCGACCGTGAGTTGCGGGGGAGTCTTCGAGGCGATCCTGCCGCGCAGCGAGCCGATCATTCGCTACGCCCGCGACCAGCGCGGCGCGACGCCCTGCGCCAGAGCACGCAGGCGGCGCGCGTGCGCGTGGCAGACCGCCACGGCGAGCGCGTCCGCGGCGTCGGCTCCCGGGCGCTCCGCCAGGGCCAGAAGGGTGCGGATCATGTGTGCCACCTGGAACTTCTCCGCCGCCCCGGAACCCACCACCGCGAGCTTGATGGCACGCGGCGCATATTCAAACACCGGCACATCCGCGGGGATGGCGCACAGCGCCGCGCCGCGCGCCTGCCCGAGCTTCAGCGCGCTGTCGGCGTTGCGGCTGACGAATACGCGCTCGACCGCAACCTCCGTGGGGCCGTGCTGCGACACGAGCGCGCGCAGTCCCTCGAAAATCAGGCGCAGCCGCGCCGCGGGCGTCGCCCCGGCGACGTTCAGACACCCATGCGCCACCGCCAGCAGCTGACTACCGCTGCATTCGATCACGCCAAAGCCCATGCGCCGTGAGCCCGGGTCGAGACCGAGGATGCGCACGCCCGCGGCCAGACTCACGGCTGCGGCGTCGGCGGGATCAAATGAGCGCCAGGACCTCGTCCGATATCTCGACATGCGGCCCAGTGTCCCGTCTAAACAGCGATTCGGCGTGATTCAGGATGCGCAAGCGTAACGGAAAACAAGGGCTTACGCATTCCCGGCCCGCATCGCCTGTACGAGCCTGGCGCTCGCGGCAGGCGCGATAACTGAAAGAGGAAGTCACGCGCGCCTCGATGCCCCGTCTAACCACCCAGCACTTCGTCCGGCAGCTCGACATTCGAGTAGACGTCCCTGACTTCGTCCAACCCTTCGAGGGTCTCGAGCAGGTGCATCATGGCCTGCGCGATCTCGCCCGACAGTTCGAGCGACGTCGCCGCGCGCCGCGTGATCTCGGCGATGGCGGGCGCGAATCCGTGATGCGTGAGGATCGCGCGTACGGACGCGAACTCCCGCGGATCGGCCAGCACTTCCACGGAGGTGTCGGCGTGCGGCACGACGTCTTCCGCGCCCGCCTCGAGCGCCACCTGCATCAGCCGCTCTTCATCCGTCCCCGGCGGGTACGACAGGAGGCCCACCGTGTTGAACAGGTAGCTCACCGCACCGTTGGCGCCGAGGTAACCACCGTGCTCGACGAAAGCGCGGCGCACTTGCGCCCCTGCGCGGCTGCGGTCACCCGTCACACACTCGACCAGCACGGCGGCGCCCCCCGGGCCGTAGCCTTCGTAGCGTACCGTCTCCAGCCCCTCGGGCGCGGGGCTCAGGAGGCGCTTGCCGGGCTGGCGAGCCTGGGCGGCCGCACGGCGCTGGAGGTTGGCCCATTTGCTGTGTCCCGCCATGCACAGAGCCTGAGGCGATGCGCGATCGTCGCAGGAGAAAACTGCCGGGTATGATAGCGGCAATGGACCGCGGACGACACGCTGCAGGGCGCGCGCCGCGGTTCGCTGTGCGAAGCCACCGTCTACGTGGAAACCAATCAACTCTGCCCGCCTCGTGTGCGCGAGGCCATCAGCGGCGCCCGCGCAGCGTTCGAGCGGGCGAGTGCGCGTGTGCCCGCCGACCTCGCCTTCGCCACCGAGGCAGCCGAGATCATGGGCGGTCTCACCGAGAGCACCGAGCTCGCACACGCGCTGCTGGCGCGCTCAGCGATCGCACGCGCCAGCCTCAGCGCCGAGCAGACCGCCGGCATCGTCGGCCAGCCGGCCACCGACATCGCCGTCGCCCTGCAACGTCTCGGAAGCCTCGGGCTGCCACGCGACTGGTCGCCGGCACAGGGCCTGGACGCGCGCCAGGCCGAAACCGTGCGCAAGATGCTGCTCGCGGTGGTGAGCGATCCGCGGCTGGTGCTGGCGCGGCTGGCGGAAGAGCTGGTGGCGCTGCGCCACGCGCGCGCCCTCCCCGACGGAGAGCGCGAGCGGCAGGCGCTCGAGGCGCGCGCCATCTACGCGCCGCTCGCCAACCGCCTGGGTGTGTGGCAGCTGAAATGGGAGCTCGAGGATCTCGCCTTCCGCTATCTCGAGCCCGAGGAATACCGCCGCGTGGCGGCCGCGCTGAACGAGCGGCGCGCCGATCGCGAGCGCTACATCGACGCGCTGTGCGGCGAATTGCAGGGTCAGTTGCAGACCGCCGGTGTGGCGGCCGAGGTTTACGGACGCCCGAAGCACATCTACAGCATCTACCGCAAGATGCAGCGCAAGCAGCTGGCATTCGAGCAGCTCTTCGACGTGCGCGCCGTCCGCGTGGTGTTGGCCTCGATTCCCGAATGCTACGCCGCTCTCGGCGTGGTCCACGGCCGCTGGCCGTATATTCCAGGGGAGTTCGACGACTACATCGCCACCCCCAAGGGCAACGGCTACCGCTCGATCCACACCGCCGTCATCGGGCCGCAGGGGCGCAGTGTCGAGGTGCAGATCCGCACGCGCGATATGCACGAGCACGCCGAGCTGGGTGTTGCCGCACATTGGACTTACAAGGAAGGCGGCGCCCGCGATGCCGACTACCAGCGCAAAATCGAGTGGGTGCGGCGCCTCCTGGAGCCGCAGGATGGCGCGGCGGGGTCGACGGATGCCGACCGCGATCTCATCGAGGGCATGCGCACCGAACTGTTCGCAGACCGGGTGTACGTGCTGACACCCAAAGGCGAGGTGGTCGATCTGCCGCGCGGCGCGACGCCGCTCGATTTCGCCTATCACGTGCATACCTCCCTCGGACACCGTTGCCGCGGCGCCAAGGCGAACGGTCGCATCGTGCCGCTGAGCCACGTGCTGACCAACGGCGAGATCGTGGAGATCATTACCGGCAAACACGATGCGCCGAGCCGCGATTGGCTCGCACCGGAGCAGGGCTACCTGGTCTCCGCGCGCAGCCGCGGCAAGGTGCGTGCCTGGTTTCGCAAGCAGGACAGCGGTGAGAATCGCAGCGCCGGCCGCACCATCGCCGAGCGCGAGCTCGCCCGCATCGGCGCGCGTCCGGAACAGCTGACCGCCCTCGCCCGGGAGCTCGAGGCGCGCGACGTCGATCACCTGCACCAGCTCATCGGTGAGGGCGAGATCACGGTCACGCAGCTGATGCAGGCCGCCACCCGCCTGTTCGAGCCGCCACCGCCACGTATCGTACGGGGCGCCCGGCCGGCCGCCGGTCGCAAGACCTCGCCAGTGGAGATCGAGGGCGTGGGTGACCTGCCGATCACGCTGGCGCGCTGCTGCGCGCCGCTGCGCCCGCAGCCCATCACCGGTTATGTCACTCTGGGGCGCGGCGTCACCGTGCATCGCGGTGACTGCGCAAGTCTCCTGCGCATGGCCGCACTCAAGCCCGATCGTGTGCTGAAAGTCGAGTGGACCGGCGGCGACAACGGTGCGCTCAACGTCGCGCTCACTGTCAGCGCCTACGACCGGCGCGGCCTGCTGCGGGACCTGACGGACGTTCTGGCCCTCGAGCGTATCAGCATCGATGCGGTCAACTCGCGCACCGATCACGAAACGGGCATCGCCAGTTTCGCGCTGAGCGTCGCGCTCAACGACCTCGAGCAGCTCGCGCGCGTGCTGCGCCGGCTCGCGGTGGTGCCCAACGTGATCGAGGCGCGGCGGCGGTTGTAGCTGGTCGGGACGGCCAGCGCGGAATCGCCCGCAGTGAAGGCCGTCAGCGGTTGATCGAGTCGATCGAGCGTTTGTCGGTCGACAGGGCCGCTTCGTGCACCGCTTCGGCGAGGGTGGGATGGGCGTGGATCGTGCGCTGCAGGTCCTCGCTGCTGGCGGAATACTCCATGGCGAGTACGGCTTCCGCGATCAGCTCGCCCGCGAGCGGTCCGACGATGTGGACGCCCAGGATCTCGTCATCGTCGCGCGAGGCGACGATTTTCGCAAAGCCCGCGGTCTGCTCCATGGCGCGGGCCCGGCCGCTGGCGAGAAACGGGAACACCCCGGTCTTGTAGTTGCGCCCGCTGGCCTTGACCTGCTCCTCGGTGAGCCCGACCCAGGCGATCTCCGGGGCGGTGTAGACGACCGCAGGAATCACCTTGTAGTTCATTTCGCCGAAGCGGCCGGCGATCAGGTCGGCCACCATGACGCCCTCTTCCTTGCCCTTGTGCGCGAGCATCGGGCCACGCACGCAGTCACCGACCGCCCACACGTTCTCGATACCGGTGCGGCAGTGCTCGTCCACTTTGACAAAGCCGCGCTCATCGAGCTGCACACCGGTCTCGGGTGCAAGCAAATCTTTGGTGTAAGGTCGCCGGCCGATCGCGACCACCAGCCGGTCGACCGTGACGCGCTGCTCGCCCTTGGCATCGGTGAAACGCACCTCCACCGCCTCGCCCTCGAGCGAAGCGCCCGTAACCTTGGCGCCCAGACGGATGTCCAGACCCTGCTTCTTGAAGGCGCGCAGCGCCTCGCGCGCGAGCTGCTGGTCCGCAAAGGCCATGAAATCCTGCAGCGCCTCGATTATCACCACCTCCGAGCCCAGTCGTCCCCAGACGCTCCCGAGCTCGAGCCCGATGACGCCGCAGCCGATCACGCCCAGCCGCCCGGGCACCGCGTCGAAGTCGAGCGCACCCCAGGAATCGACAATGAACGGGGACTGAAACGGCGCACTCTTCAGCTCCATGGGCGCGGAGCCGGACGCGAGCACGACGTGCCGGGCGCTGAGCACGCGACGCGTGCCATCGTGTGCGGTGAACTCGACCTTGCGCCCGGGGAGCAGCCGCCCGTGACCCTGCAGACCCGTCACCCCCGCCGCCTTGAACAGGGCGACGATTCCCTGCGTCATGGTGCGCACGATGCCGCTCTTGCGCTTCTGCATCTGCGCGAGGTCCAGCTGGGCGCCCGTCACCTTGATGCCGTGCGCGGCGAACTCTTCCTGCAGGCGGTGATAGAGCTCGGTGGATTCGAGCAGCGCCTTGGAGGGGATGCAGCCGGCGTTGAGGCACGTGCCTCCGAAAGCAGGCGTACCGTCGCGGTTCTTCCACTCGTCTATGCAGGCGACGCTCAGCTTGTTCTGGGCAGCACGGATGGCACACGGGTAGCCCGCGGGTCCACCACCGATCACGATGACGTCGAAGGACTCAGGTGTTCCCGACGCCTGTTTGGGTTCGTTGGCCATGATGGTCCTTTAGGTCGGGGGCGGGACGGTCATTTTCAAGGCGCCCCAACGCCAGGAAGGCCTTGAAAAATAACACAAAGCTGACCGCGCTGGGGCCATTCCGCCGCCGCGTCATAAATCGGGAATATTTCTGAAATACCTTCGTGCGTTTCCACACGACAAGAGTACGCGCCATGAGCAGCGTTGCCGCCGACACCGTCAGCACCTATACGCGCCCAGTGCTCGACCGCAAGCCGAGCCGATCCACCGTCATCCTGTTTCTCGTGCTGGCGGCGATCGGGGTGGGCTACACCACCTTCAGCCTGGTCGGCGACATCAACAGTGCCATGCCGCATGGCCTGACTCTCCTGCCCTTTTTGCTGCTTGGCGTTGCGCTCCTCATCGCGCTGGGTTTTGAGTTCGTCAACGGGTTTCACGATACCGCCAACGCTGTGGCGACGGTGATCTACACCCATTCGCTGGCGCCGCCTGTTGCCGTGGTGTATTCGGGGACGCTGAATTTTCTCGGGGTCGTGCTTTCGAGCGGTGCCGTGGCGTTCGGCATCATCACACTGCTGCCGGTTGAGCTGATACTGCAGGTGGGCTCCAGCGCCGGCTTTGCCATGGTGTTCGCGCTCCTGATCGCGGCGATCATCTGGAACCTTGGCACCTGGTGGCTCGGCCTGCCGGCGTCCTCCTCGCACACGCTCATCGGTTCGATCATCGGCGTCGGTATCGCCAACGCGCTCATGCACGGCCGCGATGGCACCAGTGGCGTCGACTGGGGTCAGGCGAGCAAGGTCGGCTGGTCGCTACTGATCTCCCCAGTGGTCGGCTTCATCTGCGCCGCGGTGCTGCTGCTGGTGCTCAAGTCGCTGGTGAAGAATCGTGCCCTGTACCAGGAGCCGAAAGGCAACCGGGCACCGCCCTGGTGGATCCGCGGCATCCTGATCCTGACCTGCGGCGGCGTATCCTTTGCTCACGGCTCGAACGACGGCCAGAAGGGCATGGGGCTCATCATGCTGATCCTCATCGGCATCGTGCCCACCGCCTATGCGCTCAATCGCGCCATGCCCGCCAGCCAGATGGTGCCCTTCATCGCAATCGCAAAGACGACGCAGCAGTCGCTCGGCCAGTACGTGCAAGACCCCTCGCCGGCCGATCCGCGTGCGGTGCTGTCGAGCTACATTCGCACGCACACCTGGAACGATGAAGTGCTGCCTGCCCTCAAGTCACTGACCGGCAGCATTGCCGAGCAGGTCAAGGCGAGCGGCAGCTTTGCCAAGGTGCCCGCCGCCATGGTCACCAACGTGCGTAACGACATGTATCTCACGTCGGAGGCGGTGCGGGTGTTCAACAAGGACCGCCACAACGTCGTGCTCAATGCCGAGACGCGCGGCAACCTCAATGCCTTCAAGAAGGAGATCGACCTGGCCACCAAGTTCATTCCGCTGTGGGTGAAGGTGGCGGTGGCCATTGCGCTGGGCCTTGGGACCATGGTGGGCTGGAAACGCATCGTCGTGACCATCGGCGAGCGCATCGGCAAGACGCACCTGACCTATGCCCAGGGCGCCTCGGCGGAAGTGGTGGCGATGGCAACCATCGGTGCCGCCGACATGTTCGGGCTGCCGGTCTCGACGACGCACGTACTCTCCTCGGGGGTGGCCGGGACGATGGCCGCCAACGGCTCGGGCCTGCAGATGAGCACGGTGCGTAATCTGCTGATGGCCTGGGTGCTGACGATGCCGGCTGCGATCGTGCTGGCGGGGCTGCTGTACTATTTCTTCCACCAGATCTTCTGAAGCGCCTGACTCGGACGCTGCGTCGATCGACGGTGTTCGGCGCGCCGCTGCCCGCTGGCGGCGCGCGCAGGCCGTGCCTCAGACCCCCAGCAGCATCCGCCCGGGGTCTTCGAGGGCGTCCTTGACGGTCACCAGGAACTGCACCGCCTCGCGGCCGTCGATGAGGCGGTGATCGTAGGTCACCGCCAGGTACATCATCGGCCGGACCGCAATCTGTCCGTTGACCACCATCGGCCGCTCCTGGATCTTGTGCATGCCGAGGATCGCGCTCTGCGGCGCATTGACGATCGGCGTCGACATCAGTGAGCCAAACACGCCGCCATTCGTGACGGTGAATGTGCCGCCGGTCAGCTCCTCGATCGTGAGCGAGCCCTCGCGCGCCTTGCGCGCGTAGTCCGCCACCTCCTTCTCGATCGCGGCAAAACTCTTGGAGTCGGCGTCGCGCACGATGGGCACGACCAGACCGCGGTCGGTCGAGACTGCTACGCCGATGTCGTAGTACTCGTGGTACACGATGTCGTTGCCGTCGACCGAGGCATTCATGACCGGAAACCTCTTCAGTGCCTCGATCGACGCCTTGACGAAGAACGACATGAGGCCGAGCTTCACGCCGTGCTCTTTCTCGAAGCGCTCCTTGTAGCGCGCGCGCAGCTCCTGGGCGGCCGTGAGGTCCACCTCGTTGAACGTCGTGAGCAGGGCCTGCGTCGACTGCGCCTCGACCAGGCGCTGGGCGATGCGCGCACGCAGCCGCGTCATCGGCACGCGTTCCTCGGTGCGCCCGCCGGCAGGGGTCGGCTGCCGGGGAACAACGGGAGCCCGTGCCAGGGGTACGGACGTCGCCGCTGGAGATGTCGCGGCTGGGGATGTCGCCGCTGCGGCTGACGCGTTCGCCGTTATGACGGCGGCACTGTTCGCCGCGTCAGCGGGTTTCCTGCCGAGATAATCGACCACGTCCGATTTGGTCAGACGGCCGTCGCGCCCGGATCCGGGGATCGCCGCCGGATCGAGGTGGTTCTCCTCGACCAGCCTGCGAACCGAGGGACTGAGTCTCCCGCTGTCTCGCCCGCCGTCCGCTTCCGCGGCCAGCGGCGCGTTGCGCGGCGCCGCCGGCGCGGGCTTTGCTGCCACCGGGGCCGGCGCTGCCGGCTGCGCCGCCGCTGCCGGCTGCGCCGCCGCGCTGACCGGAGCAACGGGCCTGGCTGCCGCCGCTGCCGCAGCAGGCCCTGCCGCCCCGGCGGCAGGCGCGGCTGCCTTTGGGGACGCCGCCGTCGCCGCGCCTCCCTCCTCGATCACCGCCAGCACCTGGCCGCTGGTCACCACGGTCCCGCTCGGCACGCGGATCTCGCGCACCACCCCGTTGGCAGGCGCGGGGACTTCCAGTACTACCTTGTCGGTCTCGAGATCGGCCAGATTCTCATCACGGCGGATGGCATCGCCCGGTTGCTTGTGCCAGGTCACGAGCGTCGCATCCGCTACGGACTCCGGAAGCTGCGGAACGCGGATCTCGGTGCTCATGAGCGCTTTCTCATGGGGGTCGCCTGAGGGGGTGCTGCGGACGGTGTGGCCGGCGTCGCGGCCGAGGCGGCGGTGCCGGACCCGACGGCGGTGAGGCGGGTCGTGTCGCGGTTGGATTCCTCCGTCGTCGTCGAATGCAGAGCGGCCTCCACCAGCGTGTGCTGCTCGACCTCGTGGATCTGGCTGATGCCGGTGGCAGGAGCCGCCGCGGGCGCGCGTCCGGCGTACAGCACCGGGCGGCGGCCCATCACCAGCTCCTGCAGCCGATGCCGGATCTGGTACCAGGCCCCCTGGTTCTGCGGCTCTTCCTGGCACCAGACGATCTCGCGCGCACTCGGGTAGCGGTTGAGTATTGCCTGGTACTCATCGCTCGGAAACGGATAGAGCTGCTCGATCCGCACCAGCGCCACGTCACGCAGTCCCTCCTTGCGGCGTGCCTTGAGCAGGTCGAAGTACACCTTGCCGCTGCAGAACACCACGCGGCGCACCTCCTGCGCCGGCAGCTCGTCGAGCTCGCCGATGATGCGGGCGAAGCTGCCACGCGTGAGGTCCGCGAGCGCCGACACCGACAACTCGTGTCGCAGCAGACTCTTGGGCGTCATGACGATGAGTGGCTTGCGAAACGGCTGGCGCATCTGCCGGCGCAGCATGTGGAACATCTGCGCCGGGGTGGACGGCACGCACACCTGCATGTTGTTTTCCGCGCAAAGCTGCAGGAAGCGCTCGAGACGCGCCGAGGAATGCTCGGGCCCGGCGCCTTCGTAACCGTGCGGCAGCAGCAGCGTGAGTCCGCAGAAGCGCTCCCACTTGGCCTCACCCGAGCTGATGAACTGGTCGATGATGACCTGAGCGCCGTTGGCGAAATCACCGTACTGCGCCTCCCAGACCACGAGTGTCGTCGGATCGGTAGTCGAGTATCCGTACTCGAAGCCCATGACGGCCTCTTCCGAGAGCACCGAGTCGATCACCTGCACGCGCGGCTGCGGCTCGGCGATGTGCTGCAGCGGTATCCAGGTGGCATCGGTGTTTGCGTCGTGCAGCACCGCATGACGGTGGAAGAAGGTGCCGCGTCCGCTGTCCTGTCCGCTGATGCGCACTCCGAAACCGTCCTCGAGCAGCGCCGCGTACGCCAGCGTCTCGGCACAGCCCCAGTCGAGCGGCACTTCGCCGGCGATCATTTTGCGGCGATTCGCCATGAGCTGCGCCACGCGCGGATGCAGGGTGAAGCCCGCCGGAACCGCGGTGATGCGCTCCCCGAGAGCCCGCACACGCGGCAGCTCGACCCCGGTCATCACCCGCTCGGTCCAGTCGACCTGCGAGTAGGCGCTCCAGTCGACGGTGTACTTGTTGCCGATCATGCCGAGCGAGGCGCGCGCCTGCGGACGACCCTCATCGAGGCCGGTGCGGTATTGCTCGATCATCGCCTCGGCGTCCGCCTCCGTGAGCACCCCGGCGGCGATGAGCTGATCGGCGTACAGGCGCCGCGCCGTCGGGTGCTGGCGGATGATGCGGTACATCCCTGGCTGCGTGGCCGCCGGCTCGTCGGCCTCGTTGTGGCCGTGGCGGCGGTAGCCCACCAGATCGATCACCACGTCCTTGCGGAAGCGCATGCGGTACTCGAGCGCCAGGCGCGTGACGAAAACCACCGCCTCGGCGTCGTCGGCGTTGACATGGAAGATCGGCACTTCCAGCATTTTCGCCACGTCGCTCGCGTACATGGTCGAGCGTGCGTCGGCGGGATCGGAAGTCGTGAAGCCGACCTGATTATTGATGATGACGTGCACGGTGCCGCCGGTCGCAAAGCCGCGCGCCTGACTGAGCTGCAGCGTTTCCATTACTACGCCCTGGCCGGCGAACGCGGCGTCGCCATGTATGAGCAGCGGCAGCACGAGCTCGGGGCCCTGGTCGCCACGACGCTCCTGGCGCGCACGCACCGAACCCTCGACCACCGGGTCGACGACCTCGAGATGCGAGGGATTGAAGGCCAGCACCGTGTGCACGTTGCCGTGCGCGGTGCGCAGGTCGGCCGAGAAGCCCTTGTGGTACTTGACGTCTCCCGAGCCCTTCAGCCGGCCCGGGTCGTAAGCGCCTTCGAATTCCGAAAACATCAGGGCTGGGGACTTGCCCAGCAGGTTCACCAGCACGCTGAGGCGCCCGCGGTGAGCCATGCCGATGACCACCTCCTCGATCCCGGCCGCGCCGGCGCGCTGGATGAGGTCATCGAGCAGAGGAATGAGCGCATCCACCCCTTCGAGCGAGAAGCGCTTCTGGCCCACGTACTTGGTGTGCAGATAGCGCTCGAGGCCTTCGGCAGCCGTCAGCTGCCAGAGGATGTTGCGGCGTTCCTCGCTGCTGAACTGGTGTCTCAGCCGCCCGTCCTGGAACTGATCCTGCAGCCACAACCGCTCCTCGGAATCGGACACGTGTGCGAACTCCGCGCCCACGTTGCCCGCGTAGATGTATTGCAGCTGCGCGAGAATGTCCCTGAGCTTCAGCTGCCGGGGCACCGCCTCGATGCGGCTGCCGGTATGAAATTCGGTGTCCAGGTCCTCAGGCGTCAGATGGAAATACTCCAGGTCGAGCACCCGCGGCCGCGCCCGCGGCATCAGCCCGAGCGGATCGATGGTCGCCAGCAGGTGGCCGCGGTTGATCCATACCTGGATCAGCCGCGAGACCGCGGCCTGACGGGCGTTGGCCGCCCGCGGCGCTGCCGCTGCGGCCACACGGACTGCGGTGGCGCGCTGCGCGATGGCAGCCCGGAGCGGCCCGTGCGCGCGCTCCGCAGCAGGCGGCGCGAGCTGCGCGAAGTAGCTGCGCCACGGCTCCGCTACGCCCGCCGGATCGTGCAGATACTGCTCGTAGAGGGAGTCGAGGAACTCGGCGTTACCGCCGTAGAGGGGTGTTGGTTCAAGCATGGGGAAAGCGACGGCAGACCAATAGTTTAGCGGAAAAGGCTCCCGGCCGGGAAAAGCACCGACGGAGCCTCTCGTCACGGCAGTGCGCGCAGCGCGTGCCAACGGTGATCCCCGCGGCGGCGCTCCTGGGGCAGCGTCCCGGGGGCGCAGCGATGCCGCCCGGTCAGGTCCATGGTATGGATCTGGTGTTCCTGTTGGGTGTTTCAAGCAGCCGGTGGCCGACATTTTGACGGCCGCGAGCGAGCGCCGCTGGCGCATTGCGTGACGGTGCTGACAGGCGGACCGCGTACGTAGGCGTTGCCGGCGCCGGCTGGGCGCGACGTCTTATGACAGCCGTTGAGCGTGCTCTATATGATCGGGCAGCGATGCCCGCCCCGAGCGCCACTCCAGGACACCTCGTCGCGCACCCCGATGGCCTGCCGGTGCCGCGCCGCTATTGGGCGATCGCTGCCATCGCGCTGGCGATCACGATGTCGGTGCTCGACAGCACCATCGTCAACGTCGCCCTCCCGACGATCGCTCGCGACCTGCGGGCCGATTCCGCCGCGTCCATCTGGGTGATCAACGCCTACCAGCTGGCCATCCTCGTCCTGTTGCTGCCGCTCGCCGCACTCGGTGAAACCGTCGGGTACCGGCGAGTCTCGCAAACGGGCCTGGTCGTGTTTACCCTCGGCTCACTCGGCTGCGCGTTTGCACCGGACCTGCTGACCCTGAGTGCGGCGCGCGTCATTCAGGGCTTTGGTGCCGCAGGCATCATGAGTGTCAATCCGGCACTCGTGCGCTTCACTTATCCGCATCGCCATCTCGGCCGCGCTGTGGGCATCAACGCGTTCGTGGTTGCAACCTCCGCCGCCCTCGGCCCAACCATCGCCTCGGCGGTGTTGGCCGTGGCGCACTGGCGCTGGCTGTTCGGGATCAATGTGCCAGTCGGCGTCATCGCGATCGTGATTGCGCTCTATGCCCTGCCTGACAACGAACGCACGGCCCGGCGATTCAATCTCGGCGGCGCTGCCCTCTACGCCGGGGCCTTCGGTCTGCTGCTGAGCGGTCTGCAGTCGCTGGCGCACCACGCGGCGACGCCGTTCGCGCTGCTGCAGATTGGCAGCGGCTGCGCCCTGGGGTGGCTGCTGGTGCGGCACGAACTGTCCCGCGCCGCGCCGATCATACCGTTCGACCTGCTGCGCGTTCGCCTGTTCGCGCTGTCGCTCGCCGCCTCGGTCTGCGCGTTCATGGCGCAGATGACCGCATTCGTTGCGCTGCCGTTCGAGATCCAGCGTCTGGGACACGGCGCCGTCGAGACGGGTCTGTTCATGACGCCGTGGCCGGCGGCGCTCGCGCTCGCCGCACCCGTCGCGGGACGACTCGCCGATCGCTACCCCGCCGGATTGCTCGGCGGCCTGGGACTGCTGGTGCTTGCGGCGGGACTGGGTTCGCTGGCGCTGTTTCCGGTGAGCGGCAGCGCCGTGGGATGGGTGTGGCGCATGGCGCTCTGCGGACTGGGCTTTGGATTCTTCCAGGCGCCGAACAATCGCACCGTCATGGCCGCCGCGCCGCGCGCACGCAGCGGCGCCGCTGGCGGCCTGCTGAGCGCTGCGCGCCTGCTCGGTCAGAGCCTCGGTGCCGCCGGAGTCGCGATTCTGTTTCGCGCTTACGCTGCTGCAGGTTCAAACCTCGCCCTGGGGGTGGCGGCTGTGCTGGCGCTGACGGGAGCGGTAATCAGCGCCGTCCGCCTGACCGCAGGCTCAACTCAGAAGACAACGTGAGCAAACCCCGATCGAGCGCTCCGGCGCCTGCCGGGACCCAAGCACCACCCGGGTTTGAACGAGCTTGGACTCTGAGGGCCGCGCCGGGGCGCGCCAGTTCAGGCCAGCGCGCCCGTGAACAGCACCAGCATTCGGCTCCAGGCTCTCTCGGCCTGCTCGTGGTTGTAGACCTTCGAGTCGGGCGGGCACCAGCCGTGCAGGGTGCCGGCGTACACCTCGATCTCGGCGGGGAGCCTCGCCTTGGCGAACGCCTCGCGTAGCACATCCTTGGCCTCGGGCTGGCGCTTGTCGTCGTTCTCCGCAATGGCGATCAGAAAGTGCGCCCTCAGCTTCGGTATCAGCAGATGCGGGCTGTCCGGCTTGTCCGTGACGAGTCCCCCGCCATGAAAGGACGCCCCTGCACCAATGCGGTCAGGGAGAGCCGCGGCGGTTCGCAGGGTGAGCGGGCCGCCCATGCAGTAGCCGGTGGTGCCCATTTTGCGGCTCCTGCTCACAGACGGCTGCCCGTCGAGCCAGGCGACCAGCGCCCTCGCGTCAGTCGCGGTCGTGGCCGGCGACAGCGTCTGCGCGAGGTTCATGAGGGCGGTGCGTGTGGCGGGATCATCGAAGTCGGCGTGCTCGGCCGCAGTGGGAGCCCGCTTGGTGCGGTAGAACGGATTGACCACCAGCACCGAATAGCCTGATCCGGCCAGTCGCTTGCCCATCTGTCGAAAAGCCGGACGGAGCCCGAAGATGTCCGGCCAGACCAGCACGCCCGGGTGGGAGCCCTTGGAGGGGTGCACGAAGTAAGCGTCCGCGGTGCCGTCGGGGGTTTTGATGTCGACTTCCGACTCAGTCACTGCGACCTCCGCACCGACCGCCGCCGCCGGCAGCAGCGATGCGAGGCCAGTGCCTACCGTCAGCACCCCGAACTGCCGTCGCGAAAGCCGCTGGCGCAGCTGGTACTCGACCATGTCGTCGAACGAGTCGTTGTCGCACATGTGTCCGCCTTTCCGATATAAGTCATCGGGCGCGGCATGTTGACCCATGGGTGCGAACGCCGCAAGCAAACGCCGCGGGCCGAGCTGCGTGCCAGTGATTGGCGAGCCAGCCCGGCTCCCGCAGCGCGGGAACGGCTGCACTCTCCCGCCGGCATGGACTGCGTCCAAGCAAGCCTCGGCCGGATCCCTGGCTGCCAAGGGAGCGGAGCCGGCGCGGGACGGTAAGCAAGACCAATTTGGAGAACGAGAACATGGGCCACAGACACAGCTCCATCGCACTCTTGATTGTCGCCACGGCCGCCGCCGGTGCGCCTGCTGTCACGCGCGCCGATGTGACCGTTCAGCAGCAGTCGTCGTTTGACATCAGCTTCTTCAAAATACATGGCACCAGCACCGAATACACGACCACGGACAAGCAACGTGTCGACAGTGACTGGCGCTGTGAAGGTTTCATGAAGCTGCTGTGCGGTAGTCCACAAAGCGCCGACATCATCCGCCTCGACCGCAATGTGCAGTGGGACCTCCAGCCTAAGAAGAAGGAGTACCGGGAGACTAGCTTTCCGACCGAGGCCGAACGGCAGGCTGGGCGGCAACGGGCCGAGGAGATGATGGCGAAAATGAAGCGGTGCCCGGCCGTCCAGCACCCTGGAACCCCCGCGGCTCCCGATACCTCGAAGTGCGATATGTCGCCGCCGCAGCTGCAGGTAAAGCAGCCGGGTACGCATGCCATGTTCGCAGGCCACGACACGCAGCTGACTCAGCTGGCGCTGACACAGAGCTGCACCAACCGGGAGACGGGCGACGTCTGCGAGTTCGTCTTCGCGCTCGACAGCTGGCTGACACTGGATCAGATTGCAGGTCTCGATGACCAGAAAGCGTTCCAGAAGGCGTACCTGGCGAAGCTCGGCCTCGATCCCAACGACCCGACTACGCAGAAACAGATACGGCAGTTCCTCGCGCCCTATGCCGACAGTCTGAAGCAGCTGCAGAACAAGGGCAGTGAGCTCAAGGGGTACCCGCTCAAAAGCGTCGTACGCATCGGGTTCGGCGGGCAGCGCTGTGCGGCCGCAAAGAACTCTCAATCGGGCGCGTCGGGCTCAGGCAGCGGCAGTGCAGTCGGCGATGCCGGGCAGGCCGCAGGCGAGGCCGCGGCCAGCTCGGCCGAGAGTGCCGCCGGCTCCGCGGCAGCCAGCGCGGCGAGCAACGCCGCCGGCAACTCCATCGCTGGGAATGTTCTCGGCAACGCCGCGAGCGCCTTCGGCAGCAAGCTGGTTGGCGGGCTGCTCCGGCACAAGAAAGCCGATGCAGCCGCTGCTGTGCCTTCGGGAGGTGCACCTGACATCGGCCTCGGACCGGGCATCGTGCAGGCAGTTGCCCTAAGCTTCGAGACCACCGCCATCACCCCGGGACCCGTCGCAGCCAGCAGGTTCGAGGTCCCGCCGGACTACAGGCTGATCCCCCCACAGCCAGAGAAGCTCTCCAAGGAATTCACCTGCCCGCAACCCGGTACTTGAGGCGAAATGGGGCTGCGCGCGCCGCAAGCCCCACGCCATGAGCGAGACTCGCTACCATTGCCGGCGATGCGAGTCGTCACTTACAACGTCAACGGCATTACCGCGCGGCTTCCCAATCTGCTGCGCTGGCTCAGGGAGACGGCCCCGGACGTGGTCTGCCTTCAGGAATTGAAGGCGCCGCAGGAGAGATTCCCGGAGAGCGCCATTCGCGCTGCCGGTTACGGAGTGATCTGGCACGGACAGAAGAGCTGGAACGGCGTCGCCATTCTGGCGCGGGGTCGCGAACCCGCCGAAATCCGGCGCACCCTTCCGGGGGATCCTGATGACGTCCACAGCCGTTACATCGAAGCACGCGTCGACGGCGTTGTAATCGGCTGCCTCTACCTGCCAAACGGCAACCCGGCTCCGGGACCGAAGTTCGAATACAAGCTGCGCTGGCTGAGTCGCCTGCTGACTCATGCCGCTGAGCTCGTCGCCGGTGACTCTCCAGTGGTCCTGGCTGGCGATTACAACGTCATCCCCACCGAGCGGGATGTGTACAAGCCGGAACGCTGGGTCGATGACGCCCTCTTCCGCGTCGAGGTGCGTGAAGCCTTCGCGCAGCTCACCGGGCAGGGCTGGGCTGACGCCATCCGCGTCACGCATCCCGACGCACAGATCTATACGTTCTGGGACTATTTCCGCAATGCCTACGCGCGCGATGCCGGGCTGCGCATCGATCATCTGCTGCTCAACCCACCGGTTGCGGCGCGATTGCTGCGTGCGGGCGTCGATCGGGAGGTGCGCGGCTGGGAGAAGGCAAGCGATCACGCCCCCGTCTGG